>Ga0136614_10000825_pt1 | contig 16967 bp, 19 predicted proteins | sample AntDrymUQ2792106_2_FD_106643 | JGI IMG/M metagenome (GOLD analysis project Ga0136614, IMG submission 106643) | Polar desert sand microbial communities from Dry Valleys, Antarctica - metaG UQ279 (21.06) | ecosystem: Environmental > Terrestrial > Soil > Desert | place: Antarctica: Dry Valley... | reverse complement strand
TCGATCCGCTCGATCCGCTCGATCCGCTTCGTGACACCCGCGAGGTCGTACTCGAGCTGCCCCAGGCGGTCGTTGAGCGCCTCGAGGCGCTCGTTCACGCCCATGCCTTCGGTGGAGGGGCGGGATGGCATCGAGACGGTCACCCCGCCTTGGGTCACCGCAACGGACTCCCGTTCCGTGGCCACTCCTGGCGTCGTGGACGGGTCGAGGGAGGTCTCCGCCGGCTGCTCGTCGTGAGGTTCGGGCTCGTCGCCGCGGAGCTCCGCCTGCAGATCGAGGAGGTTGGTGAGGACTTCCTCTTGGTACTCGCTCATCCGCTCCGCCTTTCGGTCTCCCCCATCGGTGTCCCCCGTCCTCGAGCGGCCACTGTATTCCACTTTACGCCCGCCGCTCAACCCGACTTTCGGCTACCGTTTTCCGGCCGTGCGAACCCTCACCCGCTTGTCCGTGACCCCGGTGAAGGCCCTACGTCTTTCGCACCCCCCTGAAGCGGAGCTCACCGTGGGCGGGATCCCCGCAGACCGCCGCTTCTACCTGATCGACGAGGAAGGTGGGCTCTTCGATGCCAGCGACCTGGGTGCCCTCATGCAGGTCGTCCCCGACTACGACCCCCGAACGGAGCGACTCCGGCTCTCCTTCCCCGACGGATCCGTCGTGGAGGATGCTGTTGACCGGCTGGCGGGGGCGGTGACGACCGACTTCTTCGGACGGATGGTCCGGGGGGATCTCCTCGAGGGCGCCTTCGCAGCGGCGCTGTCCGCGTTCGTCGGCCGGCCTGTTCGGCTCGCTCGGGTGACCAGGGACGGAGACGGGCAGGACGTCCATCCACTCACGATCGTGTCGTCCGAGAGCATCCGCGACCTCGGTCGTCGCGGCGACCGATCGGACCTCGACCCTCGTCGCTTCCGGATCAACCTCGAGATCGAGGGCGGTGAGCCGTACGAGGAGGATTCGTGGGACGGCGGGCTCGTCCGCATCGGCGAGGCGACGATCCGCATGCGGGGGCAGATCCCCCGCTGTGTCGTGACGACGCTCGCCCCGGAGACCGGCGACAAAGACTTCGGAACGTTGACGCAGCTGGCACGCTACCGGCCCCGGATCGGCGGCCGAGGCGGGCTTCCCTTCGGGATGTATGCCGAGGTCGAGCGGGCGGGACGGGTGCGGATCGGCGATCCGGTGGAACCGATCAGCTCTCGTCCGACCGAGACGTCCGTCGCCGGTCCGTGACGAGCCACGAGACAGCCAACCAGGTCACGATCGGCGCCGTCGCCAGGATCCCGAAGATGAGTCCGAACTTCAGGAAGTCGATGATGATGTCCAAACCGCGTCCTTCCTCGCTCGAAGCCCCGCTCGAAGTTCGGGAAAGCGTACATGAGCGCAGCACCGCCCTGTCGTCGGGCCACGAAAGCCTCGAAACAACGGCGGAAGGGGTCGAAGATCGCATGAGCTCGTTCGTCAGGGGGTTGCTGATCGTCGGTTCGGTGATCGTCATCGTCGTCCTCTTCGTGCTCCTGCGGCCGGATCCCTCCCATAACCGCGCGACCCCCACGCCGTCGACACCCACACCGACCGCGAGTCCCTCAGCATCCGGGTCCCCTTCACCCACCCAGAACCCCGCCCCCAACCGGACCGTCATCGATGTGACCTTCCGCGATGGCGCGGTACGCGGTCCCACGGAGTTCACCGCGACCCAAGGCGAATGGGTACGGATCCTGGTGCGGGCCGATATCTCCGATCACGTCCACCTCCATAGCTACGACCTGATGGCCGACGTCGCGCCTGGCCAGCCCGCGAGGATCGACTTCGTGGCGAAGGTGGCCGGCGTCTTCGGCTGCGAGCTCGAAGACGCCGGCATCCCCCTGTTCCGTTTGGAGATCGTCCCCTGAGCCGCCGGGGCACGATCCTCGCCGGGACCCTGGCTACGTGGCTCCTCGTCACGGCAACCCCCGCGCTCGCACACGGAGCGATCAGCGGGCGGACCGACCTGCCGGTCCCGCTCTGGCTCTTCGTCTTCGGCGCCGCGACCGCGCTGATCGTCTCGTTCGTCGCCCTCTCCGCGCTCTGGATGGAGCCCCGGTTCGAAAGGCCTCCTACCCCGTCCGCCCGCCCGTCGTGGCTCCAGTCGATCCTCACCAACCGTGGCCTGGAGTGGTCGATCCGGATCGTGATGCTCTTGTTCTTCGTCGTCGTGGCGATGGCCTCCGCGCGGCGGGTGAGCGACACCGAGACGATCGGGCCGATCGTCGTCTACGCGTGGTTCTGGGTCGCCCTCGCGATCGCCCACGCCCTGTTCGGGAACCTGTGGGCCACGCTCTCGCCCTTCGATACCATCGGCCGGCTCGTGGGCCTCGACGACGACGAGCGGGAAACCCCTCCCCGGTCGTACCCGCCGGTCTGGGGGAAGTGGCCGGCCGCGGTGCTGCTCTTCGCGTTCGTCTGGGTCGAGCTGGTTCAGCCGTTCGGATCCGTCCCCGGTCACCTCGGGATCATGATCGTCGTGTACACGCTGATCCAGATCGCCGGGATGCATCTCTTCGGCCGCCGGGTCTGGATCGAGAACGGGGAGGCGTTCGGCGTCTACTTCGGGCTGATCTCGGGGATGGCCCCGCTGACCCGCGATCAGAACGGCCGGGTCGTGCTCCGACCGTTCCTCTCCGGCCTCGCGCAGGTCCAACCTCGGCCGGGCCTGCTCGCCGTGATCCTCGTTGCGCTCGGTTCGACGACGTTCGACGGCTTCTCCCGGTCCGACCTCTGGATCACGTGGACGGCGGGACTCGGAGGTCTCGCGAGGACCGCGGTCGCAACGTCCGGCCTGGTGGTCGTGATCGGGCTCGTGTCGCTCGCCTACGTGGTCGCGATGCGTGCCGCTGCCGGTGTAGTCGGCGGCAACTGGCACCCGCTCGCGGCGCGCTTCGCACACTCCCTCGTCCCCATCGTCCTCGCTTATGTGGTCGCCCACTACTTCTCGTTCCTGGTCCTCGAGGGCCAGCTGGGTCTGGTTCGCCTCTCCGACCCGTTCAGTGTGGGCTGGGACCTGTTCGGGACGGACGACTGGATCGTGAACCTCGCGCTGCTCTCGCCGACCACGATCTGGTACGTGCAGGTCGCGGCGATCGTGATCGGTCACCTGGGGGGGGTCGTGCTGGCGCACGACCGGGCGATCGCGATGTTCGATCGCGAGGCCGCCGTCCGGACCCAGTACGCGCTGCTCGCCGTGATGATCGTCTTCACGGCGAGCGGCCTGTTGATCCTCTCCGGGTGAGAACGGTGCTCGCGGTCTTGCTCGCACATCAAGGTGGCTGGGACGAGATGCTGCTCGGCGCGGGGTGAGGCGTTCGCCGGATAGGCCTCAGGCGGCCGTCATCTGATCCTTCCGCGCCTTCATCCGGTCGCCCAGCGCCTCGAGCTCGTCCTCCTCGAAGGCCTGGCGAGCCTGCTTGAACATCTCGTTCTCTTCTTCCTCGATGTGGTGCTCGATGTTCTCCTTCATGACCTTGAACTTGGCGCCCCAGCGTTCGTCGTCGTAAGGGACTCCCTCGATCTCGGCCATGACCATGTCGACGACATGGTGCTCCTCGTACGCCTCGAGCGTGATCTCCTTGGTCTTGGGGTGCTCTTTCAGCGCCGGGTAGAAGATCTCCTCCTCGATCGTCTCGTGGACCGTCAGCTCTTCCTTGACCGTCGCGAAGAGCTCCTCGCGCGTCTTGACCCCGCGCTCGGTCGTGGACTCCAGCTCCGACAGGAGCTTCTTCATCTTCCGGTGGTCCTCCTCCAGCAATGAGATCGCGTTCATCCTCTTCTCCTTCCATGAGCAGCCGGTTCGGTGTAGCCATCCATTCCCACGGACCTCCCGAGGAAACCTCCTGCGGGGGAAGTTCCCCGACCGAGCGAGCATCCGCCGATGTCTCCCTTCGGACTGACCGACCTCCACGTCTCGCTTCCGGTCGTTGAAGGATGCGAGCCTCCGCCCGGGCGCATCTCGGCCATCGTGGGCGACCGAGCACCGGCAAGTCCAACCTGCTCACCGCGATCTGGGCACTGCTGGATCCGGACGTCGCTCCGCTCTCCGCCGACGACGTTGCCCACGACGAAAGGGCCGGGCGTGGCTGGTCGCGAGCCGTCCTGACTCAGGCGCCGGTCTCGGCTGCCTTCGCAGACCGGTCGGCACGCTTGCGCTCCGTCCTCGCCTCGTCGGCGAGACGTTTCGCATCGGAGTCGGCCTCTCTCGCGGCGGTCACCGCGGCGGCCGCCTTCTCCTTGAGGTCCTCGGCGCGCGTGCGTGCCTTCTCCGCCGCACGTTCCGCGGAGGCAGCGCGCTGTGCGGCCGCGCGGGCCTCGCGCGCCCGCTCCCGCCTCGCCTCGGCCGGATCCTCCTCGACCGCCTCGTCGTCTTCCGACCCCCCGCCCTGCAAGACCTCGAAGCCCTCGATCGCGCCGAAGCCTGCCGTCGGTTTGGCGTCGCGTTCCAGTGTGCCGAACTGGAGCCGCTCGCCGAGCTCGTCGTCGACCGACGCCGCGTCGAACGTGGCGGCGATCGCGTCGCGGTGCGCTCCGCCCCGCGCCCCGATCGCCGCCACACCCACGTCCGCGAGCGACTGGATCAGGGCACGGCGATCGTCCGTCGCGCGGCGGAGGTCCTCGCCGCCTCCGCCCGAGAGCGCTTTCCGCTGCGCTCGCCGCAGCGCCTGACCGGACTCCCGCAGCGCGGCCACTTCCTCGGGCCGCTCGCGCGAGGCTGCGTTCACCGCCCACGCGACGATGCTCGGACGGCGGAGCTTCTTCACCTCGGCCGCCTCGTCCGTCTTCCCCGCGTCTTTCAGCTCGGTGGCCAGGCGGTCCCGGGCCGCGACGAACTCCTCCGGCGGAAGCGCGAAGAGCTCTCGCGCCGCATCACGCAACCGGCGCGTGTTCAGAACCCCTCTCCGTATCCGTCGTCCGGGCATCCGTGAGAAGTGGATCACGCCGATATCCGTTCCGCTTCGACGGTGAGCGTCGAGCGGGCCAGACCTCGCCGGTGGATCTGCCGTCGTCTCCTCGTTCGAAGGATCCTTCCGAGGCTCTCGAGATGTCCATGACCGAAGCGTACGTGGTCCGAAGTCTCCAAGGGGTACGGTTCGGCCGTGGGAGTCGAGCGCCCCGTCCCGCCACGACCCGACCATCGAACCGTCGGCTACCGCGCTCCTCGTGGATCACGCTGGTCGTCGCCATCGACTTGGCGCTCACGGCCATCGCGCTCTTCCCCGGGTCCGGCGGCGACCAACCACCGCTCGCATCCCTCGCGCTCATCGGGGCGGTGATCGCGGGGATCACGACGGTGGCCCTCTACACGATCGTGCGGGGGGATCTTGGTCTTCCGTCGCGAGCGGCCGCCTCGCTCGCGTTCGCCTTCGCCCTGATCGCGCTCGTGAAGTTCGTCCTCGCGCCGCTCGCTGGCTGCCACCTTCGCCTTGCCTCCCGGTGGAGGCAGCGGCAGAATCGAGGCTCCCGAAGAGTCGAAGGGAACAGGATTTGCCAAGCCTCGATTCCCGCTCTCCGCAAGAGGGAACCATCCAGCTCCGCGATGGCCGCGCGCTCGCCTACGCCGAATGGGGAGACTCCGGGGGTACGCCACTTTTCCTGTTTCATGGATCACCGGGCTCGCGGCTCTTCTGCCCCAGCGCGTCGATTACAGCCTCGAGCGGCGTGCGGCTCCTTACTGCTGACCGCCCTGGTTACGGACGCTCAGACCTGCACCCGCGGCGAGCGATGCTGGACTGGGCTGATGACGTCGCAGAACTCGCCGACGCGCTCGACATCGATCGCTTCGGGGTGGTGGGAACGTCATCCGGTGGTCCCTACGCCTTGGCTTGCGCGGTCAAGCTCCCGGCTCGGGTCAGCGGCGTCGGCCTGGCCAGCACCGTGGTGCCGTTGGACGAGGTCGCGCCGGCACTGGAGGACCTTGAGGAGAAGGAACGCGAGCTGGTGAGACTCGCCCGACATGATCCGATCCAAGCAGTTAAAGCCGTGGCAGAAGGTGGCGGCTGGTTGTTGGAGAGCCCGGAGATGTTCCTCGATTTCCCTAGGCCCGAGCCGGAGCAGAAGATGCTCGCGGATACCGAGGTACGCGCCATGTACCTCGAGGCGATCCGGGAGGCGGTTCGGCCTGGGCTCGACGGGTACGGCTGGGATGAAGTCGTCGAACGCAACCCCTGGGGATTGAGCCTGGCGGAAGTAAAGGCGGAGGTCTATCTGTGGCATGGCGATCAAGACCCCTACATCCCACGTTCGCACGTGGAGGTGATGGCCAGCCGGATAGCAGATTGTCAGACGACGTTCTACGCGGATGAGGCGCATGGTCTGATCGTCACCCGGTGGCGAGAGATCCTGGCGACGGTGACGCCTTAGGCTGAGGACCTTGCTTGCTCTGTCGTGTCGGAGGGGGGATTTGAACCCCACCCTCTGTGAGGAGGACTAGGCCCTCAACCCATGCTCCTACGTTGCGGGCTGTGTCGTCAGATGTCGCGCAGCGCCAGCTACCTGCGCGAACAACCGTTCCCTAGTGTGGCTCACGTCACTCGGTTGAGCCCTCCGCAACGCCTCGTTGGGAAGCGGGTGGGGAAACGGATAGTCGGGGTCATGTCGGAGCCTCGTGCTAACTTGCGCTCGGCTAGACCGTCCGGGAGGGGGAATCACCGAATCGGGTCTCTCGGGAGGGGAGCCCGGAAAAGGGGGAAACCCCCCATGGACGACCAGGACCACGTTTGCCGGTGGCCGCAAGGCCGCCAACCGCTCGACATCGGGCCGCTCTGGAGCTGCCCCGGCTGCGGAGGCGTGTGGCGCGTGAAGATCACGGGCTCGATCGATCCGGCCGATGGGTACGACTTCGGCACAGGCCAGCACTTCACCTCGGCCGTATGGGAGCGGGTGGAGCGAGTCTGAGTCCAACGAGATTAGAGGTGTGGCACGGTTTCTCGGTCGGGGCTCGCCTTCCCCGACGCCGCCGATGGCCCGATCCGGGTGACCAACGGGAACCGTCGCACGTTCACTCCGACTGCAACTGACGTCGGGCTCATTCCACCAAGGCTCCGGGTCCACGATCTCCGGCATACGGCGGCGTCGCTCATGATTTCGTTGGGAGCTGGCGTCAAGGTCGTTCAGCAACAGCTCGGCACCGCAGCGCCACCCTAATCCTCGACCGATACGCGCACCTGTTCCCTGACGAGCTCGACGCCCTCTCGGGTGCGCTCGATGGACTCCGGGCACGGACTCCCGCGGATTTTCTGCGGACTGTCAGCGGTGCACGGAAGATCACGGGGATCCCCACATGAGCGTTGACCTGCGGTTTGTATGGTGGGGCGGGCAGGGCTCGAACCTGCGACCGACGGATTATGAGTCCGCTGCTCTGACCGACTGAGCTACCGCCCCGCTCTACATCACTGCAGGTAGAGGGGAGTCTACGCCGCTGCCGTCGGCTTCCGCTTCCCCGCCCGCTCGGCCTCGAGCTGCGCGGCGCAGGCGAGCCCGATGAGCACCGCGATGCCCGACGCGTAGCCCCAGACCAGGAGCGCGATGATCCCCAGGAGCGGCCCGTACGAGCCACCGAGCAGCGTCGCGTGCTCGTAGAAGAAGCCCAGCAGGATCGTCGCGAGCACCCACACGACGACGGAGACCGCCGTCCCCCACAGCAGCCAGGAGAAGCCCGGCTGACGCCGATCGGGCACCACCTTGAAGATGACCGTCATCGCGATGGCGACCAGGGCCACGCCGACGGGCCACCGGATGAACGACCAGAGACCGGAACCTTGTGACGCAGCGGCCCCGTTCGTCGCCTCCCCGACCGAACCGCCGGCGACGATCACGGCGAGACCCGCCATCAGCATGACGCCGACCGTGGCGGCCAGCGCGAAGGCGAGGCCGTATCGCTGCCGAGCGCTTCGGTGCTCGTCCACCCCGTAGATCCGATTCGCCGCCCGCTCGAGGTGGGTCATCCCGACGGTCCCGGAGATGAGCATCCCCGCGAAACCGGCGATCAGGGCGGTCGTGCCGGACGAGGGCTTGGCCTTCGCGAGCGCCTCCGTCAGGATGCTGCCCGCCGGTCCCGGCGCGAAGGACTTCGCGGCATCCTCGAGCACGCCCTTGAAACCGGGCATGTCGAACGTGGTCACGAGCCCGATCACGGCGATCACGGCGGGGATGAGGGTGAGGACGGACGAGTGGCCGAGCGCCCTCGCGTATGAGGTCCCGTCGACCACGCGGAAACGGATCGCCGCGTCGCGCAGAAGGTGCACGGTCCCGGTCTTCCTCAGCTGGTCGCCGGCGTCGCCGGCATCCTGACGATGGGTCTCGGGAACGGTCGTGGCGGTGCGCAATGGTTCCCCCTCGCTGGTCCGTTTCCCCATTCCCACCTCGGCGCCCGTCCAACCGGATACCGCCTCATCCGAGTACCCGGGGCGCTCTTGGGTAATGCTCTCGCCATGTACCTCGCCCTGGTCACGGAGCTCATCGATTGGGTTCGGCCGTTCTTCGGCACGTTCGGCTACGTGATCGTCTCGGCGGCGATGTTCTTCGAATCCGCGGCGTTCACGGGGCTGGTGGTGCCGGGCGACGTGATCCTGGCCGTCGGAGGCGTCTACGCCGCCCAGGGTGAGCTCGCGCTCGCCGGGGTGATCGCGACCGGGGCGTTCTTCGGCATCCTAGGAGAGACGACGGGCTATCTCCTGGGCCGTCGCTACGGCGACTCATGGCTACGGAACGCCCCGATCCTCGGGCGCTTCCAGAAGCGGATCGACCAGGCGGAGAGATCGATCGAGACGAATGCCGGAAAGACGATCGTCGTGGGCCGGTTCGTTACCGGCGCCGCGGGCTTCATCCCGTTCATCGCCGGAGCTTCCCGGGTTCCCCCGCGCAGATTCTTCCTCTACACGATCCCCACGATCGTGGTGTGGTCGACGGCCGTCACGCTGCTCGGGTACTTCGTGGGGAATCACGTGGAAACGATCGATCGGATCCTCTCGAGCATCGGCTGGGTCGGTCTCGGTGTGGTCGTCCTGTTGGTCGGACTCTGGGTCTGGCGACACCGTCGCTCACCGAAGTGACGAGCGGGTCTCCTCGCCCTAATCGCGCCGATCCTCGCCGTCGTCGACCACCAGCAGCTCGTCGAACAACGACCGGTAGTAGACCATCGCCTTGCGGAGCGCCTCGGTGTCCCCGTGGGCCTCCTCGCGAGCCTCCTTCACAGCGATCGAGTGCGCCGATCGGTAGTTCTCGACGACCTCGGGGTGCTCGACGGAGATGTCCGCGGCTCGGCGGTCGAAGTCCTCCACCGGGTAGCCGCGCGCCGCCATCACCTGCTGGATCAGCGAGTCCGCGTCCGACACGGCCTCGGCGGGCGCATCCACGAACTCCGCCTGCACCTTCGTCCACTCGGTCGCGAACCGGTCGTGGTCAGACCTCGAGAGCGGCCGGACGTCGAGGGCATCCACCCGCTCGCGCCGCTCCCGCAGGTCGGACTCCGCGAGGCCTCGGTCACCGGCTCGAGACATCGTCCGGTCATACTCGGGGCCGAAATCACGCTGTAGCTCACGGGATCTGGCCTGTCGGACCAAGAACCAGATCAGGGCCGCCGCCGCGATGATCCCGACGATCACCACGACCCATACCCATGTATCCATCGGTTCCTCCTTGTCCTCTTCGAAGGGCTCGTACCCGGTCGAAGGCCGCCCGAATCGCCAGTGAAGCTGTGGGAGGATGGCCTGAGCGATGACCGAGACCCGCACCGAGACCGACTCGATCGGGCCCATCGAGGTCCCGGCCGACCGCTACTGGGGCGCCCAGACACAGCGCTCGCTGCACCACTTCTCGATCGGCGACCCCGCTGCCGATCGGATGCCGATGGAGGTCGTCCGGGCGCTCGCGCTGCTGAAGAAGGCGGCCGCGATGGTGAACGCCGACCTCGGCCTCCTCGACAGGAACCTGGCCGACCTGATCGTCGCCGCCGCCGACGAGATCCTCGACGGCTCACTGGACGACCATTTCCCTCTGTTCGTGTGGCAGACGGGCTCCGGCACCCAGACGAACATGAACGTGAACGAGGTCATCTCGAACCGTGCGATCGAGCTGGGCGGCGGCGAGACCGGCTCCAAGGTCCCGATCCACCCGAACGACCATGTCAACATGTCGCAGTCCTCCAACGACACGTTCCCGACGGCGATGCACATCGCGGCGGCGCAGCAGCTCCTCGAGCGGGTTCTCCCCGCCGTCCGGGCGCTCCGCGACGCCCTCGACGCGAAGGCGACCGCGTGGGCGGACATCGTCAAGATCGGCAGGACGCACCTCCAGGACGCCGTCCCGCTCACGCTCGGACAGGAGTTCTCCGGCTACGTCGCGCAGCTCGACGACGACATCGAGCGGATCGAGCAGACGCTCCCCCACCTCTACGAGCTCGCGATCGGCGGGACCGCGGTGGGCACCGGTCTGAACGCGCCCGAAGGCTTCGGCGACGCTTGCGCGGCGAAGATCGCGGAGCTCTCCGACCTGCCGTTCGTGCAGGCGTCCAACCTCTTCGCGGCCCTCGCGGCCAACGACGCGATCGTCCACACGAGCGGCGCGCTCGCGACCCTCGCCGCTTCCCTGATGAAGATCGCGAACGACATCCGGTTGCTCGGCTCGGGTCCGCGCGCCGGCATCGGCGAACTACTCCTGCCCGAGAACGAACCGGGCTCCTCGATCATGCCGGGGAAGGTGAACCCCACGCAGAGCGAGGCCATGACGATGGTGGTGACGCAGGTGTTCGGCAACGACACGGCGATCAAGGTCGCCGGCTCGCAGGGCAACTTCGAGCTCAACGTCTTCAAGCCCGTGATGATTCGGAACCTGCTGCATTCGACGCGGCTCCTCGCCGACGTGTGCGGCACCTTCCGGGAGTTCTGCGTCGAGGGACTCGAGCCGAACCGCGAGCGGATCGAGGAGCTCCTGCACCGCTCGTTGATGCTCGTGACCGCTCTCGCTCCCAAGATCGGCTACGACAAGGCGGCGGAGATCGCGAAGAAGGCGCACCGTGAGGGCACCACGCTCAAGGAAGCCGCGCTCGCGCTCGGCTATCTCACGGAGGAGGAGTACGACGACATCGTCGTGCCGGAGAAGATGGTCTAGCTCTGCCGTGGGTGAGACGACGGCAGGATTCCGAAAGCCACCGGATCGGTCTCAGACGTACGCTTCTACAGAAGTCCATGATTGGGCTATGAGGGCCGTATGACGGTGATCGCCGAAGGGCTCCCGAGCCCGCACCTTCAACGCAAGATCCACGAGGTTCAGGTGTTCCTTGCCCAGAACCTCGCGTACGACGTCGACCTGAACGCGATCGCGGCGCACGCCTCCCTCAGCCCGTACTACTTCACGAGGCAGTTCACGGCGATGGTGGGCATGCCTCCCTACCGGTATCTGATCTCGCTCCGGATCCAGCGAGCGGCCCAGCTCCTCCTCGAATCCGAGCTCACCGTCACGCAGATCCTGCACCGTGTCGGCTTCCACAGCCCGAGCCACTTCACCACGACGTTCCGACGGCACATGGGGATGAGCCCCACGGACTATCGGCGCCGGCACGACTTCGAGCGGAACGCGAACAGATTCAGTCGGGCCGTCGATCCCTTGGTGCACCAGCCGGATCAGCGCCTCACCAGATAGCTCTCCCCAGGCCCGAACGCGAGCGATCCCGCCCGGCACGCTGAGGGGGCTCGGCGCACTTCCGGGACGGGATCGCAGGTGTTTCCGCTGATCGCCGCTCTGCTAGAACAGCCACATGAGGACGGCGATCAATCCGATCACAGCCAGGATGGTCCAGATCATGTTTGGTCACCTCCCCCTGTTCCGGTTGTCCTACCGTCTTTTTCCTACCGTCCATGTACCCGCTCCCCCACGGCTCCACACATGCCCTGGTCACGTGGGAGATCGGGTGACCTCCTGATGGCAGAAGGGGACACCGTGCTCGCGACCGCGGTCCGGCTGCACGAGGCGCTCGCGGGGCAGATCCTCACGCGCACGGATCTTCGCGTGCCGCGCTTCGCGACCGCCGACCTGTCGGGTCGAGCCGTCCGTGAAGTGGTCTCGCGAGGGAAGCACCTCCTGATGCGTACTGACGGCGACGTCTCCGTCCACTCGCATCTCGGGATGGACGGCGCGTGGCGCCTCTACTCGCCGGGTGAGGGCTGGCGAGGACGTGCGTTCGAGGTGCGCGCCGTGCTCGAGACGGATCGCCACGTCGCCGTCGGCCATCGACTGCGGCGTCTCGAGGTGCTCCGGACGTCGGCCGAGCAGGACGAGCTGCGCGGTCTCGGCCCCGACGTGCTCGGGCCGGACTGGGACGCCGCGGAAGCGACCCGCAGGCTCACCGCGTCGCCGGAACGAGAGGTGGGCGACGCCCTCATCGACCAGTCGGTGATGGCGGGACCCGGGAACGTCTATCGATCGGAGGTGTGCTTCCTGGCCGGCACCGATCCGAGGACCCCCGTCGGCTCCCTGAGCGATCCCGCTCAGCTCGTTGACCTGATGAAGTCGTCGATGGAACGGAACCGCGCGGGCGGACTTCGCGTGACGACCGACGACCCTCGGCGGGGCCACGAACTCTGGGTGTACGGCCGCCGCGGGAGACCTTGCCGTCGTTGCGGCACACCGATCCGGTCGTTCATGCAGGGAGACGGGCCAGGGAGGGTCGTGTACATCTGTCCCCGCTGTCAGGCTTCCCTCGATGCCCCACTTCGGGCCGAGGGCTAGCTGTGCAGTTGACCCCCGCGTCACGCCACTTCCGTTGCGGCGACGTGATGCCGAACGCCCGGCGTGTGGCGCGGGAGCGTCTCTACGGAAGTACTTGAAGTCTCCGCGAAGTACGCGAGCCGGTGCGTCGACCCAGTCCGGCTCGGGAGGGCACGCGGGGACCCAGGCTCTCCAGCCAGTTCAGCTGCGAAGTCGATCGGGACCGCTACTCGGAGTGGGACGCCACCTCTCCTTCGGGCGAGTCGGGAGCAGACTCAGACTCCGGACCACCTTCCGGCTTGTTGGGTCGCCGTTCCTTGCGATCCGGATCGACGCCAGGCGGGTCTGGGTCGATCGTCGCACGATCCTCGTTCGTGGGGGGCGGTTCCTTGGGATCCAATCGGCACCTCCTCGGCGAGCCGAGATGACTTCACCTGACTCGTTCCACCTTCGTCAGCCATCGCCGGCATCCTAGGGTGGCATCCTAAGCTCCCAGGACACCGAGCAGCTTGAGAGACCGAGCCTCACGGGCGTAGTAGCACCGAGTCAACGTGGTCGTGTCTGTTGGGCAGCGTGCTTACGAGCGATCGTCCGAACGCGCCAAGGTCCACCCACTCACTAGAAGCACCACGCCGAGAGCGAGGAATGCAAGGTCCCACATCAGCTCGTTCGGGCCCGTTCGAACGTGGTGGATCTGGAGGATGTGGTGGTCGATCAGACCCTCGACCAGGTTGAAAAGACCCCAGCCGACCAACATCCAGCCGAGGAGTCCCTTCCACGACCATTCCACTCCGCCTGCTCGGGCTCTGTCCCAGAGCAAGAAGAGACCCACGACGATGAACACGTATGTGGTGGCATGGAATAGGCCGTCCCACAAGGTGTTGACCTCTAGGCCCCGCACCGTTGCGGCGGGGATATCCCCCTGCGAGGTCAGCATGTGGTGCCACTGCAGGATCTGATGCAGCACGATCCCGTCGAACAAGCCACCCAACCCGACGCCGAGCATCACGGCGGGCGCGGTGATCGGGCGGACCGTCCTCTTCTTCCTGTCCACCATCATGTCGGCGCCCTACCCCGCGAACGCAGCGTCCAATCCATCCTCGAGAGCCGGACCGCGTAGCACCCCCTCACGATGGTCGTCGTGCCGGTCTTTGACGTTCGGAGCGGAGATTCCCCCGTGTTCGGTTAATCGGGTTGAGCGGGTGGGTACGTCGAAGGAACACACAACCGTGGAGGGAAAGATGGAAGGCACGAGCTCGAAGGTTCAGGAGACGGCGAAGTCGGTAAGGGACACAGCATCGCAAGCCAAGAACGACCTACTGGACCTCACCGAGGGGAGGGAAGACATCCCGGCCCCGATGCGCGTCATCAGGAACGTCGGCATCACCTCTGGGATGGCGTACATCGCAGCGGGTGCGTCGATCTTCCTGAGTCTCGGGATGTGGTTCTTCCGCCGAGGCGGGAATCGGGAGACGGCCGAGCGCCTCGCGATATTCGTGGGCCTGTGGCCGCCGACATTCGTGGCGCTCGGGAAGGCGCTCGAGGGGTACGAGCACCCGGGACGCTAGCGGGTCGGGTCGATCCCGATTTCATGGACGCCGTGTGGCGATCTTGCTGACCGAGGAGCCGCTGGGGCCTCGGGCCCCGGCGGATCCTCATTTCTGAGGCCAGTCATAGGAAAGGGGCTCAGGTCGGGACCCGAGCCCCTCTCCAGTTCGTGATGTGAAGGAGGCCGATGCACAGCCCCCTGTTTCGTCGAAGCCGGGGGCAGGTTCCTTCGATCGTCAACGAGGACTCCCGGCAACCTGCGGCCGACTTCGCGGAGAGATTGCCCCCGCTCGGGCGGTCCTAAACGCCCACACCCATCCCGCGGGATGACCCGAGATGACCCGAGTGTGGTGCTCTTTGGTTTCGTCTTCCTCTCTGGCGGCTAGCTGGTCGCTGGGGCAGGCCGCGTGGCGTCGCGGAGTAGAGTTCCTTCGAATGAGCCCCCTCGTACGCACCGTCCTCATCGTCACCCTGATCGCCGGGGCCGTCGCCGTCTTGCTGTTCATCCTGCGGCCGGGGACATGATCAGGCTTTCCCGCGACGGAAACGATGTCATCAGCGCACGCTGAGTGGCAAGAAAGCTCCGGGGGTGGGACTCGAACCACAATCGTGCAGCATAATAGGGCGCGTGCGGGAGGGCGGACGATGTCCGACGCGAAGTCGACCAGACGCAGGAGCGCGAAGTCAATTAGAACCACGGTGATGCGAGTCGCCGACGCCTCCCGGGCTCCGGGCCCCTCGCCTGCGAACAAGCCCAGGGGCTTGAGCTCATCACCCGGCGCCATGCGCGCGGCTGCCTCGGGCGTGGTCCAGAAGAAGGCGGCCGGGTTGCGCCCCAGGCATGTCGTAGACGACGATGCGCGGGAGATGTCTCAGGAGTACGACGGCACTTGCACAAGGGGGGAGAGAGATGATCCTGGCAACGGCGAAGGTCGAGGATTTCGACCGGTTCTTGAAGATCTTCTCGACCAAGGGAGCTGAGAAGCGGAAGCAGCACGGGTCCAAGGGTTCGACCGTCTTTCGCGATCCCAATGAGGACGACCGGGTTTGGGTTCTCTTCGACTGGGATGTGAAGGGCTGGCAGAACTTCGTCTCCGACCCCGATGTCCCGGCGATCTTTCAAGAAGCCGGGCTCAAAGGTAAGCCCCAGGCCGCAGAGCTCGGAGGCCAGTACGACGCCTAGCCCCAGACGCCGAATCGGACCCCTCGAAGCCGCGGGTTGTCGGAGTTAGTCATGCGACCACCTCAGAGGTAGAAGGACCCGCCCGGCCGGTCGTGGAGGCTGCCTGCGCGGGAGCGCGCGCCGCCGTCCCCAGAAATCTGTGCGGTCCACGGTGAGGAGAAGGGGCCGGTCCACGCCCACCACCGTTCGATCGGTCGGCGCGGCAGCGGGCTCGTCGTCACCCGGTCCTCTCCGCGGCGTTGTACGGCACCTGCCATTCGGCTCGCAGGCGCCGCACACCACGTACCAGTACCTCCACTGCAGATGGTCCCGCACCTTCAAGATCATCCGCAGGAGCGCCGGATCGGTCGTGTCCCGGTGCTCGCATTGCCCGAGATGCATGCTGCTGCGTTCACGCTGACGGTCTACGGGCACATCTTCGACGCGGATCTCGACGACCTCGCCGCGCGCCTGGAGATTTTGGGACGGGATTCAGACGGGATGCCGGTTAAGCGCCTGAGGCCGCCGGCGTCCGGATAGGGCATCTGACCTGCGGGAATAGAGGCTCCGGGGGTGGAACTCGAACCCACAACCTACGGATTTACAGTCCGTGATGAGGTGTTCCGCCATATCCCCGCATGGCCCGTGACGTGCAGTTTCGTACCGAGGAGAAGGCGTCGAACCGCTGACGTGCAGCTACGGATTTGGGGCAGATTTGGGGTCTTACCCGGATGGCGAGCCAGAACCTGCCGGGTCCGGTTGAACCTCTTCGAGAAGCTCCTCCTCACTCACGCCCCCTTAGGCGCTTCGAGGCCAAGGCTCAGGACGTAGGGGCGTCGGGCTGATGTCCCCTTGGTGGTTTGGACATGCGGACCGTGGGGAATCTCGACCGTTGAAGTCGGCGGCAGGTTGCGGGAGACCTCCTTCCCGGAGGACCGATGGAGCTTGCCGCCGCCTTCGACAAAGGGGTTTGGTCTGGTACCTACCCTCACACAGGAAGGGGCTCAGGCGGCTTCGGCATAAGCCTGAGCCCCTTCTCTATCTCCACGCCTCGAAGAGGCGGCTCTGCCACCAGGCTAGGGCAACAGCGTCGAGGGAAGAGATCCGGAAGCGGATCGCCTATAACTCCAGACGGCGCAGCTCTAGGAGCACGATCGCAGGCAGGCCGGTTGTTCCGTGGGGCAGGCGGCGGCTCGGCGTGAGCATCCGGGAGTATCGGGAGTCTCGTGACCGGCGCTGGTGTGCCGAGCTTCGAGACCTGGGACCGGATCTGCAAGCTCTTCGGCTGGCCACAGACCTTGACGACGCAACTTCTAGAATGACATGGCGACCCGAGAGCACTAGACAGTGCTAGCCATCGGATCTCCGGTCGTCAGGTTGAGACCGGGCACCGAAAGCCAGATGCGCTCGACCAGTCGCCAACCCTATCGTGAGTCTCCGCACAACTAAGGAGAGTGACGTTCGTGATGCTGGTCAACGATGCATCCGTGCCGATCCATGCGGCAGCGGAACTGCTGAACATCGAGGTGCG
>Ga0136614_10000824_pt1 | contig 16972 bp, 10 predicted proteins | sample AntDrymUQ2792106_2_FD_106643 | JGI IMG/M metagenome (GOLD analysis project Ga0136614, IMG submission 106643) | Polar desert sand microbial communities from Dry Valleys, Antarctica - metaG UQ279 (21.06) | ecosystem: Environmental > Terrestrial > Soil > Desert | place: Antarctica: Dry Valley... | reverse complement strand
GTCCTGAAAACATCGAAGCCGTGATGCACGCCGCGCGGACCGACTAAATCAGAGCATGGCTCGTTTAGGATTGAGACCAAAACAACCTTGCGGTATATGCCGAGGCCTTCTCGGCAGTGATAATATTTTGTCAACTTATGAAATCTCATCACATCAGCAAAGCTTTTTTCATCATCCTCTGTTGCGCGACTCCGTTCGCCGCGCGGGCGCAGGAGGAGGCGCGCGCGGCGTGGCAGGTGGCGCGCTTTGACATCACGGCGAGCGTCGGCGCCGACCGTGCGTTGACGGGGCGCGCGGTCATCAATGGGCGCAACGTCGGGCAGGGCGCGGGGCGCACGTTCACGGTGCGGCTCAACCCGGCGGCGGAGATCAAGTCGACGAGCGCCGGCGATGCCACGGCGCAGTTCGTAACGCGCCCTGACCCGCGCACTAAGTTACAGCAGGTGACGATCACGCTGCCTGCGCCGGTGCCGCCGAACGGAACGACCGTCATCGCCGTCGAATATCGTCTGCCGGTTGGCGACAACTCTGGTCTCGCCGCCGCCTCTGCCGAAGGCGCTCAGTTCCTTCCTCTGTCGCAGTGGTATCCGTCGCCGAACACGCCGTTCGCCCCACGCGGTGCCGATTACGCCCCGATGCGACTGACGGTTAATGCGAGCGCGGGCGAGATGGTGGTGTCCTCAGGGCAGGCGAGCGGCCAGACGTTCGAGCAGAGTCTGAATGCGCAACCGTTTTTTCTGACAGGCAAGTGGGAGACGGTTGACGGCACTGGCGAAGCGCGCGACATCAGCGCATGGCTTCCCGCCGGGGCGTCGGCGGATGAGCGACAGCGGGGCGAAGCGTTAATCGCGCTGACCGGGGCCGCGCGCAGTTTTTACGCCGGGCTGTTAGGCGCAGCGCCGAACGTTCCGCTGCGATTGGTCTCCACCCGTCGCGGAGCGGGCTTTGAGACAGGTGGCACTCTATTGCTTGATGCCGCGGTCTTCCGGCGTGGCAAAACCGATTCAGTCACGGCGCTCGCCATCGCTGAAACCGTCGCGCGAGTGTGGGTCGGCGGCGCGACCGGCGTCCAGGGGGAAGGCTCCGGCGCGGTGCGTGATGGACTCGCACGCTACCTCGCGACGCTCTTTCTCGAAAAGCAGTTTGGTCGTGAAGTGGCCGACGCCGAAAGAATGCGGATGGCGCTGTTGTACGCACCCATCGCCCGCCGCGACGCCCCGCTGTCGGCGTCGACACCGGCCTTCGACACGCATTTCAATTCGGCGCTGAACAAGGGCGCGTTGGCGTGGCGGCTGGTGGCCGAGCGTGCGGTCGGGCGTGATACATTCCTCGCGATGTTAAAGCGCGAGTTCCAATCGGGGCGCGACGCGCGTGTCTCGCTGGCCGGATTGCGCGCCGCCCTCGGCGAGCAGAGCAACGAGAGCGTACGGCGCGTGCTGCAGGGTGTCTTTGACCAGCCGACCGACACCGACCTGCTGATTGGCGTCCCGCAGGTGCGCGGCGGCGAGTCGGTCGCGGCGCTACGCAACGTCGGCGCGCTTGATGTCGAGGTGTCGGTGTTGGCGACGACCGAGACGGGCGAGCGCCTGACGACCACCGCCAAGATTCCGGCGCGCGACTTCGGCGAAGCGCGTTTCAAGACTGCGGCGCGAATCGCAAGCGTCGAAGTCGATCCCGAAAAACTATATCCGCAACTCGACTATTCAAATGACGCCGCGCCGCGCATGCCCGCGCCCGAAGAAGAATTGGTTGAAGCGAATCGCTTGTTCGCGCAGCAGCAGTATGTCAAAGCCGCCGAGTCGGCCCGCCAGATTTTGCGGCGCGCGCCGCTGATGCAGGATGCGCGCGTGATGCTCGGTCGTGCCCTCGTCGAACAGAACAACCTCGTCGAAGCGGAGAAGGAGTTCCGCGCCGCGCTCGACGCGACACTGCCGTCGCCGACGACCCTTGCGTGGGCCAACATCGGACTCGCTGAAATTGCGCTCCGCCGGTCGCAACCCGCCGAGGCCGCCAAACGTTTCGACGAAGCGGCCCGCGCCGACGCCGACTACGCGACGGCGCTGGCCGCGCGTGCCGGAAGAATCAAAGCGGAGGCAGCGGCCAACGCAGCCCCGCCAGTTGACGAAGCGACCCGCGCATTCATCACTCAGTTCGATGGAGCAGTATTGAGTGGCCGCAAGGCGAATCTCGAATCGCTGATCGTCGACGGTGAGCTAAGCGGGTTCATTAAAGGAATCGTCGGCAATCAACCCGAAGTGTGGCAGACGCGCGTGCTGCGCACTGAAGCGTCGGGCGCGAATCGGATGCTGGTCGATGTCGCTGTTACTACCAGAGCACTCAACCGCGATCAATCCGGCACCGCCGTCTTCGTGCTGGCGCGGACGGCCCAGGGACTGCGGCTCGCCGATATTCAATTCTTCGAGGTGCGCTGAGTAAGGGATGAGGGATTCTTAAGGGATGAGGGATGAGGGATGAGGGATGAAGGTCATCATGCGGAAGACGAGCGGCGGGTGGTGGATGGGCAGACCGAGACGGGTTCGGCTTCTGGGGGTTCGGCTTTTGCAGGTTCGATTCCTGTGGCGGTAGATAACGCTGGGGCGCCTTCTGGTTTATCTTCCGCGTCGTCTCTTCTTCTGTCCTCGATTGAAATTGAGCGCCGGGCGGAGCGGGTCAAGTTGTTATTGATGGACTGTGACGGGGTGCTGACCGATGGTCGCATCACGCTGCTCGGCGAGGACGACGAGCAGAAGAGCTTTCACACGCGCGACGGCCACGGACTGGTGATGCTGCATCGGGCTGGGATCAAGTCCGGCATCATCTCCGGGCGCACCTCCTCCGCCGTCGTGCACCGCGCGCGCGACTTAGGAATCACATATCTGCGGCAGGGGACGTGGGAGAAGGTTAAAGACTTCACCGAGGTGTTGGCCGAAGCGCGTGTGGCGGCGGAGGATGTGGCGTACATCGGTGACGACGTGACCGACATCCCTCTGATGCGGCGCTGCGGCCTCGGCGTCGCCGTCGCCGACGCAACCGACGACACGCGCGCCGCCGCCGATTTTGTGACACGACTGCCGGGCGGCTTCGGCGCGGTACGCGAAGTCTGCGAGTTGATTCTCAAGGCGCAGCGGCGATGGGACGATCTGATGAAGCGTTACACCGAAGAGTGACAAGTGCGGAACGGTGAACGTGGGCGGAATCAGGAATCGATAATCATGAACATCAACAGCCTCTCCACGGTCGCACGCAATTGAGCACCGCTGTCAGCTTCGCCTTTCTACCGATCAAGCGGTTTTATAGCGGGCTACAATTTGGCGCAACCGTTTAGAGGCTTTGCTTCTGCCCGCCGGTTCGAGTTGAGACGGCGGGCAGAAGCAAAGCCTCTAAACGATGGATAGTTGGTCACACTCATCTGCAAACCGCTATAAGTCTCTCGCGTAAAAGTTATCCGGAATCAGGGTTGAACCAATATCCTGTCTTAATCGACTTTCACTTTTGCCTTTTGCCTTGCTACTTACGTCCGCGGCGGGTGCTCTTTGGTCGCTTCGCGAGCGGTTCCGGCGCTTCCTCTTTCGGCAGCGATTGGAAATAATCGCGGCACAGTTGCCTGAACGTTTCGCAGACCGGCGAGCAGTAGCCGCCGCGTAACCGCGCCAGTCCTAACTCCCAGTTGATCCTCGCGCCTTCGATCCACCACCGCACCAGTCGCCCGTCGTCCACTTCCTCGCGCACCGCGCCGAGCGGCACGATGCCGACGCCCAGCTCTGCTTCCACCATCCGCTTGATGGCAGCCTGCCGGGCCAACTCCATCGTGACCGTCGGCTTGAGTCCGGCTTCCTCGAAGAACTCGTCAATCTGACGCCGCGTGTTGCCGCCGCGCTCACCGAGAATCAGTTTCTCGCCGCCCAGCGTGAACGCGCTGATGACACGCTGCAACGCGAGACGGTGGCGCGGGCTGGCAATCGCGACGAGTTGATCCTGGATGAGCAGTTCGGTTTCGATGTTGCGCGACTCAACCGGCAGCGAGACAAACGCCACGTCCAACTCGCTGGAGAGAATTTGCTTCGCCAGCGCCTCGCTCGTCCCCGACGAGACGGAGACTTCGGCGTGCGGGTGTCGTTCGCGCAGGCGCTTCAGAATCTCCGGCAGAGGGTCGCCGCTGATCATCGCCGACGCGCTGCCGACGCGCACCCGCCCGCGCTCGGCCCCGGCCAGCGCGGCCAGTTCAGCCAGCGCCGCGTCGTGCTCACGCAGAATCGCCTGCGCCCGCTCCAGTAACTTTTCGCCGGCCTCGGTCAGCACCACACGGCGCGGTGTGCGGATGAACAGCGGTACTCCGACCTCCTGCTCCAGTTGACGGATCTGCATGCTGATCGCTGCCTGCGTGATGTGAACGCGAAGGGCCGCGGCGGTGAATGTGTGGGTCTCGGCAATCGCCGCAAAAGCTCTCAGTTGGCGTATCTCCATATCGTCCTCACTATCAGCAATCTTTATCGTACGGATAAAATCTTTTAGTTTCCATTATATACAGCGGCCCGCTAAGATTTGAAAGAGGCAACGTCAACAGATGGGCAAAAGTAAAAAGTAATGGTGTATTAGCGTATTGCCGGTGTGTAGAAGGCGCATGTTTGTTGGCTCAATAAGTGCAGCAACACACTACTACCCCACTACTGTAAAAGCCGGTGAAGGTGTTGATGTTGTCCATCACTCACACGGATGAACTCTCGCCACGGTGCTCGAATAAAGTGGGGTCTGTTCATCCTTTTGAAGTTTAATGAAAGCCAGCGGTAAATCAATCCTCCCCGTCACGATCCCGGCGCACCCGTCGCGACCGACGGAGTTTGTCTTAGGAGTGGATGGCGGCGGGACGAAGACGCGCGCCGTGATTCTCGACGCGAACGCGGCGGCGTCCGACGGGAAGGTTTTAGGCGAGGGAATCGCCGGGCCTTCCAACCCTCTGCGCGTCGGCATCGGGAACGCTGCCTCCGCGATTCGCGAGGCGGTTGACCGCGCCTGCCACTCAGCGCGCGTGCGGCGTATCGACATCGTTGCCGCCGAGGTGGGCTTGGCCGGCGTCAAGCGCGCCGACCTGCGCGAGCGGATGCGCGAGACGCTGAGGGGGCTGGGCATTGAAACGTTAGAGGTGGTGACGGACGCCGACATCGCGCTGTTCGGGGCGACCGGGGGGCAGCCTGGTGTGGTGATGATCGCCGGCACCGGATCGATTTGTTGCGGCCGCAACGCGCGCGGCAAGCACGTCTGCGCCGGGGGGTGGGGGCCGGTCGCAGGCGACGAAGGAAGCGGATCATGGATCGCGCGCCGCGGCGTGCAGGCCGTCGCCAAATCCGCCGACGGGCGCGGCCCGCACACGTCACTTGTCAAAGCGGCGGGCGACTATTTTAATGTCGCGAACGTCGAAGACTTGGCGACAGCGATTTATGCGCCGGGCATGACGAACGACCGCATCGCCGGGTTCGCGCGCCACGTGATCGATGCCGCGAAGGGCGGTGACGCCGTCGCGCGCGCAATTGTCGCGGAGGCCGGCGCGGAACTTGGCGAGGCTGCCGCCACCGTGATCCGCAAACTGCGCATTGAGGGCGAACACTTTCAAATCGGGTACGTCGGCGGCGTCTTCTCCGCCGGTGAACTGCTGCTGAAACCCTTGCGCCAGACGGTGACGAAAGTCGCGCCGCACGTCACCTTCGCGCCGCCGCTGTTCGCCCCGGCTGAAGCCGCCGCCCAGATGGCACGCAAGCACCTCCGCCTCGCGCTCGCAGGGTGAACTACAGTGAAGAGTTTTCAGTTTTGAGTTTCAAGTTTTGAGCTGAAAACCGAAAACCGGAAACTGTTTGCTGGCTTACGTTCAAGTAAAAATCGAAAATCACAAATCGAAAATCTTCCAATGTCTGAATTCATCCCCCTTACCGAAGCCGAGAACCCGCGTAGCGCCGGCATCGGCGAATTGTCGCCTATGGGAATCGCGCGCTTGATGAACGACGAAGACCGTCTGGTTGCCGAAGCCGTCAATCAAGTTCTCGCTGAAGTCGCGGCGGCAATCGAGGGGATCGTCGCGCGGCTGGAAAAAGGCGGCCGTCTGTTCTACGTCGGAACCGGCACTTCGGGCCGGCTCGGTGTGCTCGATGCTTCCGAATGTCCGCCGACATTTGGCGTCGCGCCCGACCTAGTGCAGGGAATCATCGCGGGCGGCTACGAAGCGTGTTACCGGGCGGTCGAAGCTTCGGAAGATGACGCCGAAGCCGGGGCACGTGACATCGCGGCGCGCGGCGCAAGGAGTGTCGATGCGGTGGTCGGCATCGCGGCGTCGGGGCGCACACCGTACACCATCGGCGCACTTGAACGCGCTCGCTCGCTCGGCGCGTTCACCGTCGCCGTGACGTGCGCGCCCGACTCTCCGATCACACGCGCCACCGAGGTTTCCATCGTGCCGGTCGTCGGGCCGGAGGTGATTGGCGGCTCGTCTCGCCTGAAGGCCGGCACCGCGCAGAAGATGGTGCTCAACATGCTGTCGACGGCGACGATGATCCGGCTTGGCTACGTGACCGGCAACCGGATGACGAACCTGCTGCCGCGCAACACGAAACTGCGCGAGCGCTCGATCCGCATCTTCGCGGCTGAGACCGGCGCCGACGAAGCAACGGCCCGCGCCGCACTCGACGCCGCCAACAGCGATTTACGCACCGCGCTCGTGATGCATCGGACGGGAAGGACACGCGACAAAGCGGAACGCGCGCTCGGACAATCGCGCAACGTCGTGCAGAAGGCCGTGGATTTACTGTTGTCTAAGAATTGAAAATTTGTTCTACTCAAAAGTGACAAGTGACAAGTGACAAGTGACAGGATGGTTTATATTTCTGTACGGCATGCGCCCGCGATGTCAGCTAACAATCTTCGCCAATCAAATCGGCGTGGACAGACAAAACTCGCGTGACCTAAATCCTTACTTGTCACCTGTTACCTGTTACCTGTCACGACTGAGTAAGTGAACGCGCATGAAGACTCTCGACTTAGCTATCATCGCCGCATATCTGCTGGGGATCACGCTGTTCGGGGTCTGGTTTTCGCGCAAGCAGCAGACGACGCGCGACTACTTTCTTGGCGACCGGACGGTGCCGTGGTGGGCGATTGCCGCGTCCATCGTCGCCACCGAGACTTCGACCATCACATTCATCTCGGTGCCCGGCATCGCGTTCGCGAAGGGTGGTAACTTTCAGTTCCTGCAACTCGTGCTCGGCTACATGCTGGGCCGCATCGTGATTTCGATGCTATTCATCCCGTCGTACTTTCGCGGCGATTTGATGACGGTCTATCAACTATTGGACAGGCGTTTCGGCGGGCGGATCAAGATGCTCGCTGCCGCGCTGTTCGTCGTGATGCGCAACATTGCCGACGGCATCCGTCTGCTGCTGACCGCGATTGTCCTGGCCTTCGTCTACATGTCGTTCCAACCGTTGGTTGACCCGGCGGCGCAACTCTTGATGACGGAGACGGCGATTATCGTTTCAATCGTGCTGCTCGGTGTAGTGATGATCTTCTTCACTTATTTCGGCGGGATGGAAGCCGTGATCTGGGTCGAGGTGGTGCAGCTCGGAATCTACATCACGGGCGCCATCGCGGCGGCGGTGGTGCTGGTCGGTCGGATCGATGGCGGGTTGGGCGAGGCCATCGCGGTGGGCGCGCGGTTCGATAAGTTCGACGTGTTCGATTTCTCATTCACTCTGACGAAGACCTTCACTTTCTGGTCGGGCTTGATCGGCGGCTGCTTCCTGACGATGAGCACGCATGGCACGGATCAATATCTGGTGCAGCGCTACCTCTGCACCGACCGCCCGCGCCGCGCGGCGACGGCGCTGCTGACCAGTGGTGTCGTGGTGTTCGCGCAGTTCATCGGATTCTTATTCATCGGCGTGCTGCTGTTCGCCTTCTATCAACCGTACGCGGACGCGACTTACAACCTGGCGACCACGCCCGCGGCCTTCCCGTTCACCGGCCCCGACCGCGTCTTCCCGGATTTCATCACCAGGCACTTGCCGTCGGGATTGTCGGGACTCGTGGTGGCCGCGATCTTCGCCGCCGCGATGTCGTCTTCGCTGAACGCGATTGCGGCCACGGCTGTCAACGACCTCTATCAACCATTCGCGCCGCGTCGCGCGGACAAGCATTACCTGCGCGTCTCTCGCTGGCTGACTCTGCTGTGGGGCGCCGTGCAGATACTGGTCGCGCTCGGTGCGATGCGCTACCGCGAAAGCTCTGCGCTCAGCCAGGCGCTCTCCGTTGCGGCGTTGATTAACGGGCCGGTGCTCGGCGTGTTCCTCGTCGGGACATTTTTGCGCCGCGTCAGCGAGCCGCCCGCGCTCCTCGGCATGGCGGCGAGCATCATCGCGATGGGCTACGTGTTTTTTGAAACCAAAATCGCCTGGACGTGGTACGGGCTGATCGGCAGCGCCATCACGTTCTTTGTGGCGTGGGCCGCGAGTTTCGCCTTCGCGCCCGCGCCGTTTGAAAAGCGGGACGAGCTGTCTCCGGCAGGCGAAGCGGTTTTACCTATGGCGGAAACCAAGAGTTACCAATGAAACGAACGAAGTCATACACGATCTGTAATTTAATCATCGCAGCTTTCATCAACGCCTCTCTGTTGTTCGCACCGGTCGGCGCGGCGGCAGTTCAACGAACACGTGCCGATGAACCGAAGGCCAAACGGATTGACGGGCCGGCGGCGGCGCGTCCCTACAAACGTCGCGCGTCGCGTGAAGCAATCGCATGGGCCGACACGGAGTTGCGCCGCATGTCGCTCGAAGAGAAGATCGGCCAACTGATCCACGTCGGCATTAACGCTTCATTCCTCAATCAAGAGAGCGACGCCTACCACGCGCTGCGCCGGCAGGTCGTAGAGAATCACATCGGCGGCATCATTTTGTTTCGCGGGCCGGTCTATGAATCAGCTCATCTTATCAACCGGATGCAGGGGCACGCGCGCCGCCCTCTGTTGATTTCCGCCGACCTCGAAGCAGGCGCGGGGATGCGTTTTGACGACACGATAAACTTTCCGTGGAACATGGCCGTCGCCGCCACCGGCAACACTGACTACGCGCGGCGGCAGGGCGAAATGACGGCGCGCGAGGCGCGTGCGCTCGGCGTGCAGATGATCTTCGCGCCGGTCGTCGATGTCAACAACAACGCTGCGAACCCGGTCATCAACGTCCGCTCGTACGGCGAAGACCCGGCGGATGTCGCGCGCTTCGCCGCCGCGTTCACCGAAGGCGCGCAAGCGAGCGGCGTGATCGCGACCGCGAAACATTTTCCGGGGCACGGCGACACCGCCGTTGATTCGCACCGTGGGCTTCCGGTCATCAACGTCGATAAGTCGCGACTCGAAAAGCTCGAATTCGTTCCGTTCCGCGCGGTGATCGACGCCGGCATCGGCGCAGTGATGTCGGCGCACATCGGGTTGCCGCGGATCGACCCGACCGAGATCAGCCCGCTACCGCGCGACGCCGTGATTCGACCCGCCTACGTCGATGAAGGCGGCGAGATCGTGACGGAGAAATCTTTTTTGCCGGGCACGCTCTCGCCACTTGTGCTCGGCGGATTGCTGCGTCGCGAACTCAATTTTGACGGCATCGTAACTACGGACGCGCTCGACATGAGCGGCCTGACGATCTACTTCAAGCAGGACGAAGCGGCGGTACGCGCGGTGCTCGCCAGCGCGGACATGTTGCTCAAGCCCGCTGACGCGGACGCCTGCGTGCGTGGACTGCGCGACGCGGTGCGCTCCGGTAGATTGACGGAGCAGCGCATTGAGGAATCGACCCGCCGTCTCCTCGCCGCGAAGTACGATCTCGGTTTGGTTAGTCGACGCATCGCCGCGCTTGACCAGGTTGACCGCGCGGTCTCGACACCCGCCGCCTTGGCGCTTGCGAACGAAATCGCTGAGCACGCCATCACGCTCGTTCGCGACGACGCGAAGGTGTTGCAAACAAGCGGCGTCATCAAACCAGACGCGCGCATCTTCAACCTGGCGATTACGAACGGCGAAGACCGTTTCACGATTGCGCAGCCATTCGTCTCCGCGATGGCGCGCGGCGGAAGGCGCGTCGAAACAATTGTGCTCGATGGGCGCTCAACCGAAGAGGAAGTAAAGAGAGCCGTCGAGCGCGCCGGTCAAGCCGATGTCGTCATCGCGTCGCTGTACGGTCGCGTGCGTTCGGGCGCCGCCAACAGCGTCGGATTGCCGGGGCCGGGCGCCAACGCTCTGTTGGGTTTGATCGAGGGTAAAGTCCCAGTTATCGGCATCAGCTTCGGGAACCCGTATCTGTTGCAAAGTTTCTCCGGACTCAAGACCTACGTCGTCGCTTACGGCGACATGCCGAGCCTGCAACGCGCCGCCGCCCGCGCCGTGCTCGGACAGATCGACGTGACTGGGAAGTTGCCGATCACGCTGCCGGGACTCTACCCGCGCGGGACTGGGATTCAAGTGAAAGCGGTGACGAAAGAGACTAGCGTCACGAGGGAGCAGTGAGTGGTCAGCCATATCAGCGGGACCCTGAGTAGCCACCAGCGTTGAGACTAACAAGTAAGCAAAATCCTTTGTGCCCCGTCAGGGGCAATCGAAAATAGCCCAGCGATTTATCGCTGGGGAAATGAAAGGAAGTTGATTCCAGTCCCGTAGGGACGGCTGAACAGAAAACCACATCATGGCTGCGTTTGGAGCACAAAGGACAGGCACAAAATCATCGACCTTGATCTGCAACAACGGCTGTGGCCTTTCATCGGCGGCATTGCCCGGCAGAACAAGATTAAGGCACTCGCAATCGGAGGCGTGGAGGATCATGTGCATGTGCTTTTGTCTTTGCCAGCGGATGTTTCCGTGTCGGAAGCGGTGCGAAAAATCAAAGGTGGCTCGTCGAAGTGGGTACATGAAACTTTCCCCGCGCTGAAGGGGTTCGCATGGCAGGAGGGTTACGGGGCATTCAGCGTCAGCGTGTCGCACGTCCAGGATACGATTCGATACATTGAAACGCAGGCGGAGCACCATCGTAAGAAAACTTTTGAGGAAGAGTATCTGATGTTTTTGAGAAAGCACGGCATACCTTACGACGAAAGATACGTGTGGGGATGAGCGAAGGAAGACTCGGAAACCTCAGCCGTCCCTACGGGACTGGCGATATTTTCGGAATGGATTCCCAGCGATAAATCGCTGGGCTATTGTCAGCCGTCCCTGACGGGACGAGATCAGCCGAGTAACTCGGCGTGCGGTGCAGCCACTGAAGTGAGTAGCAAGGCAAAAGTAAAAAGGTCAAAGGCACAAGTGACAGTCAATCAAGACGGTAGATGTGTTCAACCCTGATCCTGCAAAACTTTTGCGCGAGGTACTTATCTACAGGTGAATGGTAAGAAATCAAGTGTCAGATAAAATTATTAGCTTGCGACATTCATTTCCGTCTACGCCGGTGATTTGTGCGGTCACCTGGCTGCTCTTCTTTTCGCTTGTTGCCCATCCGGTTGCGGCGGCCTCGTTGCCGACTGCGGCGCCCGCTGCGGTCGGGATGTCGGCGGAGCGCCTGGCGTTGATTGATGCGGCGGTCGAAAGCTCAATCAATCGCGGAGAGACGCCGGGCGCGGTGGTGCTGGTCGCGCGGCGCGGGCGCGTGGTGTGGCGGAAGGCTTACGGTTCGCGCGCGCGTGTCCCGGCGCTCGAGGCGATGACGACGGACACGATCTTTGACGCCGCGAGTCTGACGAAGGTCGTGGCGACCGCGACAAGCATCATGATGTTGGTCGAACGTGGATTGGTGAGGTTGAATGATCCGGTCGCGCGCTATATCCCGGAACTGAAGGACGAAGAGCGCGACGCAATCACAATCGAACTCCTGCTGACGCACCGCGCGGGCTACGCGCCCGACTTTGATCTGCGCGAGAGGTGGACGGGATACGACGAGGCGTTGCGGCGACTCTACGGCGAGCGTTTGCGCCACGCGCCCGGCACGCGGTTCGTCTACAGCGACATCGGGATGATCGCGCTCGGCGAGGTGGTACGGCGCGCGAGCGGTCAGACGCTTGACGAGTTTGCGCGTCAGAACATTTTCGCGCCGCTGAAGATGGACGACACCGGCTTCAAGCCGCGCGCGGAACTTCTCTCGCGCATCGCCCCGACCGAGACGCGGCGCGGGATGATGAGCTACCTCGGCGGCAGTGCTGATGGAGACGTGCCTGAAGTTGAGCGGATGATGCGCGGCGAGGTGCATGACCCGACGGCGAATCGGATGGGCGGTGTCGCGGGGCACGCCGGTCTGTTTTCTACTGCGGACGACCTCGCGGTTTTCTGTCAGATGATTTTGAACGGCGGCAAATACGGCAGCACGCGCATCCTCAGCCCGTTGGGCGTCGCGGCGATGACGCGACCCCGCGCGGTCAACATCGAAGGAGCGGCGCGCGGACTCGGCTTTGACATGACGAGCGGCTTCTCGTCGAATCGCGGCGACCTGTTTCCGTCAGGCTCGTTCGGCCACACGGGTTTCACTGGCACGTCAATCTGGATCGACCCGGCGAGCGAAAGTTTCGTGGTCTTCCTCAGCAACCGCGTGCATCCCGAAGGCAAGGGCGACGTGACTCCTCTGCGCGGGCGCGTCGCGTCCATCGTCGCGGCGTCAATCATCGACACACCTGTTGAAAGCGCGCGTGTGCAGTCGGGACGTTTCGCGGCGGAGTTGGCGACCAGCCTCGCGCGCCTCGTTGCGACATCCAGTACCTCGACGACAAACAACCCGATGCTTAACACTTCAACGCCTAACACTTCGACGCCAAACAGTTCTGTGACTGCCATCGCGTCGAGGGGCGCGGACGCACAGATTGATGCAGAGGTCTTAAACGGCATCGATGTGTTGGAGCGCGACGGCTTCAAACAACTCGCGGGGAAGCGCGTCGGCCTCGTCACCAACCACACCGGGCGCAACCTGAGCGGACGCCAGACGATTGACGTGCTGCGCGAAGCGCCGGGCGTGAAACTGGTCGCGCTCTTCTCGCCTGAGCATGGCATCCGCGGCGTGCTCGATGAAAAAGTGTCCGACTCGACGGACGAAAAGACCGGACTTCCGATCTACTCGCTTTATGGTGAGTCGCGCCGCCCGACGCCGGGGCAGTTAAAAGACATCGACGCGCTCGTCTTCGACATTCAGGACATCGGCGCGCGTTTCTACACGTACATCTCGACGCTCGGCTATGTGATGGAGGAAGCAGCGAAGGCGCGCCTGCCGGTCTTCGTGCTCGACCGCCCGAATCCGATCAACGGCCTCGATGTCGAAGGGCCAATCGCCGACGCCGACAAGCTTTCATTCACCGGCTATCACACGATTCCGGTGCGCCACGGGATGACCATCGGCGAACTCGCGCGATTCTTCAATGACGAGCGGAAGATCAACAGCGACCTGCGCGTCGTCGCGATGCAAGGGTGGCGGCGCGAGATGTGGCTCGACGCGACCGGGCAAGTGTGGGTCAACCCGTCGCCCAACATGCGCAGCTTGATGGAAGCGACGCTCTATCCGGGCATCGGACTGCTTGAGACGACGAACCTTTCGGTCGGGCGCGGCACTGACACGCCGTTCGAAGTGATCGGCGCGCCGTGGCTCGATGGCCGGAAACTGGCGTCGTATCTGAACGCGCGGAGACTTCCCGGCGTCCGTTTCGTCCCCATCCGTTACACGCCGCGCGCCTCCGTCTTCAAGGGGGAAGAGTGTGGCGGCGTCAACGTCATCATCACCGACCGCGCCGCGTTCCGTCCGGTGCGCGCCGGCATTGAAATCGCATCGGCGCTGCGCGGACTGTATCCGGCGGAATGGAAGATCGACGACTACGCGCGGTTGCTGGTTAACGCCGACACGCTTGCACGCCTGAAGCGCGGCGATACCGTCGACGCTATCGAGCGCGCGTGGCAACTACAACTCGAAGAGTTCGTGCGTCAGCGTGCGCGCGCGTTGATGTATAAATAATTCGCAAGCGTTCAGCTATCAGCATTCAGCGGTCAGCCAATCATGCGCCGCGCCGGGTCTTCAGGGGCGTGCCTGGGTCAGCGAGAGCGAAAGGCCCGCGCGCGCGCCTTTGTTTTAGCTGATCGCTGACTGCTGATCGCTTACCTTTTGCTTAAGGTACTTATATCCCAACTAACGGCTGTACCGACATGATGAGAAAAAATCTACCGCTTAAATTTTGGAGCACCACGCTCCTCGTGGGCGTTTTGCTGCTTCCGCAAACTGCCGCCTTGGCGTGGCACGACACGGGGCACATGGTCATCGCGCAGATCGCTTACAACCGTCTGAGTTCGGCGGCCAGGGCGCGCGTCGACAAACTTTTAGTGCCGCCGCCGGATAGGCGCGGCTATGTCTTTTTCTGCGATAAGACCTACGATCCGTTGACCATCGCGACGTGGATGGACGACCTGCGCGTCGACTCGATGCACGCCGATCTCGCTCCGTGGCATTACATCAACTACAAGCCGATTTTCGACGGTATCCCGGCGCGCAACATCGAGCCGGCGCAGGAGAACGTCATGGCGCGCATCGAGTGGTGCGTCGAGACGTTGAAGAAGGGCGGGGATCAGGACACGTTCGCGGCGAACAAGAACAGCGCGGAGGTGCTCGGGTATCTGTACCACCTGGCCGGCGATGTGCATCAGCCGCTGCACGCCGCGACGCGGTATTCATCGAAAAACACTGACGGTGATGAGGGCGGCAATCTGTTCCTGGTGACGATGCCTGAGCCGACGCGCATTAAGAATCTGCACGCCTATTGGGACGCGGCGGGTGGGCTGTTCGACTTTCGTAGCGTCAAGCGCCCGCTCGACGCAAACGGCAGGGCGGAGATACAGCACCTCGCCAAGAGCATCATGGCCGCGCACCCCGCTACATCCAATTCGCAGTGGAAAGATGTCAATCCGAAGACGTGGGTTGAAGAAAGCAACCAACTCGCCCGGCAGGTGGGGTTCGCCGGCATCAGCGACGGCGGCGCGCCTTCGCCGGCTTACGGCAACAGAGCCAAAGAAGTCTCACGCAAGCGCATCGCGCTCGCCGGCTATAGGCTCGCCGAGGTTTTGAACACGATCTACAAATGATGTTGCGCTCGCTAGTAACGTGACCGGGCCACGTCCTCTGACTACTCGCTTCAACTTTTACGCAAGGAGATTCTCATCATGAACGTATCGCCTCGTTGGTCTCTAAATCGAAATCCACAAGATTGGTACGACGACAGTTGGGTGGGAGAGACGAACATTTTTAACACAGAGACACAGAGAGGGCACAGAGGACACAGCATAAGACTGAGCATCCAATGGCTTTCTCTGTGCTCTCTGTGTGACCTCTGTGTCTCTGTGTTAAGCCGATGTTCCATTCTCTTATGCTCTGATTTAGTCTCCGAAAGGTCTCGGCAGCATGTCGCGTCGACGAAACCGATTCGCGCCGCCGCGCTGTCGACGCATTTCGCACTAACCTTCGCGGTGTGCGTCGTGGCGGCGCTCGCCGGTGCGATGCCGAACGCGCAGGCGCAAAGCGCGCCGCGGGCCGAGTATCGTGCTTACTGGGTCGATACCTTCAACACGACGCTGAACAACTCCGGAGATGTCATTAAGGTGATCGAGAACGCGAAGGCTTCGAATGCCAACGCGATCTTCGCGCAGGTGCGCCGTCGCAGCGATGCCTGGTATCTCGACTCGCTTGAGCCGCCGCCGGACTTTACGCCCATCGCCGCCGGCTTCGACCCGTTACAGGACTTGATCGAGCGAGCGCACGACAGTGGCATCGAAGTGCATGCGTTCGTCATTATCGGCGCGGTGTGGAACAAGAACCCGACCTTCGCGCCGTCGGCGACGCTCGGCCCACCGACGAACCCGAACCACGTCTTCAACCTACATGGCGGCTACGACCCGGTGACGCGGCAGATCATTCCGGGGCCGAACAACTGGCTGACGCGGACGCTTCTTCCGGACGGCGCGGGCAGCATCAGTTTTCAAGGGCATCGCGTCCGCAACGACTTTTGGATCGACCTCGGCCACCCGGACGCCGCCCAGTACACAACCGACGTGTTGATTAACCTGGTCGCCAACTACGACCTCGACGGCTTACACCTTGACCGCATCCGCTATCCGGAGGTGGACGTCGCGGGGCAGACACCGGCGACCGGCGCGAACATCGGTTACAACCAGACAAGCGTCGCGCGCTTTCAGCAGCGTTACGGAATTGCGGCCGGGTCGCCGCCGCCCGCGCCGAACGATGCTCTGTGGGTGCAGTGGCGTCGCGATCAGGTGACAAACTTTGTGCGCCGGCTCTATCTCGAAGCAATCACGATCAAGCCGCAGATCAAAGTCTCTGCCGCGCTGATTGCTTTCGGCGGGATCGGATCGACCGAAGCGGCATGGAACTCGGCGGAAGCTTACTGGCGCGTCTATCAAGATTGGCGCGCGTGGACCGAGGAAGGGATTCTCGACATCGCGATTCCGATGAACTACAAGCGCGAGCACGTCGCCGCGCAGGTCGCGCAGTACGATCAATGGAACGAATGGACGAAGAATCATCAGTACAACCGCGCGGCGATCATTGGCCAGGGCGCGTTTCTCAATTCAATCGAACGCACTCTGCGCCAGACGCGGCGGGCACTTGATCCTTCGAGCACGGGTCAGAGCGCGAGCGGCGTCATCTTCTTTTCGATGGCGGTGCCGAACGTCGCTGTCCCCGCCAACCCGTTCACAGAGCCGCCCGGCCAGGATACTCCGGCCCGGTCCTTTTTAGAGTTCGCTTCAGGCCTCACAACGGGAAGCTCAATCGACGGTGCGACACCCTACGAGCCGGCAGGGTTGACGCCGATCTTCGACGCGCGGGCGGTGATTCCGGTCTTCACCTGGAAGGCCGCGCCCGCGCTCGGCCACGTCAAGGGTGTTGTGCGGCGCGACGACGGCTCCGCGCTCGACGCCGCT
>Ga0136614_10000822_pt1 | contig 16978 bp, 18 predicted proteins | sample AntDrymUQ2792106_2_FD_106643 | JGI IMG/M metagenome (GOLD analysis project Ga0136614, IMG submission 106643) | Polar desert sand microbial communities from Dry Valleys, Antarctica - metaG UQ279 (21.06) | ecosystem: Environmental > Terrestrial > Soil > Desert | place: Antarctica: Dry Valley... | reverse complement strand
GTCCATCTACCGACCGGGATCACCGTACAGGCCTTCATGACCCTGGCAGCCATCATCGGCCTCATCGTCTACCATCGCAGGCCGCATCTTATGAAGAACCTTCTCGCCATGGGCCTCCCAGAGAGCTTCGCTGAAGAGTGGGAAGCGGCCTTTCATGAAGGCTTCGCCCTAGCGCTGGTCATGGTCCCCGCTGACCTCTTCGATGAGACCCAGGACGCCTTCCTAGAGGACCCCGGGCTCAAATCTCCGCTCACCGTAGACAGAAGGCCAGTGTTGTAAAGCACTTCAGCTGGTCAGCTTCGTTCGTCCATAGGCCTCGCCCTGTCGCGCGGGAGCACCCCTCGGAGATTCTTCCGAGTCTCGGGCGTATTGTCCGGCTGAGTTGCTGAGAGCCGCCGTCAGGCGGCGTGCTGAAAGCTGCCAAGCTGATAAGCTCCCGTGATTGGCAGAGACCGGCGGACCCTTGGGAGTGATCTGCTCGAACTTTGGGTAACCTGTTAATGGCGCCTTTGGGCGCTCTTTTTGAGACTCGCTTCTACCATAGAAAGGACCAATATGAGGGACGCGTCGTACGATTTTCTGAAGAGGCTGCTCTCGATGCCAGGGCCCAGCGGCTACGAGGAGGCCGCCGCGAAGGTCTGGAGAGAAGAGGCCGAGAAGTTCGCCGAGGTCAGGGGCGATAGGATGGGAAACTCCTTCGCCACCATCGGCACGGGCGGCTCACCGAAGGTCATGCTCGCCGGGCACATCGACGAGATCGGGGTGATGGTCACCCACATTGAGGAGAACGGCTTGCTCCGCTTTACCGGCGTTGGCGGCTGGGACCCGCAGGTCCTCGTGGGACAGCGCATCCGGTTGCTCGCAAAGGGCGGCGAGATTGCCGGGGTGATCGGCAAGAAGGCTATCCACGTTATGGAGCCCGATGAGCGCAAGAAGGTCTCCGAGATAAAGAGTCTCTGGATCGACGTGGGCGCCAAAGACGCTGAGGAGGCCAGTGGCATGGTCCGCGTCGGGGACGTTGGCGTGATCGACCAGGACCTCGTGGAGCTTCCGAACGGGCGAATAGCCTCCCGCTCTGTGGATAACCGAATGGGCGCGTTCGTGGTACTCGAGGCCCTGAGGTTGCTCTCAGATGAGGATGATCTCGGTGCCGAGGTCGTGGCCGTGGCCTGCGTGCAAGAGGAGATAGGTCTCTACGGCGCCCGCGGGGCTGCCTTCGGGCTCGACCCCGACGCGGCCATCACCGTTGACGTGACCCACGCTACGGACACCCCCGGCGTATCCAAGAACGAGCACGGGGATCACTCCTTGGGCAGCGGCCCCGTGCTGAAACGGGCGACGAACATCTCGCCCATCGTCTCGGAAGGCCTCATAGCGGCGGCGGAGGGCGAGAACATCTCCTACACGCTTGAGGCCGACTCGCGCTCGACAGGGACCGACGCTGACGCCATACAGTTCACAAGGGCCGGAATCGCGACGGGACTCGTCTCGTGCCCGAACCGCTACATGCACTCTCCAAACGAGGTCGTCGACGTAGAAGACGTAGAGAATTGCGCCCGTGTGATCTCCGCCTACATAAAGACCCTCAGCGCGGAGACGAACCTGGTCCGTTGACCGAGGACTCCCGTTGACCACCGAGGAGGAACCGAAGCGGCGGGCCTCGACTCCTGTCGAGGCCGCGCTGCTGTTGACGGTCTTCTTCTTCGGGACCAACTTCACGGCAGTCAAGATCGTCGTCGAGAGCGTCCCGCCGATCCTCTTCGCCGCAACGCGCTTCACCCTGGCCGGTCTCCTGCTGCTCCTTTTCGTGCCCTTCCTCGAACCTGGGAGTCGCCTGCGCCGCGAGGACTTCCTCGCTGTTCTCGGCCTCGGGGTGGTAGGCGTTACCCTCACCCAGACGGTATTCACCATCGGGGTGAGCCTGACGACGGCGGCGAACACGGCCCTTGTCTACTCGACTGCCCCAGTGTGGGGGATGCTCCTCGGATTCGCACTCGGGCTCGAGCGGCCGAGGCTGGCTGGCATCCTCGGGATAGGACTCTCCCTCCTCGGGGTCGGGTTCATCGTGTACGGCGGGCTCGAGTTCGCGGGCACGAGCCTTCTCGGCGACGCCCTCATACTGGTCGCTGCCGTGTTTTGGGGCTCCTACACCGTCCTCTCGCTCTCACTTCTGCAACGCTACTCTCCCGTTGCCCTCGCTGCCTACGCTATGACCCTCGGCGGCCTCGCGGCCTTCCCGCTCGCAGCCCTCGATCCTGGTGGTCTCGATGTCGGTTCCCTGGACGGCCTGACGTGGGCAGCGGCGGCCTATTCTGCGCTCTGCTCCTCGGCCTTCGGCTTCGCCGCCTGGGGGTATGGAGTCTCCCACGTCGGGGCGAACCGCGTCCTGATCTACCAGTACCTCGTCACCCTGACAGGGGTGACCACGGGCATCGTCCTCCTCGGCGAGGACTTCGGACTCGAACAACTCGTAGGCGCAGTCGTGATCCTCTGTGGCGTCTACCTCGCGAGAAGTAGATAGCCGAGGGTTCGGACCTTCCGGTTCACCCCCTTTCGGAGCGTCGTCTGGTCCGGCGGGTGCTTCTGGAGCCCTCCGGTTCTGGCAAGACGAAGATCAGGGCGAGGACGACGATCAGCGCCAGGCTCGCCGTCGGGCTGACGAAGGCGAGCGCGAAGGCCAGGACGTAGAGGATCGTGCCGAGCACGTAGCGGCGCGTCATGGTACGCAGCAAGAGAGGGTCGAGCTCCCTATCTATGAGGCGGTGGTTCCCGGCGGCGTAGAGCCAGAGCATGGTGAAGAAGACGGCGGTAACGGCCAGCGTGCCACTGTACACGGCGACGGCGGTAGTCCGGTGCTCGTCGGTTCCTGGTATATAGTCGGCGAGCAGGGCCGTGGGAAAGGGGATAAAGGCCACGCACATCAAGAACACGATGTTCAGGAAGAGAAGGATGTGGTCTGAGCGTACGATCAGGCTGAAACGGTTGTGGTGGTTCGCCCAGACGGTGCCGATGACGAGGAAGCTGATCGCGTACCCGAGATACGAAGGCCACAACTCGACGAGCTTCTCGGAAAGAGATTCCGTGCCTACCACATGCGGAACCCCGATCTCTATGATGAGGAGCGTGATCGCAATGGCGAACACCCCGTCTGAGAAGGCCTCTATCCTTCCTGTATCGCTACTTTGCCCGCCGTTCGCAGTAACCGGGACTCCCTCTTCGTGTTGACCCCTATCCTATAGTTTGCACCATTCAGGAGTCCGGGCGCAACGCACCAGCATCCTCACCGGCCCAATTTACTCGCTACGCGCTGGCTGGTAGGTCAGGACCACGACGCCCGAACCGAACGTCCTGGTGTCGGCGAGTCTCAGGACGGTCGTATCGATCCCGTCACTGAACAGGCGTTTCCCGCTGCCAACCACGACGGGGAAGATCATGAGCCTGTATTCATCGATGAGGTCGTGCTCCAACAGCGTATTCACGAGGTCGCCGCTGCCGAAGACCAAGATGTCCTTGCCTGGCTGCTGCTTTAGCCTGGATATCTCTTCAGAGACGTTCTCCTTGATTATAGTCGAGTTGTTCCACTCAGCCTGTTCCAGGGTCGTCGAGACGACGTACTTGGGGTAGCCGTTCATCCAGGCGCCGTACTCCCCTGTTTGCTCGGCCATCTGAGGCCAGGCAGCTGCGAAACCCTCGTAGGTGACCCGCCCCAGCAGGAGGGCGTCGCTTGCAGCCAGTTCGTCGAACTTGAACTTATCCTGCTCTTCGCTTCCGAACTGAATGCTCCAACTCGGGTCTTCGACCACACCGTTCAGTGACACGAACTCCGATACGATCACTCTTCTCATGATGACCTCCTTAGAGTCGTTTTCGCCCTACATACCTACGACGAGCGGGCAACCGTGAAATCGACAATGTGCCAAAAAATCTTTGCAATCTCGTCCACGGACAGCGGATCGGGTCAGGCATCGACCCGCCGAGCACTCGACTCGGCCAGCCGGTCCGAGAGGAACGCCCTTTCGGCCTCGTTGTCGGTGAGGTCGAGCGCGGCCCGGTAGGCGGTGGCGGCTTCGCGGTGGCGGCCGAGGCGCCTGAGCAGGTCGGCCTTGGTCGCAGGCAGGTATCGGTAGCCGGACAGGCGGCCCTCGCGCTCCAATAGCTCGACCTCGCCCAGCGCGGCCTCAGGCCCTCGCACCATGGCAACGGCGACGGCACGGTTCAGTGCCACTACCGGCGAGGGCCAGACTTTGTGCAACTCGTTGTAGAGCGTCAACACCTGGGGCCAGTCGGTCTCTGCGTAGCTCGGTGCCGCGGCGTGCAACGCCGCGATGGCCGCCTGCAGCACGAACCGGCCAGGATTGCCGCCCCTGAGCGCCCCGACTACCAGCCGGTGTCCTTCTACTAGCGCGGCCCTGTCCCAGGCCGACCGATCCTGCTCCTCCAGCAGGAGCAGGCGACCGTGGGCGTCGGTGCGGGTGGGTCGCCGGGCGTCTGTAACCAGGAGCAGCGCGAGCAGCCCCCGCACCTCCCGCTCGTCGGGCATCAATCTCAGCAGCATGCGGGCGAGGTCCAGTGCTCGCTCGACAAGGGCGCTGCGCACCAGCTGCTCGCCTGACGGCGCCGTGTGCCCGGTGGTGTAGAGCAGGTGGATGACGGTGAGGACGGCGTCCAGTCGGTCCGGCAACTCGTGCGCCTCGGGCACGCGGTAGGGGATTCGGGCTGCCGAGATCTTCTTCTTTGCCCGTGTCAGGCGCGCCGCCATCGTCGGCTCGGAGACGAGGAACGCCCGCGCGATGTCGCCCGTGCTCACGCCGCAGACGAGGCGAAGGGTGAGTGCCACCTGGGCCTCTCTGGAGAGCGACGGGTGGCAGCAGGTGAAGATGAGCCGCAGACGGTCATCAGGCACCGTGACGTCGGTTGGGTCATTCATGTCGGCCTCATCGGGTTGCACGAGCAGGGGCAGCTTCGAGCGCAGCGTTTGCCCGCGACGCAGCGCGTCCAGCGCCTTGCGTTTGGCTACGGTGGTGAGCCAGGCTGCAGGTTTGCGGGGCACGCCGTCGCGTGCCCAGGCAGAGAGCGCCTCTGTGTAAGCGTCCTGGACGTACTCCTCGGCGAGATCCAGGTCCCTTGCGACGCGCGCCGTCGCGGCGAGCACGAAGGCCCCACTCGCGACGGTGCGCATCAGCGACGGCCCGTTCGACCGGGGTGGCGCGGGCCGGGCTCACCCCAAGATCGGCCTGACTTCGACGCCGCCGCGCCGCGTGGCGGGGGAGAGCCTGGCGATCTCCAGCGCGTGATCCAGGTCGCGCGCCTCGATAACGGTGACCCCGCCAAGCACCTCCTTGGACTCTACGAACGGACCGTCGGTCACCACGTCGCCACGGACCGATGTCGCTGTGGAGCTCGGCTCCAACGCCTGCGCGCTGACGATCCTCCCGCCCAGTTCCTCGATCTGCGCCGCGTACCTGTCATGCGCCTCCAGCTCCTCCGGTGGCGCCTCCATCCAGTCCGCCGGCGTCGGGGCGTAGAGCAGAATTGCGTGCTGAGGCACCTTTGCACTCCTTCCTCTCGTTTTCGTCCTACACAACTACGACGAACGGGCCGTTACAAAATCGACTTCGCCCCACAATACCTCAAAGCGGTCTGCAAAGAGGTTCACCCTCTTTGCAGACCGCGGCTTTGGGTGTATCAGGTATCAGGAATTTGCTGCAAACAGATTTGGAGCAGCGGATTGTGTGTACCATGTGGCAGGATAGATTTTGTTGCGGCTAGTCCGAGGGGTAACCGGCAACATGAAGAGAGCGCCCCGGATCCGGGGTGCTCTCTTTATCGGCAAGGTTTAACCGTTGGACGGTGCGAAGTGCTTCACTGGGGGCGCTTTGCCAGGTTAACCTGGAGTGTAGTCTTTTCGTCGTTCCTGAAGATCTTCAACCCTATCGTATCGCCAGGCATGTACTTGCGCAGCGCCGAGAGCAGGTCGCCAGAGCTACGGACCTCCTCCGAACCTGCGGCGGTCACGACGTCACCGCGCTGAATTCCGGCGGCGTCGGCCGGCCCATCAGGCTCGACCTTCTCGACCAGCGCCCCTGAGTCTACGGGACTTCCGAACTTGCTCGCGGTCTCCTGGGTGAGATCAGAGAGGTAGACACCGAGGTAGGGGTGGACGGCCTCGCCGTTCTCGATCAGCTGGTCTGCCACGGAGATGGCCGTAGCCGAAGGTATGACGAAGCCGATGTTCTCGGCACCCGTCTCGGCCGGCGGCAAGTAGGCTACGCTTATACCGATGACCCGGCCTTCACGGTCTGCCAGGGCGCCGCCCGAGTTGCCTGGGGAGATGGCCGCGTCGGTCTGGACCAGGTCGACCAGAGATGTGGCCTGCGTACCCCCTGTGTACTCAGCAGGGACCTCACGCCCCGTGCCGCTGATAATCCCAGAGGTGACCGTGGACTCGAAGCCCGATGGGCTGCCGACCGCGACCGCCGTCTGGCCGACTATCGGGTCCCTGCTCGCGAAGCTCGCGGACGGCAGGCCGTCGTGGTCCACCTTGACGACGGCGATGTCCGTCGTCGGGTCCGTGCCGACGACCTGTCCACGCTCTGTCGCTCCGTCTGCGAAGGCGACCTCGACGTCGCGCGAGCCCTCCACGACGTGGTTGTTGGTGATGATGTAGCCGTCGGAGCGGTAGATCACACCGCTACCCATACCCTCTTGCTTCTGCGCCCCGTACGGCGTCTGTCGGATCCCTGAGACGTTGATCTGCACTACCGAAGGGCTTAGTACGGAGGCGACTCTGGCCACGGGTTCGTCAGCCGGAATGCCGTCCGGGGCCGACTCGACCGGCTCGGCGGTCTGCGTCCTGCCCGGGTCGAGGTAGATGACGCCGAGCACGAAAACCAGCGTCGCCAGCCCCAAGAGCAGCAACAAGAAAGAGCGCTGTAAGGTGTGTCTCTTCATACTGTTACCTCCCCGATACTATTCCCCCGCCTTCCCGGTTCCAGAAGCGTCTTGAGAAGTCGCTCCGCCTTGTGCTGCGTCCGCCTGACAGCTCTTTCGGAGATGCCGAGCCTCGCCGAGAGCTCCCGCACGGTCGCCTTCGTGTCTCTATCCAGACCATAGCGGTTCACGAGCACGTCGCGTTCGCGCTCCGGCAGCCGCCTCATGGCCTCCTCGAGCCTGCGGCTCACTACCGGGTCAGGGCCGTGAGGTTCTGGGTCCTCCACGAAGTCTCCGAGCTTGTGGGCGCCCGCCTCGGGGCCGAGAGGCTGGTCAAGGCTCGAGACGCTGGGTACGGCCTCGAGGACGGATCTGACCTTGCCGACTTCCCATTCGAGCTGGCCCGCGGTCTCCTCCAGGGTCGGTTCGCGGTGGAGCTTCGATATCAGCTCGCCCTGTGCTTTGCGGACCTTGCGGAGCTTCTCGTTCATGTGGGCCGGGAGCCGGATCTCGCGACCCTTGTCCCCAAGGGCATGCTGTATCGACTGGCGGATCCACCACGTCGCGTACGTCGAGAAGCGATTGCCCTTCTCGGGGTCGAACTTCTCTACTGCTTTTATGAGCCCGATGTTCCCCTCCTGAATAAGGTCCTCGAAAGGAAGACCATGCCCGCGATACTTCCTGGCCACGCTGACGGCCAGCCCCAGGTTCTTCTCCACCAGCCGCCTCCTGGCCTCACCATCATCGCCGGATCGCACCCTGCGGCCGAGCTCTACCTCCTCTTCGTGGCTGAGCAGCCCGCCCCTGCCTCCTATGCGCGCCATGTAGGCAGCAAGGAGTACAGGAGCTTCCGTCTCCTTTCTCGGATAAGTCGCCAACGCTCCTCCTTGTGGTGTGTGATCCCTCTGCCAAGTAGTGTGGACTTCGAAGATGTGAAGAGTCTTTGGGGTCCATGAGTGTTTTCACAGGAAGGGTCGTTTCAGAGGGCAGAGCCGCCGCAGAGCGGCGATAATAAACTCGTGATGCGCATACTGGTAGTAGAGGACGAAGAGAAGCTGGCGCGGCTGATCTCACGGGTTCTTGGCGAAGAGGGCTACGCCGTCGAGACGGAGGCCAACGGCCGGCAGGCGCTCATGCGGGCGTTGGCGGACGAATACGACCTCCTGATCGTGGACTGGATGCTCCCAGAGCTGAGCGGCGTCCAGTTGGTGAAGAGGCTCAGGGCCGCGGAGGTCGGGACGCCAGCGATCATGCTGACCGCCCGCGACCAGATCGAAGACCGCGTAGAAGGCCTCGACGCCGGCGCCGACGACTACCTCCCCAAGCCTTTCGCCTTCCCCGAACTGCTCGCCCGCGTTCGGGCCCTTACCCGCCGCCCGTGGAGTGAAGAGAAGGACGGCGCGATCCTCGGGGCCGGCGACGTTACGCTCGACCCTGTGCGCCACGTGGTTCGCCACGGGGGAGAGACCGTGGACCTGACGGTCAAGGAGTTCGCGCTACTCGCCACCCTGCTCCAGCGTCCCGGGCAGGTCTTCACCCGCCCGGTCCTGCTCGATACGGTGTGGGGCGCCTCGCCCGAAGTCTACGCCAACGTCGTTGACCTCTACGTCTCCTACCTGCGCAAGAAACTCGACGGCGACGGCGGCGCCTCCCACATCCGAACCGTCCGCGGCGTAGGTTACACGTTCGAGCCGCAACCCGGAGCACGATGATGTTCGGCCACATCCGGCGACGCCTGACGATGGGCTACGTGAGCATTCTGGCCCTCATCCTGTTGGTCTTCGGCGTCGTTGTGGTGTTCAGCTTCTACCTGCGGGCTAGTGAACAACAGGATGACCTGCTCCTGCAGAAGGCTGAAGAAAAAGCCAACAGCGTATTGAGCGGCAAAGAAGAGTACGGTGTCGTGAAGGCGACCACTGATTACGACGTGGCCGTGATCGTACTTCTGCCCGATGGTTCGACTTACGGGGATCTTGACGAGACATCCTTCACTCTAGGCCTCCCCTACACCTACATGGCCCAGAGCGCCGGGCAGGAGAGGCAAACGATCAAAGAGACCGTTCCTGGGCCTGGTGGCGCCGTGCGGGTGATGAGCATCCCCGTAAAAAAGTACGGAGAGTTCGGAAGCGTGGTCGCGGTCGTCCAGGCCGCCCAGTCACGTCAAGCGGTGTCGGAAACGGTCGAACGACTGATCTTCGTGCTGGTTCTCACAGGCATGGGAGCACTGGTACTGGCGGCAGCCGGCGGGCTGTTCATGTCGCGGCGGGCGATGCGTCCGGTCCAGGAAGCGTTCAGCAGGCAGAGGACGTTTATAGCCGACGCCTCCCATGAGTTGAAGACGCCACTGACCCTGATCCGGGCCGACGCCGAGGTCCTCTCCCGCGGCATCGACGACCCTAACAAGACCTCTGACAACCGCGAGCTCGTCGACGACCTGCTCGGCGAGACCGACAGGATGAGCGCCGTGCTCTCCGACCTACTTCTACTGGCGCGTCTGGACGCGGATAAGGTCTCCGTCTCCCGCGAACCCTTCGACTTAGCCCTCGTCCTCTCCGAGACCTTGGAGCGATTCGCCGCCCGCGCCAGCGCCGAAGGCAAGAACCTCGAGGTTCATCACTCGGGCAAACTTCTTTCGCGCGGCGACACAGACCGCACGGACCAGATCCTCGCCGCCCTCCTCGATAACGCCCTCCGCTTCACACCTGCCGGCGGGACCATAATGGTGGAGGGCCGTATCACGGGCAAATGGGTCGAGGCGACCGTTACGGATACGGGGCCAGGGATAGCTCCCGAGAGCCTGAAGCGCATCTTCGAGCGTTTCTACAGGGACGACACGCACAGCGCCGCCAGGAGCAGGGGACCTTCTGGCGGTGGTACAGGTCTCGGTCTCGCCATCGCCAGCGACCTCGCCCGCGCCCAGGGCGGCCAACTCAGCGCCGAAAACACCGCAGGAGGCGGGGCAAGGTTCACGCTGAGCCTGCCTCCCGGTCCCTGAACCTCACCCACGCCAGGTCGCCCGCAGCACCCTGATCCAGTTCCCATGACCAAGCTTCTCTAGCGCCGTATCGTCGTAGCCGCCGGCCTGGAGCGCGGCGAAAAGTTCGGGCAGCCCTGATACGTCCCCGATCGCCTTCGGGACTTTCGCCCCGTCGAAGTCCGAACCGAAACCCACCCTGTCGATACCGACGCGCTCGACGAGGTAGTCCACATGCCGCACGACCGTCTCCAGCGGGGTATTTTCTGACTCGCCGCCGTCCTCGCGCAGGAAGGCGACGGCGAAGTTCACGCCGACCATCCCGTCCGAGTCCCTGATGGCGTCGAGTTGCCTGTCAGTCAGATTGCGCGCCGCGGGGCAGATGGCGTGGGCGTTCGAGTGGGTCGCCACGAGCGGTGCTTCGGAGAGTCCGGCTACGTCCCAGAATCCTCGTTCGTTCAAATGAGAGAGATCGACCAGAACCCTGAGCCGGTTGCACTCCCTGACGAGTTCCTTCCCGGCGCCGGTCAGGCCCGGCCCTGTGTCAGGAGAGGAAGGAAACCTGAAAGGGACGCCGTGGGCATAGGCGTTGGGCCTGCTCCACACGAGCCCCAGCGAGCGGAGACCTACCTCGTAAAGTTCTTCGAGCGCGCCCGGGTCAGGTCCGAGGTTCTCGGCGCCCTCGAAGTGCAGGATGGCTGCCAGCTCGCCGCTCTCCAGGCAGTTCTTGATCTCTTGTGCGCTGCGCACCACCCTGAGCCCGCCTTCCGATTCGAGCCGGAACAGGCTCGCCGCCAGCTCGTGTGCAAACCTTCTGGCGTAGTTCGGGTCGAGCGGCGGTGCGTCCGAGACCTCGTATCCGCCGTCCCTAACGGTCAGCGCCGACTCCTCGGTCCAGTCGTCGTCTTCGGGGTTGGGTACGTAGCAGGCGAAGAAACCTCCGGCGAATCTGCCCTCGCGGGCCCGCGGCAGATCTATGTGTCCGAGGTCGCTGCGCTCGAAGAAAGAGCGCCCTTCGCCACGATCAGGGAGGTGGAGGTTGAGCAACGTGTCGTTGTGGCCGTCGAAGATGAGTGTTCCGTCCACCCAGTAGATGATACAGACTGGTGGACGGTCTTTCTGGCGGCTAAAGTGCTCGCCCGGGCTCTCGTGCTCCACCGTAAGACAACAGGCCATATCCTATCGCTACCCAGATGGGCAACTGCGCGTACGGCAGGTTACTTCCAAGCACCGGCCCAAAGAACCAGAGCGAACCCCCAAGTACGAGTGCCAAGCCGACCCAGCGCGGCAGCACGCCAGCCCGCAGCGTGGCTATGCCCAACAGCGCGAGACCCACCATCCCAAGGAAGTCCCCCGTGAGGTAGAGCACGCCAAAACCGACAATGAGGTCCGTGATAACTTGAGCGCCCAGCACGAGGCCGATCACGACGATGAGAGCAGTCTTGACAATCATTAGCGCGCTGCCGATAAAGGCCGCATAGAAACTCACCCGTGCCAACCTACCGTAGCTTCGGGAACCCTGCCCCGTGTGCAGGCGCAAAAGCGCCACGAACGTGATCAACAACGCGACATGACTTGCCCCGAAGGTGATCTCCACCAGGTAATATGCGAGCGAATGTAGGTCTGGCTGGTTGTTGTCGACCATGGAGGGTATCCCTTGCGCGGCGTTGAACACGCCAGCGAGGATCGCCGCGATTCCTCCCGCCCGGATCAAGTCCGGCGAAGTCGTTCGCAAAGTCACTGCGTCTCCCTTCCGTCGAGTGCCTCATTGCTCAGACTTTACGAGCCACAGCGTCCCGACGTCATGAGGATATGCCCCTAACTTTGCCCCTAACTTCGTTGACGATTGTGCAGCAGCGTATAGGGGCACGCCCTCAGTCGATGGCTTGCCGCGGATGAGGGTGTGAAAGTCCGCCGGGTCTAGAGAATCTTGCGGGAGGTGGTACGAGGATAATCGGTTGCGAGGTATTCTTGCGCTTCGCGGAGTAATACGTAATCCGGCAGATGGCTTATGGTTGGAGGCGCGGAGCGCTGCCGCAGTGGATTCCCGCTTTCGCGGGAATGACGCTCATGTAGGAGCAAGGGGGTAGGAGTTGCGCTCGCCCAGGTTCTACACCGCGGAAGTGACCCCGCGGATTGCATATAAGACCATCTCCTCTTCGATCAACCCGCGAACGTTATCGGATTCGAGTGAAAAATCGGTGGATATTGGTCCGTCAATTAGCGCAGGAAGAAAGGATCAGCGAGCAGGTTCGAGAGCGTGTCGCTCTGGCCGTCAAGGATGGGGGAGTGGAGATCCGGTTAGGGAAGGGAACGCCAGATGGGCCGCAGGTCCAGGACGAAGCCTTGCAGGACGGGATCGCCGGAGACCTTCCGTGGGTTCTCCAGGATCTGTATGTCCTCTTCGGGCTGGTAAACGTGGACCTTTTTCTCTCCGGGGTCCAGGAGCCAGCCTAGGCGCGCTCCATTCTCCAGATACTCGCGCATCTTGGCTTCGAGCGGGGTTAGCGGATCCGAAGGGGAGCGCAACTCGATCACGAAGTCCGGGCACAAGGGTAAGAACCGCTGCTCGGCGGTGAGTTCCGCCAGCCGTTCACGCCGCAGCCAGGAAGCATCCGGCGAACGCATCGCGCCGTTGGGCAAGATGAAACCACCGCCTGAGTCGAACGCCACGCCTGTGCCGTCGCGTTCCACCCATGCGCCTAGCTGGACTACCAGGTTGAAGTTCCTGCTACTAGTCTCTCCCCCCGTCGGAACCATGATTTCCAGGTCCCCCTCCGCGCTACGCTCGATGCGCCAGCCCCGGTTGATGCGACAGAACTCGAAAAACTGTTGCTCGTCCATGTCGAGCGCCGGGCGCGTGTGCAGCACCACCGCCGGACGTTCCACGCGAACCTTCGTCTCCGTCATACCGGCCTCCAGGAAGAACTCACACCACCAGTATACCTGTGCCCGGGGAAATCCAGAACTAGAGAAATGGGGTCGCTTTGTGCGACCCCGCCATAAGACCTGATGCCCGAAACCTGTAGCCCGAAGCCTTTCTAATACTTCGGCACGCTCGAGTCTATCTCCTCGCTCCAGGCGGTAATGCCGCCCTTGACGTTGTAGACGTTCTCGAAGCCCGCGCCTTGCAGGAGCTTGACGGCCTTCGCGCTGCGGCCACCGGTCTTGCAGTGAACGACGAAGTACTCGTCCTGATCCAGCTCGATCAGGCGCTGCGGAAGCTCGCCAAGGGGTATTAGCTTCACGCCGATGTTGGCGACCTCGTACTCGTGCGGCTCGCGCACGTCGAGCACGTTGATGTCCTCGCCCTTATCGAGTCTGGTCTTGAGCTCTCCGACCGTGATCTCGGGCACGCCGTTCTCATGCTCGGCTGCGTTCGCCTGGGGAATACCGCAGAACTCCTGGTAGTCGATGAGCTCGGTGACGGTCGGGTTCTCGCCGCAGACAGGGCAGTCAGGGTCCTTGCGGAGTTTCATCTCGCGAAAGCGCATGTTCAGCGCGTCGTAGAGGAGGAGCCGTCCGACGAGCGGCTCGCCGATCCCGAGTATGAGCTTGACCGTCTCGGTAGCCTGGATGGTGCCGATGGCGCCTGGCAGGATGCCGAGCACTCCACCCTCGGCGCAGCTAGGGACGAGGCCGGGAGGGGGCGGCTCGGGGTAGAGGCAGCGGTAGCACGGGCCTTCCTCGGCGTAGAAGACGCTCGCCTGGCCATCGAAGCGGAAGATCGAACCGTACACGTTTGGCTTGTTCAGTAGTACGCACGCGTCGTTCACCAGGTAACGGGTCGGGAAGTTGTCCGTGCCGTCGACGATCACGTCGTAGTCCTCGAAGATCTCCAGGGCGTTCTCGCTGGTGAGCGCCACTTCGTGAACCCTGACCTTGACGTTGGGGTTTATGTCCTTGATCCTGTCGTAGGCGCTCTGGACCTTGGGACGCCCGACATCCGAGGTGCCGTGGATGATCTGGCGTTGCAAGTTGGACTCGTCGACCACATCGAAGTCAACGATCCCGATGGTCCCGACCCCGGCCGCGGCCAGGTAGAGGGCGAGTGGGCTCCCCAGTCCGCCCGTGCCTACCGTGAGTACCTTAGCGGCCTTGAGCTGTTTCTGCCCTTCGAGGGCGACCTCGGGCATGATCAGGTGCCTGCTGTAGCGTGCGATCTCCTCGTTGCTCAACTCGATCGCTCCGTTGGGCGACTCTACTAGAGGCTGTCTTGTCTGCATCTCTGAAAAACCTCTTCTTCGAAAAAGTGGAAAAAACGACCCGCTGAAAACTACTTACATCGTCCTCCGGCGATGGAGGGGATTATGGAGATCTCATCGCCATCCGCTACCTCGGTGTCCTGTCCTTCGAGGTATCGGATGTCCTCGTCGCCTTTGTAGACGTTGACGAACGAGCGCAGCTTGCCGTCACCCGTATACAGGTGCTGCCTGAGGTCGGGGTGCTCTGAGGCGAGGTTCCCGAGGGCCTCGCCCGCCGTGGCGCCGCCGACGTCGACCTCGGGGTTACCGCCGGTGTACTGTCTGAGAGGGCTTGGGATCTTGACCTTGGGCATATCTTAGTCTCCTTATCCTACGATTGGCTCTTCGTCGTAACCCGAGCGGTCGTCTCTGAGGGTCCACGAGCGCATGTCTTCTACGTTCTCTGCGCCCAGCGAGGCTATCACGTAGGAGTAGCCAGGCCAGGCGTGCTCGCGGTCGTACTCGGAAGGCTCAGCCGGATGGTCGGGGTGTGAATGGTAGAAGCCGAGCAGCCCCATGTCTTTCTCTTCGGCCTGCTCCTCGAACTTCTTTACCTCGAGCGGCTCTATGAGAAAGCGGCGGATGCGCTCCTCCTCGTGCGTGTTCTCGGCCCGCCACACGTCTACGACGACCTTGATGCCGCCGTTATCTATCCCGACCAGCGCGCCGGCACACTCCTCGGGGTACGCATCTCTTGCATGGTCGTGGATCCGGCCCAAATCCCCGGCGCCTATCTTGAGCGGCAACCTACTGCTCCCAGAAGCTCTCTGAGAGGTACTTGTCGGCCCCGTCGCACAGGATGGTGACGATCGTTCCCGACTCTATTTCCCTGGCAACCTCGAGAGCCGTCGCGACCGCAGCGCCGGCCGAGATGCCGATGAGGATTCCATCCTCGCGCGCGACCCGCTTGACCATCTCGTAGGCGTCCTCGGTCCTCGCCGCCCGATTCTGGTCGGCGATGGTCGGGTCGTAGATGGAGGGCACGATGGCGCTCTCCATGTGCTTCATGCCTTCGAGGCCGTGGAAGGCCGAGTCGGGTTCGAAGGAGATGGCCTCTATCCCAGGGTCGTACTCCTTGAGGCGCGTCGCCGTACCGACGAAGGTGCCGCTCGTGCCGAGTCCGGCGACGAAGTGCGTGACCTCGCCGTTCGTCTGCTCCCAGATCTCGGGCGCCGTCGACTCGTAGTGCGAGCGCGGGTTGGCCGGGTTGGAGTACTGGTCAGGGTAGAAGTAGATCTCGGGGTCCTCGGCGTAGAGCCTCCGCGCCTCACGGATGGCCCCGTCCGAGCCATCGCCGGGGTCGGTCAGGACGAAGTCAACGCCGTAGGCGCTCAGGATCTTCTTTCGCTCCTCGCTGGCGTTCTTAGGCATACACAGCTTCACCCTGTAGCCGAGTGCCGCCCCGATCCAGGCGTACGCTATCCCCGTGTTTCCGCTCGTCGCGTCGAGAATGGTCTTCTCGGGCGTCAGAGAGCCCGTCTTCTCGCCGTCCCGGATCATCCACAGCGCAGGCCGGTCCTTGACCGAACCGCCAGGGTTGTACCACTCGGCCTTGCCTAGGATTTCGACGCCGGGGACCTCGGCCGAGATGCTCGGTAACTCCAGCAGCGGCGTGCCGCCGACCAGCTCCGTCACGTTCGTCCCCGTCCGCTCGTTAATCCGAGTAATCATGTCGGGATTGATTATACAGGGTGGAGGTTCAGCGTCCAGAGAAGAGAGGTGAGATACCTGACCAGCGTAATAGCCGAGAGGCGAGATAGGAGCCTCCCGGCTATGGTTGGTGCGTTGCTCAAGATTATACCTGAATCTGGTGTTGCGATTCTATAGCGAGAGCGCTAATTATCCCAAAGTCTCCAAAATCTCTGGCAGGGTACGACGACGGCAGGTGAAGATCGGGGTATCCAGCTCGGTATAGGAGCTTGCTTCACTCTCCCTCAGCTCCATCATCAGGTCTTGGAACTTCTCGGGGGATTCTGCCTCGAAGGAGAGGATGAACTCGTAGTCGTCTATCCCGAAGCAGTAGCCAGTGTTGTTCTTTACGGGGTAGTGTCTGCGTCCGATCTGCATGTGCTCGTTCATCATGCGCTGGCGCTCTTCGATGGGCAACCCATACCAAGCCCGCGTCTTGACGAAAGGATAGACGAAGAGGTACTCGCCTTCTCCTGGGACGATGTACGTGCGGTTCTCGAAGCCCGGCGTGTGCTCCCCCACGTAGATGGAGCGCCTGCTTAGAGCAAAGTACGAGTAGGAGACGCGCAGGTACTTCCCGAGACCCGTCTTCAGGAGGGCGCCGGTCATGCCCTCGAAGGCGTCGAGGTCGTAGCCGATCCTCCACAGCATGAAGTCAGCGTCTGCCCGCAGACCCATGAGCGAGAAAGTGCGCAAGAGCATCTCGCCAGAGTGCGCCTCTGTAGCTCTGAGGAACTCCTGCTTTCCCCGCTCGCGCTCCTCATCGGGGAGGCGCCGCCAGATGGGATCCAACACGAAGAACACGTAGTTTATGTACTGGGCCGGAAGCTTCTCTTCGCTGGCCTCTTGCCGACGAGGCCTCGTCTCGGTCATTTCGACTCCCTTCGGTCGTCTTAGCATTTCAGACAGTCAGCATTTCAGCTTTTTCTTTTGCTGAAATGCTGACTAGCTCTCATGCTGACTGCTTTTCCAACCCGAAGTCGTTCTCGTAGAGTTCGGCGATGCGGGAGAGCTCTTCGGGCGTCAGGTCGGGGGTGTCAGGTGCCGCGGCGAACTCCTCTATCTGCTCCTTGCCGTAGAAGTTTGGGAGGGTGGAGACTACTTCGGGGGCTGCGAGGACGAACTTGAGGGCGGCCTGACC
>Ga0136614_10000820_pt1 | contig 16981 bp, 20 predicted proteins | sample AntDrymUQ2792106_2_FD_106643 | JGI IMG/M metagenome (GOLD analysis project Ga0136614, IMG submission 106643) | Polar desert sand microbial communities from Dry Valleys, Antarctica - metaG UQ279 (21.06) | ecosystem: Environmental > Terrestrial > Soil > Desert | place: Antarctica: Dry Valley... | reverse complement strand
CTGTGCCGGCCGTCGCTCGCGGTGCCCAAGGGCGACGTCGTGGCTGCCTGCGTGTCGGCTGCGTCGGTGCTGGCGAAGGTCACCCGGGACCGGATCATGACCGACCTGGACGGCGAGCTGCCGATGTACGGCTTCGCCGAGCACAAGGGCTACTGCACCCCCGAGCACGGTGCCGCGCTGACCGAGCACGGACCGAGCGCGGTGCACCGGTACTCGTTCGTGAACGTCGCGTCGGCCCTCGTCGCGTCGGTTCAGGGCGCTCCCGTGGTCCACAATGGTGCGCACGCGTTGGCAGACGGAATCGGGGTCGGATGAGCGCCGAGGATCTCGAGAAGTACGAGACCGAGATGGAGCTGACGCTCTACAAGGAGTACCGCGACATCGTCTCCCAGTTCATGTACGTGGTGGAGACCGAGCGTCGGTTCTACCTGGCGAACTCGGTCGACGTCTCCGCTCGCAACTCCGACGGCGAGGTCTACTTCGAGGTCCGGATGACCGACGCCTGGGTGTGGGACATGTATCGACCTGCGCGCTTCGTGAAGAACGTCCGGGTGCTCACGTTCAAGGACGTCAACGTCGAGGAGCTCGACAAGCCTGACCTTCGGCTGCCCCAGGACGACGCTTTCGGCAGCTGAGCCCGCCTTCGCCGGCGGTTTGTCCACATCCCGCCGTGCTGTCCACAGTGCGTCGGCATGCCCTGGTGGGCGTTAGCCCTGTCCAGGAGTGTCGGTGGGGTGGCAGCCAAGGACACGCTCGGCCGGCGGGGGGAGGACGTCGCTGTCGACTATCTGGAGCGCAACGGGCTGGTCGTGCTGTCGCGCAACTGGCGATGTCGCGGGGGAGAGCTCGACGTGGTGGCCACCGACCGCCTGCGACTTGTGGTATGCGAGGTCAAGACGCGGTCTGGCACCGGCTTTGGCGAGCCCGCCGAGTCGGTGACGGCGCGCAAGGCGGCCACCATCCGCCGCGTCACACAGGCGTGGCTCGCCGAGCACCGCGTGCGGTGGTGCGAGATCCGTTTCGACGTCATCGCGGTGTTGTGCGAGCCGGGCCGGCCGGTGACGCTGCGGCACTTCGAGGGGGCGTTCTGAGTGCCGCTGGCGCGCGCGTGGTCGGTCGCCCTGCATGGGGTCGACGGCAGGCTGGTGGAGATCGAGGCCGACATCGGTGCCGGGCTCCCTGCGGTGCACCTGGTCGGCCTGCCGGACGCGGCGCTCGCCGAGTCGAAGGACCGGGTCCGGGCGGCTGTGGTCAACTCCGGGCGGCGCTGGCCGGGTCGGCGGATCACCTTCGCGCTGTCCCCGGCGACGATGCCCAAGGGTGGCAGTGGCTTCGACGTCGCCCTTGCGTGTTCGGTGCTCGCCGCGGAGGGCACCGTGCGCCAGGGCCCGCTGGAGCAGGTGGTGCTGATCGGCGAGCTCGCGCTCGACGGCCGGATCCGCCCGGTCCGCGGCGTGCTGCCCTGCCTGCTGGCCGTGCGGGCAACGGGGCTGCGCAAGGTCGTGGTGCCGGTTGCGGCGCTGGCCGAGGCCGGGTTGGTCGACGGGCTGGAGGTCTTCGGCGCGGCTCGGCTCAACGACGTTCTCGGGTGGCTGGACGGCTCGGTGTCGCTGAGCCGGCCCGCGGCTGCGACGCCCGGTCCCGTGCCGCAGCCGCCGGACCTGGCCGATGTCGTCGGGCAGGGCGACGCGCGGCTGGCGCTGGAGGTCGCCGCCGCAGGCGGCCATCACCTGATGCTCATCGGCCCACCCGGCACGGGCAAGACCATGCTCGCGCAGCGGATGGTCGGTCTGCTGCCCGAGCTGAGCGCCGAGCAGGCGCTGCAGCTGGCGGCCATCCGGTCGGTGGCCGGGCGGCTGCCACCGGCGGGGCCGCTGAGCACCACGCCGCCGTTCGTCGCGCCGCACCACTCCAGCTCGATGGCCGCCCTGGTCGGCGGCGGCAGCGGGCTCGCCCACCCGGGCGCGGTGTCCCTCGCGCACAACGGCGTGCTCTTCCTGGACGAGGCCGGCGAGTTCGCGGGCCGCGCGCTGGAGGCGTTGCGCACGCCGCTGGAAGAGGGGGAGGTGCGGCTGGCCCGCACCGACGGCACGGTGCGCTACCCGGCGCGCTTCCAGCTGCTGATGGCGGCCAACCCGTGCCCGTGCGCGCCCGCGCACGACCGGGACTGCGTGTGCCCGTCCGGGGTGCGCCGCCGCTACCTCGGCCGGCTGTCCGGTCCGCTGCTGGACCGGGTGGATCTGCGCGCCACCATGTACCCGCTGACGGCGCTGTCGGCGGTCGACGCGGCCGACACCGAGTCCACCGCGGCGGTCCGCGAGCGCGTGCTGCGGGCTCGCGCGGCAGCGGCCGCCCGGTGGGCAGCCCGGGGGTGGCGCACCAACGCGGAGGTGCCGGGCCCGACGCTGCGCGCCGAGTACCGGCTGCCGCGGGCGGTCACGCGCCCGCTGGACGAGGGGCTGCGGCTGGGTCTGCTCACCGGCCGTGGAGCGGATCGCGCGCTTCGCGTTGCCTGGACGCTGTCCGACTTGGCAGGCCAGGACCGGCCGGACGAGACGATGGTGCGCGCCGCGATCCTGTTCCGCGATCGGCGTGCGGCATGAGCCGCACAGCGGCTGACGTGCATGCGGCGCGCGCGTACCTGCTGCGGGTTGCGGAGCCGCCGGCTCCCGGCCTGGCCGCCCTGGTGGCATCGGTGGGTCCGATCGAGGCGGCCGAGCGGGTTCGCCGCAGAGCGGTCGGCGGGGCCGCCCACGACGAGACGCAGGCTCGCCACGGCGTCGAGCGCGCGATCGAGGACCTGCGGGCCGCCGAGCTGCTCGGCGCACGGCTGCTCATACCGGAGGACGACGAGTGGCCGGCGTGGCCGTTCGCCGCGTACGCCACCGCTGCCGACGACGACCTGGTCGAGCCGCTCGCGCTCTGGGTACGCGGGTCGGCCTCGCTGGCTGAGCTGGCGGAGTCGGCGGTGGCAGTGGTCGGGACCAGGGCAGCCACCGGCTACGGCTCGTACCTGGCCCGGCAGCTCGGGTTCGAGCTGGCCGACCGAGGGTTCACGGTGGTGTCGGGCGCCGCGCTAGGTATCGACGGGGCGGCCCACCGCGGCGCGCTGGACGCCGAGCAGCCCACGGTCGCCGTGCTGGCCTGCGGGGTCGACCGGTCTTATCCCGCAGGACACGACGGCCTGCTGAGCCGGATTGCCGAGACCGGCCTGGTGGTCAGCGAGTACCCACCGGGCGCAGTGCCCGCGAGGCACCGGTTCCTCATCCGCAACCGGATCATCGCCGGGTTGGCGGCCGGCACCGTGGTCGTGGAGGCGGGGTTGCGCAGCGGAGCGCGGCGGACGGCGTCGGATGCGATGGGGCTCGGCCGCCCGGTGATGGCGGTACCCGGGCCGGTGATCTCGGCCCAGTCCGCGGGCTGTCATGCCCTGGTCCGCGACTGCGGCGCGCTGCTCGTCACCAGAGCGGCCGAGGTCGCCGAGGCGGTCGGCCGCATCGGCGTCGACCTTGCCGAGCCGTTGTCGCGCACCGACGCCCGCGAGACCGACGAGCTCGACCGGACGTCGATGCTCGTGCACGGGGCGTTGCCGCTGCGCGCGACCCGCACCACCTTCCGGCTCTCGGTGGACGCCGGGGTACCGGTCGAGCGCGTGCGCGCCGCGCTCCCGGAGCTGGAGCGGCGGGGGTTGGTGGAGCAGTCCGACGGGGCATGGCGACGCCGTCGCGCCAGCGCGTGATCACGACGCGCCGGCCCGCCCGGCGCCGACTCATCGCGGGTAGCCGACTCCCTCGCGAGTTGCGCGCTCCGGACAAGCGAGTTGCGCGCTGTGGACAAGCGAGTTGCGCGCTCTGGCCCGGCGAGTTGCGCGCTCCGGCCATCGATCCGTCTGGTGGCCGCCGGCTCGGTGCCGGCGGCGTGGCGGGCTTGACCACGTCGTCGAGGCGGCGCACCGTCTGCGCATGCCTCCGCCGGACGGGTTGCCGCCGGAGCTGGCGACGCACCTGGACGACTTCGGCCGCCACCTGCGTCTCGAGCGTGGGCGTTCACCGCACACCATCCGCGCGTACCTCGGCGACATCGCCGGCCTGCTGCGGCACCTCGCCACCCAGCCCACACCCGACCTGGCCGCCCTTGACCTGGGCACCCTGCGCACCTGGCTCGCCCAGCAGCGACTCGACGGCGCCGGCCGATCGACGCTGGCCAGACGGGCCGCGGCCGCCCGCACCTTCACTGCGTGGGCCACCCGCACCGGCCGGCTGCCGGCCGACACCGGCGCGCGGCTCGCCTCGCCGCGCCCGCACCACGCCCTGCCGGCCGTGCTGCGGGAAGGTCAGGCCCGCGCCGTCCTCAGCGCCGCCGAGTCCGGTTCCGCGCAGAACGACCCCGTCGCCCTGCGCGACCTGCTCGTGCTCGAGCTGCTCTACGCCACGGGCGTGCGGGTCAGCGAGCTGTGTGGGGCGGACGTCGACGACGTCGACCAGCACCGCCGTACGCTGCGCGTCCTGGGCAAGGGCGACAAGCAGCGGACGGTCGTCTACGGGGTACCGGCGAGCCGGGCCTTGGACCGCTGGCTGGCCCACGGGCGACGCGCGCTGGCGGTATCCTCCTCGCCGCCCGCGCTGCTGCTGGGAGTCCGCGGTGGACGGCTCGATCCGCGGGTCGCGAGGGGCGTCGTACACGCTGCGGTTGCGGCAGTCCCGGGCACCCCGAACGTCGGACCGCACGGATTGCGGCATTCTGCGGCAACTCACCTGCTAGAGGGCGGTGCAGACCTACGTAGCGTTCAGGAGTTACTCGGTCACGCTACGCTGTCGACCACGCAGCTCTACACACACGTAACTGTTGATCGACTGAAGGTGGTGCATGACCAAGCTCACCCGCGTGCGTGACACTGAGTTGGGGGAGCAGTCGGCACGACCAAGCACAATGATCGACCTGCGGTCACCGTGGGCGCCCGACCGGGGCGGTGAAGCAGCCCGCCCGGACCGGCCGGACCTACGCGTCGCAGACGACGGAAGCTCCGCCCTGTGGCAGGAATACAGCCGCCGCCGCGACCGCCGTCAGCGCGACCGCGTCGTCCTGCACTACACGCCGCTCGTGCGCCGGGTCGCCGGAAAGATCGGCGCGACGCTGCCGGCGCACCTCGAGTTCGCCGATCTCGTGCAGTGCGGGGTGTTCGGCCTGATCGACGCCGTCGAGCGCTACGAACCCGAACGCGGAGCGCGGTTCGAGACCTTCGCCGTCCAGCGCATCCGCGGGGCGATCATCGACGAGCTGCGCGCCCAGGACTGGGTGCCCCGCACGGTCCGCGACCGGGCTCGCGCGCTGGAGCGGGCCAAGCAACACCTGGAGTCCCAGCTCAGCCGCCGCGCCACCGACGCCGAGCTGGCCGCCGAGCTCGACATCACCTCCGCCGAGCTGCGGACCGTGCTGGGCCAGATCCACCTGATCGGCGTCGACGCCCTCGACGAGCTGGTGCTCGCGGGCCGCAGCGCGGTGACGGTCGCCGAGGTGGTCGCGGACGACACCGCGCCCGATCCGGTCGCCGTCCTGGAGGAGGACGAGCGGCGGCGCGAGCTCGCCGCCGCGGTCAGCCGGCTCGCCGAACGTGACCGCCGGATCGTGCTGCTCTACTACTTCGAGGAGCTCACGTTGGCCGAGATAGGGCTGCAGCTCGGCGTCACCGAGTCGCGGGTGTGCCAGCTGCACGCGCGGGTCGTGACGCGGCTGCGCGGCCAGCTGCTCCAGACCGCCTGAGCACTCGCTCACCGCGCGCCGTCCCACGGCAGCAGCCGCACCCGTCCGACGTTCACCAGGCGCAGTGGGTCGAGGTACTCGGTTCCGCGCCGCACACCCCAGTGCAGGCAGGCCGCTGGCCGGCAGGACGGATGACCCACCGCGAGCTCGCCCAGCACCTGGCCCCGGCGCACGGCCGCCCCGGCGGCCACGGCAGCGGTCACCGGTTCGTAGGTGGTGCGCAGCCCGTCGGGGTGCTGCACCGACACGACACCGCGCCCCGCCAGCGGGCCGGCGAAGACCACCACGCCGTCGGCGGCGGCCAACACGGGCTGCCCGACCGCACCGGCGAGGTCGACGCCGCGGTGGCCGGGCCCGTAGGGGTGCATCGGCGGCTGGAACGGCCGCAACACGACCGGCACCGGCGACAGCGGCCACGAGTACCCAGTGCTCGGCGCCCTCGGCGCCGGCTGCGGCGCCGGCTGCGCGCCAGCGGGCGCCGCCAGCACAACGAGCACCGCCGCCACCACAACGCCGAGCCCTGCTACCCGCGTCCGCCCACCCACGCCGCCAGCATTGCCGCAACGGCGGCCAGACCAGCAGGTCGACAGCCAGCCTGGGGACAATCGGCACCGCTGTGGACAGCGGCGACGACCTACCACCGGCCACCCGCAAACCGGCTACCACCAGCGCGTACACTCGTCGACGCGTCCCAATGAACCACCGGGACGACTTCGCGCGCTCGCGCGTCCCCGTTCATCGACCGGCAGCGGTTCGAGGCGGGACGTCGCCCGGGCGGTCCCGTGCGAACGGGTCCGGGTGGCGGCGCGGCGCCAGGCAATGCCCGCACGCGGTGCTCGCAAGAGGCTGGCGACGGGCATGACAGCAACCGCCGCGCTGCCCGGATGTCCGGGGCGCGCCACACGAAAGGTGTCACTGAGGCCATGGCCGTCGTCACCATGAAGCAGCTGCTCGAGTCCGGCGTGCATTTCGGGCATCAGACCCGCCGCTGGAACCCGAAGATGAAGCGCTACATCCTCACCGACCGCAACGGCATCTACATCATCGATCTGCAGCAGACGCTGTCCTACATCGACCGGGCGTACGAGTTCATCCGCGAGACCGTGGCGCACGGCGGATCGATCATGTTCGTCGGTACCAAGAAGCAGGCCCAGGAGGCCATCGCCGAGGAGGCGCAGCGGGTCAACATGCCGTATGTCAACCAGCGTTGGCTCGGCGGCATGCTCACCAACTTCCAGACCGTCCACAAGCGTCTGCAGCGGCTCAAGGAGCTCGAGTCGATGGAGCAGACCGGGGGGTTCGAGGGCCGGACCAAGAAAGAGGTCCTTATGCTCTCCCGCGAGAAGGGCAAGCTGGAGAAGACCCTCGGCGGAATCCGCGACATGGCCAAGGTGCCCAGCGCGGTGTGGATCGTCGACACCAAGAAGGAGCACATCGCCGTCGGTGAGGCCCGCAAGCTGGGTATCCCGGTGATCGCGATTCTGGACACCAACTGCGACCCCGACGAGGTCGACTACCCGATCCCGGGCAACGACGACGCCATCCGCTCCGCCGCGCTGCTCACCAAGGTCGTCGCCAGGGCGGTCGCCGACGGCCTGATGGCCAGGGCGGCTCGCGCGGGCCGGACCGCGGACGGCGAGGACAAGCCGGAGGCCGGCGTCGGTACCGACGAGCCGTTGGCCGAGTGGGAACAAGAGCTGCTGACAAGTGGTTCCGATGGTGCCGAGCTGGGCACCGCCGTCGCGCCCGACGCAACCGAGGTCGGTGCCCCGGTCGGAGCCGGATCGGTCAGCACTCCGGTCAGCACCACCAACGGCACCCACCAGCCGGCCGAATAGGCCGGCGAGACACCTTCCCCAGCGAACAGAACGGACAGCACAGCATCATGGCGAACTACACCGCCACCGACGTCAAGAAGCTCCGCGAGCTCACCGGCTCGGGGATGATGGACTGCAAGAACGCGCTGACCGAGACCGACGGCGACCTCGACGCGGCGGTGGAGCTGCTGCGGATCAAGGGCGCCAAGGACGTCAACAAGCGCGCCGAGCGCACCACCGCGAACGGCCTTGTCGCCGCCAGCGGGGCCACCATGATCGAGCTCGACAGCGAGACCGACTTCGTGGCCAAGAGCGCGGACTTCCAGGCGCTGGCTGACCGCATCCTCGAGGTCGCCGTCGCCACCGAGCCGGCCGGCCTCGACGAGCTCAAGGCCGCCACGTTCGACAGCGGCACGGTCGACGACGCCGTCGCGGCGCTGTCGGCGCGGATCGGAGAGAAGCTCGAGCTGCGCCGCTACGTGCGCCTGGACGGTCCGGCCGCGGTGTACCTGCACCGTCGGGCCACCGACCTGCCGCCGGCCATCGGCGTGCTCGTCGCCTACGACGGCGCAGGCAACGGTGACGCCGAGAGCACCGCGCGCGGTGTGGCCATGCACGTGGCCGCCGCCCGCCCGCGGTTCACCACGCGTGCGGAGATCCCGGAGGAGACCGTCGCCAACGAGCGGCGCATCGCCGAGGCCACCGCACGCGAGGAGGGCAAGCCGGAGCAGGCCCTGCCCAAGATCGTCGAGGGCAGGCTCAACGGATTCTTCAAGGACGTCGTCCTGCTCGAGCAGCCCTCGGTGCAGGACACCAAGAAGACGGTCCGCAAGCTGCTCGATGAAGCCGGAGTCACGGTCACCGGCTTCGTCCGCTTCGAGGTCGGCCAAGGCTGACCATCCCGGTGGACCACCCCGACGGTTTACGCCCGACCTATCGCCGCGTGCTGCTCAAGCTCGGCGGTGAGATGTTCGGTGGCGGCGGCGTCGGGGTGGATCCGAGCGTCGTGGCGACCGTGGCCATGCAGATCGCCGAGGTCGTCCACAGCGGGGTGCAGGTTGCCGTCGTCATCGGCGGCGGCAACTTCTTCCGCGGCGCTGAGCTGCAGCAACACGGCATGGACCGATCGCGCGCCGACTACATGGGCATGCTCGCCACTGTCATGAACTGCCTCGCCCTGCAGGACTTCCTCGAACGCGACCACGGCATCGACACCAGGGTGCAGACCGCCATCACGATGGGACAGGTCGCCGAGCCCTACATCCCGCGCCGGGCGATCCGGCACCTCGAGAAGGGCCGCGTCGTGATCTTCGGCGCGGGCGTCGGGATGCCGTACTTCTCGACCGACACCGCCGGGGCGCAGCGTGCGCTGGAGATCGGGTGCGACGTCGTGCTGCTTGCGAAGAACGTCGACGGCGTCTACACGGCCGACCCCCGGATCGACCCGATGGCACTGCTGCTGCCCGAGATCACCCATCGCGAGGTGCTCGAGCGTGGGCTCAGGGTCGCCGATGCCACCGCGTTCAGCTTGTGCATGGACAACCGAATGCCGATCATCGTGTTCAACCTCTTGAACGAGGGGAACATCGGGCGCGCTGTCCGAGGTGAGAGGATCGGCACGCTGGTCAGCACCCCAGACCAGTAGCCCGAGCAAGGAGCCGCCATGATCGACGAGACGCTCTTCGAGGCCGAAGAGAAGATGGAAAAGGCCGTCTCGGTCGCCAAAGATGATCTTGCAAGTGTCCGGACCGGCCGGGCCAACCCGGCGATGTTCTCCCGGATCGTCGTCGACTACTACGGCGCCGTCACCCCGCTGAACCAGCTCGCCTCGGTGTCGGTTCCCGAGGCGCGGATGGCGGTGATCAAGCCGTACGACGCCAGCCAGCTCAAGGCGATGGAGAAGGCCATTCGGGACAGCGATCTCGGGGTCAACCCCACCAACGACGGCACGATCATCCGGATCGTCATCCCGCAGCTGTCCGAGGAGCGTCGCCGCGAGATGGTGAAGGTCGCGCACCGCAAGGGCGAGGAGGCCAGGGTGGCGATCCGCAGCATCCGTCGCAAGGCGATGGAGGAGCTGCACCGCATCCGGCGCGACGGCGAGTCCGGCGAGGACGAGGTCAAGCGCGCGGAGAAGGAGCTCGAGACCGCCACCGGTCGTTATGTCCACCAGGTCGACGAGCTGGTGACTCACAAGGAAGCCGAGCTGCTAGAGGTGTGAACGCCGTGAGCACCACCGGCGCGTCGCCCCGATCGGCGCGGCTCGGCCGCAACCTCCGTTCGGCGATCCTGGTCGGCGTCGGGCTCGGCATCGTCATCATCGCCAGCCTGGTGTTCGTACGTCAGGCGTTCGTCGGTGTGGTCGCCGTCTGCGTGGCGGTGGCCAGCTGGGAGCTCGCCACCGCGCTTCGCGGCGGGGGCCAGTACCGGGTGGCGCTGCCGGTGCTGCTGGTCGGTGGGCAGGCGATCGTCTGGCTGAGCTGGCCCTACGGCACGACCGCGGTACTGGCGGCGTTCATGGTCACCGTGCTTGCCATGCTGATCTGGCGGATGCCCGGCGGCGCCGACGGCTACCTGCGCGACGTCAGCGCCTCGCTGTTCGCGGTGGCCTACGTGCCGCTGTTCGCGACGTTCGCCGCCTTGCTGGTGCTGCCCGAGGACGGCGTCGGCCGGGTGCTGAGCTTCATGATCTGCGTCGTGGCCTCCGACATCGGCGGGTACATCTTCGGCGTGCTGTTGGGCCGCCGGCCGTTGGCGCCGGCGATCAGCCCCAAGAAGTCGTGGGAGGGGTTGTTCGGCTCGCTGCTGTTCGGCACGGTGGCCGGCGCGTTGACGGTCATGTGGCTGCTGGACGCGCCGTGGCCGCTCGGTGCCGTCCTCGGCGCGTTGCTGGTCGTGGTGGCCACTCTCGGTGACCTGATCGAGTCGTTGATCAAGCGCGACGTCGGCATCAAGGACATGGGCAACCTGCTGCCGGGCCACGGTGGCCTGATGGACCGGATGGACTCCATGCTGCCCTCGGCGGTCGTCTCGTGGCTGCTGCTGAGCCTGTTCGTCCCGGTGCGCTAGCCATGCGCCCCGACCGATCGGCAACCATCACCGACTTCGACCTGACGATCATGCTCGCCATGCACGACGCGTTCCGTCGCGACCTCGGGAACCTGGCCGCCGCGGCGGCCAGGTTCCGCGGCGCCGACCCGCAGCGCCGCAACGCGCTGGTCACCGGGTACGAGCTGTTCACCTACCAGCTGCGGCACCACGCCATGCTGGAGGACCGCCACCTGTGGCCGCAGGCCGCCGCCCGTCTCGCCGCCAGCCCACATGCCGTCGCGGTGCTCGGCGAGATGGAGGCCGAGCACGCCGAGCTCGACCCCGCGCTGGCCGCCGTCAACGCCGCAATTGCCGCCGCCGACATCGACCCAGATGTCGACCCAGATGTCGATCCCGACGCCGACCCAGGCGCCGATCCCGACGCCGGGCACCGCCGACTCACCGACGCGGCAGGCGCTCTGACCGGCGTCCTGCGCGACCATCTCCTGCACGAGGAGCGCGAGGCGTTGCCGCTGCTCAAGCAGAGCATCACCCGCCGCGAGTGGCTCGCGGTCGGCCGGGTGAGCCGCAAGGAGTTCGGCCTGCGCGGCACGGCACAGTACTTCCCGTGGCTGCTCGACGGCGCCGACCCCGACCGCAGTGCGCAGGTGCTCAGCCTCCTGCCCGCCCCGGTCCGGGTGGCATACCGGCGGCGCTGGAAGCCCGTCTATCACCGGTCGCGGCGCTGGTCGTGAGCCTGGTCCCCAGCCCGAACATCTGGCGCTGGCCCGGGATCTACGAGATCGAGAACCGCGCTCAGGACGCCACCGGCGCGCTGTGGGCGGCGCTGGAGCGCTCATGCCCGTGGGACGGCCGCGACGTGCTGGACGTGGGCTGCGGGGACGGCTTCCACCTGCCGCTGTTCGCCCTGCGGGCGCGGTCGGTGGTCGGCGTGGAACCGCACCCGCCGCTGGTCGTCCGTGCCCGCCGTCGGGTCGCCGGGATGCCCAACGTCAGCGTGGTGGCGGCCGGTGCCGCTGACCTACCGCTGCCGGACGCGAGCGTCGACGTCGTGCACGCTCGCACCGCATACTTCTTCGGCCCCGGCTGCGAGCCGGGCCTGGCCGAGGCGCAGCGCGTACTGCGTCCCGGCGGAGCCATCGCCATCGTCGACCTCGATGCGACGGTGGCGCCCTACGGCGACTGGATGCGAGCGGACGCCCCGCGCTACAACCCGGTCGTCGCGGAGCGGTTCTTCGCGGTCGCGGGCTTCTCGCTGCTGCGGGTGCCGACGGTTTGGCGGTTCGCCGACCGCACGGCGCTGGAGGACGTGCTGCGTATCGAGTTCTCGGCTGCGACGGCAGCGCGTGCGATCACCGCGACGCCCGGCTTGGAGCTGCCGGTCGGCTACCGGCTGCACGTGCGGCGCAAGGCGGTCAGGTGACGAAGATCGAGTCGCCCTCCACCTTGACGGTCTTCTTGGCCAGCGGCGACGGTGCCGGACCGTCGGACACCGAGCCGTCGAGCTTGAACTTGCTGCCGTGACACGGGCAGTTGATCGTGCCGCCCGCGACCTCTTCGACGTTGCAGCCCTGGTGGGTGCAGACCGAGGAGAACGCCGCGAAGGCGCCCGCGTTGGCCTGCGTCACGACCGTGTCGCCGAAGATCTTCCCGCCCCCGACCGGGATGTCCGCGGTCTTGGCCAGCGCGGTCCCGCCGCCACCGGCGGCCGCCGTCGTCGTCGCAGCGGGCGCCTTGCCGTAGGTCGAGCAGCCGGCGGCCGCGGCGAGCGCGGCTGCCGCCGCCACCGCACCGGCACCGGCCACGACGGCCCGGCGCCCGAGCGGCGCGGCTAGCTGATCCCCGGGTTGCGGATCGGATCCCATCAATGCCCTCCAGCTGTTTAGATCTTGAAGCCTTGAGTTGTGAACACCCACAGTCCCGCGCTGAACCAGAGGCCGACCAGCGCCGTGAACACCACGCCACCGATCACCGGCAGCGCCCAGCCGGGCAGGCCCTTGCGGGACAAGACCAGCATCTTGGTCACAAAGGCGCCGTAAAAAATGCAACCAAACAGCGAGTGGAACAGAACTCGCGGTTGGGCGGTCTGGAAGCCGAGCGCGTAGAGGCAGTGCACGGCCACCGGCACCGTCAGCAGCACCGCGATCCGGCCGGACCAGCGGTGCAGGGTGCCGATCCACGGCGGCTGGTTGGCCACCTTGATCTTGCCGAACATGATCAGAGCCGTGGTGATCTGCACGAGCGCGAGCACGAATGCGCCGGTGGTCAGCCATGCCTTCGCGTACAGGCCGCTGGAGAAGCCGCCGATGTTCACGGCCTGCCCGGTCGGGTCGTGCAGCGCGCCGTAGAGGCCGAGGATCACCGCGACCCCGACGCCGACCGCGATGAGCGCCAGCAGCGCACCCATCTGGGTGCTCGGACGTGACGGGGCCGCCTGCGTGGGGGGTTCGGCGGTGGTCATCGGTTGCCTCCTGCGCCTGGAGTTGACGGGCTGTTAGTTGACGACGGCGGTGTCGCCCTCGACCGACTGGGCGGTGGCGGTGTCCAGCGGAGGGGCAGGCGCGCCGTTGCTCATCAGGCCGGTCACGGCGCCGTCGGGCTGCCGGATCCAGCCGGTGGTGGTGCCGCCACCCGACGCGCGGTAGAGGCCGGCGGGCTTCTGGGCGAGCTTCGCGGTGAACTTCCACGTCTTGCCGCCGGCGGAGACCTCGCCCGTGATCGTGTCGCCGTTGAGCGTGCCGGTGAGCTTGTTGTCGCCCTTGCCCTTGAGCTCGAGCTTGCCGTCCTTGGCGGTGCCGTTGTACCAGGTCTCGACGGACTTGCCGTCGCACACGTAGGACGACGCCTTCTCGCCCTTGACGGTGATCGCGATGGCGGCCTCGGGGGGCGCCTTGCCCTCGGTCTTGCCGGTGTAGCTCGCCTGGGCCGGGAATGGCGTCGCCGCGGCGACGGGCTCAGCCGATGCCGTCGTCGTGGCTGCCGCACCGGCTGCGGCATCCGCGGGCGGTGGGGTGCCGGGCGCCGCTGACAGGTTCACCAGGAACAGCACCAACCCCAGGACGGCGACCGCCACGAGGGTGAGGATTGGTCCGCGGTTCTTCATGTCTGTCTCCCTGGATCTGAACCCTTGACCGTCCGGGGGCTTGCCTCAAGGCACACGGCGAGCTTGGCCGAAGGTTCAATCGCTCGGGGTCACGTCTTCGCAACGGGCTACCGTAGACAGGTGAGCTCGCTGCCGTTGGTCTTCGACGAACCGAAGCGGGTCAAGCCTCCCCGGCACCTCGCCGACCTGGACTCCGCCGCTCGGCGCGCCGCCGTCGCCGAGCTGGGTCTACCGGCCTACCGCGCCGACCAGCTCTCGCGGCACTACTTCGGCCGGCTGCAGACCGACGCCGCCGAGATGACCGACCTGCCCGAGGCGGTGCGCGAGCAGCTCGGCGCGGCGTTGCTGCCGCCGCTGGTCACCCCGGTGCGCGAGCTGAGCTGCGACGACGGCACCACCCGCAAGACGCTGTGGAAGGCGATGGACGGCACCCGCGCCGAGACGGTGCTCATGGGCTATCCGGACCGGGCGACGGTGTGCGTGTCCAGCCAGGCCGGATGTGGGATGGCGTGCCCGTTCTGCGCCACCGGGCAGGGTGGGCTGCAACGCAACCTGTCCACCGGCGAGATAGTCGAGCAGGTCCGCGCGGCTGCCGCAGCGGCGCGCGACGGCGCACTCGGCGGGCCGCGGCGGCTCTCGAACGTCGTGTTCATGGGCATGGGTGAGCCGCTGGCCAACTACAAGCGGGTCGTCGACGCGCTTCGGCGGATCACCGAGCCCGCGCCGTCCGGGCTGGGGATCGCGGCGCGGTCGGTGACGGTGTCCACGGTCGGCCTGGTGCCCGCCATCGAGCGGCTGACCGGCGAGGGCCTGCAGGTCACGCTGGCGGTCTCGCTGCACACGCCCGACGACGAGCTGCGCAACACGCTGGTCCCGGTGAACACCCGCTGGCCGGTTGCTCAGGTGCTCGGCGCCGCTCGGGGTTATGCCGAGCGCACCGGCCGCCGCGTGTCGATCGAGTACGCGCTGATCCGCGGGGTGAACGACCAGCCGTGGCGCGCCGACCTGCTCGGCCGCCTGCTGCGCACCGAGCTGGGCCAGCTCGTGCACGTGAACCTCATTCCGCTGAACCCGACGCCGGGCAGCGAGTGGGACGCCAGCCCGTTGCCGGTGCAGGAGGAGTTCGTGGCGCGGGTACGGGCGGCCGGCGTGGCCTGCACCGTGCGCGACACCCGTGGCCGCGAGATCGCCGCCGCCTGCGGCCAGCTCGCCGCGGAGGACGTCGCGGGGACGAACGGCACTTTCGTCCGATAGGGCCGAACGAACGGCACTTTCGTCCGCAGTGCCGCGGCCTGCAGTACAGCTAGCTGCCGAGGACGTCGGCTAGGTCGAAGCGCACCGGCACCTCGAGCTGCTCGAAGGTGCAGCTGCGCGGGTCGCGGTCCGGGCGCCAGCGGACGAACTGCGTGGTGTGCCTGAACCGCACACCTTCCATGTAGTCGTAGCGCACCTCGACGACACGCTCCGGGCGCAGCGGGGTGAACGAGAGGTCCTTGCCGGCGTTCCACCGGCTGGTCTCGCTCTTGCGCGGCGTGCGGAAACCTTGCTCCTGCTTGGCCCAGTCCCACGGGTGGTCGCTGAAGTCCGTGACCAGCGGCTGGAGCTCTTCGTACAGCTCACGCCGCCGGGCCATCGGGAACGCCCCCACCACGCCGACCGAGACGAGAGTCCCCTCGTCGTTGTAGAGCCCGAGCAGCAACGAACCGATGGCGTGGTCGTCGGTCTTGTGGGTTCGGTAGCCGGCCACCACGCAGTCGGCAGTGCGCTCGTGCTTGATCTTGTACATCACCCGCTTGTCGGGCTGGTAGTTGCCGTCGAGCGGCTTCGCGATCAGCCCGTCCAGCCCGGCGCCCTCGAAGACCTTGAACCACTCGTGGGCCGTGTCGAGGTCGCGGGTGGTCGGCGTGAGGTGCACGGGCGCCTTCGCGGGCTCAAGTGCCTTCTCCAGCGCGGCGCGGCGCTGTGCGAAGGGTTCGCCGCAGAAGTTGGTATCGTCCAGCGCGAGCAGGTCGAATGCCACAAAGCTGGCCGGCGTCTGCTCGGCGAGCAGTCGCACCCGCGAGTCGGCCGGGTGGATCCGCTGCTGCAATGCCTCGAAGTCCAGCCCCTGCGTCTGTGTGCTGGCGAGGATGATCTCCCCGTCGATCACGCAACGCTGCGGCAGGTTGGCCTTGACCGCCTCGACGACCTCGGGGAAGTACCTTGTCATCGGCCGCTCGTTGCGGCTGCCGATCTCCACCTCGTCGCCGTCGCGGAAGATGATGGAGCGGAAGCCGTCCCACTTCGGTTCGTAGCTCTGGCCGGCAGGGATCTCGGGTACCGGCTTGGCCAGCATCGGCTTGACCGGCGGCATCACGGGTAGGTCCATGGGCTCAGTGTCCCGCATGCGGGTCATCGAGTGCCGAGACCAACGCTTCCCGGTAACCTCCGCCGCGATGCTGTTCGAGGCCCGCTTTCGCGACGGGGTGCAGGACGGATCGGTGACGGTGACATTCCGTCGTTGGAAGCGGCGCCATGCCATCGCGGGACACCGCTACCGCACCCCGGTCGGCGTCATCGAGGTTGACGCGGTCGACGTCGTCGAGGCAGGGAAGATCACGAACGCGGATGCGCGTCGCAGCGGCTACCCGTCCGCTGCGGCCGTGGTGGCGGACCTCCGCGGCACCGATGACCTGCCGATCTACCGCGTCCGCTTCCACGCCATCGCCGGTCCCGATCCTCGTGACGATCTCGCCGCGAGCGCGGTGCTCACCAGGGAGGAGGTCGCGGAGCTGGATCGTCGGCTGGCTCGCCTCGACAAGTCGAGCTCGTACGGAGCGTGGACCAGCGAGACGCTGGCGGTCATCGCGGCGCGTCCCGGGGTCCGTGCTGGCGACCTCGCAACCTCGCTCGGCCGGGAGCGCGAGCCGTTCAAGCTCGACGTCCGCAAGCTGAAGAACCTGGGCCTGACGATCAGCCTGGAGGTCGGCTACCGGGTCTCCTCCCGCGGGCAGGCCTACCTCGACGCCACCTCCCGCGCGTAAGTACGCCGCGGGCGCGCCGACCTACCTGATCTCAGCGTCGCGGCGTGCCCGGCCGCCGCGGTCGCCCGCGCCCGGTCCACTCGGCGGGCCACTCCTGCGCCGGCCGTGAGCTGGTACTCGGCGTCGGTTGGCTCTTCAGCCCGTCGCGGTCCGCCCACTCCAGCAGTGGCTCGATCGCGAACACAGCGTCGTCGATGCCGGCGTGCAGGTCGCCGAGCTCGGCGTAG
>Ga0136614_10000819_pt1 | contig 16987 bp, 15 predicted proteins | sample AntDrymUQ2792106_2_FD_106643 | JGI IMG/M metagenome (GOLD analysis project Ga0136614, IMG submission 106643) | Polar desert sand microbial communities from Dry Valleys, Antarctica - metaG UQ279 (21.06) | ecosystem: Environmental > Terrestrial > Soil > Desert | place: Antarctica: Dry Valley... | reverse complement strand
CGCACGAGCACCGCCCCATGCCGGGGGTAGGAGCGGAGTGCGATCGGTGATCGCACGAGCACCGCCCCATGCCGGGGGTAGGAGCGGAGTGCGATCGGTGATCGCACGAGCACCGCCCCATGCATAACTTCACCTGGCGGGACGGAGAGCGCCTGGTGCGCTTCGCGGCGGGAGCGGCCGCGGAGGCGCCACGACTGGTGGCTGCGGCCGGTCTGGATGGCTATGTGCTGCTCACCACGAGCCGGCTCCGGCCGGCGGCCGGGGCGCTGGCCGAGCAGGCCGATCTGGTCCTGGAGGTCCCGCCCGGCCGGGTGGACGAGATCGCGGGCGGGCTGCTCGAGCCCGCGGAGGGACGTCCGCTCGTGGCGTTCGGAGGCGGCCGGGTGGTGGATGTGGCGAAGGCATTGGCCGGAGCCGGCGACGGGCGCTGCGCCGCCGTGCCCACCACGCTTTCCGGTGCGGAGATGACGCCCTTTCATCGTCTCCCGGCGGGCATCGCACACGCCCGGCTCGTCCGCCCCGTGCTCGTGGTGGCCGACCCCGAGCTGATGACGGGCCAGGAGGCGCCGGCCCGCGCCGCCAGCGCCATGAACGCGATGGCCCACGCGCTCGAGGCCCTTTACACGCCGCTGGCCAACCCCGTGTGCGATGCCGCGGCGCTGGAGGCCACCAGGCGGCTGAGCGGCGACTTGGAAGCTCGCGAGGATCTGGCGCTGGGCGCCCTCCTTGCCGGCTACGCCTCGGGCGGCGCCGGGTTCGCGGTGCACCACGCCCTTTGTCAGACCATCGTGCGCACGGCGGGCTCGCCGCACGCCCAGACCAACGCCGTGATGCTGCCGCACACGGTGGCCTTCGCGGCGGACCGCGCGCCGGAAGCCGTCGGCAGGTTCGCGGCCGCGCTGGGGGACCCCGGAGGCGATGCCCGGGCGGCGGTGGCGCTGGTGGAGCCGCTCAGCGCCCGCTGCGGCCGCACGCGGCTGTCGGGGCTCGGCGTGGACGAGGGGCACGTGCCGTCCGTGGCTCGAGCGGCCGTGTCGCATCCCGCGGTACACAACACACCGGATCCGCCGGACGAGGCCCAGATCGCCGCGCTCGTCCGCGGCGCGCTCTAGCCACCGGTTAGGATCGCGGGCGATGGCAAGCGCGCTGGAAGGCAAGGTCGCGGTGGTCACCGGAGCGTCCTCCGGGATCGGAGCGGCCACCGCGCGGGCGCTGGCGGGCCAGGGCGCCGCGGTGGCCGTCGGCGCCCGGCGCAAGGACCGCTTGGACGAGCTGGTGGAGGGCATCGTCGGGGACGGTGGCCGCGCCCTCGCGGCCGAGGTGGACGTGGCGGACGAGGACGCGGCCGGCGCTTTCGTCAAGAAAGCCCACGACGAGCTGGGCGGCCTGGACATCCTGGTCAACAACGCCGGGGTGATGCTCCTCGGCCCGGTCCACGACGCCGACACGGGCGAGTGGCGGACGATGATCGACGTCAACCTCCTCGGGCTCCTCTACTGCACGCACGCCGCCCTCCCCCTCATGGCCGGCAGCGGCGGAGGCCACATCGTCAACGTGTCGTCGGTGGCCGGTCGGCGGGCCAGCGCGGGGGCGGCGGTCTACAACATGACCAAGTTCGGCGTGCACGCGTTCTCCGAGGCGCTGCGCCAGGAGGCCCTCCACTCCAACATCAGGGTCACCATCGTCGCCCCGGGCTTCGTGGACACCGAGCTCCAGGGCCACAACGAGAACCCGGTGGTGCAGCAGGGCGTGGAGCGCATGAGGGACCAGATCGGCGAGGTGCTGCAGCCCGAAGACATCGCCGATGCGATCGCCTTCGCCGCCTCCCAGCCCGGGCACGTGGGGATCAACGAGGTCCTCGTGCGCCCCACGGGCCAGCAGGTCTGACCTCACCCGCTTCGCGGACCGCCAGGCACGTTCTGCAGCCATGCGGTGCAGAAGGCGCCGAGCACCTGATCCGACGCGGAGGGCGTCCGTGATAACTTACGGTCGTCCAATGACTCTCGCAGTCTCCACCGCAGCGCCCGACCTCAACGTCGGGCCGCGCGTGCGCGCGCTGCGCGAGGGGATGGAGCTGTCGCTGCGGGAGCTGGCGGTCCGCAGCGGGGTCTCGGCGCAAATGCTCAGCCAGGTGGAGCGCGGGGAGACGAGCCCCACCCTCCAGACCGCGGGACGGATCGCTATCGGCCTGGAGCTGACGCTCTCGCAGCTGCTGCGCCTGGATGAGGACGGCGCCGTGACCATCGTCCGCGCCGGGGAGCGCCTGGCCGGGGGCGCGCGAGCCCGCGGCCACAGTTACGAGGTGCTGACGCCCGCGCTGCCCGGCCAGCGCGCGGAGCTCAGCCTGCACACCCTCGCACCCGGCGCGGCCACGGCGCGCGCGGGCGACCCCCCGATGCACGAGCCCGGCAGCCGTGAGACCGCGGTGATCACCCTAGGCAACGTCCGGCTGGTCTGCGACGGCGCGGGCCACGATTTGTCCACCGGTGACGCGATCACATTCGACGCCGACCTGCCCCATCACTTCGAGAACCCGGGCCGCCGCGACGCCCGCTTCTATGCCGTCGTGGCGGCCGGACTGAGGAGGTCCTGATGGCCGAGACCCTGCTGGACAAGATCTGGGAACGCCACGAGGTCAACGAGGAGCTGATCTACATCGACCTCCACCTGGTGCACGAGGTCACGAGCCCGCAGGCGTTCGAGTCGCTGCGGCTGGCCGGGCGGACCGTCCGCCGCCCCGACCGCACGCTGGCCACCGCGGACCACAACGTGCCCACCGACGGCACCACCACCCTGCCCATGGTGGGCGATCCGCTGTCGCGCACCCAGATCGCCACCCTGGAGGACAACTGCGCGCAGTTCGGCATCCCGATCCACTCGATCGGCTCCGACCATCAGGGCATCGTCCATGTGATCGGCCCCGAGCTCGGCGTCACGCAGCCGGGCATGACGATCGTCTGCGGGGACTCCCACACGTCCACGCACGGGGCCTTCGGCGCACTGGCCTTCGGGATCGGCACGAGCGAGGTCGAGCACGTGCTGGCCACCCAGACGCTTCAGCAGCGAAAGCCCCGGTCCATGCGCATCACCTACAACGGCGAGCTGTCGCCCGGGGTGACCGCAAAGGACCTGATCCTGGCCACCATCGGCCGCATCGGCGTCGACGGCGGGGCCGGGCACGTGATCGAGTACGCCGGCCCCGCCGTGCGCGGCCTGTCAATGGAGGGCCGCATGACCATGTGCAACATGACGATCGAAGGGGGCGGACGCGCCGGGATGATCGCCCCTGACGAAACCACCTTCGACTGGGTGGCGGGACGGGCCGGAGCGCCACGGGACATGGCGTTCGCCGTGGCGGATTGGCGTGGTCTGAGTACCGACGACGATGCCGTCTTCGACCTCGAGGTCACCATCGACGCCGGCGCCGTCTCACCGCAGGTGAGCTGGGGAACCAACCCGGCCATGGTCGTCGACGTGACCGCAGCCGTGCCCGAGCCGCGGGGCGACGGGGATCGCCGTGCGCTGGACTACATGGGGCTCAAGGCGGGCACGCCAATCCAGGAGATCGCGCTGGACCGGGTTTTCGTGGGCTCCTGCACCAACTCCCGGATCGGGGATCTGCGGGCCGCCGCGGAGATCGTGAAGGGGAGGAAGGTGGCCGAGACGGTCGACGCGATGGTGGTGCCCGGATCGGCCCAGGTCAAGGCGCAGGCGGAGGCCGAGGGCCTGGATCAGGTGTTCACCGCCGCAGGCTTCGACTGGCGCTCGGCGGGGTGTTCGATGTGCCTGGGGATGAACCCGGACACGCTGGACCCCGGCGAACGCTGCGCCTCCACCTCCAACCGCAACTTCGAGGGCCGGCAGGGGCGCGGGGGGCGCACCCACCTGGTGAGCCCGCAGATGGCCGCGGCGGCCGCCATCGAGGGCCGGTTCGTGGACATCCGGGAGTGGTCATGAGGCCGGTGGACGTGGTCGAGGGGGCGGTGTCGGTGCTCGACCGCCCGGACGTGGACACCGACCAGATCATGCCCAAGCAGTTCCTCAAGCGGATCGAGCGCACCGGGTACGGAGAGTTCCTCTTCTACGACTGGGCCAAGGAGCCCGGCTGGCACCTGCCGCGCAACCCGATCCTGGCCACCGGGCGTAACTTCGGCTGCGGGTCATCGCGCGAGCACGCCCCGTGGGGGCTCGAGGACTACGGCTTCCGGGCGCTGATCGCCCCGAGCTTCAGCGACATCTTCTTCTCCAACTGCACCAAGATTGGCCTGCTCCCCGTGGTGTTGACCGAGGGCGAGGTGAAGGCGGTCATGGCTGCGGGGAACGCGCGCATCGACGTGGGGGCGCAGACGGTGGCCTACGCGGACACGACCGCCCGCTTTGAGATCGACCCCGAGACCAAGCGCCGGCTCCTGGGCGGGCTGGACGACATCGGCGTGACCCTCCTGAGCGATGAGGCGATCGCGACCTACGAGCGCGATCGCGAGCGCGCGGGACCCGTGACCACCGCCGTGGCGTGAGCGCCCCGCCGGCGCCGCGGGACTGGGACGCGAAGAGCTACGACCGCGTCTCGGGCCCCCAGGTGCAGATGGCCGGGGCCGTGCTCGAGCGGCTCGGCCTGGCCGGCCACGAGACCGTGCTGGACGCGGGCTGCGGATCGGGACGGGTCACCGCCCTGCTGCTCGACCGCCTGCCCCACGGCGCGGTCGTGGCCGCCGACGCGGCGCCCTCAATGATCGAGGAGAGCCGGGCGCGCTACGCCGGCGAGCCGCGCGTGACCGTGCTGGACCCGGTGGACCTCACCCGGCTCGAGCTGCCCGAGCCGGTGGACGCCGTGTTCTCCAACGCCGTCTTTCATTGGATCGCCGACCACGACGCCCTCTTCGCGCGCCTCCACGCCGCGCTGCGCCCGGGTGGGCGGTTGTCCGCGCAATGCGGCGGCCGGGGCAACATCGACCGGTTCCGCCTCCTGGCCGACGAGGTGGCTGCCGAGCCGCCGTACGCCGAGCACATGGCGGGCTTCCGGAGGCCGTGGAACTACGCCGCCCCCGAGCCGACGCAGGAGCGCCTGCGGGCCGCGGGCTTCAGTGACGTGAAGTGCTGGCTCCAGCCCTGGCCGGTAACCCCCGACGAGCCGCTCGAGTACGCCCGCACGGTGTGCCTCGGCAACCATCTGGAGGCACTGCCGGAGGGGCTGCGCGAGGTCTATGCCCGCGAGGTCGTCCGGCGGAGCGGCCGGCCGCTGGTGCTCGAGTACGTGCGCCTCAACCTCTTGGCCACCCGCGCATAGCCCGATACCGTTGCGCAAGCGCCCGGCTCTGCCGGGTGCGCCGCGATACCGTTGCGCAAGCGCCCGGCTCTGCCGGGTGCGCCGCGATACCGTCCCGCCGTGGCCCGGCACATCGTCACCCTTCCCGGCGATGGCATCGGGCCGGAGATTCTGGCCGCCTCGCTCCGAGTTCTGGCGGCGCTGGGCGACTTCGACTGGGACGAGCGACCGATCGGCGGGGCGTCCATCGACCTGCACGGGACCGCCCTCACGGACGAGGTGCTGGACGCGTGCCGCGGGGCCGACGCGGTCCTGCTCGCCGCGGTGGGCGGGCCCCGCTGGGACACGACCGATCCGGACCGCCCGCGCCCCGAGCAGGGCCTGCTGGGACTACGCAAGGGCCTCGGGCTGTTCGCCAACCTGCGTCCGGTCCGCCCCAGCCCGGCGCTGATCGACGCGAGCCCGCTGAAACCGGACCGCATTGAGGGGACCGACCTGCTCGTGGTTCGAGAGCTCACCGGGGGCATCTACTTCGGCGACTCCGGGCGCGACGGGGACCGAGCCCACGACGACTGCGCCTACAGCGTCGGGGAGATCGAGCGGATCGCCCGCGTCGCGTTCCGCGCCGCCCGGACGCGTGTCACGAGCGTGGACAAGGCCAACGTGCTCGAGACGTCGCGGCTCTGGCGCGAGACCGTGACCCGCCTGCACGACGAGGAGTTCCCCGACATGCCGCTCGACCACCTGCTCGTGGACAACGCCGCGATGCAGCTGGTGGCGCAGCCGGCGGCCTTCGACGTGATCGTGACCGAGAACCTCTTCGGTGACATCCTGAGCGACGAGGCGGCCATGCTCACCGGCTCGCTGGGGATGCTGCCGAGCGCGTCGCTGGGCGAGGGAGGTCCCGGCGTGTTCGAGCCCGTGCACGGATCGGCCCCCGACATCGCCGGCACGGGCACGGCCAACCCATTCGCCATGTTCGGCTCCGCGGCGCTGATGCTGCGCCACGGACTGGCTATGGAGACCGAGGCCGCCCGGTTAGAATCGGCCATCGACCACGCGCTCGAGGAGGGGATCCGGACGCCCGACCTAGGCGGCGGGGCATCGACAGAGGACGCCACCCGGGCGGTCCTCGCGAGCCTGTAGGAGAGAAGGAGCCGAGTGCAGAACACCGCGGACCTCATCTGGCTGAACGGGGAGTTCGTCGCCTGGGAGGACGCGAAGGTGCACGTACTCACCCACGCCCTGCACTACGGCACCGGAGTGTTCGAGGGGATCCGGGCCTACGAGACCGATCGCGGCACGGCGATCTTCCGCCACGACGACCACCTCACCCGAATCGAGCAGTCGGCCAAGCTCTACTACATGGAGCTGCCCTACTCGCGCGAGCAGCTGCGGGGGGCCACCCACGAGCTGATCCTCCGAAACGGGCTCAAGAGCTGCTACATCAGGCCGCTCGTCTACCGCGGCTACGGGCCGATGGGCCTCAACCCGCTGGACAATCCGGTCGAGGCCATGATCGCCGTGTGGGAGTGGGGGGCCTACCTTGGCGAGGAGGGGAAGAAGGAGGGCGTCCGCGCGCGCGTGTCGTCCTACCGTCGGATCTCGCCGGACTCGCTGATCCCGCATTCCAAGGCCAGCGGCCAGTACCTCAACTCGGTGCTGGCGAAGATCGAGGCGACCAAGGCGGGGTACGAGGAGGCGATCCTCCTGGATGACAAGGGGACCGTCTGTGAGGGAACGGGCGAGAACGTGTTCGTGGTCAAGGACGGGGTGATCCACACTCCGGGGCAGACAGCGAGCATCCTCGACGGGATCAACCGCAAGTCCGCGATCCAGATCGCCCGCGACCTCGGCTACGAGGTCGTCGAACGTGACGTCGCCCGCGCCGAGCTGCCGCTGGCCGACGAGGTCTTCCTCACCGGCACGGCCGCGGAGCTGACGCCGCTCAGGGAGATCGACGACATAGAGATCGGGCCGCCCGGCCGGGTCACGCGGGAGATCCAGCGCGTCTTCGACGACGCGCTGCACGGCCGGGATCCGCGCTACGCGGACTGGCTGGACCTGGTGCCGGTACCATCGCGGGCGTGAGCGCCACCGGCAACGGGCGAATTAGCGAGGCGGCCTAAGCCGCCCCGCCCGCTCGTCCGTTCCTCCACCTGAAAGGCGCTCAACCCATGGCAGAGAAGGTCCTGGTCTACGACACCACCCTGCGTGACGGCATGCAGGGGGAGGGGATGTCCCTCTCGGCCGACGAGAAGGTCCGCGTGGCCCACGCCCTCGACGGCCTCGGCATCGACATGATCGAGGCCGGCTTCCCGGCCTCCAATCCCAAGGAGGAGGCGCTCTTTCGCCTGCTGGCGGGCGAAAGCTTCGCGAACGCCGAGATCGTCGCGTTCGGAATGACGCGCCGCAGGGACACCACCGCGGAGGCGGACGAGGGTCTGCGACTGCTGGCGGAAAGCTTCGCCGCGACCTGCACGCTGGTGGGCAAGACCTGGTCGCTTCACCTGGAGAAGGTCACGCAGGTCGACCCCGAGGAGAACCTGCGCATGATCGCCGACTCCGTGGCCTTCCTCGCCGGCGAGGGCAAGCGCGTGGTCTACGATGCGGAGCACTTCTTCGACGGCTGGCGCGACGACACCGGCTACGCGCTGCGCTGCCTGCGGGCGGCCGCGGACGCTGGGGCGCAGACCGTGACCCTCTGCGACACCAACGGCTCGTCCCTGCCGAGCCAGGTGGCCGAGGCCACGAGCGCCGTGGTCGCGGCCCTGCCCGGGGTGCAGGTGGGCATCCACACCCACGACGATTCCGGGTGCGGCGTGGCCAACACCCTGGTGGGGGTCGAGCACGGCGCGCGCATGGTCCAGGGCACGATGAACGGCTACGGCGAGCGCTGTGGCAACGCCGACCTGGTGTCGATCCTGCCCGCCCTCGAGCTCAAGCTCGGCTACGACACCGTCGGCCGCGAGCGGCTGCGCTCACTCACCGAAACGGCTCACTTGGTGGACGAGCTGTGCAATCTCACGCCTGATCCGAACAAGCCTTACGTGGGGGCCAACGCGTTCGCCCACAAGGGCGGCATGCATGTGGCCGGGGTCAACCGCGACGCCCGCACGTTCGAGCACCTGGACCCGGCGGACGTGGGTGCGGGACGGCGGGTGCTGATGTCCGAATTGGCCGGGAAGAGCTCGGTCCGGGCGCGGGCCGGCGTGGACGACGCCACGGCGTCACGCGTGGTGGAGCGGGTCAAGGAATTGGAGCACCGGGGCTATCAGTTCGAGGCGGCGGACGGCTCCTTCGACCTGCTGATCCGGCGCGAGACCGGGGAGTACGAGCCGCTCTTCCGGCTCGAGGCCTGGCGCGCGATCGTGGAGAAGCGTGAGGACGGCCGGGTCCAGACCGAGGCCACGATCAAGATCTGGGTGGAGGGTGAGCGGTACGTCAAGACCGCGGAGGGCAATGGCCCCGTGCATGCGCTCGACCAGGCCCTGCGCATGGCGATCGGGGAGCGCTACCCGCACATCCGCGACATCCACCTCGTGAACTTCAAGGTCCGGATCCTCGACGAGGTCAAGGGGACCGCCGCCGTGACGCGGGTGCTGCTCGACGCCAGCGACGGCACCGACACCTGGGGCTCGATCGGCGTCTCGGAGAACGTGATCGAGGCCAGCTGGGACGCGCTCGTGGACTCGCTCGAGGCCGGCATGTTGCCGTGGCGCGCGACCCGGCCGCGTCCGCACGCAGTCGCGTGAACGAGCCGATCCCCCTGGCGCAGCCGGACATCGGCGAGCGCGAGGAACGGGCCGTGCTCGACGTGCTGCGCTCCCGGCGGCTGGCGCTCGGGCCCGCGCTCGGCGAGTTCGAGCGTCGCTTCGCCGCGCATCTGGGAGCCGACCACGTGTCCGCCGTGTCCAGCGGCACGGCAGCGCTGCACCTTGGCGTCCGGGCCGCCGGCATTGCGGAGGGCGACGAGGTGGTCACGTCGCCCTTCAGCTTCGTGGCCTCGGCGAACTGCGTGCTGTACGAGCGGGCCCGTCCGGTCTTCTGCGACATCGACCGGCGCACGCTGAACATCGATCCCGGGGCCGCCGAGGCCGCCGTAACACCGCGCACGACCGGCATCCTGCCGGTGCACATCTTCGGCCATCCCGTCGACATGCCCGCGCTCGAGCGGCTGGCCACGGCCCGCGGCCTCTGGATGGTCGAGGACGCCTGCGAGGCGCTCGGCGCCGTTCACGCCGACGGCCGGCCGGTGGGGGCACGGGGAAACCTGGCCACGTTCGGGTTCTACCCCAACAAGCAGCTGACCACGGGCGAGGGCGGCGTCGTGGTTTCCCCCGCGGCGCCGGTCAAGCAGAGGATCGACTCGGAGCGCAACCAGGGCCGGGCCCCCGACATGGGGTGGCTCGACCACGATCGCCTGGGCTTCAACTACCGGATGGACGACCTGTCATGCGGGCTCGGGATCGCCCAGCTCGACCACCTGGACGAGATGCTGGCCGCGCGCGCCCGCGTCGCCGGGCTGTACGCGCAGGCGCTGGCCGAGCTCGATGTCGAGCTGCCCTGCCCCGACCAGGGCGGCGACCGGCGCAGCTGGTTCGTGTACGTGGTCCAGCTGCCGCCGCGGGTGGACAGGGACCAGGCGGTGCGCGCCTTGCGCGAGCACGGGGTGGACTCGAAGCCCTACCTGCCGGCCATCCACCTGTTCAGCTTCTACCGCGAGCGCTTCGGGCACCGGGAGGGCGAGTTCCCGGTGAGCGAGGACGTGGCCCGGCGCTCGCTCGCGCTGCCCTTCTTCGGCGCGCTGACGGAGGGCCAGGTTGCCCGCGTGGCCGCCGCCCTGTCGGCGGTGCTCGATCAGGCCACCCATCCGGCGCCCTCCTAGACTTCCCCGCGGCACTCGCACCGGCATCCCTAAAGACCGGCGCCCCCGTTGGCCGATAATGCTCAGATGGTGACGCGGCAGCGCCCGACCGTCGTCCAGCTTCGTCTCTGGAGCCTGGGGGTGTTCGGCTGCGCCGCGGCCGCGCCGCTTGCCCTCTGGCACTCGGTGATCGCGGCCATGGCCGCCGACTTCCGCCTCGAGCCCGCCTACCTCGTCACCGGCTGGACCGGATACGCCCTGATCGCGCTGGGCCTGCTCCTGCTGCTCCCCGTGGTGTGGTCCGTCGGGCGTAACCCCGACAGCCGACTCTATCCGCGCTCGCGCAGCGCCTTCCTCGGCTGGGGCACCTCGCTCTACCTCCTCGGCACCGCGCTCGCCAGCATCGTGGGCTCGGCGGTCGGGACGTAGCGGCGCCCTAGACTGGCGGCCGATGGGCCGCTTCCGGGACCCGCAGGACCCGCTGTTTCAGGCGCTGAACTCGTCGATCTCCTTCGACTACCGGCTGGCGCCGTACGACATCGAGCAGTCGCTCGCGCACGCGAGGATGCTCGCCCACAGCGGGATCATCGGCCAGGACGACCTGGCGGCTCTGGAGAAGGGACTGGCCGCGGTGCGGGCGGAGATAGACGAGGACCGCTTCGAAGTGCGCCCCGACGACGAGGACGTGCACATGGCCATCGAGCGGCGCCTCACCGAGATCGCCGGCCCGGTGGGGGGCAACCTGCACACGGCGCGATCGCGCAACGACCAGGTGGCCACGGACGTCGCCATGTTGGTCCGAGCCCACAGCCTGGAGGCGCGCGGGCTGCTGCTGTCCCTGATGGCCACCATCGTCAGTCAGGCCGAGCGCCATCTCGACTGGCCGCTGCCCGGCTACACGCACCTCCAGCGCGCCCAGCCGGTCTACCTGTCCCACCACCTGCTGGCCTACTTCTGGAAGTTCCGGCGCGACCTCCAGCGGTTCAACTTCTGCATGACGGCCACGGACGACCTGCCGCTCGGAGCCGGGGCGCTGGCCGGCGTGAACTTCGACACCAGCCGCATGTTCGTGGCCCAGGAGCTGGGCTTCGGGGGCATCGCCGAGAACTCGCTGGACGCCGTGTCCAACCGGGACTTCGTGCTCGACTACCTGTCCGCCGCGGCCACCTGCGCCACCCACCTCTCCCAGCTCGGCGGCGAGATCGTGCTCTGGTCGAGCCAGGAGTTCGGGTTCTGCGAGGTGGAGGACGCCTTCTCGTCGGGCTCCAGCCTCATGCCGCAGAAGAAGAACCCGGACGCCGCGGAGCTGCTGCGCGCCAAGGGGCCGCGGGTGGCGTCGCGGCTGGTGGGCCTGCACGGGGTGCTCCACGGACTGCCGCTCACCTACAACAAGGACCTTCAGGAGGACAAAGAGCCGCTCTTCGACGCGATCGACACGGTCGAGCTGGGGCTGCGCGTGGCCGAAGCCATGCTGGAGGGGATCGTCTTCCACCGCGACCGGATGGCCGAGGCGGCCGCCGACGAGTTCATCGCCGCGACCGACGTGGCCGACGCCCTCGTGCGCGTGGGGGTGCCGTTCCGCGAGGCCCACGGGATCGTGGGCCAGCTGGTGCGCACCGCGGTGGAGCGAAAGACCACGCTGTCCGGGCTGAGCGACGACGAGCTCCGCGAGCTCGTGCCGCAGCTGCACAGCTCACTCAGGGACCTTCTCCGTCCGCAGGCGTGGCTGGAGTCGAAGGTCTCCGAGGGCGGCACCTCGCTGGCCCGGGTGCGCGACCAGATCGCGCAGGCGCGGCACGTGCTCGACGAGTCGGTGGCGTGAGGCTCGACCGGTCGTTCTTCGACCGGCCGGTAGGCGAGGTCGCGAAGGCGCTGGTGGGCTGCACGCTCCGCCACGGCGAGACGGCCGGCCGGATCGTCGAGACCGAGAGCTACCACCAGGACGAGCCCGCCTGCCACGCCCACATCGGGACGACCGACCGCAGTCGCGTCCTGTTCGGACCGCCCGGCGACGCCTACGTCTACGTCTCCTACGGGGTCCACGCCCTGCTCAACGCGGTCGCTGAGCGCCCCGGTGTCGGCGCGGCTGTGCTCGTGCGTGCGCTCGAGCCGGTCGACGGGATCGACCTGATGGTGGCCCGGCGGGGAGTAGAGCGGCACGAGCAGCTCTGCTCGGGGCCGGGCAAGCTCACCCAGGCACTCGCGATCGGCCTGGACCTGAACGCGTCCTCGCTCGTGGACGGCCCGGTGGAGATCCACGCCCACACTGCGGGCCGCCCGGCTCCCCGTGTGGTGGCCGGCGAACGGATCGGCATCACCAAGGCGGTGGAGCTCCCGTGGCGGTTCGCCGACGCGGACAGCCGCCACGTGTCGCGGCCGTGGCCTTCCGCCATGCGGCGCCCGCGGGAGACAGGCGACAGCACGCCCGACCGGCGTGAACGGACGACACTCGCCGGGTTGACGAACCGCCTCTAGGAGGGAAGGCGGCTCGATCCCGACGGGCGTTCCCGCCCGGTCGCGGTCGGCCTAGCGACCGGAGACGCTTGCGGCGGTCGGGCTCTCGTCAAGTCCGCTGGAGCCGCCGGCGGAGCTGCGGCCACCGACCGCCTCGGCCACGCGGCTCTCATCGGGTCTGAGGCCCGACGGGCGTTCGACGCTCTCGCGGTGGACGCTGCTGCGCGACGGGTCGCGGAGGTGTCCGGCTCGCCCAGGCGCTAAGGCGCGGCCCCACCCGCGTCGGCCCCGCCGCCGCCCGACGGGGGCGCGGGCTGAGGCTCTGCCGGTGTGGGCGCGGGCGCCGGGGCGGGAGCCGGCTGCTGCGGCGCCGGCTCGGCGGGTGCCGGCTCGGCGGGCTGCTGGGGCGCGGGGCGGTCGCCGCCTCCACCACTCGGCGTGGTCTCGGTCGGGGCCGCCTGGTCCGGCGTCGTGCCGGTCGGAGCGGCGGGGATCGCGGGCACGGTGGTGTCGTCGTCCTCCTCGGGATCCTTGGCCCTCTCGAGGTCCCGCCGGTCGCGGATGCCGATCCATGCGTTCATCAGGTCGCGCCAGATCGCGGCGGGGAACGTGCCTCCCGCCACCGGCTGGCCGCCGAACTCCGTCTCCATGGCGACGAGGCGGTCCGGGTAGCCCACCCAGACGGCCACTGTCAGCTCCTCGTTGAAGCCGACGAACCACGCGTCGCCGTAGTTCTCGGTCGTGCCGGTCTTTCCGGCGGCGAACTCGCCGATCTGGGCCGCCCGGCCCGTGCCGCCCGTGATCACCCCGGCCATCAACTCGTGCGCCGTCTCGCCCACGGCGTCCGGGAAGACTCGCTGCTCGCGCGGCTCGTTGTCGCGGTCCAGGCCCCGCGGCCCTCGGACCCACTCGATCCCGACCGGTCCCTTCTGGGTCGGCGAGAAGGTGCCGGACTTGCGCACGCCCTTATTGGCGATCGTCGAATACGCGTAGGCCATCTCCAGCGGGGTCACGCCCTCGCGGAGCCCGCCCAGGGTCATCGCCGGGTTGGTGGAGATGCTGGTGCGGATGCCCATACGGCGAGCCAGCCGGGCGATCCGCCGCGTGCCGGTCTTAAGCCCCAGGTCGGCGAACACCGCGTTGTCCGAAGCCGCGGTCGCCGAGCGCAGGGAGGCGACGCCGGAGTAGCTGTCCTCGTAGTTGTTGACCTCGAACGGCCCGTTCGGAAGGTCGAAGACCCGCTTGCTCGAGATGAACGTGGCTTCAGGGCTCACGCCGTCCGCCAGCGCCCGGACAAGCGTGAACGGCTTGAAGGCCGAGCCCGGCTGGCGATGCCCGTTGGTGGCGAGGTTGAAGGCATTCTGGCTGTAGTCCGTGCCGCCCACCATCGCCTTGATCTCGCCCGTGTTGTTCTGGATGGCCACGAGCGAAGCGCTCGGCCCGATGCCCGACAGGCGCCCGGCGATGGCCTGCTCGGCGGCGGCCTGCAACTCGGGGTCCAGCGTCGTCTTGATCTTGAGCCCCCCGCCGAACACCACACCCGGCCCGTACCGGTCCACCAGCTGCTGCGTCAGGTAGGTGGAGAAGAAGGGCTGGTCGGAATCGACCGCGGGCGGATCGATGTCCGCGTCGGTGGGCACCGGGGTGTCCAGGGCCTCGCGGTGCTGGGCAGGCGAGATCATCCGCTGCTCCAGCATCCGGTTCAGCACGAGGTCACGTCGTTGGGTGGCGCGGCGAGGGTTCTCCACCGGGTCGTACAGAGAGGGCGAGGCGATCATGCCCGCCAGCAGTGCTGCCTCGGCAGGCGCCACGTCGCTCGCACTCGTGCCCTCCCGCTCGAGCGGCTCACCGGTGATCGGGTCGACCTCGGACCCGCCGCCGAAGTAGGTGCGCGCCGCGGACTCCACGCCGTAGGCCCCGTTGCCGAAGTACACCGTGTTCAGGTACTGGGTCAGCACCTTGTCCTTGGTCCACTTGCGCTCGAGGTGGTAGGCCAGCGCGGACTCGCGGAGCTTCTGCAGCACCGAGCGGTTGCCCTGGGCTGACAGGGCGTTCTTGACGAACTGCTGGGTGATCGTCGAGCCGCCCTGTACCGCGCCCTGACGCCGGATGTCCTGCCAGAGGGCGCGGGCGATGCCGCGGTAGTCCACGCCCTCGTGCTCGTAGAAGCGGCGGTCCTCGATCGCGATGACCGCGTTCTTGATGTTCGGGGAGATCTGGCCCTCGGAGAGGAGGATCCGGTTCTGGTTGCCGGTCAGCGTGGCAACCTGCCGGCAGGTCTCGCCCGGGTCGGACTCCTTGCAGCCGGGCAGATCGGCGTAGAGCACCGAGTTCCGAGCCGCCCGGTACTCGGACTTGTTCTCCAGCGCCGGCAGGTCGCTGGCCACTGCCATCAGCATCCCGAAGACGGTGGAGATCAGGGCGAGGATCCCGAGACCCAGGAGCAGAAGCGCCAGGCGGAGCTTCTTCAGCTTCGGCCGCGGCGGTCGTGGTGGGGAGGGTGGCGGCCCCGGCCCGTTCGAGCGAGTGAAGCGGCCGCGTCCGGCGGCCGGAGGGATTGTCTGCGTCGAGGACTCCTGCATCGGCGGTGAGCGCTCCGAAGGGCCTCCCGGGACTTGCGCGGGTGTTCGTCGGCTGTCTGGCACCGGCCGAAGGGGCGCGGACCCGAAGGGCTCGACGAGCGGTCGGCAGTCTAGCATTGCGCCCATGCCGGATCCGCCGGGCGAGGTCGCCCGTCACCTCGCCCGCAACGCCGTGGACGCGCTGCCCGCGGGGGAGCTCGAGCGGCAGCTAGCCAGCGGCCGCCCCCTGCGCGTCAAGCTCGGTGTGGACCCCACCACGCCGGACATCCACCTCGGGCACGCGGTCGTGCTGCGAAAGCTCCGCGAGTTCCAGGATCTCGGGCACACCGTGGTTCTCATCATCGGGGACTACACCGCGCGCGTGGGAGATCCCAGCGGCCGATCGTCGGTCCGGCCGTCGGCCGACCCCGCGGAGATCGACAGGAACGCGGAGACCTACCAGGAGCAGGCCTTCAGGCTGCTCGACCGGGCGCGCACGGAGGTGCGCAGGAACGGCGAGTGGCTCGACATGCCGATGGAGGACCTCTTTCGCCTAGCCCGCACGTCGACGGTGGCCCAGCTACTCGAGCGCGATGACTTCGCCCAGCGCTACGCGGGCCAGCGGCCCATCTCGATCCTCGAGCTGCTGTATCCGCTGATGCAGGGCTACGACTCCGTCGCGGTGGAGGCGGACATCGAGCTGGGGGGGACCGACCAGAAGTTCAACCTGCTGCTCGGCCGCGACATCCAGCAGGCCTACGGGGTAGAGCCGCAGTCGATTCTCACCATGCCCATCCTGCCGGGCACGGACGGGGTTCAGAAGATGTCCAAGTCGCTGGAAAACTACGTGGGCGTGACCGATCCTCCCGAGGACGTGTTCGGCAAGGTGATGCGGGTTCCCGACGCCGCGATGCCCACTTACCACGACCTGCTCCTAGAAGGGCCGCCCGATCCGGCGCTCTCGCCGCGGGACCGCAAGCGCTCCCTCGCACGCTCGCTCACGGCGATGCTGCACGGCGACGATGCCGCGACGGCGGCGGAGGACCGCTTCGACCGCATCCACGTGGACCGCGTGGCGCCCGAGGAGGTGGAGGACCAGCCGTACTCGGCCGCCAACGGGAGCGTGCACCTGCCCGCCCTGCTGTCCGAGGCCTTCGGGCTCAGCCGATCCGAGGCCCGGCGCCTGATCACCGGCTCCGCGGTCCGTCTGGACGGCGAGCCAGTGGCTCCCGACCGCCTGGACGTGCCCGCCGCGGACCTGGACGGAGCGGTGCTCCAGGTCGGGCGCCGCCGCTTCAAGCGGCTGCGCCTCAGCTGAGGGCCAGCCGCCCCCTTCGCGGCGCCGTCGCAGTGCTAAACTGGCGGGCCGCGCTCGACGCGGGCCGGAGTCCCCGGCCGGGTTGAGGGTGCGCGGTCTTTGAAAACTCAGCAGTACGTGCGACCGTAATGGTCGCGTCCAGGTTCGACCCTCGAGTCGGTCGTCTTTCGATCGACCCGAGGCCTGAACAGAACAACCCGTCGAGTCCGGTCCTTCCGCAGGTGTACGCGGAGGACACGTTCACGGGGCGGCCTTCGGGCCGGCCCGGGATGGACGACTTGACAGAATTCTCCAGCGAGGCGCGCAAGAGAGAGCATCTGAGCTTTCGCGTTCGCCTCACTGAAAGTTGACAGTGGAACCGGTGTCGCTTCGGCGGCTCGGGTTGATACCACGCAACACTTTCACGGAGAGTTTGATCCTGGCTCAGGACGAACGCTGGCGGCGTGCTTAACACATGCAAGTGGAGCGACGAACCAGGCTTCGGCCTGGGGCAGAGCCGCGAACGGGTGAGTAACACGTGG
>Ga0136614_10000818_pt1 | contig 16991 bp, 18 predicted proteins | sample AntDrymUQ2792106_2_FD_106643 | JGI IMG/M metagenome (GOLD analysis project Ga0136614, IMG submission 106643) | Polar desert sand microbial communities from Dry Valleys, Antarctica - metaG UQ279 (21.06) | ecosystem: Environmental > Terrestrial > Soil > Desert | place: Antarctica: Dry Valley... | reverse complement strand
TTAGCCGGGCTTGGTGTCCCACAACGGCATCCGGCCCTCGCCCCGTCTCACGCTCGTCACCTCCTCGTCAGGCGACGAGCTTACTACACCGAACAACACTGCTTGTATCACGACCTGTTAGATGCGGCGTTAATGTTAATGCGCCCCTTTCGGTTTTCTAAGGTCTGTTTCATCCCTATTACTCTTGCCTATATTACAGAGATGACAAAGCGTTTGATAATTTTTGAGTTCGTCTCTTCCGCCCTTTGAGCGTGGAACGATGTGGTCAATATGAAGAATTACGCCATCTTGCGAACCTCGTCCACAGGCAACGCATTTCCAGCCATCTCTTTGAAACACCCGCCAACGCATCGCTGGCATTACTTTTATTCTTTGTTCAGCGGCTTCCCTAGCTTTCAAGAGAATTTCTTCAGAAATTTGTTCCTCAGCAGCACTCTCATCAGACATCTCATCCCCAATTTCATCGGTTTCCCTCTCCCATTTATTCAACTTTGCGATTAGCTCGGTAAAACGGCTCGGTTTGCCCATAGCGATTTGAAGATATGAATCATAAACAGGGAAGAAGCACATGAAACAATAAGCGACATCAAGAAGCGAATTTGACGAGATGGAATACGCCCATACCTCTGAACCAAAGTGATTATCAAACAACTTTTCTCTCAGCATGTATTCATAATGCTGCCGGAAGGTCGAGATTGGTTCTACATCTTCTCCATAGTCAAGGTCAGGACTCATCTTCGAGTGATAGCATAGGACATGAATCAGCGATTCGTATTCAAGATGAAAATCAAAAAGCTTCTTGTGGGAATTATCGGTCAAGCCTTTCAGCCAATAATTTTCGAGGAAAATCACAAGACCATCTTCTGTAAGCTGCAAGCCATATCGGAATGGAAGAAACTGCACGGGCTTACCATCTTTTCTTTCGACACCACACCATTTACCCTTCGCCCTTTTACCGCCTAAGCCAGCGTATGCAGCTTCATATAGGTGTTTCAGTTCGTTCTCTCTTTTGCGTCTAAATTGTGGATAGAATGAGATGATAGAGTCATCGAACACTTCGGTTTCATAAACTCGCTCAATCAAAGAAATACAGCCGTTTAACGCAAAGCGAAGGCGCGGAAGTATTGAGTGTTTGATTGCGTCTGCTCGAAGAGGAGGATCATCAACTTGGAACAGGTTCTTATCGCTGTCATCAAAGCTAATTTTTTCGAGTTCCATTTTCAGTTTCCAGAAAATAGACTTAAGCAACAGAAGCATCTAACTTTGAATTGGACTGCCGAAGAGCCGTCTTGCAAAGCGGCTAAACAGCCGTATAATACGCCGCACCTCGTTGTTGTCCTAGTATTTTCTCCTCCCTCTCCGTGTTATACGGCTGTCGGTCTTTGTTATGCGGCTGACTGTCAGGCACGCACTTGCAACTCACTCCAAGCTACCGCGCCTTCCCGAATCAAGCGCACCTCTGCGCCGCACACCTCGACCACGGTCGAAGGCTGCGCTGCCACTGTGCGGCCTCCATCAACTATGAGCGCTAACCCTTCGGGGAAATAAGCCGCTACTTCATCCGCGCTACACGCGGGCGATTCTCCGGTGGGGTTCGCGCTCGTCGCCGTCAGCGCGCCGCCACAGGCGCGGACGAACTCGCGCACGCCCTCGGCGGCGGGCCAGCGCACGCCGATGGTTCCCGTCCGTGCGGTTAATTCCTCCGGCACTTCCATGCGCGCGCGCACGACCACCGTCAGCGCGCCCGGCCAATGGCTGGCGACGAGGGTCGAGAAAGTCTTGTTCTTGTCCGCGACGAAGCGTTCGACTGCGACAGCGTCGCTGACGACGATCAGGAGCGGTTTGTTCTCTGCACTGCCTTTCAAGGCTTTGATTTTTGCGACGGCACGGCGATTGAACGGATCAACTCCTAGCCCGTAGAAAGTATCGGTGCGGAAGGCGATCACTTCGCCGCGCTTGATTGCTGCGGCGGCGATGCTTCTCGCCTCTGCGCCATCGGGTAGAATCCACGTTTTCGTGTCAGAGGGTTTCATCGTTGGCGGGTTTCTGAGTTATCTTAAATTCGCTCTCAAGAATTTTTGGCAGATAATCTGAACGCTGATCAATGCCCAAGACCAACGCACAGCATGACATCGATCTCGACGGCTTTCCTCCGGGAGCGGTGACGCGGTTTTCAAAGCTACTCTGTCTCGCTTGCCTGTTCAAGCTCTTCACCAAGCAGATGGGCTTGGCCGCGCGCACAGCCTATTCTGAAATCAAGCGGCACGAATTTTCCATCTCTGAATTGACTGGCAAGGAGACGACGCGCCCGTTTTTCCAGAGCGATGAGAAACACCCGCGCTGTCCTTATTGCAATGCCGCCAAACGCTGGCACGCGCATCTTGAAATTTACCGCATCGAAGGCGGCAAAGCCACCGATGCCGCCCGCCGCGCCCTCGTTAAATCTTTACCAAAGCTGAATGAACATTTTCAATTGATCGAGCAGAAGACGACTGGGCGCGCGGCCTTCTTCGCGTGGCTCGACACGCTCGGCGGCACACTCGATTTCGCGTACGACGGCTGGCTCTTGCAAGCGACTCAGGCATTCTTGGAACGGCGCGAGCCGAAGACAAAGTGGGGAGAAATTTTCGCAGGCGTCCGCGCGGCGCGGCGTTCGCAAAGGTTAAGTGTGGGTTGGGAACGAGACGGCGCGCGGTTGTTTCTCGCTCCATCTTTGTACGCCGAAGCGCTGCTCGTGCAGTACCTCGTCAGCCGCTCGCAAGCGCACGGCGGATTAACGCTCGAAGGACGTTTAACTTTAATTGAACTCTTTCGCCGGCTGCGCCAAGCGGGACTCTTCGCGTCGCTCGAGTTGACCGGTGCGGATCAAGCCGAGACGCTTGAGAAACTCATCGACCAAGTCACCGGCGGCGACATTTCGCTCAAGCTGCACTTCCTCGTTGATCGCCGCGACTTCCTCGCGAAAGCCAAAGCCGTTTACACCTCTCTCGCCAGTTAGCTTTCACCGAGTCAGCAAAGAGCGCGCGTGCTGGGAGCACAGACGTCTCGTCTGCCAAGCTCGCGCGCGAGCTAATCACCTTCCGCTTTCACTCAACCTTGTGTGAGTGTAACCGCTTTATTAGCGCTGAAGCGCTCATAGCGGACGGGACGTCCGCGCTCCTAGCAAAGAGCGACGCCTGATTTCATAACGAGCGCTAAATGCACCTGTAAAGCGCTTTAGATACTCGTCTCGTTGCGAGCTTTGTCGCGGTGGCGCTCGAAGGCGAGTTCGATGAGGCGGTCGATGACTGTGGGGAATGGCATCCCCGAAGCCGCCCACATTTTCGGGAAGCCGGAGACTTCCGTGAGGCCGGGACAAGTGTTTAGTTCGTTGATCAGCAATTCGTTGGTGTCGCGCCGCAGGAAAAAGTCCACGCGCGCGAAGCCGGAGCCGTCAATCGCTTGGAAGGCTTGCACCGACATGCGCTGAACCTTCGCCGTCAGGGCTTCTCCGATCTGCGCCGGCACGACGAATTCGACATGGCCCGTGTTGCTGTACTTCTCTTCGTAATCGAGGAACGCGCCCTGTTGGTCTAGCACGACGTATTCGCCGGGTTGGCTGGCCTGCGGCTCGTCGTTGCCGATCACGCCGCACTCGATCTCGCGCGCGTCAAGTCCTTCTTCAACGATGATCTTCCGGTCGTAGCGCGCGGCGAGATCGACCGCCTCCGCGAGCGTGTGCCGATCAATGGCCTTCGACACGCCGACTGACGAGCCGAGATTCGCTGGCTTCACAAAGCATGGATATTTGATCTCTCGCGAGATGCGACGCAGCAGAGCAACGCGCTCATGCTCCCACGTCGAGCGGAGAAACCAAGTGTAGTTACACATCGGCAGCCCGGCTTGTGCGAACAGCATCTTCATCGCCACTTTGTCCATACCGCACGAGGACGCCAGCACGCCACAGCCGACGTAAGGCACGTTTGCCATTTCCAACAAACCTTGAATCGTCCCGTCTTCGCCATACGTCCCGTGCAATACCGGGAACACCACGTCGAGCGGCAGCGCGGGCGATGAATCATCGCCGTCCAACGCCACCAGCCCGGAGCGCGAGGGATCGCCTACAATGGTTAGCGCGTCGCGCCGCTCGCCCGTCACTTCCGGCAGCAACCGCGCCGCCGTCTCCGGCAGCATCGCCCTTGCCTCGGCGGGCGAGAGCCAACGTCCATCTTTCGTAATGCACAAAGGGACCACTTCATATTTCTTCGGATCGATGGCCTCAATCACCGCCCGTGCCGAGCGCAAAGACACCTCATGCTCTCCCGACCGACCGCCAAAAATCACACCGACGCTTATCTTGTTCTTCAAACGAAACTCCTAAAAACAGTGACGAGTGACAAGTGACAAGTGACGAGCAGGAAGCAAGTTCTTGGTTTTAACTCGTCACTCGACACTTGTCACTCAGCACTCACAAAATAGTTTTGCCGAGGGCCGAGAGGATCAGTTCGACGCCGAGTTCGGCGGTGCGGTTGTTGATGTCGAGGGCGGTGTTGATCTCGACGACTTCGAGCGAGATCATGCCGCCGGCTTCGGCGATCTTCTCTAATGCGAGATGCGCTTCGCGGTAAGTCAGACCGCCGCGAACGACTGTGCCGGAGCCGGGCGCGTCTCGCGGATCGAGTGCGTCCACGTCGAACGTCACGGCGTAGCCGCCCGGCGCTTGCGCGGCGATCTGAATGGCGTCGTCAATGCACGCGCTCATCCCGCGCTCGTCGATCTCGCGCATGGTAAAGCAGCGCAACCCGAGCCGCTTGATCAAATCGCGCTCTGCCAAATCGAGATCGCGCGCGCCGATGTGGGCGCAAAAACGCGGATCGAGTTTCGGTGCGAAGCCCGCAAGGTGTGTGAGTTCCGGCGGCCCGAAGCCGAGCGACGCGGCCAGCGGCATTCCGTGAACATTGCCTGAAGGTGTCGTCTCCGGCGTGTTCATGTCGGCGTGCGCGTCGAACCAAATTAATCCGAACGGCTCACTCTTCTCCTGCAAGACCGCAGCGATGCCCGCCAGCGATCCCATCGCGATGGAATGATCGCCGCCCAAAATGATCGGCATCTCTCCCGCGCGCATCACGTTCTGGACTTCGCCCGCGAGGGCTTCGCACGCGGCGGCGACTTCGCGCAAGTACCGCGCCTTATCGCCCGGCGGCGGGACGTACTGCGGTCGCTCTACACGCATGTCGCCGAGATCGCGCACCTCGTAGCCAAGCTGTGCAATGCGCCCGTTCAAGCGCGCCACACGCATCGCCGCCGGCCCGAGATCGACGCCGGCAATCCCCCCCGCGAAGCCAAGCGGCACACCGATAATGCTCACCCTCCGCCCCGCGCCCGGCAAACGATTCGCAAACACAGTCTCCGGTTGATCCGTCAACGCCGACATAAGTGCCTCTCGATGATTTGAAGTTTGAAGTTAGAGGTGATGACTATTAGCCCGTCACGCTGCTGTTGAGGTTTAGAGTTCAGGCTTCAGCTTGCCTTGTTTCGCCACCGCAACCTACAGGTTGAACTCTACACTCATCATCTGGAGCGTGACGGACTACTACCCTCTTGTCTCAAATCTCAAATCTCAAATTTGAAATCTTAAACTTCAACAACCCAAATCCCAGACCTCAAACTTCAAACCTCAAACTTCAAACCCTGATTTAGTTTCCGAAGTCCATATTGAAGCCGCTACCGCCGCTTGATTGCGAGGGGAAGAAGGGCTTCATCAGGCCGGCGAAAGCGGCGAGGTTGCGCGTTTGGATCAATATCTCGCCCGGCCCGGTGAATTCTGAGACGATGCCTTCGCCGCTGACCATGCTGCGGAAAAAGCCGGACGCGGCTTTTCGCAGCGTGTACTGCATCTGCCCTTCCCACGCGACAAGGTGGCCGGTATCCACGATGTAGCGCTCGCCCGGCGCGAGACGCTTGCGGTGGATCGCGCCGAACGAAGAAAGTAATAGCAGTCCCGTCCCCTGCACTTGCAGAACGAACAAGCCCTCGCCGCCGAAGAAAGATTTCGCGCCGCCCCACTTCGTATCGATATTGAGGCTCGCATCGCCCGCGAGGTAAGAACTTGATTGCACGAGGAAGATTTGATTGCTCATCTCGACGGCGGCAATGTCGCCGGGGCCGCCGGGCGCGAGCGAGACTTCGCCGGGGCCGCCGCGCGCCGTGAACGTCGAGACGAACGCCGACTCGCCGCCGACCGCGCGCTTCAGAGCGCCCATCAGCCCGCCCTTCATCTGCGATTGCAATTCGACGTTCGCAGACATCGACACCATCGCGCCCGCTTCGGCCAAGATCGACTGTTCAGCCTCCAACTTGACAACGGCCAGCGCGAACGACGGTTGATGCAGCACCTCAAAACTGTAACCGCGCCCCTGCCCGCGCGCATCGCTGTCGATGTGAATTCCCTGCCCCGCTGCCGGCGGCGAATCGCCGCGCCAGTCACCCTGATTCGGCGCGGCCTGCGGTTCCGTCATCGGCGTGCCGCACGCGCCACAGAAACGCGCTCCCGGAAGCAATGTCGCGCCGCAATTCGGACAATTCATAAACTGACTCCTTCGGATTTTTGCAGAATGATTTGCACCGCCTCCTCCGCCGTGTGCGCTAAGTCGAGCAACCGCACGTCCGCTTCGCTCACGATCAAATGCTCGCGCCAAGCCTGAACCACCGGCGGCCAGCAATCGCCCAAAAGGACGAGCGGGCGCGGATCGATGACGCGCGTTTGCAGTTTGTTCCAGACGAGTGACAATTCAGTGACCGTTCCCATCCCGCCGCGCAACGCGATGAAGCCGACCGAGCGCGTGATCAAATGCTGCAAGCGTTCATAAAAGTGCGAGGTCGCCACCTTGTCCGTCAGATAGCGATTCGGCTCACTGCGAAATTGGTTCATCACAATGCCGAGGACGCGCCCGCCGCGCTCGTGCGCCCCCCGGCTCGCCGCTTCCATCACGCCGAGATAGCCGCCCGTGCAGATCGTGAAACCCGCTTCGGCCAGCAACTGCCCGACCCGCCGCGCCTGCCCGTACTCCTCGCAAGCCTCGTCGCATTTCGAGCCGCCGAAGATCGTGACGATGCGTTCTCGTGTCTCACTCATGGCAAGTAGCTATCAGTTTTCAGTTTTTAGTTTTTAGTTTTTAGTTTTCAGCCCTGAAATCTCAAATCTCAAATTTGAAATCTCAAATTACTAACCTCTAACCTCTGATCTCTATTTTACGGTCGCAGCCGGTACAGCATCCGCGGGAACGGGATCGTTTCGCGGATGTGTTCGATGCCGCACATCCATGCAACGCAGCGTTCGATGCCCATGCCAAAGCCGGCGTGCGGGACGCTGCCGTAACGACGCAGATCGAGATACCAATCGAAGGCTTGTCGCGGCAGATCGTGAGCGTCGATCTGTTCTTCGAGGAATTTCAAAGACGTGGCACGCTCGCCGCCGCCGATCACTTCGCCGTAGCCTTCGGACGCCAACACGTCCACGCCCAAAGCTAGATCGTCGCGCTCCGGATCGCGCGCCATGTAGAAAGCCTTGACCGCCGCCGGATAACGGTGAACCATCACGGGCTTGTCGAATTTATTCGAGATGTAAGCCTCATCCGGCGCACCGAAGTCGCCGCCCCATTCGAAGCGCGCTTCCAATTCGCCGCGCTCGTGTCCTTCTTGCAGCATCCGCACCGCGTCGTCGTATTGCACGCGCGGGAGCGGTGGAACAATTTGTTCGAGCTTTGCAGTGTCGCGCTCCAACACTTTTAATTCTTCCTGCCGCTCTTCCAACACGCGGGCAGCGATGGACGAGAGAAAGCGTTCGGACAAGCTCATCACATCGTCGAGCGTGGCATAGGCCATCTCCGGTTCGACCATCCAGAACTCTGTGAGGTGGCGGCGCGTCTTGGAACGTTCGGCGCGAAACGTGGGACCAAAGCAATAGACTTTGCCAAAAGCGGCGGCGGTCGCTTCGTTGTAGAGTTGGCCGGACTGGGAAAGATAGGCTTTCTCGTCGTCGAAGTAATCGACCTCGAAGAGCGACGTCGTCCCTTCACATGCGGCGGGCGTCAGGATCGGCGTATCACAGAGCGTGAAGCCATCGTTGTCCAGAAAGTCGCGCACTGCTTTGATGATCGTGTGGCGCACTTTCAGGATCGAGTGTTGCCGGCGCGAGCGCAGCCATAGATGACGGTGATCCATCAAGAACTCTGTGCCGTGTTCTTTCGGCGTGATCGGGTAGCCCTCGACCGTCTGAACAACTTGCGCGTCCGTCACGTCGATCTCGAACCCGCCCGGCGCGCGCTCGTCCGCCCGCACTGTGCCACGCATTACCAACGCGGACTCTTGCCCTAAATTTTTGATGGCCTCGAAGATTTCTTCCGGGACATTCTTCTTGAAGACCACGCACTGCACGATCCCTGTGCCATCGCGCAGTTGCGGAAAGAGGAGTTTCCCGCTCGCACGCAAATTATAAAGCCAGCCCTTGAGCGTCACTTCCTCGCCCGTGTGCCGCGAAAGTTGATTGATGTAAACCTGTGCCATTGTTCTCAAATCGGGTTTGAAGTTTGAAGTTAAGACAGTTTGCATCACTTCAAACCTCAAACTTTAAACTAATACTTCTCATCGACTCGCGCCTGCAAAGCCGCGCGCAAAGCGGGAAAGCGTTCAAGCCAACTGAGGGCTTGCAGTACGATCAGCAGCATTGGCTGAATGAATTGCGCGTAGGCTGCACCGCGCCCGCAGACGCCGGTCTGATATGAGAACGTGCCGACCGCCTTGAGGCATCTTTGCACGGTCATCATGCGAAACTCGCGCGCTAAATCGTCCGGGTCGATGGCCTCTAAGCCGCGTTGCCGACGCTCTTCGAGAAAGTAGAGCCGGCGTGCGCGGATTTCCGCCAGCGATGGGACGGAGGTCTGCCGATCCAATAGCAACGAGACGAGATCGTAACTGGCCGGCCCCATCCGCGCGTCTTGATGATCGACGATCCGCAGGCGGTCTTTCCGGTCGATGAGCAAATTAGCCGAGTGAAAATCACGATGGCACAGCACGCGCGGGCGGGCGGCCAGTTCGGCAGACAGGTCTGTGAGTTCGGCGCGCAACTCGGTTTCTTCGCCGCGCTTGAGCGTCTCGCGGCGCAGGCTCTGGAAAAAATGCTCGACGAAGAAATCCATCTCCCAAACGAGCTTGGCCTCGTCGAAAGCGAGGCGGCTGGCGATGGAATTCATCTCATAGGCTTTGGCGGTCGCGGCTTGAATGTCTGCGATCAAACTGATCGCCCGTTCGAGATATTCATCACGCTCGTCTTCGCTCGCGGTATCGAAGAACTGGCGCAATAGATTGTCGCCGCAGTCTTCTTGAATGATGATGCCTTGCGCGTCGTCCACATCGTAGATCAACGGCACGGGCAGATCGGCGGCGTGCATCAATCGCGTCACGTCGAGGAACGGATGGACTTCCCTATCGAACGGCTCTGGATAAACGGCGGCGACGGCTGTGCCGCGCTTCCACTTGATCCGGAAATAATTCCGGGTCGAAGCATCCGGCGTGAGCGCGACGAAGGGCTTGGCCGCCAAGCCTTGACGCTCGACATATGCCTGTAATCTATCTCGCGCAGAGGCCGTAAAAGCGTTGGCAGTGATCCCGTTCGGATGGCTCATCGGACGAATCGTGCGGAGCGACAATCATCTACGCCGGGGACGGCTGTTGTTACAGCCGGCTTCGAGCGCGTGTTCAAGACTCTCTTAAATTGCCTGTGTGATGAAAACTACGGATGCGGGCAGGATTGTATCATTCCGGCAAAGGCACGACAAAGTTATCCCCTTTTCTCTCGCCTGCGAGAGCTTTTTCAGGCCGCTCGCCGCCTGCGACCAAGTCGGCCCGCACCACCGCCGCATTCTCGATGACCTCGCCGTGACGAAGGCGGACGCCCGCGCCCAACACTGCCCGGCGCACTTGCGCGCCGCTCTCGACATGCGCGTTCTCCCACAGCACGGCGTCGCTCACTTGCGCGCCATTTTCGATGTGCGCGTCCGCGCCCAATTCGACATCTCGCCCTTCACCATGCATCAGCTCAATGCTTGTGTCGAGATAGCGCGGGATGGTCGAAAGCTCGTGCCACATTCCTTCAGCCACGTGCGCCGCGATCCGCTCGCCGCGCGCGATGGCCTGCGGATAAACATCTGTCGTCGAATGTGAGAAGACGCCGCGCGGGATGTACTCAAAAATTCGCGGTTCAAGAATCTGAATGCCCGTGAACATCAACGGCGGATCATCCTCTGCCGCACCGCTCGGCGAAGCAGAAACAGATAACTCACTTTCGCTCTGCCCTTCTCGATCACTCAGTCCTGCTCGATTAAGAGAGGCGCGCAACGCGCCTCCGGCGTTATCGGACGCTGATAGTTTTTCCGGATATTTGCCGAAGCCCTGCACCATTCCGTCGCGGATTTCGACGGTGCTGTAACGCCCCCGCTTTGCGTTCGGCAGCAGCACGAGCGTCGCGAGCGATTGCGTGCGGCGGTGTGACTCGAAGGCAGCGCTGAGATCAATGTCGGTCGCGATCTTTCCGTTGATCACAACGAACGGCTCGTCAGTCGCAAAAAAGTCGCGGGCGTTGTCGAGCGCGCCACTGGTCCCCAAGATAATTGGTTCGTCGATGTAGCTGAGGCGCACGTCGAAGCGCGAGCCATCGCCGAGAGCATGGCGGACAGACTTGGATTGATGATGCAGATTAACCATGATGTCGCGGCAGCCGAAGCGCGAGAGATATTCCGTGACGTAGCCGACGAGCGGGCGATTCATAAAAGGGATCGCAGGTTTCGCCCGATCAGCAGTCAGCGGCCAGAGGCGCGTGCCATAGCCGGCGGCAAGAATCATTGCGCGCATATTGTTATACCAAGTTGCGGTAACAAAAGAGGTTCAGAGTTCAACCTTTAGGTTGTTTTTACTGTGCAGCGAAGCAAACTAAAGTTTGAACTCTCAACTCTCTGTTCCTTGCCACTGAGTATCAGCTTAATCTCTGAAAGTAGGGCGGGCAAATCAAACCGATGCGAGCAGGAGAAATGATCCACGAAGACATACGAAATAACACGGAGCAACACACCCCAAATTTCATGTCTTCTCTTCGTGCTATTTCGTGTGTCTTCGTGGCTGTCACGGTGTCCCTTGTTCCAACTGCGCGTGTATCGATTTATTGTTTGCTCAAGGAGTAAACCCGACGCGCCGCAACAGGTCTTGAAATCGCGGGTCGGAGCGCAGGCTGTCGAGTTTCGGGTCGGTCTTCAAACGTACGCCCATAAAAATGTCGCGCTCTTGATAAGCCTTTTGCAGCCAAGTGAAGGCTTGGTCTTTCTCTCCAAGCGCCGCGTAAATAACCGCGATGTGGTAGGACCTAGAAGTAGCCTCTTGACCGAGTGCAGATAACTCATCGATTATTTTCTGCGCCTCGTTCTTCTTGCCCGACAAGGCATAGACGTGGGCCAACGCAGCTTTCATCTCGACTCGCCCGTTGGACAGATCGACGGCCTTTTGCAGCTCGGCGGTGGCCTCCGTGAGCATTCCTTATTGCTCGTAAGCCTGACCCAAATAGACGTGTGCCGCCGCCGAATTGGAGTCTAATTCGAGCGTCTTGAGGCATTGCGCTATCGCCTCGTCGTAGCGGCGCGCGAAATATAAAGCCCTGCCGAGTTGCGAGTTGTTTTGGATTGAGAGCGGATCGATTTCGAGCGCGCGGCGCGTTTCGGCAACGCCTGCCTCCGTCTGCCCGACGGCCAAGAGATAGACGCCGTAGAACTGACAAGCCGTCGCATAGTTCGGGTCAAGCTCGATTGCTTGCTTGAACTTTCGTTCGGCGTTTAAGTAATCCCAGTCACGGGATAAATGGAGGAATGCCAAAGTGGTATGCGCTTCGGCGAGCGCCGGATCGATTGAGATCGCCTTTTCCGCCGCCGCTATCGCCTTCGCGTAGGCTTCCTCTCGCGGCATTACGTTGAACTCTGACAGCGTCAAGTAGCAATCCGCCAGCCCGGAATACGCACGGGCGTATTGTGGATCGACCTGAATGGCCTGCTCGAAATACTGCACGGCCTTCTGTAAATCCTCAGTCGTCCTCCGGCCCCAGAAGTAACGTCCTTTGAGATAGTGTTGATAAGCCTCGACGTTTTTAGTAGTCCGTCTCGCCAGCGCGTTCTGTTCCGCCGCACCGAAGTTTGAGACTAGTGCCTGAGCGACCTGCCGCGAGATCGAGTCCTGCACGGCGAAGATGTCCGTCATCTTCTCGTCAAATTTTCCGGCCCACAACGACGCGCCGTCGCTCACTCTCAGCAGCCGCGCTGTCACACGCAGACGCTCTCCCGCCTTTTGCGTGCTGCCTTCTAACACTGCCTCGACACGTAATGCGCGCCCGATTGCCAACGGGTCATGCTCTGCTTCCGCATACTTGCGGACTGCGCTCGTTGGTCGCACCACGAGTTGCCGCGTCTGGCCGAACTGCGTAATCAAGGTGTCCGCCAAGCCTAAGCCCAAGTATTCATCATCCGCTCCTGCGCCCAGCGTTCTGAACGGCAGCACTGCCATTGATTTCACTTCCGCGCTCGTCTGCGGCGGCGTCGCTTCGTTTGACATCCATCTGTAGGCGAACACTCCCGTCAAGCCGAGCAAGACTGCCAGCGCAATCAGGGCAACTCGTTTTTGCCGCCAATGAGAAGCGCGTTTTAACCCGCCGGTCTCAATCGAAGAAGCAGGCACAAGCAGAGGCGGAGCATTCGCGCCGCGCAGTAAAGCAGAATGCACTTTCGCGCCGTCGCCCTCTGCGCTTATCTCCTGCTCTTCGACTGTGACCCGCGACAGGGTATGTCTTTCGACGACAAGCTCTGTCCCGTTCGCGTTGACCTCGCGCACATTCGCCGTGAAACGGTAGCCCTGTCGCGGCACGGTCTCGATGTAGCTCTGACCATCGTCGGCCTCGCCTAAAGCTTTCCGCAGGGCAAAGATGTGAACCGACAAATTACCCTCCTCAACAAACGTGTCGGGCCAGACACGCTACATCAATTCGTCCTTCTCGATCACTTGCCCGCCCTGCCGGATGAGCGTCAATAGCAGTTCCAAAGCCTTCGGCGTGAGCGCCACCGTCTGGCCGTCGCGCCAGAGACGAGGCTTAACGGGGTCTAAACGGAACGGGCCGAATTCGTAGAAGTGCTTCGGCTGGTTACTCATACGGCGTTAAGAAATTCTTTAAGACAACTTTAAGGGAAATGTTAAGGACTCCTGAGACGGTTCGGTTGTAGAAGTCCTGCCCTCAAGGATGAATGGTCGGGTAAAGCAGACGCCTTGAGGCCACCTATTGAATTTGTCTGTCTCGAAATAAGAAGGGCGAGAGTCTGTCAAAGGAAGTTTCTGTCTCGCCTTGCAAACGGCCTCAGTCTAAACCGGAGGCGACAATCGAGGCAACGTAAAAGCCCATCGATGTGCGGCTCTGAACTGGACTCGCCCTCTTCGCCCTGCGTGAACGGGAAAGGTTGATTTGCCCCCGACCTGCCGCGTTCATGCTCATCATTCATAACCCGGAGTGCTTTACCCAAAAGGAAAATAATATGTCACCCAAAACAATGCCAAGCAGAATCGTGAAAATCTTGTTGCTAACGGCGACGCGCGCCCTCGTGCTGAGTCTGTCCCAAGCAGCGCACGCTGATACGGTTGCATTCACCGCAAACTTTACGGGCGGCTCGACTGCGCCCGTTCCGAGCGGGGACTGTCCGCCCGCGTCGCCGTTGATTGTAAACATCAGCGGCTCAGGCACGCTCGTCCCCTTCGGTGCGGCGACGAACGTGCAATCGCAGTGCATCAACCCCGCTGACTTTAGTTTTACCAACGGGCAGTTCACCAACACGCTCACTGCCACCGGCGACACGTTCTTCGGCACTTACACCGGGAACCTCGTGCCGCCGGCCGACCCGACAAGCCCGATCTTCGGCATCAACGGCATGTTCACGATCACGGGCGGGACAGGCATCTTCGCCGGCGCGACCGGCGGCGGACTCGCTACCGGCATCCAGAACGTCGCCACGGGGAACTTCGCGCTTAACCTCAACGGCTTGATCACAGTTCAGAATCTAACCGCCGTGCCAGAACCGACGACGATATTCCTGCTCGGCACAGGTCTGGCCGGCGTCGCTGCGAAGGTTCGCCAGCGGCGGCAGGCAAATGCGCGCGGCATCAGCGAAGAACAGCCGTGATCGTCGTGAGCGTCGAGAAGGTCTGTTGCCCCGACCCTCTCGACGCTCATTTTTCCAGTGCCAGAGAACAGGTAAGAAGAGAGCAATGCGGCGCAGCAGCGGAGCAGGTCAGTACCGCCTGCGGCGACGGGCGACGAACCTGATGATTTCTGAACGCCAGTTTGGAGGCCGGACGTGGAGAAAAAGAGAACAACAATCATCACGAGCGAAACCCATGAGGTCTTGATCTTCAGGAGACCAACAGCCGGCTCAATCCGTGCGTGGTGCGCGGGTTGCACGGCGGAAGCCGAAATGCTCACGCCCGAAGAGGCCGGACTGATGGCTCGCGTCAGCACGCGCACGATTTATTGCTGGGCGGAAGCGGGAAAAGTTCATTTTGCGGAGACGCCCGACGGCCTGCTGCACATTTGCCAACAATCGATGACGGAACGGCTCGCCATTCCGCCGCCACAACTCACCACCGGAGAAATTTAACTTTTCAAACGCCTGCGTTTCACACTCAGGCGCGTACGGAGAAAAAGCCATGAGAAGAAAACTTGCTCTGACACTATCTGTTCTCGGATTAGTCGCCGCCCTGCTCACGGCAATGGTCAACTCTTCGCAGGCGTCGCAAGGCGTCGGCAGTCGCGCGCTGGAAGGCTCTTGGGAAGTCCGAGTCACTTCCGTTTCCAACTCAATCCCGCCGTTTGATGAGTTCATCACTTTCACGTCCGGCGGCGGGATGGTCGAGACCAACAACGCATTCCCTCCGGCGGCGGCATCGCCCGGTCACGGCACATGGGAATACGCCGGTCATCAGACGTTCAACTTCACCTTCTACAAGCTGTTGTTTCTCGGCCCGCAAGGTCAATTCACCGGCCGGCTGCGAGTGCGCGGAACGATTGTGCTGCAAGGGCGCGACGCATGGACGGGGTTGCCGGCCACCGTTGACTTCTTAGACCCGGCGGGCAACGTCGTCATTTCAGACCTGACAACGGCTGAGGCGACGCGCATCGCGGTCTTGCCGCAGCAACCCTGCTCTGTCCGTCTCCCGCCAGACGCGCGTGTGCGGCCTCTGCGCCTGTCGGCTGCCCTCAGAGTTCAATGTTGACCATGCACTGTCTTTCCACTGACAGTGCCTCAGCAAAAAGGAGCAAGACTATGTTTAAGTTTAAGAATTCAATTCTGACAGTGTTCGGATTGATTGTTGCCGTCGGCTTCGTCGCGGCCAGCATCCCGGTTGTCGGCTACGGCGATAGTCCGAGGGACTCCGCCGTCGGCAGCGTCAGGATCATAATCCCAGATCAGTCGCAGCAAGAGTTTCTCCAGCACGTCCGGTTCAGCGCGCACAGCGGGCCGAGTGGCAAAAACCCGAAAGGACAAGTACACCTGACCCTGCGTCTCCCTCCTTTTGAGACTGTCGTGAAGGGAAAGGTGACGTGCCTCAGTGTGACCGGCACTGTGGCTCGGATAGCCGCCAAGCTAGATGAGCCAAGCACCTTCTTTGGAAGCACCGTTACTTCCATCACTCTTTTTGTCGTGAACAACGGCGAGCCGAAGGGCGGTGATTCGGTTGACGATGTACGCATTGGCTCTTCCAACTTCTCACCCTCCTCAAATTGCTCTTCTGGTGGCTTTACTCTGCTCGGTCGGATGCAAGGCAACGTCGTCGTCACCGACGCGACTCCGTAACCCGCGCAAGCGGCGATATCGCTGTCCAATGCAAAACACAACCAGCAGCCCCGGCACTCTCGCAAGCTGCCGGGGCTACCGGCTGCCCTCAAAGTTCAATTTCAATCCCGCACTGTCCTTCCATTGGCAGTGCCGCAATAAAAAGGAGGAACGTATGAATATTCTGGAGGAAAGATACGTCAGTCGCCTCATCATCAGGTGTGCGAGAAAAGATCGGAGGGCTTGTAGAGAGCTTGATCTCTACCTGTCTCTTGCTCGCGTTGTCGCGCGGCTCGAAAACGAACTGAAAGATCTAAAAATCAAGCTGCCTTTAGGTCCCGATCCAGCGCCTGAGCTGAGTAAAGACCTGCAAGACCTGATCACAGGCGGCGATCCTGATGGCTCGCCGGCGCGCATCTTCCCGACGGCTGGCTTCTCTTCTGATCGGGACAGGCTTAACTCAGGGCTGGAATCTGCCGTGCGCCTCAGAGAAGCCTTGACGAAAGTTGTCTCTGCACTTGACGAGAACATCACCGAACTAGAGCAGAAGGTTGGGAGAGTAAGCAAGTGAAAGATTAACACTGGCATCTTGGGACGCGACCTTCTCAACCGGAGTTGATCTTCAGTTGTTGGCTGCGTCCCGTAAGCGCAAACGTATCTGCCGCGCCAAACAATTGCTTGCGCCTAACCGCCCGACAGCATTATTTTCATGGCGCTTTGTTCCCCTTGTTTGGAGAGGCAACAGTATGACTTTCAGGAATCGGGGACGATCACTTTCGGGCGCGGCAATCATCGCATCCACTTCAGCACGGTCGGCGAGGGCTACCTAAATTCGTCTGCGGACGAACGACTCAAACACGGCACGGTCTCGTGGAAGGTGGACAGAGGCGAGGGGCAGTTCGAGGGCGCGCGCGGACTCATCACCTCAAACTTCACCGTCAGCGATACCGGCGAAGTCGTCGATCATAACTTCGGCGTGCTGTGTGTGAAGTGAAGAATTACGAAGCCTGCGCCGCATCGCGGATCATGAGATCGAAGGTGCCGGGGGCGACTTTGCGGAAGCGGCGGTTGCGGTTCAAAGAGACGGCGATGCTGATCGTCGGGTTG
>Ga0136614_10000817_pt1 | contig 16994 bp, 12 predicted proteins | sample AntDrymUQ2792106_2_FD_106643 | JGI IMG/M metagenome (GOLD analysis project Ga0136614, IMG submission 106643) | Polar desert sand microbial communities from Dry Valleys, Antarctica - metaG UQ279 (21.06) | ecosystem: Environmental > Terrestrial > Soil > Desert | place: Antarctica: Dry Valley... | reverse complement strand
CCGCGCGCCGAGCGGGTGCCTGCGCGCGGGAGTCCTGGGATTCGGGTCGGAGTGCCTAGGGGGTCATGGTCGGGCGAGGAACCGTGCCGCCACCCGTGCCCGGCGTCGTGCTCCAACCGGGAGTCATGCGGTACTGCGACGTGCCGGGAGCCGGCGTCGTCCGCATCACGGGAGTCGTCGATGAGCCCGGCGTGCCCATCGAGTGCCCCTCGTGGCCTGTCATGCCGCCGCTCGGCGTCATGCTCATCATGGGCGTCGTGCCCATCATGGGCGTTGTGTATGCCGAAGGCGTCATGTCCATCGCGGGCGTGGTGTCATACGCCGAGCCCGTGGCAGGCACCGGCGTGGCCGCCACGCTCGTGGTCGTGCGGGTCGAGCACCCGGCCGGCATGAACGAAATCAACAAAGCCATGGCGGCCACCGCGCCCACCCCGTAGACCCTCGATACCTTTCGCAAACGCATATTTTGAATCCCCTTCGCGCGGATCGCTGCAAGACCCGAGCCGCCGGGTTGGACCGCGCGCCGCGTACGGCTCAGGCCGCCGCGAGGGGCTCCGGCAGCGCGGCGAGGAACGGCGAATCGGAGCGCCAGATGGTCTCCTCGCGCCGGGGACCCGTCGAGATGAGCACCGCCTGCGCCCCCACGTGATCCTCGATGAACCGGACGTACCTCCGGGCATTGGCGGGGAGGTCCTCCGGCCGCGTGACGGCGGTCGTCTTCGCCCGCCAGCCGGGGAGCCGCTCGTACACGGGCTCCACGGCGGCGAGGTCTTCGACGAGAGCCGGCACGTCCGCCGTCACCGCGCCGCGGAGGCGGTAGCCCACGCAGACCGGGATCTCGGCGACGTCGTCCAGGACGTCGAGCTTCGTCAGCGCGATGGCCGCCGCGCCCGAGAGCTCGACGGCGGTCCGCCCCACAACGGCGTCGAACCAGCCCGTCCGCCGGGGGCGGCCGGTCGACGTCCCGAACTCGTTGCCTCGTTTCCGGAGGAACTCTCCCATTTCGTCGTCCAGCTCCGTCGGAAAGGGCCCGGACCCGACGCGGGTGGTGTACGCCTTCAGGACGACGAGCGAGCCGTCGAGCGCCGACGGCGGGATCTGGAGCCCCGACGCCATGCTCGCGGAGGTGCAGTGAGAGGAGGTGACGAACGGGTACGTCCCCGCGCAGAGGTCGAGCATCGCGCCGTGTGCCCCCTCCCCGAGCAGCGTCCCTCCCGCCTTGATGTGGTCACGCAGGAAACGCCCCGTGTCCGTGACGTAGGGCCGCAGCTTCTCCGCGGCGGCGGTGAGCGCCTCGACCGTTTCCACGGCCGCCGGTACCTCCGGCGCGCCGAGGGCGCGCAGCAGCGCGCCCGTCTCTTGGACGACCGCCTCGACGCGCGCCCGCAGCGTCGCGGGACGAAAGAGCTCGGCGACGCGGATTCCGCGCCGCGCGGCGGCGGCCTCGTACGCGGGGCCGATCCCCCGCAGCGTGGTCCCGATCTTCGCGTCCCCCGCCGCCTTCTCCCTCGCCCCGTCGAGCAGCCGGTGGTGCGGGAGGATCACGTGCGCCCGTTCCGACAGCCTCAGGTTGCCGCCGATCGCGACCCCGGCGGCCTCGACGGACGCGATCTCGGAGAGCAGGGCGTCGGGGTCCACGACGACCCCCGATCCGATGACGCCGATGCGCCCGCGGAGGAGGCCCGAGGGGAGCAGGTGGAGGGCGAAGTGACGGTCGCCGAACTTCACGGTGTGTCCGGCATTGTGCCCGCCGTGGTAGCGCGCGACCGCGGTGAACCGGTCGGCGAGGAGGTCGACGACCTTCCCCTTGCCCTCGTCGCCCCATTGGCCGCCGAGGACGGCGATGACCTTCAGGCGGCTGCCCACGCGTGTCTCATGGCAAACGGTACAGGGTAACAAACGCCGCGAGGAGCGGGCAACGGGCGCGCCTCCGGATGGCGTCCCCGTTCCCTTCGCTACAATCCCGGCCGCCGTGAAGCGGTTGCTCCTCAGCGGTTCCGACATGACGCTGTCCGACCTGGGACGCGTCGCACGGCGGGAAGTGCGCCCCGGTCTTGCCGCCTCCGCGCGCCACGCGATGGCGGCCTCGCGCCGGACCATCGAGAAGGCGGCGCGCGCGGGAGACCGCGTGTACGGGGTGACGACGGGGTTCGGGAAGTTCGCGAATGTCGCGATCCCGGCCGACCGGATCCGGGAGCTGCAGCGCAACCTCGTCCTGAGCCACGCTGCCGGCGTGGGCTCACCGCTCCCGGACGGCGCCGTCCGCGCGATGATGGCCCTCCGCGCCAACGCCCTCGCGCGCGGGGAGTCGGGCATCCGCGTGCAGACGGTCGAAACGCTGCTCGCGATGCTCGCGGCGGACGTCCTGCCGGTCGTCCCGGAGAAGGGGTCTGTGGGCGCCTCGGGGGACCTCGCGCCCCTGGCCCACCTGGCGCTCGCACTCATCGGCGAGGGGCGCGTGCGCTGGAAGGGGAGGCTGTCCACCGCGCGCCGGGCCCTCCGCGGCGCCCGCATCCGCCCCGTCGTCCTGGAGGCGAAGGAGGGGCTCGCCCTGATCAACGGCGTCCAGATGTCCGTCGCCGTCGGCGGCGTCGCGCTCGAACGGTGTTTGTTCCTCGCCCGCGTCGCCGACCTCGCCGGCGCGGCCTCGCTCGACGCCGCGCGCGGATCGGACGTGGCCTTCGACGCGCGGATCATCCGCGCGAGACCTCACCCCGGAGCGCTCGCGAGCGCCGCGAACCTCCGGGCCCTGATGGCGGGGAGCCGGATCCGGGAGTCGCACCGGAACTGCGGGCGAGTCCAGGACAACTACGCGCTGCGTTGCATGCCGCAGGTCCACGGCGCGGCGCGCGACGCGTTCGCGCATGCGCGCGAGGTCCTCGAGCGGGAGATGAACAGCTCCACCGACAACCCGCTCGTCTTCGCGGCGGACGACCGCGTCCTCTCCGGGGGCAATTTTCACGGGGCGCCCGTCGGCCTCGTCCTCGACTACGCGGCGATCGCGGCCACGGATCTCGCGTCGATCGCGGAACGTCGCATCGAGAAGCTGCTCGATCCGGCGTTCTCCGAGCTCCCCGCCTTCCTCGTCCCCGAAGGGGGATTGAACTCGGGTCTCATGATGGCGCAGGTCACCGCGGCGGCCCTGGTTTCGGAGTGCAAGATCCTCGCGCATCCCGCGTCCGTCGACTCCATTCCCACTTCCGGGGACAAGGAAGACCATGTGTCGATGTCACCCATCGCGGCGCGCAAGCTCGCGGCCATCGCGGAGAACCTCGCGCACGTCCTGGCGATCGAGCTCCTGACCGCGTTCCAGGCCATGGAGTTCCTCCGGCCTCTGCGCTCCTCGCGCTCGATCGAGGCGGTGCGCACCGCCTTTCGCCGCGACGTGCCTCCCTGGGCGGCGGACCGGCTGATGGCGCGGGACCTGGCGGCAGCGCGCGAGTTCATGGACGGCGACGCGCTGCGACGGGCGGTGGCCGGCCTCAGCTGATCTCGCGCCCATACACCCTCCGGACGACACGCTTCAAGTCGCGGCGGCCCTATAATTTCCGCGTGTCGACCGTGCTCTCGGGCGCGCGCCCCGTGCGGGCGGCGACCGGCCCCGCCCTCCGGTGCCTCGGCTGGCCGCAGGAGGCCGCCCTGCGGATGCTCGAGAACAACCTCGACCCCGACGTGGCGGAGGACCCGGACCGGCTGATCGTTTACGGCGGCACGGGCAAGGCCGCCCGGGACTGGGGGGCCTTCGACCTCATCGTCCGGACGCTGAAGCGCCTGCGCGAAGACGAGACCCTGCTCGTGCAGTCGGGAAAACCGGTCGGCGTGTTCGCGACGCACGCGGATGCGCCGCGGGTCCTCATCGCCAACGCGCTGCTGGTTCCCGCCTGGGCGACGGGGGAGGAGTTCCGCCGGCTCGAGGGCCTCGGGCTCACGATGTACGGCCAGATGACGGCCGGGTCTTGGATCTACATCGGGACGCAGGGGATCCTGCAGGGCACGTTCGAGACGTTCGCCGCGGCCGCCGAGAAGGAGTTCGGCGGAGACCTCGCGGGACGCCTCGTGGTCACCGCGGGCTTGGGCGGCATGGGCGGCGCGCAGCCGCTCGCGGCCACGATGAACGGCGCGACCGCCCTCGTTGCCGAGGTCGACCCGGAGCGCATCGACCGGCGACTCCGCACGCGCTACCTCGACCGGCGCGAGGACGGCCTGGACCGGGCCATAGACCACGCGCTCGCCGCACGGGACGCCCGGAAGCCGCTGTCGATCGGCGTCCGGGCTAACGCGGTCGACCTCCTCGAGCGGCTCCTCGCGCGGGGCGTGGTTCCGGACCTCGTGACGGATCAGACGTCCGCGCACGACGAGCTCGAGGGCTACGTGCCGACCGGCAAGCCGGACGAGGATCTCGCCGACCTCCGGCGCAGGGACCCGCGGCAATACGTCGCCCGTTCTTACCAGACCATGGCGTCCCACCTCCGCGCGCTTCTCGAGCTGAAGCGGCGTGGGTCGGTCGTCTTCGATTACGGCAACAACCTCCGGGGCCAGGCGAAGAAGGCGGGCGTCGACGACGCCTTCGACGTCGGCGGGTTCGTTCCCCTCTACATCCGTCCCCTCTTCTGCGAGGGCAAGGGCCCCTTCCGGTGGGCGGCGTTGTCCGGCGATCCCGAGGACATACGGACGACGGACCGCGAGCTGCTGGCCCTCTTCCCGGGGAACGCCGCGCTGCGGCGGTGGCTGACGCTCGCCGAGGAGCGCGTCGCCTTCCAGGGGCTCCCGGCGCGGATCTGCTGGCTGGGCTACGGAGAACGGGCGCGGGCGGGGCTCCTCTTCAACGACCTGGTGCGAGACGGGAGGGTGCGGGCGCCGATCGTGATCGGACGCGACCACCTCGACGCCGGGTCCGTGGCTTCCCCGAACCGGGAGACGGAGGGGATGCGCGACGGCTCCGACGCGATCGCGGACTGGCCGATCCTCAACGCGCTCGTGAACACGGCGTGCGGCGCGACGTGGGTGTCCGTGCATCACGGCGGCGGCGTCGGCATCGGCTACTCGATCCACGCCGGGATGGTCGTCGTCGCGGACGGAACGCCGGATGCCGCGCGGCGGCTCCGCCGGGTCCTCACGGCGGATCCGGGAACCGGTGTGATGCGCCACGCGGACGCGGGTTACCCGGAGGCGATCGCCGCCGCGCGGGAGCGCGGGGTGGATCTGCCGCCGCTCGAGACGGCCCCGCCGCGGGGCTCGTGACGCGCGCGGGCCAGGTTCGCGCGGCGGCGGCCCTCTTCGCGGTCGCGCTCCTGCTCTGGCTCGACGGCTGGTTCGCCCTCCCGCGGCCGGCCGCCGCGTCCCAAGTCCCGGCGACGCTCCGGCGGGCGTTCGTGGAAACGGTCACGGACCTGACGCGGAGGGCCGACCATTTCGCCCGGGCACCCGAGGTGTCGCGGTCCCTCGAGGGGGGCGGCATCGCCGTCAACCGCGTCGTTCTGTTCGGCGCCGCCCGCGAGGCGCTGGTCGCGGCACCACAGGGGACATGGCTCGCGCTGACGGACCCGGCGGGCAACGTGCACGCGTGGTGGGGCGAGGCGCCCTCCCCGGTGCCGGAGCTTCACGCGGCGGACGGGATGGCGATCAGCTGGTCCGCCACGAAGCTCACCCTCGTCCATCGCGCGCGCGTGGGCCAGGGGGGATTCTCCGGGCTCGTATTCACGGCGCGTACGCTCCCGACGCGCGCGCCCGAGTTCGGCGCGGCCCTCGGGGTCCCCGCCGCAGACGCCGCCTGGGAGCCGATCGAGTCCGCCGACGGGGCGCTCTGGTCCGATCCGCGGACGGGCGTCCGCGTTGGAGCCCGGACCTCCGGCCGTTCGGAGCCGCAGTCGGAAGACCGGCGGGACGCGGTGTTGATCGCCGTGCTCCTGATCGCCGCGTTGCTCGTCGGGCGCGGCACGAGCCCGGGCCGCATCGGAGTCGCCCTCGCCCTTGCGTTCCTCGCGATCGACTCCCGGCTGGCCGCCGCGCCGCGCAGTCTGGCCGGACCGGTCCCTCTGGCGCTCGCCGCGGGCCTCCTCGTGACACCCTGGCTCCTCTCGCGCGCGCGCGCCTCCGGAGCCGCCGCCCGGATCCCGCCGCGCCGCATGCTCCTCCTCGGTTTCGCGCTCCTCGGGGTCGCGTTCGCCGCAGCCGCCCACCTGGAGCCACCGGACCTGGGATCCGGGCTCTCGGCCTCCCTGGCGCCTCTCGTCCGGCTCGGTGCGCTCGCCGCGCTCCTCGCCGCGGCGCTCGCCGCCGGCGCGCGGCCTTCGGAGGCGAGGGCATCGGGCCCGGCCGGAGCCACGGCGCTCCTCTTCACGGTGGTCGCCATCGCGGCGAGCCTGGTGCTCGTCGGCGCTTCGGGCGTGTACCTCACGGCGCTGGCGCTCTCCGTCGTCGCCGGATACGAGCTGTGGCGGCGCGCCGTCGCCGAGGCGTCATCGGATCCCTCGCGAACTGTGTATCGCCTGATCGCGGGCGCCGGCCTCCTGCTGGTCCTCCTCGTCGCGCCGTGGAGCGAGCACCGGCGCGCGCGCGAAGCGTTACGCGTCGCCGGTGCCATCCGGCTGCCGGACCCGGCACGGGCGTCGCTGAATGCCGTGTTCACCGCGCAGGTCGCCGTGGATCACGTCTCGGCCTTCGACCTGGACCGCGAGCTCCCGGCCCCCCTGGATCGCGTCAGCCTCTCGGATCTCGCGTACCGCATCTGGAGGGAGCGGGAGTCCGGGTCCGCCGCCCCGGGGCTCATCTCGTACGACGTGTTCGACAACGCCGGCCGTTACCGCAGCGGGTTCTCCCTCATCCCGGAGCGCGAGGACGCGGCGCGAGCGGGCCCTCTGCGGCTCGATCGCCACGTGGTCGCCGTTGTGCGCCGGACCGCGGCGCTCCGGCGCGGAGGCGCCCCGTGGGGCACCGTCCGCATCGAGGTCGCCGACTGGCCGACGTGGGACCCCTTGACGCCGGGGATCGAGATCTACCGCCGCCTCGTCCTCGGACGGGGGTCCGCGCGCAGCAGCTCGACGGCACAGGCCGCGCGGCCGGTACTCACGTCGTACGCCCCCGACGGGCAGCGCCGCACGGAGGGACCGGACTTGCCCGGCGTGGTTCTGCAGGCCGCGCGGCGCGCCGACCGCCCCGTGCCGGTCGCGATCGCCTACCGCGATCAGGTCCTGCGCGGGGAGGTCCGACCTCTGCGCGACGAGATGCTGCTCGTCGGCGTCCCGGGTCCCGGCGTCCTGGGCCGGTTTCTCGCCGCCGCCCTGCTCCTGCCCGGCCTCTTCCTCTTCGGCGCCGCGTGGGGCTTCTTCGGGCTGTGGCGCGTCGCCGCGCGGGGCGCCGCGGCGGCCGACCGGCTCCCCCGCGGCGCGCGGACCTTCCGCGGGCGCCTCGTGGGTCTCTTCGTGGTCGGCGTGATGATCCCGCTCTTCGCGGTGACGATCTTCCTCCGGCAGGAGATCGGGACGCGATCGGAGCGCGACACCGTGGACCGGGCGCGAACGGCACTCCACACCGCGCGGCGCGTCCTCGACGACTACCTCCTGTCGGAGTCCGCCGGCCGCGCGCGGCTCGGGACCCTCGACGACGTGCTCCTGGCCTGGCTCTCCGGCGCCGTCGGCTACGACCTGTCCGTCTACGCCCCGGACGCGACGCTCGTCGCCACGTCGCGCCGAGACCTCTACGCGGCCGGTCTCCTTCCGGACCGCGTGCCGTCCGCCGCCTACACGGCGATCGGCCTCGGGGGCGCTTCCGAGCACGTCGGCGTCCGCCTCATCGCGGGCAGCCGCTTCGAGGAGATGACGACGGACCTCTCGGCGGTGCCTGGCGTGCCCGGCGTGCGCAGCGCGGGCCTCCTGTCGCTCCTGCTCCTCCCGCAACAGCGGCTCGCCGAGGCGGAAGCGGCCCGCCTCACGGCGGCCGTCTCCGCGTTCAGCCTGCTCGCCTTCCTCGTTTCCGCATTCGTCGCGGGCCGCCTCGCCCTGCGCGTCGCGAAGCCGGTCGCGGATCTCGTCGAGGGGACGCGGGCCGTGGCGCGCGGCGACTTCGCGCCGAGGCTGGCCGAGCCGCCGGACGAGGAGCTCCGGGAGCTCGTGCGCGCGTTTCTCTCCATGTCGCGGAGTCTCGCGGAACAGACCGACGCGCTTTCTCGCGAGAAGGAACGCCTCGGCACCCTCCTCGCGCACCTGACGGCGGGCGTCGTCGCCTACGCCGCGGGGGGACGCGTCCTCCTCGCGAACCCGGCCGCGGCGGCGCTCGGCGGCGGGCGTGCGGACGGAGAGACCCTCGAAGACGTCTTCCCCGGAGAGGCGATGGCGGACGTGCGGCGGGCGCTGCGGGAACTCTCCGGCGCCTTCTTCTCTGCGGAGGTCGAGCCTCGGCCGGGCGAGCGCTGGCGGGTGGTGACGGTTCCGCTGCCCCTCGGGGGGGAGGGGGCGAAGATGGCGGTGATCGAGGACGTGTCCGACGTCGTCCGCTCCAACCGCCTCGCGGCCTGGGCCGAGATGGCGCGGATCATCGCGCACGAGATCAAGAACCCCTTGACGCCCATCCGCCTCTCGGTCGAGCACCTGAGGGAGGTCTGGCGGCGGGGCGGGCCCGACTTCGAACGGGTGCTGGAGGAGTGCGTCACGAACGTCCTGCGCCAGACGGACGAGCTCAGGCGGGCGGCGTCCGAGTTTTCCGACTACGCGCGGCTCCCGCGTCCCGAAGTGCGGCCCACCGACGTGGGCCTCCTCCTGCGAGAGACGGCCGCGGCGTACGCCGGAGCGCCCGGCATCCGGTGGGCGATCCGCGCGGAGCCGGGCCTGATCGCGGAAGGGGATCCGCGGCTCCTCTCCCGCGTCCTGTCGAACCTCGTCGGCAACGCCGTCGAGGCGTTGGCGGGGCGCGGGGGCGAGGTCGCGCTGACGAGCGCGCGCGAAGACGCGCGCATCGTCGTCGCGGTTGAGGACGACGGTCCGGGCGTCTCTCCAAAGATCCTCCCGCGGCTCTTCGACCCCTACTTCTCCGCGAAGAGCGGAGGCACGGGTCTCGGCCTGGCGATCGCGAAGAAGATCGTCGAGGAGCACGGCGGGGCGATCACGGCGGAGAACCGCGGGACGGGCGGCTTCCGGGTGCGCCTCGACCTCCCACTCCATCGCGAGGCGCCGCGGCCCGAGAAGCCCGAGGGGGTCGTGGCGTGACGAGGCGGGCCCTGTTGCTCGCCGCACTCCTCGCCACGGACGCCGCGGGCTGCGCGCGGGCGAAGCGGCCGGAAGCCCGGCCGATCGCGGAGGGCGACGCCGTCTGGCTGCGGGATGGGGCTGGAGCGGACACGGAGGCCCTGGAACAGACCCTCATGCGCGCGGGGTTCGCCGCGGTGTATCTCCCGGGGCCCACGGTGCGGGCCGGGGCGGGGGCCGTCGAGGCCTCTTCCGCGTCTCCGCCCGCGGCGCCGCTGACCCGCGTGCCCGTCATCGTCGTCATCGGCGGCGGCGAGGGGCTCGAAACGTCCCTGCGGACGGCGGCGGGTCCCGGGCTGAAGGCGCTCGCCGCCTCGCTCGGGGGCGCGGTCGCGGGAGCACTCCGCGAGCGGGCCTCCTACGGCCGGGTGGTCGGGCTGCACCTCGACCTTCCGTTCTCCAGCGAGACGCTCGATGCGTTCGCGAAGCTCGTCGCGGAGGCGCGGCGCCGGCTCCCCGCGGCGGACCGCCTCACGGCGTCGCTCCGCTTCTCGCCCTCGGAGGACGACCGGCAGAGGCTGGCCGCGGTCGGCGTCGACGCGTGGACCGTCGGCGTCTTCGGAGAAGACGCGGCCGCGGACCCCGTCGCCGTCGACGCCCTCGGCAAGCCGTGGTTCGCGGTGTATCGGCCCGGCGCCCGGGGGTCGTGGCGCGGCGCGGACAACGCCGTGAAGGGCACGGTCGGCGAGACCCATCTGGCGCTCCTCTCCGATCGTCCGGACGTCGACTTCGCGCATGACCTGACGTGGAAGGAGGAGTGGGCGTCCGCCTACCTCTTCCGTCCCCGGCGGCCCGTCGAGACCCCGGGAGGGTCCTTCGTACCGGGAGACGTGATCAGCTTTTCCCACCCTTCGCTGCCGGAGATGCTCTCCCTCCTCGGGGCCGACGTGGTGGCGAAACGCAACGCGCGCGGACGCATCATCGCGCTCCAGGGAACGTCCGACGCCGAGCGGGTCTTCACCCTGAGCGCCCTCGGCGACGTCCTCCTCGGCCGGTCTCTCGATCCCGACCTCCGGGTGAGCAGCGCCCCCGCGGCCGGCCGCCAGCTTCGCGTCGGGGCGGAGAACGTTGCCACCCACGTGTCCGTCGTCTCGCGCACCGCAAACTGGGTCGAGGTCGAGCTGCCGTCGCCGGGCGTCCGAGACGTGCTGCCCGGCGGGTTCGAGCGGTACGAGGTCTACGATGCGGCGGATCGCCCCGTCACGCTCGGCCGAGCGGTGCGCGTGCGATTCTTCGAGACGCTCCTCGGCCCGTTCGAACGCGTCGCGGAGGCGCGGGTCACCCTGAGGGGACCGGCGCCGGCGGGCTGCTGCCGGTGGCGCTCCCGGATGATCACGGCTGCCGGGCACGAGGTCGTGACCGATTGGGCAGGGCCCGAGCCTCCGCCGACGCCACCGGCGGCCACGCCCTAGAGATCGGCGCCGATTCCGGCCTGTTCGGGATCAGGACGTTGCGGGACGCGGTCGTCGGACGATGCCGACGAGCCGGGCGATCGGGCCCGAGAGGACGAAGACGAGCGCCAGGGCGAGCAGTGCGGCGGACGGGCGGAAGGCGACGACCGCGAAGACGAGGGCGGTCGCCGGGAGGATCCAGGCGGGGCGGCGCCGCTTCAAGTCGATGTCTTTGAAGGAGCGGTAGCGGATCGTCGAGATCATCAGGTAGGAGAGCAGCACCGTCAGGACGAGGAGGCCGGTCATCCAGACGCGGTCCACCAGCCGCTCGGGGGTCGCGAGCACCAGCGCGGAGATGGTGCCGGCGGCGGCGGGAATGGGCAGGCCGATGAAGTACCTCTTGTCCGTGACGTGCGTCTGGATGTTGAAGCGCGCGAGGCGCATCGACCCGCAGACGACGAAGAGGAACGAGACCATCCAGCCGACCCGGTCGAAGTCGGACAGGCCCCAGGAGTATGCGAGCACCCCGGGCGCGACGCCGAAGGAGACGAGGTCGGCCAGGGAGTCGTACTCCTCACCGAACTCTGAGGCGGAGTTCATGAGCCGGGCCACCCGCCCATCGAGCATGTCGAGGACCCCGGCGAGCATGATCAGGACCGCCGCCGTCTCGAACGTTCCTCGGATCGATCCCCAGATCGAAAGGTAGCCGCAGAACAGGTTGCCGACGGTGAAGAGCGTCGGCAGAACGAAGAGGCCCCGCGAGAGCTTCTCGCGGGAGATCCTCCGAACCCGGCGCCCGCGCCCGCCCGCCGGGACGGCGTTCCCGTCGCCGGCAGGCTCCTCCCGTTCGGGGGAGCGGCGGTCGCCTCTCACGTCAGGAGGCCGATGCCCCGGTCACGACCATCGGGCCACGGCCGTCTGTCCCGCCTTCACCTTCGCCCCCTTGCCCACGAGGATCTCGGCGCCGTCGGGAACGAAGAGGTCCACGCGGGAACCGAACTTGATCATGCCCACGCGCTCTCCCCGCGCGAGGCTCGCTCCGAGCCGCGGATAGAAGACGATCCGTCGCGCGAGCGCGCCCGCGATCTGCTTGAAGGTGACGCGTCCCCGCGGCGACGCGATCGACACCCGATTCTGCTCGTTGACGTGGGACGACTTCTCGGTGAACGCCGCGCCCTTCTTGCCGACGGAATAGGCGTAGTCGGCGACGTCTCCCGCGATGGGGGAGCGGTTCACGTGGCAGTTGAAGACCGACATGAAGATCGTGACGCGGCGCCCGGCGCCCGTGGGGGCCTCCGGGGCCTCTCCGACGGACAGCACCGTGCCGTCCGCGGGCGAGACGATGGTCTCCTCGCCGCCCTCCGGCGTTCTTTCCGGGTCTCGGAAGAAGGAGACGAGGAAGAGGCCGACCGCGAAGAGAACCCCCGCGACGATCGGCCGCCCGGCCCAGGCCGCGACGCCGGCGAAGGCTAGCGGCGGCAGGATGAAGATCCAGCCCTCGCGCGCGATCGGAATTCTCAGTGCGCAACCCCCTGCCGGTAGTTGCGGGCGATCGCTTCCATCCGATCCTTGAGCGCGAGCTTTTCCTTCTTCAGGCGCTTCTCTTCCAGCTCCTCTTCCTCCGAGAGACGTTCCTTGATCGCCAGCGCCTGCAACCGCTCCTCGTGGTCTCGATGCTCCTGGTGCAGGCGGAGGTACTCCGGATCCCCGGACACGGCCTCGGCACGGTCGTTCTGCATCAACGCGGACCTCCTTGCTTCGTTTCTTGTGTGGGGGAGGGGCACGGGGGACACGCCCGAAGTCTAATGGCCGGTCCGGGGGGTTTCAACTGAGGCCGGCGGCGGGATGCCGCGGGATTGAAGGGAATCCAGCGGCCTCACCGACGCTTTCCCTCTTTCTCGAGCGGGAGCAGCAGCGCAAACGCGTCCTCGCCGTCCTGATAGTAGGCCTTGCGCCGGTACGCCTCGCGAAATTCGTAGGATCGATAGAACTCGCGCGCCGGCAGGTTGGAAACGCGCACCTCGAGCGTCACAGCGCCCGCGCCGAGCGACCGGGCGCGCGCGAGGGCGTCCTCCAGCAGCTGGCGCCCATAGCCCTGGTTCCGCATGGCGGGGTCGGTCGCGATCTTGTTGATGTGAAACTCCTCGTAGAGCGAGACCGCGAAGAGGTACCCGCCGATCCGGGGCGAGACGGCGTCGCGCCGGACGAGGACGCGCGCGTAGCGATAGGGCTCGCGGAGCTCGCTCTCGAAGAACTCGCGCTTCCAGGGGATGATAAAAGACTCCCGCTCGATCCGGGCGATCTCGTCGAGGTCGTCCGGTCCCGGTGAGGCGATCGCGTACGGGTCGGGCCGCGGCTCACGAAGCGCCACGCTTCTCCTCCGCGGCGCTCGGCCGCGCGTAGATCGCCTCCGGCGGATCCTCCATCGCCGCACCGGGCTGCCGGGCGACGGCGAGGGCCAGGGCGGCGCAGGGCGTGCGAGGCAGCGGGCGGCCGCCGGGCAGGAGATCGAACGGGAGGCAGAAGATCGGCGCTCCTTCGGCCGCCGCGGCGGCGTCGGCGGCCGGGATGCGGACGGATGGGGACAAGGCACGCGCACGCGCCGCCTCCAGCCGGAAGCGCGAGAGGACGACCTCCGCCCGGCCCGCGCCGAGCGCCGTGGCGACGGTCTCCTCACCGGTCTCCCGCGCGGCCTCGGCCATCGCCTCGAGCGTCGGAACGGCCTCGAGCCGGCACCCGAGGGCGCGGCGCAGGCCCCACGCGGTGGCGAGCCCGATCCGGACGCCGGTGAAAGAGCCGGGGCCCGAGCACACGGCGATGCGCTCGCAGTCGCTCAGGTGCGCACCCGCCTTGTCGAGACAACCCGCCAGGGCGGGAAGAAGGTCCTCGGAAGCGCGGCGTTCCGTCGAGAGCCGCTGCTCGAAGAGCGCGCCGGCGCGCACCACGGCGACCGACGGAAACGGGCTCGCGGTATCGAGGGCGATGACGATCATCACGGTCGCCCGGCGCCGGGCGCCGGGGCTCGCGAAGGATACTTCAGCCGACGCCGCGCCGCGCCGCGGCTCGTGCGAAGATCCGGTAGATGAGCGCGGGGACCGCGGAGGCCGGCGGACGCTCCACGCCGATGCTCCGGCAATACTTCGAGATGAAGCGGCGGGTGCCGGACGCCATCCTCTTCTACCGGATGGGCGACTTCTACGAGATGTTCTTCGAGGACGCGCGCGAGGCCGCCCCCCTCCTGGGCATCGCGCTGACGGCCCGCCACCGCGACTCCGACATCGAGGCCCCGATGTGCGGCGTTCCCCACCACAGTGTGGAGCATCACATCGCGCGGCTCGTCGGGGCGGGGCGAAAAGTCGCGATCTGCGACCAGGTGGAGGACGCGCGACTCGCCAAGGGACTCGTCCGGCGCGACATCACGCGCGTCATCACCCCGGGCACGATCCTCGATCCCGAGGCGCTGACTCCAGGCGCGCCGTCGTACCTCGCCGCCCTCGTCCCGGGGGAAGCGGCGTGGGACACCGCCTTCCTCGACCTCACCACCGGGCGCTTCGTGGCGGGATCCGTCCCGCCCGGCAGGATCGCGGAGCTCTTCTCCCTGCTGCGCCCTCGCGAGGTTCTGCTGCCGGAGGACGCGCCGAGCCCCGCCGAGCGAATTCCCGAGACCCGGCGTCCCGCGAGCTGGTTCGCCGAACGGAACGCCGCGGGCGGGTCCCGGGCGGCGGCCGCGGCGCGCGCGTACGCGGCGGAGCTTCGCCCGGGAGCCCTCGCGCACGTCGGGAACCCCGAACCGCTGCTCTTCGGCGAGCGGATGGGTCTCGACGCCTCGGCCCTTTCGACGCTCGAAGTCTTCGAGTCTTCCGACGGAGATCCGGCGCGCAGCCTCTGCGCCCTTCTGGATCGGACGCGGTCCGCGCTGGGAGCCCGGGCGCTGCGGGACGCGCTCGCCCGCCCGTCGCGCGATCCGCTCGAGCTCGAGGCGCGGTGGGACGGGGTGGAGGAGCTGTTCTCCGGCGTGGAGTCGCGGGAGCGGCTGCAGGCCGAGATGGCGGGAATCGGCGACCTCGAGCGCCGCTTCGCCCGGATCGCTCTCGAGGCGGCGAACCCCCGGGAGGTGGCCGCCTTCGGCGAGGGGCTCGAACGGCTTCCGGCCCTCGCCGAAGCCGGGGCGGCGCTGCGCGCTCCCCGGATCCGTGCATTGATCGCGCAGATACCGGACGTCTCCGACCTCGCCGATCTCGTGGCACGGACGATCTCCCCCGACCCCCCCGTTCTCGCGGCGGCCGGCGGGGCGATCCGAGACGGCGCCGACGGCGAGCTCGACGCGATCCGTGCGCTGCGACGCGACGCCCAGGGGGCGCTCCTCGCGGTCGAGGCGGAGGAGCGCCGGCGCTCCGGGATCTCCACGGTGAAGGTCCGCTACAACCGCGTCTTCGGCTACTCGCTCGAGGTGGGCCACGCGCACCGCGACCGGGTGCCCGCCGACTGGATCCGCCGGCAGAGCCTCGCCCACGCGGAGCGCTTCGTGACGGCGGGCCTCAAGGAGCTCGAGGAGAAGATTCTGAGCGCCGAGGAACGCATCGCCGCGATCGAGGCGCGCATCTACGGGGCGCTTCTGCGGGACCTCGCCGTCGGGGCGGACCGCGTCGCGCTCGCCGCGCTGTCCGTCGCCGGGCTCGACCTCCTCGCGAGCCTCGCCGAGGTCGCCGCGTCGGGCCGGTGGGTCCGACCGCGGATCGCCTCCGCGCCGCGGATCTGCATCTCCGAAGGAAGACACCCCATCGTGGAGCGCTTCCGCCGCGACGAGCCGTTCGTGCCGAACGACTGCGACCTGTCGGCGGAGAAGCGCATCCTCGTCGTGACCGGCCCCAACATGGGGGGCAAGTCCACGTACCTGCGTCAGATCGCGACGGCGGCGCTGCTCGCGCAGGCGGGGTCCTTCGTCCCCGCAGCGCGGGCCGAGATGTCCCTCGTGGACCGCATCTTCACCCGGGTCGGCGCCGCGGATCACCTGTCGCGGGGCGAGTCGACTTTCATGGTGGAGATGCTGGAGGCCGCGGCGATCGTGCGGGAGGCGACGGACCGGAGCCTCGTGATCTTAGACGAGGTGGGCCGGGGCACCTCCACCTTCGATGGCCTGTCGATCGCATGGGCGCTCGTCGAGTACCTCCACGACACGCCCGAGAAGCGGCCGCTCGTCCTGTTCGCGACGCACTACCACGAGCTGACGGAGATCGCCCTCGTCAAGCCCGCCGTCTCGAACGCGACCATGGCGGTCAAGGAGGCGGCCGGCCGCGTCGTCTTCCTGCGAAAGGTCGTCCCCGGGGCGGCGGACCGCAGCTATGGGATCCACGTCGCGGAGCTGGCCGGCCTTCCGGCCGCCGTCACGGCGCGCGCCCGAGAGATCCTCTCCAATCTGGAGAAGCAGGAGCTGGATGTGAAGGGGGCGCCCGTGCTGGCCCGCCGCGGCGGCGAGAGCGCGGGCGAGGGCCAGCTCCTGCTCTTCACCGCAACGGAGGAGCTGGTGCTCGAGAAGCTGCGGGAGCTCGACGTGGAACGCATGACGCCCCTGGCGGCGCTCACGCTCCTCGCGACCCTCCAGGAGCGACTCAAGGGCCGCGACCAGTCGTGACGTCCCGTCTGTTCGGGGCGGGCGTCGAGGGGGCGGCGCTCTCCGCCTTCGAGCGAGGCGTCCTCGAGCGGCACCCGCCGCGGGCGGTGATCCTCTTCGCCCGCAACATGGAGGACGCAGGCCAGCTCGACGCCCTGGTGGCCGACCTGCGCCGGCTCCCCGGCCCCCCGTTTCTCTGCGTCGACCAGGAGGGCGGCACCGTGGATCGCTTCCGCGCCGTGCTCGGGCCGTCCGTGTCCCTGCGGCGCGCCGCCCGGTCAGGCAACGCGCGGAGGGCGGGCGAGCTCGCCGGCGCCGCCTGCGCCCGATTCGGCATCTCCGTCGACCTGGCCCCCGTGGTCGACCTCGCGGTGCCGGGCGCTGGGGAAGCGATCCTCGGCGAGAGGGCCGCGGGCGCAACGGCGGAGGACGTCCTCGCTTCCGCGGGCGAGTTCCTCCGCGGCCTCCACGCCCGGGGGGTCGGCGGCTGCCTGAAGCACTTCCCCGGACTCGGACGGGCCGCGCTCGACACGCACGCCGCGTTGCCCCGGCTCCCGCAGGACTCCGACGCACAGGAGCGGGACCTCCTGCCCTTCCGATCCCTCATGCGTCAGGCGGGCGCCGTGATGGTGTCGCACGCCGCCGCGGAAGACGGGATGCCGGCGTCGCTGTCGCCCGCCATCGCGGGCGCGATGCTGCGCGACCGCCTGGGCTTCGACGGCGCGGCCTTCTCCGATGACCTGGAGATGGGGG
>Ga0136614_10000816_pt1 | contig 17013 bp, 16 predicted proteins | sample AntDrymUQ2792106_2_FD_106643 | JGI IMG/M metagenome (GOLD analysis project Ga0136614, IMG submission 106643) | Polar desert sand microbial communities from Dry Valleys, Antarctica - metaG UQ279 (21.06) | ecosystem: Environmental > Terrestrial > Soil > Desert | place: Antarctica: Dry Valley... | reverse complement strand
GTCGAGTACGGCCATCCCGCCCCAGCGGGGCAGCGCGGGCATGAAGCGCGCCATGAAGTGATGGCGCTTCTCGTCCGGGCTGGGCGAGCCGAAGGTCGCAACCGTGACGTGGCGCGGGTCCAGCGGCGTGACGAGTCGCTTGATCGCGCCGCCCTTGCCCGAGGCGTCCCAGCCTTCGAAGAGCACGCACAACGGCGGCCCCAGCCTCCCATCGCTGGTCAGCCCGGCGACGTGCAGGCGCAGCTGGAGCAGCCGCCGACCGGCGGCCTTCAGCCGGGCAGCCTGCTCGGACCGCGACAGCTTGAGCGAGAGGTCGAGTTCGTCGAGCCGTCCCACTACTACTAGCGGGCCTTCTCGCCGGCGAGCGCCCCGCCATCGCTCGCTCCGCTGGCCTTTGACTCGCTGGAGATCGCGTCGGCGACGCGACTCTCCATCGCCAGCTCGCGGTCGAAGTCGGCGCTGTCGGCGTGGCGATACTCCAGCCCGCGACCGGCGAGCAGCGTGGCGAGCGCCTCGACGAAGCGTCCGTCGAGCTGGTCGCCGGCGACGCGCCGCATCTCGGTCATCGCTTGAAACGACGTCATGCGGTCGCGATAGGTGTCCTTGGCCGTCAGCGTGTCGTAGACCTCGGCGACCGCCACGATCCGTGCGATCGCCGGGATCTCGTCGCCTTCCAGGCCGTCGGGATAGCCGCGGCCGTCGAGGCGCTCGTGATGGGCGCGGACGATCTCCGCGACGGGGCCGTACACGCCGAGATCCTGAAGCATGTCCGCGCCGAGCTCCGGGTGCAGGCGGATCGCCTCCCAGTCATCCTCGGTCAGCGTGCCCTGGCGCTCCATCACGCGGTCGGGCAGCGCGAAGCGGCCGATGTCGTGCAGGAGACCCGCGGTGTGCGCGAGCTCGGCTGCGCGCTTGTCGAGGCCGGCTTCGAGCGCGATGTCGCGCGCGAACGCGGCGACCGCCGCGCTGTGACGTGCGGTGCGCCCGTCGCGCCGGTCCAGCGAGCGCACGAGTGCCGACAGCACGCCCCACGACAGCGACGCGTACTGGGCCGTGCGCTCGCGCGCGACGACGACAAGGCGCGACATGTAGGTGAAGGCGACGATGATCAGCACGACGAAGGCACTCGCGGCGAGGCCCGATGCCGCGTAAGCGCCGGCGATCGCGAGCGTTAGCGCGATCGTCAGCGCCAGCGACGGCAGGAGCTCGCGCGGGGGTCGCAGCGCGTCGCGCAGGCGGCCGCCGTCGAGCAGCACGACAAGCGTGCTCAGCAGGACGAAGTTGAGCGCGAGGAAGCCGAACGCGACGAGCCCGAGCATCGCGAGATTGTGCGCGCTGCCGTCCTGGGAGCCGGCGAGCCAACTCAATGCAACCGCGGCCAGCACCGCGGGCGTCGCAGCCGCGGCGAGGTTGACCGGCAACGCCACGAGCCGGTCGCGCGCATGCGCCCATGTCGCCACCTCGGTCAGGCTCACGATCACGAACGCTCCCAGCGGCCCGACGAACGCGACCGCGAGCATGCTGCACACGAAGGCCGCCGAAATGTCGATCGTGCCCTGCCAGTGTGAGCCGCTGAGCCCGCTGGCGACCGAGCAGGCCGCCAGCACGAGCGTCAGCCATCCGATGAACTCGCCGCTCGGTGCGAGCAGCAGAATCGGCACCGCGGCACCGAGTAGGAGGAGGGCCGCCGCGACGGCAACCCTCGGTCGAGCGTCGTTACGAGCGACCGCCACGGGGTAACCGTAGCGGTCACCCCAGGGCGGTCACTAGGTTCTTTCTCAGTGCGTTCGGAACTGTCCGCCGGTAGCGGCGATGACGCCCACGGCAGCGATCAGGAACGGGTACGCGCGGCACTTCATCTGCGTCAGCTTGGTCATCGTGACCTCCGGTTAGGGATGAATGGGGCGGTCAACCTAGCCGGGTCCGCTGAAAGCCACAGCTTTGCTCGCCGAACGTGTGCAATTTGCCCCGGGTCCGGTTTGCAACTGCACCGATTTGGTCCGATCATCCTCAGCGTGAGGACACTGAAGACCAGCGAGGCCGCGTTGATGCTGAGCGTGAGCCCCAACACGCTGCGCGCGTGGGAGCGGCGGTTCGGCTACCCCAGGCCGCAGCGCTCCGCCGGGCGCCACCGCCTGTACACGCACGGCGAGGTGTCTGCGCTGCGCGACGCGCTGCAGCAGGGCCTTTCGATCTCGTCGGCCGTCAGCCGCGCACGGGAGGCCCTCAGCACCGACACGCACACGCTCGTCGGCGCGCTCGCCGCGTTCGAGCTCGACCGTGCGGACGCCGCGATGGAGTCGGCGCTCGCGCTGCGTTCGGTCGAGCGCTCCGTCGAGGAGGTCCTGTTGCCCTCGCTCGACGAACTCGCCGCGCGGCACGGCACCGACAGCGCGCCATGGGCCTTCGCGGCGCGCTGGGCCGACGGCTGGCTGCGCCGCGCGCAGCGCCTCGCGCCGCCGCCGGTGCGCCCGCTCGCGATCCTCGTCGGCGATGCGACTCGCAACGACCTCGATCCCGACTCACTTGGCCTGCGCGCGTTCGAGCTGTTCTGCACACGCGCGGGAGCACGTGCGATGACACTGCCCGTTGCCGGCGTGGCCGGGCTGGCCGAGGTTGTCGAGTCGCTGGCCCCGGATGCGATCGTGATCGCGGGTAGCCACCTCGCCGACGACGATGTCGCGCGCTGGGCCTACGGCGTGCGCGCCGCGGCCGGCGCGCTACCCGTCGCGCTCTTTCGCCGCGTCCCGCACGACCGGCAGGTTCATACGATGGGTGCGCGCATGCTCTGCGAGGAGCCGTTCGCGGCGCATCGCCAACTGCTCGCGCTCGTCGACGAGCCCGCTGGCAGCGGGCACGCGGAGGCGACCGTCCTGCCGATGCCCGGCTTCGAGGAGATCGAACGTCGTCGTGAGGTCGGCTCGTGAGGCTGCGCGCAGTCCGCTCCGTCGATTACGACGATCGCGGCCTCGAGGTCGTGTCGTTCTGCGGCCATTGCGGGCTGGCTCCGGCGGCCACCGCGCAGGCGACGAAGTCGCGCGTCTGCGGTCGCTGCGGGCTCGGGCTCGTTCTGCGGGCCGCATCGGACGTGGCCCCGGCGCGCCATGAGCCGTTTCTCGTCGTCGACGCGACGCTCTCGGTGTGCGCCGTGTCGGCGCGCGCCGAGGCACTGCTGGGAATCGACGAGACGGCTGCCGTGAACAAGCACGTCGCGGATTTCCTTGTGCCTGCCGACGCCAATGCTCCGAGCGCCGCGAACCTGCTCGCGCTGCTCGCGGAGGTCGCATCCGGAGCGAGTGGTCCGCGCACCGCCGTGGTGCGTCCGCGTCAGGAGTTCGGCGTGCGCTTTCGCGCCCGCGTCGGCGCCTGCGGACCGCCGCAGGCCGCTCTGCTGGTGCTCACGAGCTGACGTTTTTCACTAGTCTGTCTGGGCTGGACCGGGGCTCCTGCATCGCGTGCAGCGTTGTACGGAGAACGGAGATCCCCGGCAGCGACTCACGATGAGTGTCCTACGCACCCACGCCGCGGCGGCCATGTTGGGCGTAAGCCCAAATACCTTGCGGTCCTGGGAGCGCCGCTTCGGCTATCCGACACCGCGTCGCACCGCCGGTGGCCACCGGCAGTTCGATCTCGGCGAGGTCGAGGCGCTGCGCCAGGCATTCGAGGAGACGCACAACGTCTCCTCGGCGATCTCGATGGCGCGCGAGCGCGGCTGTGGGCCTTCCTCCCCTGCTCGCCTGCGCTCCGCTTTGCGTCGCTTCGACGAAATCGAGTCCGACCGGATCCTCGAGGAGAGCCTCGCGGTGAGGTCGGTGGAGCGGACCGTCGAAGAGGTCCTGCTGCCGGCCGTCGACACGCTCGACGTCGCCGACGGCGAGCCGCCGACGGCCGAGTTGGGCTTCGCCTGGCGCTGGGCCACCGGTTGGCTGGCGGCCGCCAAGCGCATCGCGCCCGCCGCCACGCGGCCCGAGAGCGTGCTGATCTTCGACGCCAGCGTGCCCTGCGACATCGACGCGCTGCACGCCCAGGCGCTCGAGCTGTGCCTGCGTCGCGCCGGCATGCGAACGCTGATGCTGACGGCCGAGCTTGACTCCAGTCGCCTGGCGCACGTGCTGCGTACGCTCAACCCGCGGCTCGTCGTGCTGACCGGCCGCCGGGCGTGGCTCGACGCGCTCGCCCGGATCGCCTACCAGGCGCGCCGAAACTCCGATTTCGTCGAGATCATGGACTTCCGCGGCGCGCTGTCCGAATCGGACGCCTCGGCCGTCGCGCGGCTGGGCACGAGCGCCGTCGGCGCGCGCGACCTGCTGCTCGCCCGTCTGAACGCGTACGAGAGCGCCGCGCGCCGCCGCCCGACGCTGGCACAGATCTCCTAAGCGCCGTCCGCGCCGTCCGTGGCGGCAGCTACGGTCAGGCTCGAGATGACGCTCGTGCCCGGGGATGCGCTCGCCCATCGCGCGCTCGATTCGCTGCTGCGTGCCGAGGCGTCGGTCCGGCGGCGGCTGAGCGCCGATCTCGAGCGCGAGGGGCTGTCGGCGACCGGCTTCTCCGTTCTCGTGATCCTCACGACGGCCGGCGGCGAGCTCGAGCTGCGCGTGCTGCGCGCCCGCCTGCGCACGTCGAAGGCCAACGCGACCGAGGTCGTCACGACGCTCGAGGCGCGTGGGCTCGTCGCCCGCCGCCGCTTGGCCAGCGACCGGCGCGCCGCCTCGGTGGCGATCACGCCGCGTGGGGACGAGATCGTCGACCGGCTGTTTCCCGAGCACAGCGAGCGAGTCGCAGCGGCGTTCGCCGTGCTCGACGAGCAGGAGAAGCGCTCGCTGGCAAACATCTGCCGCAAACTCGCCGCCTGACGGGCCCGTCAGGACGCCGTGGTCGAAAGGGCACAGACAGCTGGGACCCGGTGCTTCCTACACTTGCTCGTCCATGGCGCGCGAACCGGTTGATCCTCAGCAGTCGCTCCCCGAGCTCGAGCAGCGGGTGCTGGCGCGCTGGCGCGAGCGCGACGTCTTCGCCGAGTCGCTGCGTCGCCGTGAGGGCGCCGAGCGCTGGGTCTTCTGGGAGGGCCCGCCGACGGCGAACGGCAGGGCCGGCGTGCATCACGTCCTCAGCCGCGCCTTCAAGGACATCTTTCCCCGCTTCAAGACGATGCGCGGCTACTACGTGCAGCGGCGCGGCGGCTGGGACTGCCACGGCCTGCCGGTCGAGATCGCCGTCGAGCAGCAACTCGGGATCACCGCCAAGGCGCAGATCGAGGAGTACGGCATCGCCGAGTTCAACGCCAAGTGCCGCGAGTCGGTCTTCGCGTTCCTCGAGGACTGGGACGCGCTGACCGAGCGGATCGGCTTCTGGCTCGATCTCGACAACGCGTATCGCACGCTCGACCCCGACTACATCGAATCGGTCTGGTGGTCGCTGAAGCAGATCGCAGACCAGGATCTGCTCTACGAGGGCCACAAGGTGGTCCCCTACTGCCCGCGCTGTGGCACCGCGCTCTCCAGCCACGAGGTGGCGCTCGGCTACAAGGACGTCGTCGACCCGTCCGTCTACGTGCGCTTCGAGGTCGCCCAGGACGGCGGCCCGCTGCAGGCGGGCGACGAGCTGCTGATCTGGACGACGACGCCGTGGACGCTGGTCTCCAACGCGGCCGTCGCCGTCGATCCCGAGCTGACCTACGTGCGCGCCAAGACCGGCCAGCTCGACGCGCCGGTCGTCGTCGCCGAGGCGCTCGTCGAGCGCGTGCTCGGCGAGGGCGCACGGATCCTCGAGCGCTTCCCCGGGGCCGCGCTGGACGGCGTGCGCTACAAGCCACCGTTCGGATTTCTCGGCTCTGAGCAGTACGGCGAGCGCGGCCACAGCGTGCTGCTCGGCGACTTCGTCACCGCCGACGACGGCACCGGCCTCGTCCACACCGCGATCGCCTTCGGCGAGGACGACTTCAGGCTCGGCCAGCGCTACGGGCTGAACGTCGTCAACCCGGTTCGCCCCGACGGCACGTACGACGAGCGCATCGGCCCGTTCGCCGGTCGCTTCGTCAAGGACGCCGACGCCGACCTCGTCGAGGACCTGCGCGCGCGCGGCCGCCTGCTGCGCGCCGAGGACTACGAGCATGCCTACCCGCACTGCTGGCGCTGCTCGACGCCGCTGCTGTACTACGCCAAGCCGTCGTGGTACATCGCGACGACCAAGCGCCACGACGAGCTGCTGGCCGCCAACGAGCAGGTCACCTGGCATCCGGAGCACATCAAGTACGGGCGCTTTGGCAACTGGATTGACAACAACGTCGACTGGGCGCTGTCGCGCGAGCGTTTCTGGGGCACCCCGCTGCCGGTCTGGCGCTGTGACAACGGGCATGTGACGATTGTCGGCTCCTTCGACGAGCTCGAGCAGCGCTCGGGCGTGCGCCTAGAGGATCCGCACCGCCCGTTCGTCGACGAGCTGACGTTCGCCTGCGAGCAGTGCGACGAGACGGCGACCCGCGTCCCCGAGGTGATCGACGTCTGGTTTGCCTCTGGCGCCATGCCGTTCGCCCAGCGCCACGAGCCGTTCGCCGGCCAGCTGTCGGCGCAGGAGCTCTACCCCGCCGACTTCATCTGCGAGGGGCTCGACCAGACGCGCGGCTGGTTCTACTCGCTGCTCGGCGTGTCGACCCTGCTGCGCGGTCCCGAGGCGCCCTACCGCCACGTCGTCTGCCTGGGGCTGATCCTCGACAAGGACGGCAAGAAGATGTCCAAGTCCGTCGGCAACGTCGTCGCGCCCCAGGTGATCATCGACCGCTTCGGTGCCGATGCGCTGCGCTGGTACTTCTTCACCTCCAAGCTGCCGTGGGACGGCTACCGCTTCTCGCCCGAGGCGGTCGGCGAGGGCGTGCGCCTGTTCCTGCGCCAGCTCTGGAACACCTATCGCGTGGCGACGATGTACGAGCCCGCCGAAACGGGCGCCGGAGGCCAGACCGACCTCGACCGCTGGATCGGCTCGCGTCTGAGCGCCACGATCACGACCGTCACCGAGCGTCTGGATGCCTACGACGTGACCGTCGCCGGCCACGCGATCGCCGACTTCGTCGACGATCTCTCCAACTGGTACGTGCGTCGCTCGCGGCCGCGCTTCTGGGAGGGCGACGGCGCCGCGCTGGAGACCCTGCGCCACAGCATCGTGACCGTCGCCCAGCTGCTGGCGCCGTTGACGCCGTTCATCGCCGACGAGATCTACGACAACCTCGACGGCAGCGCGCCGAGCGTGCATCTCACCGACTGGCCCGCGCCGCAACCGCGCGACGAGCCGCTCGAGGAGGCGATGACGATCGCCCGCGAGACGGTCCGCCTCGGGCTCGCCGCCCGCGGCGGCGCGAAGATCAAGGTGCGCCAGCCGCTGCACGAGGCCGTCGTCGTTGCCGCGGGGCGCGAGCGCGAGGCGATCGAGCGCCTCGGGGAGGTCGTGCGTGAGGAGCTCAACGTCAAACAGCTGCGCTTCGTCTCGCGGGCCGACGAGCTGGGCTCGTACACGCTGAAGCCCAACTACCGCGCGCTCGGCCCGCGCTTTGGCAAGGCGATGCCGCAGGTCGCCGAGGCCGTCGCGGGGCTCGACGCCGACCACGTCGCCGCAGCGCTGCGCGACGATCGGCCGGTCGGCATCTTCATCGACGGCCACGACCACACGCTGGGGCCGGACGACCTGCAGCTCGCGATGGCGCCGCTGCCGGGCTACCAGCTCGAGCGGGAGGGCTCACACGCGGTCGCGCTCGAGCTCACCATCGACGACGATCTGCGGCGCGAGGGCCTCGCCCGCGAGATCGTGCACGCCGTCCAGCTCGCGCGCCGCGAGGCGGGCCTCGAGATCGCCGACCGGATCGTGCTGACGCTCGACGGCGACGAGCTGCTGCTCGAGGCCGCCCGGCTGCACGAGGCCTACCTCAGCGGCGAGGTGCTCGCCGCCGCGGTGCACTACAGCGCCAACGGCAGCGAGCAGGTCGCGAGCATCGAGGGCCGTGAGCTGCGGATCTCGGTCGCGCGCGCCTGACGCACGCAGCCAGCGCGGCGGCACCGCGCCTTGGTTGACGCCGCTCCGACGGCACGCCCGATTGCGCGCCGCTTGTCTGGAACAGTTCCAGACAACCTGATAGCGTCGCGCACTGCATGCGGGGCAGCCCAACGCCGATGGAGACCGACGATGCCCGGCGCCTGCGTGCAGCGGGCCTGCGCGTGACCACGCCGCGCCTGGCGGTGCTCGGGGCCGTCCGCGAGGGTCCGCACGCGACGGTCGAGGAGATTGCCGTCCGCGCCCGCGAGCGCGTCGGCACGGTCTCCACCCAGGGCGTCTACGACGTGCTGCACGCGCTGGCGAAGGCGGGCCTCGCGCGGCGGATCGAGCCCGCCGGCAGCGCGGCGCGCTACGAGGCGCGCGTCGGCGACAACCACCACCACCTCGTCTGCCGCATCTGCGGCGATGTCGCCGACGTCGACTGCGCCGTCGGCCACGCCCCCTGCCTGAACCCCGGCGACGCGGCCGGATACGTCATCGACGAGGCCGACGTGACGTACTGGGGCATCTGCCCCGCCTGCCAGACCAGCACCCGCGATGGATCGGGAGTTGCATGAACGACCACACAGAGGGAGTTGCATGAACGACCACACACCCCCACCGACCACGACCGACGCCGGGATCCCTGCCGCCAGCGACAGCCACTCGCTGACCGTCGGGCCCAACGGCCCGATCCTGCTGCAGGACCATTACGTCATCCAGAAGATGGCCCAGTTCAACCGCGAGCGGGTGCCCGAGCGTGTCGTGCACGCCAAGGGCTCGGGCGCGCACGGCTTCTTCGAGGTCACCGAGGACGTGTCGCAGTTCACGCGCGCGGACTTCCTCAACGGCGTCGGCAAGCGCACGCCGATGTTCGCCCGCTTCAGCACGGTCGCCGGCGAGCTCGGCTCCGCCGACACGGCCCGCGATCCGCGTGGCTTCGCGCTGAAGTTCTACACGCAGGAGGGCAACTACGACCTCGTCGGCAACAACACGCCGGTCTTCTTCATCCGCGACCCGTCGAACTTCTCGGACTTCATCCACTCCCAGAAGCGCCGCGCCGACACCGACCGCCGCGACAACAACATGCAGTGGGACTTCTGGACGCTGAAGCCCGAGTCCGCGCATCAGGTCACGCTGCTCATGAGCGACCGCGGGACGCCGAGGACCCTGCGCAACATGAACGGCTACGGCAGCCACACGTTCATGTGGATCAACGCCGGCGGCGAGAAGTTCTGGGTCAAGTACCACTTCAAGACCGACCAGGGCGTCGAGAACTTCACCGACGCCGAGGCCGGCGCGATGGCCGCAGAGGACCCCGACTTCCACCGCGCCGACCTGTGGAACGCGATCCGCGACGGCAGCGCGCCCTCGTGGACGCTCGAGGTCCAGGTCATGCCCTACGACGACGCGCCCGGCTACCGCTTCAACCCGTTCGATCTCACGAAGGTCTGGCCGCACGGTGACTACCCGCCGATCAAGGTCGGCCGCATGGTGCTCGACCGCAACCCGCAGAACTACTTCGCCGAGGTCGAGCAGGCGGCGTTCGAGCCCGCGAACATGGTCCCCGGCATCGGGGCATCGCCGGACAAGATGCTGCTCGGCCGCCTGTTCAGCTACCCCGACACGCACCGCTACCGGATCGGGCCGAACTACCTGCAGTTGCCGGTCAACCGGCCGCAGTGCCCGGTCCACAGCTACAACAAGGACGGGGCGATGCGCTACGACTTCGCCACCGATCCGGTCTATGCGCCCAACACCGCGGGCGGGGCCGCGGCGGACGAGGCGCGCTACGGCGAGCAGGGAACGTGGACCGTCAGCGGCGAGATGGTGCGCGCCGCCTACGAGCTGCATGCCGAGGACGACGACTTCGGCCAGGCGGGAACGCTCGTGCGCGACGTCATGTCACAGGACGACCGCGACAACCTCGCGGCGAACATCCTCGGCCACGCGTCGGATCCCGACGTGACGGCCGCGATGAAGCCGCGCATCGTGCAGTACTGGACGAGCGTCGACGCCGACATCGGAGCAGCCGTGGCGGCAGGTCTCGGCGTCCAAACCGCTGCGCCCGCGGGCATCGACTGAGCTGAGCCAGCCGGCCGCGCGTCGCGCGGCCGGCTGATCAGGGGCTCGCCCTACGGTCATCGGACTCGATCTCGTCACGCAACGGCGCTTCGAAGCGCCGCGCGATCGGATCCGCTGATGAGGATTTTTCGCCCTGCGGTCATCGGACTCGATCTCGTCACGCAACGGCGCTTCGAAGCGCCGCGCGATCGGCTCCGCTGACCTCCGGGCGACGGTACTCAGGCGGCCGGCTCGAGCTCGAGCTGCTGCTCGAGCTGGCTCTTGTTGCGTGTCGGCCGCAGGCGCTTGGTCTCGGCGCCGTGGTTGAACAGGATCAGCGACGGGATCGAGAGGATCTGGTACTGCGCGGCGGTGATCTGGTTCTCGTCGACGTTGAGCTTGACGATGCGGACGTCGTCGCGATCCTCGGCGATCTCCTCGAGCAGAGGGGCGATCGCGCGGCAGGGAGCGCACCAGGGGGCCCAGAAGTCCACGAGGATCGGAGTCTCGGACTCGAGAACCTCGGCTTGGAAGCTGTCGTCGGTCACTTCGGTGATGGATCCGGCCATGCGGCACTCTCCTTCTGTAACGTCGCCCACGGTCCTCGGTCCGGATGACCGAAGGGCGAAAATCTTCACCCCACTATACAAACTGAAGCGACGTCGGCGGTGTAGGGGCCTGGCCTACCCGGCGAGCGAGGCCAGCAGGCCCGGCGCGACGTAGACCTCGATGAACGCCGCGGCGACGAGCACGGGCGCCGCGAGCACCACGGTGATCAGCGTCGCGGCCAGCAGCTCGTGCCAGGCCTTCTGGCGGCTGGCGATCATCCACGCCGCGAGCGGCAGAAAGAGAGCCACGAGCTCGGGCAGTGCGTGTGGCAGCAGCCCGACGAGCAGCAGTCCCGGCGAGATCCCCAGGTGCCCGGCCATCGATGACGCGCCCTGGCCCAGGGCGAAGGTCTGCGTGACGAGCGAGAACCCCGTGGCGCCGATCACGAACGCGATCGCCAGCGGGCCGGCCTTGTCGTGGATCGGGCGCCACACGCCGCTGTAGCGCTCGGCCTCCTGCGGAAGCGAGCTGCCCGCAATGAAGCCCGCGATGCAGGCGAACGCGTGCAGCGCCAGCACGAGCGAGTTGCGCATGAGGACGTGCCCGACGCGACCGAGGTCTCGCTCGGGGAACACGCCGAAGAACGACTGCGTGGCGTCCGGCACTGAGAGCAGCGCGACATACCAGACGGCGCCGAGCAGGAGCAGCGAGATCGCCAGCGACCCAGCGACCCAGCGTCCGACGATCGGCCCGGGCCGCTCATTCCAGGTCGCGAGGGTCGCTCGGGTGTCCGCCAGCCCGCGGACGAGCGCGAGATCCGATGTCTGCACGGACGACCCATCGGCGCGGACCCTCGCGGGGCGCGCTCAGCCGCGGCGGCCCTGGCCGGATGTGCGACAGAAGCGCAGCTGGGGGACGAGCAGCGCCGCCTCGCCCGCGATCCGCCACGACATCTTCGAGTGCCCCAGCGCGCGGTCGCGAAAGACGATCGGCAGCTCGACGACGCGAAAGCCCGCCTGCACCGCCCGATGGGTCAGCTCGACCTGGAAGGCATAGCCGCGCGAGCGCACCGTCGGCAGGTCGATCGCCTCGAGCACCTCGCGGCGAAAGCACTTGTAGCCGCCGGTCAGGTCGCGCACATCGAGCCCGAGGACGATCCGCGCGTACCACGAGCCGCCGCGGCTGACGAAGCGCCGGATGCGACCCCAGTCCGTCACGCCGCCGCCGGCGACGTAGCGCGAGCCGAGCACGAGGTCGGCGTCGCGCGCGGCGGCGAGCAGTCGCGCGAGGTCGGCCGGGTCGTGCGAGAAGTCGGCGTCCATCTCCATGACGAACTGCGCGCCGCGCCCGAGCGCGTGCGCGAAGCCGGCGAGGTAGGCCGGGCCGAGCCCCTCGCGCATCGTGCGGTGCAGCACCTCGACGTCGTCGTGCTCGCCGGCGATCGCGGCAACGATGTCGCCCGTGCCGTCGGGCGAGCCGTCGTCGACGACGAGGATCCGGTGGTCGCCGGGCGCCGCCTGTTCGAGCACGGCCCGCGCCGCCGCGACGATCGCCGCGATGTTCTCGGCCTCGTCGTAGGTGGGCAGGATGAGCCAGACGGCGGCGGGCATGGCGCGACTACCCTACGTGGCCGATGGCGTCGGACCCCTCGAACCTCCAGATCGCGGCAGCATTCGACGAGCTGGCCGACCTCTACGAGCTCGACGGCGCGATCGTCCACCGCGTGATGGCCTACCGCGCAGCGGCCAAGGCCGCACGCGAGGCGACGGTCTCGGTCGCCGCGCTGACGCGCGCGGGCACGGTGACGTCCCTGGCCGGCATCGGCAAGACGCTCGAGGAGAAGATCGTCGCGCTGATGGAGACGGGGGACATCCCCTCGGCGGTCAAGCTGCGCGCGAAGTACCCCACCGGGCTACTCGAGATGACCCGCCTGCCGGGGCTCGGTCCCAAGCGCGCGCGGCGGCTGTTCGACGAGCTCGGGATCGATTCGCTGGACGCGCTGCGGGCCGCCGCCAGGGGCGAGCAGCTGCGCGGCATCAAGGGCTTCGGCGCGAAGTTCGAGGCCTCCGTGCTGTCCTCGATCGGCGCGGGCATCGGCGAGCGGCCGGCGCAGCGCGTGCTGCTGCACCGCGCGCTGACGGTTGGCGAGCAGATCGTCGCCGCGCTGCGCGAGCATCCGGCCGCCGAGCGCGTCGAGCTCGCCGGGTCGGCGCGCCGACAAGCCGATTCGGTCAAGGACCTGGACATCATCGCGACAGCGAGCGATCCGGGCGCGCTGGCGCGCGCGCTCGGCGAGCTCGATCTCATCGCGTCGGCGTCGGCGCCCAACGACAACGCCGCGCGAGGGCGCACGCACACCGGCCTGCCGGTCGACCTGCGCGTCGTCGCACCGGAGAACTTCGGCAACCTGCTGCAGCACTTCACCGGCTCGCAGGCGCACAACATGGCCCTGCGCGAGGCTGCGGTGCGGCGTGGGCTGCACGTCAGCGAGTACGGGATCCTCGACGACGACACCGGTGAGACGCTGCGTTGCGCGACGGAGGAGGCGGTGTACGAGCGCCTCGGGCTGGCGTACCCCGAGCCCGAGCTGCGCGAGAACCGCGGCGAGCTGTCGCCGGACTTCGTCCCGCCGCGGCTGATCACCGTCGACGACCTGCGCGGCGACCTGCACATGCACACGACCGCCTCGGACGGGCGCAACAGCATCGAGCAGATGGCGCTCGCGGCGCGCGCGCGCGGCTACGAGTACATCGCGATCACCGACCACTCGGCCACGCACGGCTTCGGCAACCACGTCCCGCCCGACGAGCTCGAGCGCCAGATCGAGCGCATCGCCGAGGTCGACGCCCGCGTCGACGGCATCACGGTGCTGCCCGGCACCGAGACGAACATCCTGCCCGACGGCTCGCCGGACTACGACGACGAGCTGCTGTCGCGGCTGGGATGGGTCATCGGCTCGGTCCACACGTCGTTCGGCATGACCTCGGCGGAGATGACCCAGCGGATGGTGGCGGCCATCGAGCATCCCTGGATCGACGCGATCGGCCATCCCACCGGCCGCAAGATCCAGTCGCGCCAGCCCTACGCGCTGGACGTCGACGCGGTCATCGCGGCCGCCGCGCGAACCGGCACGATGCTCGAGATCAACTCCGCGCCCGATCGCCGCGACCTCAACGACGTTCACGCCCGCGCCGCCGCCGAGAACGGCGTACTCGTGCTGATCGACTCCGACGCCCACGGCGCCGACCGCCTGCAGCAAGTCCGCTGGGGCGTCGCGACCGCGAGGCGCGCGTGGCTGACGCCCGAGCAGGTCGCGAACACGCGCGGCTGGGCGGAGTTCGCCGCCCTGCGCAAGCGCGCGCGCTCAGCGGCCTAGCGCCGAGTTCAGGAGCCGCGGCAGCAGCTCGTCGCGCACGACCGCGTCGACGGCGTCGCGGCGAAACGGCGCCACCGCCGCGTGGGCGCGCTGCGCGTAGTCCGCTGGGGTCAGGTCGAGCGCGATCCGCAGCGCGCGCGCGAGACCCGGGCCGCCGTCGTCGCGCTCCACCACGAGGCGCGGGTCGAGAATGCGGGCCAGCGGCAGCGCGGCGTACGGCCCGGGCGCCGCCGTCGTGACGAGCACGCAGCCGTCCGCCAGCGCCTCGAGCTGCGCGATGCCGTAGTCCTCGCGCCGCGGGGCCGTCACGAACACGCGCGCGCGGCGCAGGAGCGCGCGGTAGGTCGCGGGCTCCATGCGCCCGGCGACGCGCACGCCGGGCGCGTCGATGCGCAGGTCGGCGCCGGCGACGACGAGCTGCTCGCCGTCGATCCGGGCGCGCGTCCAGGCCGCGAGCACGCGGTCGAGCCCTTTCTTCTCGGGGTTTGCCGCGTACGTGATCGCCGCGAGGTCGCGCGGAGCGCCGGTCGTCGGCGATGGCTCGACGGGGATCGGCACGACGATCGCCTGCGCGTGCGGGCGCGGCGTCTCGGCGAGCGTTCCGGGATCGACGGCGACGAGCAGCGGCGCCTGGCGCAGCCGCCGGCGCTCCAGCGGCCGCTGCCACGCGCCGTGGCGCCCGGGCCGGTTGGCGGCCGCCGGCGCGTCGTAGCGGATCGCCCCGGGGCGCGGCCAGAGCAGCGCAGCCGTGACGGTCGAGTAGACGACCGCGCGCGGCGCGTGCGCTGCGATGGCGCTGGCGGCGGCGACGCGCGCCGCCCTGGCCCAGGCCAGATCGGTCAGGCCGTAGGTGCGCACCTCGCGCGGCGCCTTCGCGGCGACGACCTGCACCTGCGCGCCCGCCCGCCGCAGCGCACCGGCGAGCTCGGCGTCGGAGGCGCGCAGGCCGGCGGTCGAACCGAGCGAGACGATGAGGACGTCGACCGCGGCCATCGGCCTGCCATCCTGGCGCATCACGTGGTCGGCACCTTCCTCAACGTCGGCGCGGTGCTCGTCGGCACGGCGCTCGGCGTTACCCTCGGGCGGCGGCTGCCGGCGGGCCTGCAGCAGCGCGTGCTCGCGGGGCTCGGCCTCGTGACGGCCGTGATCGGCGTCGACCTCGCCCTCGCCTGGCGCGACACGAGCCCGCTCTACGTGCTCGGCGCCGTCCTGCTGGGCGGGCTCGTCGGCGAGGCGATCGGCATCGAGGCCCGCCTCGCCCGGCTCGGCGACCGGCTGCAGCAGCGGGTCAGCCGCTCGCGCGATCCGTCGGCGCTTCGCGCGGACGGGTCCACGGTGAGCGAGGCGTTCTTCACGGCGAGCCTGCTGTTCTGCGTGGGCCCGCTGACGGTCGTCGGCTCCTTCGAGGACGGCCTGAACGGCAACGTCGAGCCGCTGGCGACGAAGTCGCTGCTCGACGGCTCCGCCTCGATCGCGCTCGCGTCGACGCTCGGCGCCGGCGTCGCGTTCGCCCGCGGTGACCGTGCTCGTCGTGCAGGGCGCGCTGACGCTCGGCGCGACGCTCCTGGAGGACGTCCTGCGCGGGGAGGCGCTCAGCGCGATGACGTCGACCGGTGGCGTGCTGATCATCGCAATCGCGCTGAAGCTGCTCGACCTCAAGGACGTCAAGGTCGGCAACTTCTTGCCGGCGCTCGTGCTCGCGCCGGCGCTGGTGGGCCTCGTCAGCCTGCTATAGGGGCGGCCGCCAGCTCATCGCACCGCGCCGTTGACGGTCAGGGTGTCGCGCCGCAAGCCGGGCGCGCGGACGAGCTTGATCGGCTGCAGCGGCGAGGTCGGCTCGACGTAGAACGCGACCCCGTCGCGCTCCTCGATCGCCGTCACCGCCGCCTCCTGCTGGCGCCAGGCGAGCGCGGCGATGATCGCAAAGCCGCCGGCGATCGCCGAGACCTGCGGAGCGAACAGGCCGAGGCCGAGCGCGAGCAGCGTCGACAGCAGCAGCGGCCACATGCGGTTGAGCAGCAGGCTGCTCGGCCGCTGCTCGGGCAGCGAGTTGCTCGACTTCGCCGACGCGAGCAGCCGCGCGATCGGCGAGTTGGTCTCCGCGCGGCGGCCGAGCCACAGCCCGATCATCGCCGCGAGGACCCACCACACGATGATGAACAGCACGAGCGCGTTGTCGTCCGTCGAGCTCGAGGACAGGACGGTGAGCGTCGCCAGCGCGGTCGCGGAGCCGGCGCAGAGCAGGACCGCGGCGCGCAGGAAGTCGACGAACCGCATCTGCCGCCTCGGTCCGCGGGCCTCTAGGTCGCCAGCGCCATGAGCAGCCCGCGCACGCCGAGCGGGCCGTCGACGAGCAGGTCGGACTGCTCCTCCAGCTGCTGCGGCGTCTCCTCGGAGCGCACGCCCACGCAGACCGCGGCGCCGAGCAGCCCTTCATCGACGAGCCCGCGCAGGCCGGCGAACGCGTCGAGGTCGGTCACGTCGTCGCCGACGTAGAGCCCGGCTGCGAGGTCGCGGCCGTCCAGCAGCCGGCGCACGCCACGGCCCTTGTTGATCTCGACGGGCGGGCGGACCTCGAGCACCTTGCGGCCCCAGTGGATCGCGAGGCCCTCGCGCTGTGCGCGCTCGGCGATGTCGCGCACGGCCTGCTCGGCGGCGTCCTCGTCGGGCGCTCCGCGCCAGTGAAAGGCTTTGATCGCCTGCTTGTCCTCGCTGCGCACGCGCAGCCGCTGCAGCTCGGGCGTGTAGGCGGCCTCGGCGAACTCCCGCACGGTGCGTTCGTAGGCCGCGATCTCCGGGTCGATCTCGACCTGCGTGCGGCCGGGCGCCAGCAGCTCCGATCCGTGGTTTCCGAGATACGCGATCGTCCCGAGCGAGACCATCTGGCGCGCGGTCACCGAGCGCCGGCCGCTGATGCAGCCGACGATGGCGTAGCGCCTGGAGACGGCGATGAGCTTGGCGCGCGTCGACTCGGGGACGGCGGCGTCGTCGGCGTGGCGCACGAT
>Ga0136614_10000815_pt1 | contig 17028 bp, 12 predicted proteins | sample AntDrymUQ2792106_2_FD_106643 | JGI IMG/M metagenome (GOLD analysis project Ga0136614, IMG submission 106643) | Polar desert sand microbial communities from Dry Valleys, Antarctica - metaG UQ279 (21.06) | ecosystem: Environmental > Terrestrial > Soil > Desert | place: Antarctica: Dry Valley... | reverse complement strand
CTATGAACAAAAGTATCAGGAACGTCGGCTCAAGCACCTAACGACGCAAGCCAAATCACTTGGTTTCCAACTTGTTCCATCGACAACGTAAACGGAGTTTCTAAGAAGAAGCGGTAGCGACCGGGTCAGTCTGGCGCTAAATTCAGTCACCACCATTCAGTATTCCACCCGGGTGTGAGTGACCCGGCCCCCACCCGGTCGCAACTGCCCCTCGGTTCTGTAGTTGGTATGATTGCATCCCAGCCAAAACTGCACCACTACCCGCTGATAAGCTCGCTTGACAAGATTTCGTGGCGCCCATTAGAGTGCTTGTTTCGCTTATCATACACTTAGAAGAACGCAGTTCACCATCGGGACTTGCGAGAAGGAAATAAGTGGCTCGATACAAAAAGAAGCGCGTGCGAGAACTTCAGCACGACCGATTTCGCGATACAGCCCTCGGCGTTTTCGATCGTCTGGGCAACCTGCTGGAGGGCCGGGGAAAAGCGATTCTGTATGGAATCGCCGCCGTCGTTTTGCTCGCTATTCTTGCGGGAGTTGGGCTTACTTGGAGCCGGCGAAAGGCCGACGAAGCCCGCCGAGCGCTGGGACGGGGAATTGCGATCGCTAGTGCCCCAGTCTCTTCTACATCTCCTCTGGATCCCGCTAGCACCTACGCAAACGAGCAGGAACGGGCTCAGAAAGCAATTGAAGAGTTTCAGAAGGTGGTAGCCAAGTATGGAGACCCCTACCGCACGGAAGCACGGTATTTTATAGCGACGAGTCTTATGTATGTAGATCGAGAAAAGGGAATCGGCGAACTGGCCGAACTTAGCAACAGCAGCTCCAGTGACATCGCCACGCTATCCAAGTTTGCGCTCGCGCAGGCTAAGGAGGCCGACGGCAACTATGACGAAGCGGCCGAGCTTTACAGTCAGATTGCGTCACAGAACCGTGTGGGGATCATCACCCCAGAGACGGCTAAGCTTCGGCTGGGTATGGTTTATCAGAAGCAGGGCAAGAAAAAAGAGGCTGCAGATACTCTCTTTCAGATAGCCGACGCCGCACGCAAAGCAAGAGACACCGATGGAGCAACCCTACCGTTATCGGCGGCCGCCCGAGAGGCTAGTCAGGAATTACAGAAACTGGATCCTGATCGCTTCGCCCAGCTTCCGGCAGAATCTCCGGCAGCGGGACTGACCTTTTAAAGCAATATTCCCTGGTGGTGGTTTTGATTTCAACTTAACGTTTCCAACGCCAGCGGCCGTCCCCATAGGCAGTCGGCAATCACCAATCTAACCCCGCATGGATAACCTTACCCATTCGCTTGTAGGGCTAGTTGCCTCAAAAGCAGGTCTGGAAAAGTTGTCACCCGGGGCGACAATTCTCTGCGTTCTTGCAGCGAATGTTCCAGACTCTGACATCGTGACGTTGATTGGCGGCCGCTGGAACTACCTCCACCACCATCGCGGCATCACCCATTCAATCATTGGCGCGATTGTCCTCGGACTAACTCTTCCAGTGATCTTCTATTTTGCAGATCGTTTGATCGCCAGGATTCGTGCGCGTCAACCCGCTGTCAGGTTGAAGGGACTAGTGATCGCGTCCCTCCTTGTTACCGCAACGCATCCCTTCATGGACTGGACCAACAACTATGGAATTCGTCCCTTTTTGCCATCGAGTTCGCAGTGGTTCTATGGTGACTTTATTTTTGTTGTCGATCCTTTTCTCTGGATGATTTTGGGAGGCGCCTGCTTCTTACTAACCTCAAAGTCGAAATTGCAGTTAGGTATCTGGTTGTCGTTGGCGCTGCTACTCACTTATCTGGTGATAACGGTTCCCGGTCAGCGTGGCTTGGATCAGCCGACGGTGCTCAGAACCATTTGGATTATCGTTCTAATTGGTCTTGTAGTTTCATTTAAGTTGGGCGCCGCACGAAGATGGGGATCCCGCATCGCACTCGGTGCCTTGGTAGTTGTTGCAGCGTATTGGGCTAGCCTCGCCTCTCTTCATTGGTTTGCGATCAATGAGGCAACGATCGAGGCAAGGGCCATCGTCAGCCAATACGGAGAGAGCATTACCGACATTGCAGCGATGGCCACCCTCGCGAACCCGTTTCAGTGGTCCTGTGTGGTGGAAACTGAGAGCACGGCTTACCGGTTTGAATTATCACTGGCGCGAAAGCACAGCGCTCTTTCACAGCTCGTTCGACACGAGCGAGCAGACACTGCCGATTCACCTGCCGTCGAACAAGCATTGCAGGATGAAAATGCGAGAATCTTTTTAGACTTTGCACGATTTCCTGTGGCTCGGGTAGTGGGAGCGGACTGTATGACCCAAACGCTCGTGCAATTAGCTGACCTAAGGTACACTCAACCTGGAAGCGGGCGTGGAAGCTTTTCCCTTGATGTGCCGGTTGATTGCCCGACTCAGGGTACTGCTCATTCTAGTCCATCCCAACCTAGTCGATTCCAACGTAGATGAACGACACGAAACAAATTGAGGCCTTGAAGTCGCTGGCCGATGCTGCCAAGGAGCGTTCTCGACCTGGTAAGAGAGTATGTGTAGCGAGCGTCCGTGCTTCCCCCGGGGCTTATCTGGTCGTTTCGAGCGTGCTCACGTTTTCCGCTGGTTTGCTGCTGCGTTCTTCGCAGGATGGGTGGGCGCTACTTGCGATCGTCGTGGCGTGGACGCTCCTTCCGGCGCTGGCACTGAGTGACAAGATCACATTTGACGGGCAGTCGCTGGTCCGTCGGGGAGTGGCGCCCTTCTTATTTCAACTCATCTCCGGGCGAAAGCAGCACCTTAGCCTGGTGGAAGTTGAGCGCGTGGATACAAACGCGGTTCGCACACTTCGGCGCGGCGGTAGAGTGCGCTATCGGTACCGCAGCCAGATTATTGGGAGAGGGACAGGCTTTGTTTTCGCTTCCGGTGGTCGTCGTTACCGCGAGATGGTGCAGCGACTCTTTCCGCTCATTCATGACGATAAGATCGATTTAAGAACGCGGGAGCTGCGAGACTATCTTTGCGACTCGAAATCCTTAAACCGCGAACTGGACTGGCTCAAACTTGCACCAGCCGACGTCCTGGACAATGCTACTGTGGAGTTTAAGCTCGGCGGAAGAAGAGAGCACGCCGGGGAACAAAGCGACACTCAAATTAACCCTGGCGACGTCGAGCGAGCGATCCTGCTGAGAGAGCTCGGAAACAAGCTGCGCGTTGCCGGCCGCCTTAGAGAAGCCGGTGAAGCGTTCCGCAGAGCACTGAATGTTCTTCCGCGCGACGGCCGGCTCATCTATGACTTCGCCCGTCTGCTCCGTTCGCAGGCAAGCGCTAAAGGAGATGCGCGTTTGCTGTCGCGCGCCCGTGCCGCTCTCCGACTGTCAGCTATGAGAGCTGATGAGGACGCCGCTTTGCTGTCACTGATTGGTGAAGGCTTTTTGGAGTGCAATGAAGCAGCCCGGGCCGAACGCAGCTTCCAGCGAGCGATTGAGCTCGAACCGCGCACGTTCCGAGCGCGGCTCGGCCTTGCCGATGTAGCTCTGCGAAATGGCAAGCTGGCGCATGTGATCCACCAGTATCGTGATGCTGCCCACGAGGCTTCCGAAAAGGCTCTGGTCCGCTATGCCCGCCGCGAAGCGGACTATTACGTTCGTCTCAATGACGACGACGATTATCTTTCCGCCGAGTTAAGCCGCATCAATTGGCTGCAGACGTTGACTCGCGTTCGACGCCTTGCAGCCCGGGTAACAAACGCAAGCGTACTTGTGGCACTGATTGGAACTTATGCTGATCAGGCGATCGCAGGTATTGGCTGGGCGCTCGCTTCATCCGCCTTGTTAGCATGGCTCACCAGTCTTCTTGCCGGCAGGTTGCTTTCCGCGCGTGGCAAACCACGTCCGATCGATTAATAAACATTGATGGTCAGAGAAAAGGCAGAAGAGATTAAGCTTCTGCCTTCCGTTCGCGCCCGGGGTATTCGGCGACTAAAGGGTCGTTTTCGACCGAGGTGTAGCAGGATTCTTCTCGCTCTTCCTCGCCGGTGTCTTGCTTGTCGTTTCTGATTTGGCCCGTCGCCGGCTGAGTGGCGCGGCCTCGTTAGTCTGCATTTTGGAGCTGCCGTCACCTGGAGTCTTGGTCTCAAGAGTAGCCGACCCTCCATTCGCTTTCGGTTTATTAGTTGAAACAGTGCCCTCGGTGGGCGTAGTCGCACTATTCGCCTTCGCTATCGTTCGGCCTTGTTGCTCGGTTCCCGAGGCCACCGCAGACGTTCGGGTGGGTTCTGGATTGAGCAATGCGTCCCAACGGTAGCGCGGATGCATGCGCGGCTCAGCGAGCTTTTTGAAAATGAAGTCGGCCATCGCTGAGACGATCCAATTGTGGTAGAACTCGCCAACCGATGCCAATTCGGCATCCGGCGCCGGGTTCATGAAATCGATGGCGTAAGGAATATTGTCCTTGATCGCAAACTCGACAGTATTGAGGTCATACCCAAGCGCAGTGCACAGGGTGCGAACGTCCTTCGTCACCCGCTCCGCAAGCTTTGGAGCGAGATAGTCGGGGTCGTGAATATACTGCTCACCAGATAGATATGGCTTCCTTGGATCGTAGCCCATGATCATCACTTCCTGCTGTCCTACGCAGTAGCACCGCACGAACTGGTCGAAGTCAACAAACTCCTGCAGAGTCATGCAGAGGGTTCCAGTCGCGTCATACTCTGACCACAGCTCCTCGAGAGAATTGACTCGTGAAACGTTTTTCCAACCTCCGCCGTCAAAGGGTTTCAGAATAGCCGGCAGACCGACGTGATCAATAATGCCCTGCCAGTCGAGGGGAAACTCCAGGTTGCGCAGGCTCTCGGTGACGATTCCCGGGATGTAGTCTTTCTGCGGTAGGAGCACGGTTTTGGGAACCGCTACCCCAATCTTTTGAGCCAGTGAAAAGTTGAAGAACTTGTCGTCGGCAGACCACCAGAACGGATTATTAATGATGACGGTTCCTTCCAGGGCCATGCGTTTCAGCGTGGCCCGATAAAATGGAACCTCGTGGGAGATGCGGTCGACCACCAGATCATATTGTGGGGGCGCGTCGTGACGAATGCCGCCCAAATTAACGAATTCGGCTATTGTTTCTCCTTTTCCACGCTCGTTGATGGCGTTAATCAGAGCATCGGGGAACGTCTTCTCCCGGCCAACCAAAATGCCTACTCGATTCATAATTCAGTGTCCTTTCATTAGGGCGAATGCGCCGTCAGGGCGCAGGAATAACAAACGGGCAAACCAGAACGCATGTCAAGGAGATTCATGCTGTGGAAAGCTAGGCAAAATACGCCTCGCCAGCTGGGTTGTCAAATGGATGAAGCCCGCTAGGCATCTGACCATCAGAAAACAAGCATCAATAATTGAGTCAAACAATCTAAAGTTGATGCTTTAGATTACGACCGAAAGCCGGTCTCTCGTACCAGTTCATTTTTATCGTAACTTCAGAGTTCACCGTTGGGTTGTTGCTAAGCGGTTCGGGCTCTGAACTGAGTGGAGCCGGTCTCTGGACATCAAACAAGTTCGCGTGACGTGTGGTAGAATCCGCTCGCTCATGGCCGGCATTCTCCCATTAGCCAGTCTGACTCAACATCAAACCTCCCAGAAGGAGAACGAAATCCTTGCTTCGATCATTTTTGGCCCCACTGGTCTTTGGCTCGCTCTTGCTTGCGGGCATCTGGTCAGCTTTGACCGGGAGCCCGGGGGTTGCCACCCAGAACAATCAGAACAATCAAAATAATACCGCCGCCAGGAACCAGAATACTCGCAAGAGCGAAAAGACCGAGAAAATCGACCGGAATCAGAAGACCCTGACCGCGGAACAGGTTGCCGAGTTAACGGTGCTGGTCTATGGCTCGCGTCCCGTACTCGCGCAAATACGCCGCAACGGGGTGGAACGCGGTCGTATCACCCGTTTCATGACCGATGGAAAGATCGAAGAAGCCACCTATGAACGCCGCTTCATTAGAGGAGAGAGCACGGAGAAGGACAAGATTCGGCTAGATCAAAAAATGTCCACCATGGAGTACTCGCTGATCTTCGGTGAAGGACGTCTGTGGGGTGTCATAAACGGCGCCGCTTTTACCCCCCGACAAGATGCGGCCGATGACTTCCTATCGCAGCATCGCCACAGCCTTGAGAGCTTGCTCCGCTACAAAGAGAATGGTGCCACGATTGACCTGAAGGGTAAGGAAAAACAGAAGGGCCTCGACCTCCACGTCCTGAATCTCACCGACAAGGATAAACGAACCACTCGCTACTACATCAGTGCCAGGACATTTCACGTTTTATGGCTCGAGTATGAAGAGCCGAATACCGGCGGTACGCCATTGAAATACTCGAAGAAGTTTTTTGATTACCGTTGGGCCCAAAGCACCCGGGTGCCTTACCGCACTGTTCTCGTGGAGGACGGTAAGCAAACTCAGGAGACACGAATTCTCACAGTCACCTTTGGTGTCAAGGTTGACGACTCGCTCTTCCAGAATCCGCAAGCTTGAGAGCAAAGGAACTGGCTGCGGATAAGACGATCTGCAAGGAGCCCTAATCGTTTTCTCGGCCTTTGGATTTCCTCGAGCATCCCGGTCCACTTTCGCCCCCCTCAGAGCACTGGTCGAATATCAGACTTACTGCATATCTTGTCATCCGCGATCCGCGGCTAGTCTTTTGAGAATACTCTGGGAAGTTCGTTTTCTTTCGGAACCTTCGCTGAATTCTGGCGTGTATAACCTGCGGGCGGTCGTTCGTAAGGGTTATAATCGGCATTCGGAGGCCGCTCATCTTTACCTGGTACCTGTCAGAACGGGGAGCGGTAGCGACCTGGTCCTAACAGGGAGAACCAAACCCGGTCGCTATCTGCTCGCGGTTCTGACAGAGAAGTGAGAGCCTACCCACCCTGATGGAGACACTGAGTTCCATTGACGAGCTAGGGTTCCCTGTAGCTTTGCGGCAGGAAGTCATTACTAATTCGACCTCGGATCACTCACTGCTGGAAGCGACGCGCACGGGCGATGATGATGCTTTTGCCGAGTTGGTTAGCCGTTATCGAAATCAAATTACGAGTTACATTTACCGCATGACGAACGACTACGATGGCGCAGTGGATCTCGCTCAGGAAACGTTTGTCAGAGTTTATCGAGCGGTCGATCGTTATCAGAGCAGTTACGCGTTTTCGACCTACATCTACCGGATTGCCACAAACCTGGCAATCAGTGAGTTGCGCAAACGTAAGCGCCGGCGGCTGGTCTCGCTGACCGGGTTTTTTCAGAATCACGATGGGAGTGAGAATTGTGAGCTCGACCCGGTTGACAATCGGCCGCTGCAAGATACCGAACTCGTCGCCACGGAAAGGCGAATTGCAGTGCAGCGAGCAATCAGTACCTTGCCGGAGAAGTATAGGGCGCCGTTAATTTTGAGAGATGTGGAAGGCCGGAGTTACGAAGAAATCTCCCGCATTTTGCAGACCTCCGAAGGAACCGTGAAGTCACGCATTAGCCGGGCGCGCGACTTTTTGCGGGAAAAGATGAGAGCTTATCTCTAAGATGGAGAGTGTTATGAGAGTAGTTAATTGCAAAACTGTTGGTCGCGAAATTGAAGAAGCAGACCATGAGAAAAACCTAACTGCGTTGGCGATGGGACACCTTGGCGGCTGCGAACAATGTCAGAGGTTTTACGATGAGCGCCGGAAACTGCGGCAACTGGTTGCCAGCCTGGAGACCGTGGCAGCTCCGCCTGATTTTGATTTACGTGTTCGCTCACGGCTCGCGAATGAGAGAGTTGGCGCCCGCGCAGGGTTGTTTACCAATTTCACATTCGGTTTCCCTCCACTTGGTTTGGCGACTCTGGTTCTGGTGATCGGTGGAGTCTTCACGCTCAGAGCCTGGAATGCTTCGACCACCAACTCAATCGCTACGCTGACCGAAACACCTCAAGCCACTGGGCCCAGCACCCAACGCGAACAACCGTTAACTGAGCCCGAAGTGAGAGCGAATGCTGAGAATCGACCGTTGCCTATTGCAAAGGATGGTACCGTCGAAGCAACCCGGCCAGCTCGACAACCAAAGAAGAGAGGTCCGCTCAGGAGTGGGGTCGCATTGTTGAGGAACGGCAGACGCCTTGCCACCAGGGAATTCAGCAGCACGCCAGCGCCTGTAGTTAAGCAAGAAGAAGCGGTAGCGAGTCTGGAATCTTCTCCCATCTTTTCGATCGAGGCTTCGTCACAGCCGCTAAGACTCTCGCTTGATTATTCCGGCGGAGTATCGCGCACGATTTCAGTCCCGGCACTGAGTTTTGGCTCGGAGAGGGTGCTGGCGGGAGACGGTTTATCTTTGGTCAAGAATTCGCCGAAAGGTGCGTGGTAGTTGTGGTGTGGCTAGGGCAATATAGACTGTCAAGGAGGCGTCCGATAGGAAAACGAAATCGTTGGTGATCCGAAAATGGCAATAAGAAGTAAAAGAAGAGTACGAACGTTGGTTTTTCTGGCTGGTGCGGCTATGTGCTCGCAGGTTCCTGGCTCTGCGCAGGTTTCCTCCTCTTCTGCATCGCCGCCCCCTGCTCCGGCGGCTCCCAAGGCCGGCCAGGCACGCACCGGGACGCCCTCTGGACCCGTCAGTGTAGAAAACCGACCGACTGCGCCCCAAGTAGTAACAATCCTGCACCGATTAAACGGACTCAAGATGTTTCGCTTGTTACTTCGCTCAAACGAAGAGTTGCGCGCCATAGCCAAACTAGACGACACTTTCAACATTACAGACGAGGTGCACACGAATATAATTGCGGGGTTAGCGCTTGACGACGGTCAAACGATCGCGGCCTGGTTACCAGACGCGGAGGCCGAGATGGGGCCGCCACATCATCCTTTTGCGCCAGTTGCTCCGGTTGCGCCGATGGCTCCTCCTCCTCGCGGTCAAACCCCGCGGGCAACAAGGATCGCACCAGGGGCCTCACTGATTGCTGGAACTGCAAACTTTTTTGAGCGACCTGACTTAACCGTAATCGCGCGAGACGGCAAGCGGCTGATTGCCCGATACGTCGGACTGGACGGCGTCACCGGCCTTTCAATTCTCAAGCTCAGCGACAAGAGTTTGTCTAGTGCCAATGACGCAAGAGAAGAGCTGGTTGCCATTGGCCAGCGCCTGCGTCTCTATGGTCCGGAGCCAGTGCCTAAATCTGAATCACGTACCAGAGGCACCATCTATGCGCGAATGGGTGAGACTGAGGGGACGGTAGTGGGGCTCGCGCGATCGCCGTCAGGAGCCATCGCACGAGTGAGAATAAAATCGACTAAACTCTCCGCGGCCAACATCGGAGGTGTTGCCGTCGGCGACGCCGGCCAAACAGTGGGCATTGTGGATGCGGTTGAAGACAGCGAAGCTAGCGTGTTACCAAGTGCGATGGTCCGAACTGCCGCCAAACGAGTCCTCGATCGGCAGGCTAGTGTGCCGAGGCCCTGGCTCGGTGTGCGGGGCGAGCCAGTGGGTTTGCTGGAACTCGACCAGATTGTACTCACGGGGTGGGAGCGAGAAGGGGCCAAGTCTTTGGCCGAGGCTCGTCGTGGAATCATGCTGACTTCGGTGGAGCCCGGAAGTCCAGCGGCAGTGGCGGCGCTTCGACCTGGTGACGTGATATTGCGTGTCAACCAGGAAGATGTCCGCAGCGCTGATGACTTTTCGTGGTTATTGGAAGAGGTAGAACCCGGACGATCAGTTAATTTCACCATCGCGCGACCCGGAAACCCTGCCCCCGAAGCGGTGGAGATCACACTAATCGAATCGCCCGATCCGCTGTTTGAATGGAGAATGCGGGAAAGTCCCGCAGCGAACCTGCTCACGCCAGGCGCTTCGCCTGCATTGCCACGCGCTTTCTTCAAATCATCGCCGCGATCACTGATTGCTCAAGGCATCGAGACCTTAGCCCTAAAGCCGCAAGTCGCAGCCCGTTTTGGAGCTAACGGAGGCCTACTCGTTATTTTCATCCAGCCATCAACTGCTGCTTTCAAAGCGGGACTCCGCTCGGGCGATCTCATCGAAGCAATCGACGGCAAGCGAATCTCGGCTACTTCAGAACCGGGCAGTCTTTTCACAAAACCTGTCGCAAGCTACTCATTTAGCGTGGTGCGCAACAAAGAGAGACTAGTCATCACCGTAGCGCCACACTAGATATTCATCTCTCAAGCGGGGGCATCCTGCCCGCTCCTTTTCAACGCCGTGGGATGCGGATCTCGATTGAGGCGTATCTTGAGCCTCCTTGCTGAGGGAGAGACGCCTGAGATAATCCTTGCAGACTATCCTGGTCTCGAGCCGGACGATTCGCTTGCCTTGCGTAGGCTCACGCAGTGCTCGCAAACGACAAAACTTGATTCGGTTCAGGGTGTGGGCTGATGAAAGTTCAGACCGCTCGGGCTGGACAACTCCATTTTACGTGGTTGCGTGCCTGGGATCCCCAACTTGCGCCGCAAGCATCATCCGCTCAGGTCCTTAGATGTGAGCCAGCGGTAATAGCCAACCGACGTTCTTTCGATTGAATCACTGCGGCAGGCCGACGCGGCGCAGGAGATCTGGGAAGCGTGGGTCGCTACGCAGGCTGTCGTAATCCGGGTCAACACCCAGGAACTGCATCTGAAGGTCACGCACGGCGTAGGCTCTTTCGAGCGACGCAAACGCCTGGTCCCGCTCGCCGAGAGCGGCATAAAGAACGGCCAACTTGGCGGGCGAGACATACTGGTTGCTTGTCTGCAATCGCTTAAGGATCGCCCGGGCGCGCTCGCGCTCGCCCCCTAGCGCGTAAGCCGTGCCCAGATAGATTCCCATGATCGAAGTATCTTGACCGAGCCGAATAGCCTCCTGATATGCGACGATAGCTTCCGCGTACTGTCCCTTCGCCGCATAAACACGACCGAGGCTGCGGTGCATGTTAGGAAAGTTCTGATGCCGTTCGAGGCTCGTCTTCAAGGCCTCAATCGCCTGATCATACTGGCGGGCATTGCGGAGCCTTTCACCGACAGCGGCCTTGCCGAGTGGCGAGAGTGGGTCAAGCTCCCTGGTACGTTTTATCTCGGCGATGGCTTGCTCGTGCCTTCCCGTCACGCTGAAATACTGGGAGTATCCGGCGTGCGCTTTGGCGAGGTTCGGGTTCAGCTCGATGGCGCGTTTGTATTCTCGCTCCGCAGTAGCCCAATCCCAACCGTCAAGTTCAAGACCTGCCTGCGCGTAATGAGCGTCCGCGAGGCTCTCGTCCAGCTCCAGCGCCTTCCGTGCCGCGGCCTTCGCTTGGGGTATCCCGTCTTTCGGGTCGAGTACGCCTTGCACCGCAAGGCCTCTGTAGCTTTCAGACAGTTGGGCATAGGCGGTTGCGTAAGCGGGATCAACGGCTGTCGCCTGACTGAGGTACTCGATCGCTTTCTTATCGTTCTCCGACCCGCCCTTATTACGGTAGAAAAGCGCCTGGAGCAGCAGTTCATACGCCTGCGGGTTCATCGTCTCGGATTTCGCGAGTTGCTGCCGCGCGCTGGCCGTCAGGCGCAGGCGCGGCTTCTCGGCGATCTCACTAGAAATCTCCGACTGCACCTGAAGCACATCTGTCGCCTTGCGGTTGTACTGCTCGCCCCAAACCTGTGTCTTGTCAATTGCTTTCACCAGTTCGGCGCTGATCAAGAGATTGTCGCCGCGCTGCACAACTCTGCCGGTCAGAATCGCTTCGACTCCAAGAGCATTCGCCACCTCCTGCGGGTCAACTTCTTTGCCCCTGTACCTGAAGCTCGAACTGCGCGCGATAACCTTTACGCCGGGCAGTTGCGAGAGGCTGTTGATGAGGCTCTCGGAGATTCCGTCGGAAAGGTATTCCGCGTCCGGGTTGCCGTCCGCATTCGTGAAGGGTAAGACTGCGATAGATCGAATCGCGCCCGAGTCGCCTCTCTCCGCGTTGCGCGAGTAGGCAAAGTACGCGACTGCAGCGGCCACCGCGGCGAGCGCCGCCAGACCTAGCAACGCGCCGCCTCTGTGCCGCGTGATCCGACTTAAGAGGTTGTAGTCGGCACCTGAGGTCGCGCGTGTGCCCTCAACCGCCGTCTGCACGGCTGCTTTGCTCGCCTCGGTCGAGACCGCTAGCCCGTCGGTAGGCGTTGCGGCGCCGCCTGCGCCCTGCAACTCAGGCGGCGTGGAGCGCTCCAGCTTGGCTGCAAATTCCAGTTCCTGCTTCAGGCTCTTCAAATCAAGCACGAAGTCTTTGATCGTTTGATAACGCTCGTCCCTGTTTTTGCGGAGTGCCTTCGACACTACGCGTTCGAGTTCGGCTGGCACTTCTCGTGAGTAACGCGCTAGCGGCTGCGGCTCTTTCTCACTGAGAATCGAAGCCAGCACTTCGCTCGATGTCGATCCTGCAAACGGCAAGCAACCCGTCACCATCTCATACAGCACGACACCAATACTGAAAATATCGGTCCGCGCGTCTACTGGAATTCCACGCGCCTGCTCTGGTGACATGTAGATTGCTGTACCGAGCACCGTGCCTGGGTCCGTCTTAAGTATCGCTTTCGTGGGTGCTTCGGCATTAACATCTGCTGATTCATGCGCGGTGAGTTTGGCGAGACCAAAGTCCAGGACTTTTACGATACCGTCTCGGCGGATCATGATGTTCTCTGGCTTCAAGTCGCGATGGATGATGCCCGCTTGGTGTGCCGTCGCCAGCGCGCTTGTCACTTGAATACAAATGTCGAGCACTTCATTCAACCTCATCCGCGCGCTTGAAAGATAATGGCGCAGCGTTTCGCCTTCAATGTACTCACAGGCAATGAAGTGAATGGAATCGGTCTGTCCGATCTCGTAGACGGTCAGTATGTTCGGGTGATTTAGTCCTGATGCGGCTTTCGCTTCTTGAATGAAGCGCTGCAGTCGCGTCAGATCAGCCGCGACATTCTCAGGCAAGATCTTCAACGCGACGGTGCGGTCTAGTTGCGTGTCATGGGCGAGATAGACCTCGCCCATCCCGCCCTCGCCGATTTGCGAACGAATCTTATAGCGGCTAAGTTTTGAGCCTGGTGAAAGAGGCGAACCCATAGAGCGTTTTTGGATTTTCGCTATTTGCCGACTGCTGAGCCTGATTCTATCTGACTTGCCAAAGGCCAGGGCAACAAATCTCTCTGATTTCAATTTCTATTCTCTGGTGAACCTTTGGAGCGATTATGCACACCACGGAGACACTTTTTCTGAAGCAGGCATAGACGTGAACCGTCTTGCTCCAGCAGGCCTTCAGTTTGAAAGGCAATAGCAGTGGAAAGAAGTCGCGAGAATCTAAGGGGAAATTGAAGGGAGGATTAACAGAAACTCACCTACCTAGGCGTAGACTGCCGCACCTGCGGCTGCAACTCGAAGTAATGTAAAAGTTCGTGCATACGCCACAAGCTGGTGCACTTCGAGATCTGGTTCGAGTCCCGTCGCTCGCTTCACAGTTTCCCCAGAATCGACTTCCATCTCACCCACGCTTCGTCGCGCGCTTTCTTGTTAGCCTTGTAGGCAGTCTGGGCCTTTTGGTAGTCCTCAGCCGCTCTTTGATCAGCTGCTTGGTCGCCCTTGGCTTGGGGAGGTGTCGGTTCGGGAGCGTCTCCGGCACGCATGAAGCCGTGGCCTGCACCTTCGTAGGTCATCGGTTCATACTTCTTCCCCAACTCCTTCATCATCTCGATGGATTTTGGAAGAGTCGCGTTGATGCGCGCGTCGTTACCTGCGTAAAAGCCGTAGACTGGCGCTTTGATCCGCGCGAGATCGTCTTTGCTCTCGGGGCCTGACCCGTAGAAAACAAAGGCAGCTTTTAAATTCGGATTGTTGGTGGCGTATCGAAAAGTCTGACTACCGCCCCAACAGAACCCTCCCACACTCACCTTGCCATTAGCCCCCGGGAGCTTCGACACGTATTCGGCCACCGCATTCAAATCGGCGGTAATCTGGTCTGGCGGCAAATCGCGTATCGCCTGGCCCACAGCACTGCGTTCGGCGAAAGCGCTCGTGCCGCCACCGCCGGGCCCCATCCCTGAAAGCAGATCAGGCGCGATGGCGATGTAACCGGCTTCGGCCAACTGGTCCGTAAGGCTCTGCACCCAATCCGTCAGGCCAAAAATTTCATGAATGACCACGACTGCTGGAGCCTTCTTTTTTACCTCGGGGTAGACGATGAAACTATTCACCTCGCGATTGCCATTCTTAACCTTGACCCACTCCTGATGCCTTGGGGACTTTGCTAAACGTGCCTTAGCCCAATCCTGCATTTCGGAATCCACCGCGGGGCCGGACGCCGGGCTTGTCGCAGGATGATGATCCATGTGTTGGGCCCGCGCGTAGCCCGGGACTAGCAGGAGAACGCCAAACAAAACGAAGAGAGCCGAGTCCGCCCTGGGGAGTGCTGCCTGTGCCATCGTTGCCTCCGTAGAAAGAAGCATCGTTTAGAAAAGGGGAAGCTGATTCTAGCAAACTGATCAAAGATGTAGAAATCCGACACGAAACAAGTATGTCCTAATTTGGGCAGCGTAGCTCTCCCAACCACAGGTACGACAGAACACGATCCACGAAGTCAGACGAAATGCCACTAACAAGATTTCTTGTTGGTTTGTGCGGTGGATCGCATTTGTCAATCCAACCCTTTTCCAGGTGAGCCGGAGAATTCGCAAGGTCCACCGTTGACGTGGACTACTTGTGTAGGCCCTCGCAATGAGGGCTAACAGACTTGGGTGACAATCGGCAGCCGGATAGCAGAGCTGTTGTTGTGATCCCCTTGCGGTATTCTTGGAGTCCTATTCTATAAGTCGCGGCCTGGGGAACTCCCTCCCTCTTAATACTTTCTTCCCGTACACGGCAGGATGTCTCTTGCCATGTCATGTCCAGTCACGGATGTTGAAAACTGGCCGAAGCACGCAATTCGGTCGGGTGCGCACGGGAAAATACAGATACGCGGAGGGGAACATGAGGGGCACTAGCACCAGGAAAGCAAAACAGCTTATGAGTCAATTGGACTTTAGAGAAGAATTCGAGCGCGCGATGCTCAGATCACTTCTCGTAGCGCTGAAGACGCGCGACGCGGATACTTACGATCACTCAAAGCGAACTGTCAACATTAGTTTACTTCTCGGTCACGAATGCGGTCTTGATCGGACGGACATGCGTTCACTCGAGTTTGGAGCGTTGTTGCATGATATCGGTAAGATTGGCGTCCCAGACAATGTCCTGCGCAAACCGGGAGAGCTCAATGACTTCGAGTGGGCCATGATGCGGCGGCACCCGCACTTGGGTCAGGAGATTTTGAGCGGCCTCAGCTTCTTAGACGATGCGAGGACCATAGTGGCCCAGCATCATGAGAAGTGGGATGGTTCCGGATATCCGCTCGGTATACGCGGCGAAAAGATCGACTTCGGCGCGCGCATTCTTTTCGTCGCCGACGCTTTCGATGCTATGACGAGCGATCGCGTTTATCGTCAGGCGAAATCGTACGATGAAGCCGTCGTGGAATTAAATTCCTGCGCGGGTACGCACTTTGATCCGCGAGTGGTGGCGGCGTTCCACCGTTGTCCGCGACGGGCCTGGGAACGTCTAACTAGAGGAAGAAGATCTATCCGCAGTGCGGAACTACCAACCAGGCCAGTTTTTGGAAACCATTCCCGTTAAATCGTCGCTAATGCCTACTCAGGGGCGCGGCTGTAATCGACAAACGGTTTCTCTGCCCCTGATTTGAATCGGATTGTGTTAACGTGACAAAAAATTCGAGACTAAGTGTCCGGCAACGGCGCGACGGCGATGGTTCAGTTGAAAGGCTCACGATTTACCCACACTCTGGTGATGCTTCGAAGGAACATTCTCACGGCCCCATTTCAAGGTCCTACTCATCCAGACTAGTTCGTCCAGAAAATCCTTTACTCGCTGTTCGTAAGCTGGATCCAGGAGTTTGCCTTGCTCATCAAACTTTTTTTGAATGGATGGAAAGTTCAGATCGGTGAAAGTCACCGCCAGGCCCAACTCGCGGACCATCGGCACCATTGCTTCAATCACGCGTGCACCTCCCCAGGGGCCGGCCGAGACGCCAACGAATCCTACCGCTTTATGGATGTACTCTTTGAGCAGCAGATCCAGCACGGCCTTCAGATTGCCCGGGTAACCATGGTTGTACTCCGGCGAAACGATTACCAATCCGTCCGCCTGAATGATTGCATCCCTCCATTCCGGAAACTGGTCCTTTATTCCCTGGCCATAGTCGTCATGCGGCAACGCGAACTCACTAACATCAAACAAGCGGGTTTCTACATCTGAGCGTTTCGCCATCTCACCGACCAACCACTCGGCAGCGTGTACACTCTCTCGCAACTTACGATTGGTCCCTAAAAGCACCGGCAGATTAAGTTTGTCCATGTTCTCCCCCGGCCAGATCTAACTTGTACAGAACTCATCCCTCATTCCTCGTACTCGTCCGAGCCCTGCACCCAAATGTACGACTGGATGTCGATCATGTCTGTCGGACGCAGATCGCGAAGGTCGCGTCGTACGACAGCCGCAAACTCGAGCAGGCTAACATAGGTTTCCCAGGAAGGTTTGGATATGTATTGAAAAGGGAATCCGTATTCGCGGGCGGCGAGGCGGGTGACATTTGGTTTCAGAAAGATGTGCATTGCCGGTTGCGCAATGAAACCGAAGACTGTTACGAGCGGCCAGGTGAGCACCCGCGTCTGCTTCCGAGGCAACGACGCGACCACCTCGCACCAACGCTCAAGCCTACTCATCGTGTCACCTCCTCCGTAAAGAAAGTCGTAAAGTCCCTGCGCAAACGACCGAGCGCCCTCGCGTGACTTCACGGCGTCGCGAAGCGCCATCTTCTCAAAAGAGAAGAGAAGGTTCGTCCGCGATTCAATCCTCACGGCGCGCAACGCGATCTCCGCAAACTCTTCACTTTTTATCAGGGCACGGTGGGTAGACTGGTTAAGGACTTTGTTCCACTGCTCATGTGCCGCCCATTTGTAACCGCGTTCCCAGTCTACGTAGGT
>Ga0136614_10000814_pt1 | contig 17033 bp, 11 predicted proteins | sample AntDrymUQ2792106_2_FD_106643 | JGI IMG/M metagenome (GOLD analysis project Ga0136614, IMG submission 106643) | Polar desert sand microbial communities from Dry Valleys, Antarctica - metaG UQ279 (21.06) | ecosystem: Environmental > Terrestrial > Soil > Desert | place: Antarctica: Dry Valley... | reverse complement strand
GGACATGAACTCGGTGTGGGGCGTGATGGACCCCGGCTTCGCGAGGACCTGACCCCGCTCTACGTCCTCCTTGTCGATGCCTCGGAGGAGCACCCCCACGTTGTCGCCGGCGGTGATCTCGTCGAGCAACTTGCGGAACATCTCGAGGTCGGTCGCGATCGTCTTGCGTGTCTCCCGCAGTCCGACGATCTCGACCTCTCCCATCTTCTTGAGCACGCCCTGCTCGACACGCCCGGTCACGACCGTGCCGCGCCCGGTGATCGAGAAGACGTCCTCGATCGGCATCAGGAACGGCTTCTCCGTGTCGCGGACGGGCTCGGGGATGAAGCTGTCGCATGCCTCGAGGAGCTCGTCGACCTTCGCCATCCACGTCTCGTCGCCATCGAGCGCCTTCAGGGCGGAGATCTGTACGACCGGGACGTCGTCACCCGGGTAGTCGTACGAAGAGAGGAGCTCACGGACCTCGAGCTCGACGAGGTCGAGCAGCTCGGGGTCGTCGACCATGTCGCACTTGTTGAGCGCGACCACGATCGAGGGTACCCCGACCTGACGGGCGAGCAGCACGTGCTCACGCGTCTGGGGCATCGGGCCGTCGGCCGCGGACACGACCAGGATCGCGCCGTCGACCTGCGCGGCTCCCGTGATCATGTTCTTCACGTAGTCGGCGTGGCCCGGCATGTCGACGTGGGCGTAATGCCTGTTCTCGGTCTCGTACTCGACGTGCGCGATCGCGATCGTGATACCTCGCTCGCGCTCCTCCGGCGCCTTGTCGATCTCGTCGAACGGCGTGAACTCGGCCATCCCCTTCTCCGCCTGGCGCTTGGTGATGGCGGCCGTCAGCGTGGTCTTGCCATGGTCGATATGACCCATCGTGCCGATGTTCACGTGCGGCTTCGTGCGCTCGAACTTCTTCTTGCCCATGACTGCTCTCCCCTTCTGGCCTTACTCGCCCGAGACCCGGGCGATGATCTCCTTCGACACCTGCACCGGCACTTCGGCGTAGGCATGGAGCTGCATCGGGCTGTGCGCGGCGCGGCCCTGCGTACGAGAGCGCAGGTCGGTCGCGTAGCCGAACAGCTCCGCCAGCGGCACCAGCACCCTGATCACCTTCTGCCCTCCCGCGTCGTCGATGTGCTCGATCCGGCCACGCCGCGCCGTCACGTCGCCCATCACCTCGCCCATGAAGTCTTCGGGCGTGGTCACCTCGAATTCCATGACGGGCTCGAGCAGCGCGGGATCGGCCTTGCGAGCCGCCTCCTTCAGTGCCATCGAACCGGCGATCTTGAACGCCATCTCGCTCGAGTCGACCTCGTGGAAGGTGCCGTCCATCAGCGTCGCCCGGACGTCCACCATCGGGTATCCGGCCAGTACCCCGTTGTCGAGCGCCTCCTGGATCCCCTGGTCCACGGCGGGGATGTACTCGCGGGGGATCTTGCCGCCGACGATCTTGTTCAGGAACTCATAGCCCCCACCGGGACCGGTCGGCTCCAGGTTGATCACGACGTGCGCGAACTGTCCGCGGCCGCCTGTCTGCCGGACGAAGCGGGTCTCGACCTTGCGCACCTCGCGGCGGATCGTCTCGCGGTAGGCGACCTGCGGCTTGCCGACGTTGGCGTCGACGGAGAACTCGCGCTTCAGGCGGTCCACGATGATGTCGAGGTGGAGCTCGCCCATCCCCGAGATCACCGTCTGTCCCGTCTCGTCGTCGAACTTCACGACGAACGTCGGATCCTCGTCCGCGAGCTTGGCGAGGCCCGAGCCCAGCTTGTCCTGGTCCGCCTTGGTCTTCGGCTCCACGGCGACGGAGATGACCGGCGTGGGGAAGCTGATGGACTCCAGAACGACCTGGTTGTCGGGGTCGCAGATCGTGTCTCCGGTGGTGGCGTGCTTCAGGCCCACGACGGCGACGATGTCGCCGGTGTAGGCGGCCGCCATGTCCTCACGGTGATTGGCGTGCATCTGCAGGATGCGCCCGATCCGCTCCTTGCGGTCCTTGGTCGCGTTGGCGACGTGGCTGCCGGCTCGGAGCACCCCCGAGTAGACGCGGAGATAGGTGAGGCGTCCCACGAAGGCGTCCGACATGATCTTGAAGGCGAGCGCAGCGAAGGGCTCCGAGTCCTCGGGCTTCCGCTCCACGTGCTTGTCCTCTTGGTTGGGGAGATGGCCCTGCACGGGAAGCACCTCGGCCGGGGAAGGGAGGTAGGCGACGATCGCGTCGAGCAGCAGCTGGACGCCCTTGTTCTTGAAAGCGGAGCCGACTAGCACCGGGACGCCCAAGCCGGCGAGCGTCGCCCGGCGGATCGCGCGGTGGAGCTCCTCGGTCGTCGGCTCTTCCTCGTGGACGAACTTCTCCATCACCGACTCGTCGTGATCGGCGAGTTTCTCGAAGAGCTGGTGACGCGCGGCCCGGGCCGCCTCCTGGTACTCCCCGGGGATGTCCGTGTCGTGCCACTCCTCGCCCATCTCGCCCTCCCAGTAGTGGGCGTTCATGTGGACGAGGTCGATCACCCCGTGGAAGTCGGACTCGGTGCCCCAGGGGAGCTGCAGGACGAGCGGCGTCGCGCTGAGACGGTCGATGATCATCTCGACGGTCCGCTCGAAGTTCGCGCCGGTCCGGTCCATCTTGTTGATGAAGCAGATCCGCGGCACCCCGTATCGGTCGGCCTGACGCCACACCGTCTCGCTCTGCGGCTCGACGCCGGCGACCGCGTCGAAGACCGCGACCGCGCCGTCCAGCACTCGGAGCGAGCGCTCGACCTCGACCGTGAAGTCGACGTGACCCGGGGTGTCGATGATGTTGATCCAATGGCCCTTCCACTGACACGTGGTGGCGGCAGAGGTGATCGTGATGCCCCGCTCGCGCTCCTGGACCATCCAGTCCATCGCGGCGGTGCCCTCGTGCACCTCACCGATCTTGTAGGCCTTCCCGGTGTAGTAGAGGATCCGCTCGGTCGTGGTGGTCTTGCCGGCGTCGATGTGCGCCATGATGCCGATGTTGCGCGTGCGAGCCAGGGGGTACTCGCGGATCGCGAGCCCCTTCCCACCGCCGGTCACCCTCTGTTCGGTCGCTGCCACTTCCATCCTCTCCGCGGGGACCGCCATCAACGGCTCCCCTCCACACGGGAAACCGGCCCCTGGGGGCCGGTCCGGTGTTCCTCTTCCATCACCATCGGTAGTGCGCGAACGCCTTGTTGGCCTCGGCCATCTTGTGCATGTCCTCGCGGCGCTTCACGGACGCTCCCTGGCCGTTGGCGGCGTCCATGATCTCGGCGACGAGTCGCTCGGCCATCGAGTTCTCGCGCCGGGCGCGCGAGAAGTTCACGAGCCACCGCAGGGCGAGCGTGGTCCCCCGCGTCGGCTTCACCTCCACCGGTACCTGGTACGAAGCGCCTCCGACCCTACGGGACTTCACCTCGAGCATCGGCCTGACGTTCTCGACGGCACGCTTGAGGGTGATCACCGGGTCGTTCGCGGTCTTCTGGCTGATCTGCTCGAGCGCCTCGTAGACGATGTGCTCGGCGACGGTCTTCTTCCCGTGCAACAGCACCTTGTTCACCAACTGCGTGACGAGCGGGTTCTGATAGACGGGGTCGGGGGTGATCCCTCTGTGTACGGCAGGGCCCTTGCGCGGCATGGCTACTCGCCGACCTTCTTGGCGCCGTATCGCGACCTGGCCTTGCGGCGGTCGCGTACGCCGGCGGTGTCAAGGGTGCCGCGAACGATCTTGTATCGAACGCCGGGGAGGTCGCGTACGCGACCGCCGCGAACGAGCACGATCGAGTGTTCCTGGAGGTTGTGCCCCACGCCCGGGATGTAGACCGTGACCTCGATCCCCGAAGTCAGGCGGACCCTGGCGACCTTCCGAAGCGCCGAGTTCGGCTTCTTCGGGGTCATGGTGTACACGCGCGTGCAGACGCCGCGCCGCTGGGACGACCCCTTCAGGGCAGGGCTCTTCGTCCTCTTCTTCGGGCGCTTCCGGCCCTTCCGTACGAGCTGTTCGATGGTGGGCATGGCTCTCTCGTCTGCACTCTTCCTTTGTCATTCACCGAGGCGTTCTGCCCCGGGGCGCGAACCCGGCGGAACCCTTGGGGCGCAGCGCGAACGCCACCACCCTGTCTGGGTTATCGCCCCGACCGGAGCCGGACACCCGTCCACATCCTCCATGAACGGGCGCGACCGACAAAGCTACTGGTCGTGAGCACGAGGTGTCAACCGCGTGGGTGCCACCCGGCGTGAGGGCCGGCCTGCGCGGATACGTGCTCTAGCCTACCGCCCGGCTCACCGCACCGACATCGGTGCAGCTCCAGCTACTCCTCGTCGGACCGTGCGACGCCCCCGAGCATGCTCTCGGCCTGCTGACGGGTGAGGCCGACCAGCGCCGGCTCTCCGCTCCCCTCGGCCAGCTCGGCGAGCTCCCGCTGCCGGGTGAGCCAGTATTCGGGGATCGCGTCGGGCTTGATCTTGACGGCCACGTTCCGGTACCTGCTCATGCCCGTGCCCGCCGGGATCAGCTTGCCGATGATCACGTTCTCCTTGAGCCCCAGCAGCGGGTCGGCCTTGCTCTGGATCGCGGCGTCCGTGAGCACCCGGGTCGTCTCCTGGAAGGAGGCGGCCGACAACCACGAGTCCGTCGCGAGCGAGGCCTTCGTGATGCCGAGCAGGACCGGACGGGCGGACGCGGGCACGCCGCCTGCCTCCACGATCTCCTGGTTGGTCTCCTCGAAAACCCGGCGATTCACGAGGTCACCGGGCAGCAGGTCGGTCTCGCCGGGCTCGATGATGTGCACCTTCCGGAGCATCTGACGGCCGATCAGCTCGATGTGCTTGTCGTGGATCGTGACGCCCTGCGAGCGATAGACCTGCTGGACCTCCTCCACCAGGTGCAGCTGCAGCGCCATGACTCCCTCGACCCGGAGCTTCTCGTGGGGGTTGACCGATCCCTCCGTCAGCTGCTGGCCGACCTCCACCGCGTCGCCGTCCGCGACGGTGAGACGGGCGCGGAACGAGACCTGGTACTCGACCATGTCGCCGGTCTCGTCGGTCACGCGGATACGCCGAACGTGCTTCTCGTCGTCGTCCTCGATGCTCACGACGCCGGACAGCTCGGTGATCTGCGCCATGCCCTTCGGGTTCCGTGCCTCGAACAGCTCGACCACGCGGGGAAGACCATGCGTGATGTCCTCGCCCGCGATCCCGCCGGTGTGGAAGGTCCGCATGGTGAGCTGTGTGCCCGGCTCACCGATCGACTGAGCGGCGATGATGCCCACCGCCTCGCCGATGTCGACCAGCCGGCCCGAGGCGAGCGAACGCCCGTAGCAGGCCTGGCAGACCCCGACGTCGGCCTCGCACGTGACGACGGAACGGACCCGGACGCTCTCCACGCCTGAGTCGATGACCACTTCCGCGAGCTCGTCGGAGAGCTCCGCGCCGCGGGCGGCGATCTTCTTCCCGCCGACCTTCACGTCCTCCGCGAGCACGCGCCCGAACACCGACGTGTCCGTGTGCTGTGCCTTGACGATGGTGCCGTCGGGCTTGGTGACGTTCACCACGGCCGTGATCGACCGATCCGTGCCGCAGTCCTCCTCGCGGACGATGACCTCTTGGGCCACGTCGACCAGACGCCGAGTGAGGTAGCCCGAGTCGGCCGTCCGCAGCGCGGTATCGGCCAGACCCTTGCGGGCGCCGTGGGTCGAGATGAAATACTCGAGGACCGAGAGGCCTTCACGGAAGTTCGACTTGATCGGACGGGGGATGATCTCGCCCTTCGGGTTGGCCACGAGACCTCGCATCCCCGCCAGCTGCCGGATCTGCATGATGTTCCCGCGCGCGCCCGAGTTGGCCATCATGTAGATGGGGTTGGTCTTCGTGAACTGGGCCTCCATCGCGTCCTTGACCTCGTCGGTAGCCTGCGTCCAGATCTCGATGAGCTCCTGGCGGCGTTCGTCGTCCGTGATGATGCCCTTGCGGTACTGCTGCTCGACCTTCTGAGCGCGCTTCTCGTGCTCATCCAGGATCTTCTGCTTCTCGGGCGGCGTGGTCACGTCCTCGACGCCGATCGTCACACCCGCCCTGGTGGCGTAGTGGAACCCCAGGTTCTTGAGGTTGTCGAGGACGATCTCGGTCTGCGTCCGGTCGTACCGGTGCACGACCTCGTCGACCAGGCGAGCCACGTCTGGCTTGAGGACCGGCTCGTTCCGGTACTCGAAGTCCTCGGGGAACGCGGTGTTGAACACGATCCGGCCGATGGTCGACCGGATCACCGGAGTCCTGTTGGCCCATCCATCGGCCTTGGGGTCGTAGCCCTCCGGCAAGAGCTCCTCCGGGAGCGCCTTGCCCGTGAGACGGACGCGCACCGGATCGTGGAGCGAGTGACCGCGGTCGTACGCGAGCAGGGCCTCGGCGGTCGAGCCGAACGTCGGGATGTCCTCGTCCTTCATCTCCTCGTTCTGGGTGAGGGTCAGGTAGTACAGCCCGAGGACCATGTCCTGCGACGGGGTCGCGATAGGGCGTCCGTGCGCCGGCGACAGGATGTTGTTGGTCGACAGCATGAGGATCCGGGCTTCGGCCTGCGCCTCCGCTGACAACGGAACGTGCACCGCCATCTGGTCGCCATCGAAGTCGGCGTTGAACGCTGCGCAGACGAGCGGATGGATCTTGATGGCCTTGCCCTCGACCAGGACCGGCTCGAAGGCCTGGATCCCCAGGCGGTGCAGGGTCGGTGCGCGGTTCAGCAGGACCGGGTGCTCGCGGATCGCCTCCTCGAGGACGTCCCAAACCTGCGGCCGGGCGCGCTCGACCATGCGCTTGGCGCTCTTGATGTTCTGCGCGAGGTTCTGATCGACCAGCCGCTTCATGACGAACGGCTTGAACAGCTCGAGCGCCATCTGCTTGGGCAGTCCGCACTGGTGCAGGCGGAGTTCCGGTCCCACCACGATCACCGAACGGCCCGAGTAGTCGACCCGCTTGCCGAGCAGGTTCTGGCGGAACCGCCCCTGCTTGCCCTTCAGCATGTCGGAGAGCGACTTCAGCGGGCGGTTGCCGGGCCCCGTGACGGGGCGACCGCGGCGACCGTTGTCGAAGAGCGCGTCGACCGCTTCCTGGAGCATGCGCTTCTCGTTGTTCACGATGATCTCCGGCGCCTGCAGGTCGAGGAGCCGCTTCAGCCGGTTGTTCCGGTTGATCACGCGCCGGTACAGGTCGTTCAGGTCGGAGGTGGCGAACCTGCCACCGTCGAGCTGGACCATCGGACGAAGGTCGGGCGGGATGACGGGGATCGCGTCGAGCACCATGCCCATGGGGTTGGAGCGCCCCTCCACGAAGTTGGAGGCGACCTTGAGTCGCTTGATGGCCTTGAGGCGCTTGGTGCCCTTGCCGTTCTCGATCGTCTCGCGAAGGGCCTCGCCTTCGGCGACGACATCGTAGTCCGAGAGCAGCCGCTTGATGGCCTCGGCGCCCATGCCTCCGTCGAAGTAGTCCGCGAAGCGCTCGCGGAGCGACCGGTACACGGCGTCGTCCGCAACCAGCTGCTTCACCTTCAGGCTCTTGAAGGCGGACACCACGTCGTCGAGGTGTTGGGTGTCGCGTCCGGCGGCCTCGTGGATCCGCTCGACGTCACGCTGGGCTTCGCGCTTGGCCGCCGAGAGCTGCGCACCCTTGGCGCCTTCGGCCTCGAGCTCCTTCAACCGGTCCTCGAGCTCGGACAGCCGGCGCTTGACCTGATCGTCCCGGTCGGCCTCGATCTCGCGCTTCTCGGCCTCGATCTCCTCCTCGATGCCGGGGAAGTCCTTGTGACGCCGCTCGTCATCGATGCGGGTGACCACGTAGGCGGCGAAGTAGATGATGCGCTCGAGGTCCTTCGGCGCGATGTCCAGCAGGTAGCCCAGGCGCGAGGGGACGCCCTTGAAGTACCAGATGTGGGTCACGGGAGCGGCGAGCTCGATGTGGCCCATGCGGTCTCGACGCACCTTGGAACGGGTGATCTCCACGCCACAGCGCTCGCAGATGATCCCCTTGAACCGGACGCGCTTGTACTTGCCGCAGTGGCATTCCCAGTCGCGCGTCGGTCCGAAGATCCGCTCGCAGAAGAGTCCATCCTTCTCCGGCTTCAGCGTGCGGTAGTTGATCGTCTCCGGCTTCTTGACCTCTCCGTTTGACCATGCCCGGATCTGGTCGGCCGTCGCCAACCCGATCCGGAGCTCGTCGAAGTAGTTCACATCCAGCACTTAGGCCTCCGCCTCCTCAAGAAGTCCCCGCATCTCTCTCAACGCTTCGGTATTCCCATCTGGCCACCATCCCGGGCTCGGCCGGTGGGTCAATCGAAGTCCGCCCCCGCGGGCTCGCGCCGGCTGAGATCGATCCCCAGCTCCTCGGCCGCCCGGAAGACGTCCTCGTCGGTCTCTCGCAGCTCGATCTCATCACCCGTCGCCGAGCGAACCTCGACGTTCAGGGAGAGCGACTGCATCTCCTTGATCAGCACCTTGAAGGACTCCGGGATCCCCGGCTCAGGGATGTTCTCGCCCTTCACGATCGCCTCGTAGACCTTCACGCGGCCCAAGACATCGTCCGACTTGATGGTGAGCAGCTCCTGGAGCGCGTAGGCCGCTCCGTAGGCCTCGAGCGCCCACACCTCCATCTCGCCGAATCGCTGCCCGCCGAACTGGGCCTTCCCCCCGAGCGGCTGTTGCGTGATCATCGAGTAGGGGCCGGTGGACCGCGCGTGGATCTTGTCGTCCACCAGGTGCAGCAGCTTCAGGATGTACGCGACACCCACGGTGACCAGCTCCGCGTAGGGCTGACCGTTCCGTCCGTCGAACAGCTGCGCCTTGCCGATGTCGTTCACCAGCTTCTGGCCGTCCGAGCTCGGATGCGAGCTGCGGAGCGCCGCGAGGATCTCGTCCTCCTTGGCACCGTCGAAGACCGGCGTGGCGATGTGCACGGGTCCCGTGTGGTCCTCGCCGTCCTTGTCGAACCCGACCATCGCGGCGTAGCCGAGGTGCGCCTCGAGCACCTGACCCAGGTTCATCCGCGAAGGGACGCCCAACGGGTTCAGGATGATGTCCACCGGCGTGCCGTCCTCGAGGAAGGGCATGTCCTCCTCGGGCAGGATCGTCGAGATCACGCCCTTGTTGCCGTGCCGGCCGGCGAGCTTGTCGCCGTCCGAGATCTTCCGCTTCTGCGCGACGTACACGCGCACGAGCTGGTTCACGCCCGGCGGCAGCTCGTCGCCGTCGTCGCGGTTGAACACGCGAACGCCGATGACCTTGCCGGACTCGCCGTGTGGCACCTTGAGCGAGGTGTCGCGGACCTCGCGCGCCTTCTCGCCGAAGATCGCGCGCAGGAGCCGCTCCTCGGGGGTGAGCTCCGTCTCGCCCTTGGGCGTCACCTTGCCGACGAGGTAGTCGCCGGGGTTGACCTCGGCACCGATCCGCACGATGCCCCGCTCGTCCAGGTCTTTCAGGATCTCCTCCGAGACGTTGGGGATGTCGCGGGTGATCTCCTCGGCTCCCAGCTTGGTGTCGCGGGCGTCGACCTCATGCTCCTCGATGTGGATCGAGGTCAGGACGTCGTCCTTGACGAGCCGCTCCGAGATGATGATCGCGTCCTCGTAGTTGTGGCCTTCCCACGGCATGTAGGCGACGAGGAGGTTCTTCCCGAGGGCGATCTCGCCCTGGTCGGTGGATGGACCGTCCGCGATGACCTGCCCCTTGGCGATCTTCTCGCCGATGTCGACGACGGGCTTCTGGTTGAAGTTGGTCCCCTGGTTGGTCCGCCGGAACTTGATGAGGTCGTAGGTGCGGAGCTTGCCCGTCTTCTCCTTGACCACGATGTCGACGGCCGACACGTCCTCGACCGTGCCCGCCTCCTCGGCGAGCACCACGTCACCGGCATCGACCGCCGCGCGGAACTCGACGCCGGTTCCGACCAGCGGGGCCTCGGCCCGCAGCAGAGGGACCGCCTGGCGCTGCATGTTGGCGCCCATCAGGGCACGGTTGGCGTCGTCGTGCTCGAGGAACGGGATCAGTGCGGCACCGACGGAGACCAGCTGCTTGGGCGAAACGTCCATGTAGTCGATCTCGTCGGGTGAGACCTGATCGACCTCACCGCCCTTGCGGCGCACCAGGACCTGGCTGTCCTGGAAGGTGCCGTCGGACGACAGCCACGCGTTGGCCTGGGCGATCACGTGGCGGTCCTCTTCGTCTGCCGAGAGGTAGTCGATCTTCGCGGTGACCTTGCCACCGTCGACCCGCCGGTATGGAGTCTCGATGAACCCGAACTCGTTGATCCTCCCGAAGCTGGACAGCGATCCGATCAGGCCGATGTTCGGACCCTCCGGTGTCTCGATCGGGCACATCCGGCCGTAGTGCGACGGGTGCACGTCGCGCACCTCGAAGCCCGCGCGCTCACGCGACAGACCGCCGGGGCCGAGCGCCGAGAGACGGCGCTTGTGGGTGAGCCCCGCGAGGGTGTTGGTCTGGTCCATGAACTGGGAAAGCTGCGACGTCCCGAAGAACTCCTTGATGGAGGCGACGACCGGGCGGATGTTGATCAGGGTCTGTGGCGTGATCGCCTCGACGTCCTGGGTGGTCATCCGTTCCTTCACGACCCGCTCCATGCGGGACAGGCCGATCCGGATCTGGTTCTGGATCAGCTCGCCCACCGACCGGAGCCGGCGGTTGCCGAAGTGGTCGATGTCGTCCGGGTCATACCCCTCTTGGGCGGCGTGCAGGTTCACGAGGTAGCCGACGGTCTTGAGGATGTCCTCGAAAGTGAGGACCGCCTTGTACTTCGGTGCACCTTGCCCGCCGGACTCTTCCTTCTGCATCGAGGAGAAGACGCGATACCGGTTCTGCTCCCAGGCCTTCTTGTCGGGGTTGTCGAGCTCCCCCAGCCCCTTGTGGTGGGCCCGAAGCTGCTTCAGGAGCAGGCCCTCAGCGGGGCCGAGCTTCTTGTCCACCTTGTGACGACCGACACGTGCCACGTCGTAGCGCTTGGGATTGAAGAACAGGTTCTCGAGAAGGGTCTTAGCGCTCTCGGCCGTTGGCGGCTCGCCGGGCCGGAGCTTGCGGTAGATGTCCTCGAGCGCTTCCTCCTGCGTCTCGAAGTGGTCCTTCTCGAGGGTGTTCTGGATCGACTGCGCGTTGCCGAAGAGCTTGAGGAGCTCACCGGCGTCGAATCCCAGGGCCTTCAGGAACACCGTCACGTTCTGCCGGCGCTTGCGGTCGATCCGGACCCCGACCGTGTCCTTCTTGTCGACGTCGAACTCGAGCCAAGCACCCCTCGACGGGATGATCTTCGCGATGAAGACGTCCTTGTCGGACGTCTTGTCCGGCTCCTTGCTGAAGTAGACGCCTGGCGAGCGCACCAGCTGGGAGACCACGACACGCTCGGTGCCGTTGATGATGAAGGTGCCCCTGTCGGTCATCATGGGGAAGTCCCCCAAGAAAACCTCCTGCTCCTTGATCTCGCCGGTGACCTTGTTGACGAAGGTCGCCTCGACGAACAAAGGAGCGGAGAACGTGATGTCCTTGTCCCGGCACTCCTCTTCGGAGAACTTCATCTCCCGGAACTCGTGCTTCCCGAAATACAGCTGGAACTGCTCGGTGAAGTCCTCGATGGGCGAAACCTCCTCGAGGACCTCCTTGAGGCCTTCGTTCAGGAGTCGATCGAAGGAGTCCTTCTGTATGGCAACGAGGTCGGGAAGCTGAAGAACCTCGTCGAGCTTGGCGAAACTGACACGATTCCGAACAGGCACGAGCTGATCAGGCAAGCAGAACCCCTCCCGGGAGACGTCAAGGGCGCACGGCAGGGCGCGGTGGACGGCACGGCAAACGAGCAGTCTACGAGGAGATGCAGGCACCGTCAACGGAGCCTGCCCGGACGGCGGGTTGCGATGAGGGTACGCCCCGCGAGGCCCGCCGGTCAACCCGCCGAAGGGCGGGTTGGCCGGGGGCCCGGCGAGGCCCGCGGCCTGGGCTGATGGTGTCGTCGTCCGACCGGCGGTAGGGTCGGGCGACGATGGCCTCAGACCCCCTCCCGTCCGGTCGGTGGCGCCCCAGGACCCGCCGGAAGCGGGTCGCCCTCGCGGTCTGGGCGGGGCTGGCAACCTTCGCGATCCTGCTCGTTCTCGACGGCATCTGGGCCGGGCGGAACCTGGCTCGGGGACTCACCAACGCCCGGTCGGAGCTCGCGGTCGCGATCGAGTCGATCGTGACCGGGGACCCTCAGGCGGCGGCACCCCATTTCGCCGCCGCCGCCGAGGCCGCGGACAGTGCCGTCGGTTCGGTCGGGCATCCGTCCCTCGGCCTGGCGGGCCTCCTCCCGGTGGTGGGCGACAACATCGAGGCCGCGGAGGCAGTCGCCGAAGCCTCGCGTGCGACGGCGGAGGCGGGCGTCACGATGGTGGAGGTCGCCCGTGACCTCGGTTGGACCGACATCCGGATCCCGGCCTCGACCGCCTCAGGCGCGCTGAACATCGAGGCCTTCGAGACGGCCCTACCCGCCATGGGATCGGTGGCCGCTCGGCTCCGAGAGGCCGCGACCGCGCTCGAGTCCGCCGGAGGCGACGGGCTCCTCGGGCCCGTCGCCTCCGGCTACCGCGACAGCGTCGAGGGCCTGTCCCGCCGCGCCGACCTCGCTCTCCGCTTCCGGGACTCGATGCAGCTCGTCACCGCGATGTTCGGGGGGCAGCGCCGGTACCTCGTGTGCGTGCCATCACTCGGCGTATCACGGCCGGGCGGGGGTGCCCCGGCCGCCGTCGGCGTCCTGGTGGTCGACGACGGCGCACTCGAGCTCGAGTCGATGACACCCGCGCCGGGAGATCTCGCAGGCATCGACGTCTCCCTCGATTGGCCGACGACCGCGCGGGCGCTGATGAGAGCCGCAGAGGGATCGGACTTCGATGCTGTCGACGGGGTCATCCTGATCGACACGGTGGCGCTCCAAGACCTCGTCTGGGCGATCGGGGATGTGAAGGTGAAAGGTCTGCCAGTCGCGCTGTCGGACGAGACCACGACCTCGGCGTTGGAGATCGAACCCTTCCTGGGAAGCAACCCGCGCGAGGCCGCCCTCGTCCACACCGATCGAGTCTCGCGGATCCTGCGGGCCTTCCTCCAACGGCGACCGGGCGTGGAGTCTTTCGCGCTCGCCACCGCGGCCGGCACGCGCAGCAGGCATCTCTCCGTCTACCTCCCCGGAGCCGAGGAAAAACGCCTGCTTCGGTCTCTCGGCCTGGACGGACGGGCCAGCCTGAAGGGCGAGGGGATCCTTCCGGTCGTCGCCACCTGGGACACCCTCGGGACCTCCCACGTCGCCGCCCTCGTGAAGACGACGGTTCTGCAATCGATCACGATCCGGCCGAACGGATCCGCGGCCGTGGAGGCAGAGGTCCTGTTCGCCAACGGCGCGGGGACGGATGCACCCTCCGTCCTACTCGGCAGAGCCGCCGGGGATCTGCCGGTCGGCTCCTTCGCGGCCGACGTCACGCTGTACCTACCTGGGTCTGCGCAACGCATCGCCGCCGAGACCAGCCGTCCCAGCCCCATCAAGCTCGCCAAGGATCTCGGACTCGCGACCGTGACCGGCTCGATCGCGGTCCGAGGCAGCGAGTCGACGTCGCTCACGGTCACGTACGTGGTCCCCGACGCCGTCCGAACGCTCGAGGGGGCGAAGGAGATCGTCCTCAGGATCGTGCCGCAACCGAGCCTGGCGGGGGTCCGCTACCAGCTCAGCGTTGCCCTGCCCGACGGTTCAACCATCGTGTCCGCCTCGCCCGCAGTCGAGCGGAGGAGCGACAGCGCGACCTTCTCAGGCGTCCGAGGTGGACCTGTGGATCTCGAGATCCGCTTCGGGGGATGACAGAGCTAGCTGAGGACGGGTGCGGCGAGAGTCTGTGCTTCCCCGTCGGACACCTGGGTCACGGAGAGCTCTTCCACGACGATCGGCTCGACCTTCACGGCCTCCAGGAGGTCGGCGATCGCGTTGGCGACGGCCGCCCCTTGCTCGCTGGTCGAGACCCGCACTCCGCGGTCGTGGAGGATCTGGAAGAAGTCCTCGAGTGTCGCTCGCTGATCGCCCAGGAGAGAGGCCTCGGAGACGTTCAGCGCGCGTGACAGCCGAGCGAGCGTCTGGATCGATGGCTCCACGTGGCCGTTCTCATAGCGAGAGAGACGTGCCTTCGGGATGCCGGAGATGTCTTCAAGCTCCGATTGACTGAGACCGGCAGTGACCCGCGCTTCGCGGAGTCGCTGGCCGAAGTGCTTCCCGTCGCTTTGCCGCATAACTGTTGTCTCCCCCTCGCATACGAACGTCCAGGCACGCTAGCACACGGTTGCGATGAGGGGAACCGGGGCTTTCCACCTGAAGGACCCGTTGACGGAGCCGCGGGGCGCCGGTCACGCCGGCGCCCCGCGTGCACGTTCCCTACTTGATCTCGGCCGTCGCGCCGGCCGCTTCGAGCTGCTCCTTGGCCTTCTCGGCCGCTTCCTTGGTCACCTTCTCGAGCACCGCCTTCGGCGCGCCGTCCACCAGGTCCTTCGCTTCCTTGAGGCCGAGGCTCGTGAGCGCACGAACCTCCTTGATCGCCTGGATCTTCTTGTCACCGGCGGCCGTGAGGATCACGTCGAACTCCGACTGCTCCTCCTCGGCTTCTCCGCCACCTCCCGCGGCCGGGGCACCGGCCGCCATCATGGGGGCGGCCGCCGCGGCCTGGACGTCGAAGGCCTCCTCGAACGCCTTGATGAACTCGGAGAGCTCGAGAAGGGTCATCTCCTTGAACTGCTCCAGCAGATCCTCGGTCCCGATCTTCGTCTTCGCCACGGTCACTCCTCTCCGTCTGCTTTCGTTCCTTCTTCTGAGATCGATCCTTCTTCTGGCACTTCCGAGACTGCCTCGGCCGCAGTCTCCGCTTCAGCCTCTGCCGCGGGTTCCGCCTCAGCCTCCGCCGACGCTCCTGCCGCGGTGTCCTCCGAAGCAACCGCTTCGGCTGCGGGCTCGTCCGGGAGCTTCCCCTTGAACGCTTCGAGGAGCGAGAGGAAGCGTGCCTGCGTCGCCTGGAACATGGCGGCCGCGCGCGACATCTCGCCCTTCATCAGTCCGGCCAGCTTCGACAGCATCACCTCGCGGGACTCGAGGTCCGCGAGTGACTTCGCCTCGTCCGCGGAGAGGACACGGCCCTCCACGAACCCGCCCTTCAGCACGAGGGCCGGGAACTTCTTGGCCGCCGCCGTCACGCTTTTCGCGGCAGCGACCGGATCCTCCTGGACGAACGCCACCGCGCTGGGGCCGTCGAACAAGGACCCGAGCTCGGCCGCGTCGGTCTGCTCCAGGGCGCGTCGCATCAAGGTGTTCTTGATAACGGCGAATCGGGCGCCGCCGTCGCGCAGGGACTTCCGCAGCTCGGTGATCTCGGACACCGTGAGGCCGCGGTACTCGGTGAGCAGCAGCGCCGTGGAGCGCTCGATCTGCTCCTTCAGCGCCGCGACCCGTTCGATCTTGTGGGTACTCGGCATCGCGCCTCCTGTATGAAACAACGCGCCCCCGCAGACAGCGGAGACGCGCGGTGGCGCGGCTTCCCCGGCGGCCAGACGTGTTCGCCACGCATGGCCGTCGCCTCGGCAGGTACCCCGATCGGGATTACGCGCTCACGCGCCCCTGCTGTCTGCGGCAGCCCGAGGATAGCAGGCTGCCCAGACCCGAAGGACGGGGACGGAAGCTCCTTACGTGCGGACCGTCGCCTGGACGCCCCGGGGCTTCGCCGGATCGATCCGGACGCTCGGCCCCATCGTGGAGGAAACGGCCAGCGACCTGATGTAGCGACCTTTCGCCGACGCCGGCTTCGCCTTCAGGAGCTCGTCCACCACCACCATGTAGTTCTCCAGGAGGTTGCGCTCTTCGAAGGACTTCTTCCCGATGATCAGGTGCACGTTGCCCGTGCGGTCGGCCCGGTACTCGACCTTTCCGCCCTTGATGTCGGCGACGGCCTTGGCGATGTCGTTCGTGACGGTGCCGGTCTTGGGGTTGGGCATCAGACCACGTGGACCGAGGACACGGCCGGCCTTCCCCACCGACGCCATCATGTCGGGGGTGGCGACCGTCGCGTCGAAGTCGATCACGCCCTTCATGACCTCCTCGACGAGCTCATCGCCGCCCACGACGTCGGCTCCCGCCTCGCGCGCCTCGCGGGCCTTGTCCCCTGCCGCGAAGACACCGACGCGAACCGATTTCCCCGAGCCGTGCGGCAAGGCGACGGTACCGCGGAGGGCCTGATCGTTCTTCCGGGTGTCGATGCCGAGCCGGAAGGCGATCTCCACGGTCTCGTCGAACTTCGCGTCCGGAAGGGTCTTCAGGATCTTGATCGCATCGGCCGGTAGGTACTCCTGCTCCCGATCGAAGGTCTCGGCCGCCTGCTGGTACCGCTTCCCGGGCTTCGGGCTCACGACGCCACCTCCACGCCCATGCTCCGGGCCGTTCCCTCGATGATCCGCATCGCGTTGTCGATGTCGTTGGCGTTCAGATCGACCATCTTCCGTTCAGCGATCTGGCGGACCTGATCCCGGGAGAGCCTGGCGACCTTCTCGCGGTTGGGCTCGCCGGAGCCCTTCTCGATGCCGGCGGCCTTGCGGATCAGCTCGGCGGCCGGTGGCTGCTTCAGCACGAACGAGAACGAGCGGTCCTCGTAGATCGTCAGCTCCACGGGGATGACCTGGCCGGCGAACTGCTGGGTCGCTTCGTTGTACTGCTTGCAGAACTCCATGATGTTCACGCCGTGCTGACCCAACGCCGTCCCTACCGGAGGAGCCGGGGTCGCCTGCGCGGCGACGATCTGGAGCTTCGCGGTGGCGAGCACCTTCTTCTTCGGAGCCATCTGTTCGCACCTCCTGCGGTCCCAGCGGCCTTCCGGCCTCCCGCGTCTAAGGGATCTCTCTCTCTATGTTGCGCTACCGCTTCGCTACTTGAGCGCCCTGCGCTACCGCTTCGCTACTTGAGCGCCCTGCGCTACCGCTTCGCTACTTGAGCGCCCTGCGCTACCGCTTCGC
>Ga0136614_10000813_pt1 | contig 17042 bp, 13 predicted proteins | sample AntDrymUQ2792106_2_FD_106643 | JGI IMG/M metagenome (GOLD analysis project Ga0136614, IMG submission 106643) | Polar desert sand microbial communities from Dry Valleys, Antarctica - metaG UQ279 (21.06) | ecosystem: Environmental > Terrestrial > Soil > Desert | place: Antarctica: Dry Valley... | reverse complement strand
GAGAACGTCTTCTCGGGTTCTTACGTGCCGCGCAACATCGCCCTCTTCGCCCTCGCGTACGCCCTGATCACACTCTACGGCATGGCTTTCTTCGGCAAGGAGACCTGGCTGCGCCGCGGAGAGGCGTTCTCGGTGTTCTTCGGCTTGCTCGGCAGGTTCGCGCCCACTGAGGTTAGGGTGAAAGACCCTGATGTTTGCCAGGACTGCGATGGTTGTGACTACGATGCTGGTGGAGGGTGCGTGAACTGTTACGAGTGCTTCGCCCACGCCGCGCCCGACGAACGCGAACTGAACCTGCGTCCTCCCGCGGTGGGTCTCGGACTGCCCGAGAAGGTGCCCCCTGGCGGGGTCGCCTTCGTCATCCTGGTGCTGGCTGGCGTTACTTTCGATGGTCTGCTCGAGACCTCGCTGTGGCTCGAGATCTTACGTCTGACCCCGCTGACGCAGACGCTCGGGGTGATACTGCTTCCTTTACTGTTCCTCGGCATCTATCTCGGCTTTGTGGAGCTCAGCCGAATCCTCGGTGGGGGCGTAGGTTTCGGACGGCTTGCGGGTGCGTACGCTTTCTCGCTCGTACCCATCGCGATCGCCTACCAGATGGCCCACTACTACACGTATTTGCTCATCCAGGGGCAGATGATGATCTCCCTCGTGTCCGACCCCCTCGGATGGGGCTGGAACCTCTTGGGCACCGCTGATTTCGAGCCCCGTTACGGCATCGTCGGGGCAGGGTTCGTCTGGTACTCGCAGGTCGCCCTCATCGTGGCCGGGCATGTGATCGCCGTCTATCTCGCCCATTCGATCTCGCTGCGCCTCCTGCGCGACCCGGTACGCGCTTTCAGGGGCCAACTGCCGATGCTCGTGTTGATGGTCCTCTACACGATGACCAGCCTCTGGATCCTGGCCCAACCCATCGTCGAGTAAGCCGTCCGCGGCTGGAGATTTCTCGGGGTTCGTCAATGAGAGGGCGCCGAGCCGGGGGACTCCGGGCGCTACGACCTCGCTGGCGGCTACCCCAGGCTCACCGACGGCTTCATGCGCTACCTCTCCTGGTGACGTAAGGACGCCTGAACGCCCTACAGACCTTCCGGATTGCTGATGTTATTATTGCTACTATCAAGAGATGGTAGAGCGGAAACCGAAGGCCAGGGTAGGGTTGGGACCAAAGGGTATCCTCAGCGGGGAGCCCCTCCGGGTGAAGTTGCTCGGCGACTTCACGGTTCGGGTGGGATCCCGAACCATAGATCACGGCGAGTGGCGGCTCAGGAAGGCCGCGGCCCTGGTCAAGCTGCTGGCGCTCGCGCCAGACCATCGTCTCCACCGCGAGCAGGTAATGGACAGGCTCTGGCCACAGCTTGAAAAACGGGCTGCCTCCAACAACCTGCGCAGGACTCTCCACGCTACTCGCCAGGCTCTTGACCCGGCCGAAAGCCTCCGCTACCTGGCATCCGAGGAGGGGTGGCTCGTGCTATGTCCCGAAGGGGCGCTGTGGGTGGATGTAGATTCCTTCGAAGAGGCTGCGGTGACGGCCCGTCGCGAACGCGAGCCCGCAGCCTACCGGTCGGCACTCGATCTGTATGCAGGGGAGCTATTGCCCGAAGACCGCTACGAGGAGTGGTCGGAAGAGTGCCGTCAGGAACTGCAGCGGCTGAACCTGGCGCTCCTGGTGGAACTCGCGGACATCTACGAGGCGCGCGGTGAGTACGGACCGGCCATCGAGGCAATGTCGTCGGTCACGGCGGAGGAGCCTTCGCGCGAGGAAGCGCACGCCGGCCTGATGCGCCTCTACGCGCTCTCGGGAAGGCAGTTCGAGGCCCTCAAGCAGTACGAGCTACTCGACGAAGCACTCGCCCGGGAACTCGGGGCGGAGCCGAACGCTTCGAGCCGCACGCTCAGGAAGGAGATAGCGAGGGGGACGCTCTCACCACCGGCGGGTGGAGCGAGACCCGAAGACGACATAGCGGCGGCTGTGTCGGGCGTCGGGAAGCACAACCTGCCAGCCCCGAGAACCAGCTTTGTGGGGCGACACAAAGAGGTGGTCGAGGTCAAGCGCGCCCTTGCCATGACGCGGCTCCTGACACTTACGGGTGCGGGCGGTTCGGGTAAGACGCGGCTGGCGCTGGAGGTGGCCAGGGACCTCGTGCGGGCGTACCAGGATGGGGTGTGGATGGTAGAACTGGCGCCGCTCTCGGAGGGCGGACTGGTCCCGAAGGCGGTCGCCGACGCCCTCGGCATGCCGGAGCAGCCGGGACGCCCGATCACCGCCACCCTCGTTCAGTCCATGAGCGACAAAGAGCAGTTGCTGGTAGTAGACAACTGCGAACATCTCGTGGAGGTTACGGCCAGGTTGGTAGACGTACTCCTCGATGCGTGCCCGCGCTTGCGCGTCCTCGCCACCAGCCGGTCGCCTCTGGGTGTAGCGGGCGAGCTCAACTGGCTGGTGCCCTCCCTTTCGGTGCCGGGCGACCAACCTTCCACCGTCGAGGAGATGGAGGGCTATGAGTCCACACGGCTGTTCGCGGCACGCGCTTCGTACAGGCAGCGGGACTTCTCGGTAACGCCCGAAAACGCGAGGGCCGTGGCGACCATCTGCCGGGGACTCGACGGTATGCCACTGGCCATAGAGCTCGCCGCCGCGAGGGTTGGTCCGTTGTCGGTGGGGCAGATAGCGCGGAGGCTGGACGATTCCCTGATATTGCTGACGGGCGGTGGCAGGACGGCGGTGCCGAGGCATCGGACGCTCAGGGGAACGCTCGACTGGAGCCACGAGTTGCTCTCGGCGGACGAGAAGAAGCTCTTCGGGAGGCTTTCGGTGTTCATGGGCGGATGGACGCTGGAGGCAGCCGAGGCGGTGGGTGCGGGAGGGAGCGTCGAGGAGGAGGTCTTGGATCTTCTCTCCGGGCTCGTAGAGAAGTCGCTGGTCGTGGTCAAGGGGAGTGATGAAGGAGGTGTGCGCTACAGGCTGCTGGAGCCGGTCAGGCAGTACGCGCTAGAGAAGCTCGAGGAAAGCGGGGAGGCCGAGGCCGCAAGGCGCGCCCACGCAGCGTACTTCCTGGCCCTGGCCGAGGAGGCCGAACCAGAACTGCTCGAAGCCGGACAGGGAGGGTGGCTCCGGCGGCTGCGGACCGAGCTCGGGAACCTGCGGGGGGCGATCTCGTGGTCTCTGAAACCCGGCAACGAAGATGGAGAACCCGCGGAGCTGCGGCTGCGGCTCGCGGCCGCGTTGTGGCGGTTCTGGGCCGTGGAGGGTTTCGAGGAGGACAGACAGTGGCTCGAGGCGACACTGGAGAGAGACCCCGGAGGGTATCCCGCCGGCCGGGCCAAGGCGCTGGCGGGGCTTGGCTGGATCCTCCTCTACCAGAGAGACTATGGGCGAGCGATAACTGTCCTCGAGGAGGCTATCGCCCTCTACAAAGGGCTCGGGGACGAATCTGGCGCCGCGTTCGCGCTTGGCAACCTCGGTTACGCATTTTTGCGCGGTGGCTACCGCGAGCGAGTGCCGGCCTCCGTCGAAGAGGCCGAGGCGTTGATGCAGGGCGACCTGGACGGCCATGCCCGCGCTTTCCTGCGCATGACCGTGGCTTCCGCCGCGATGGAGCAGGCCGACCTCGAGTCGGCGGTGGCGCAGCTCGAAGAGAACCTGATCCTGTGCCGCGAGCTGGACGATCTTCGGAACACCTCCATGTCGCTCTTTGTCCTGGGCATGGCCGAGCTGAAGCGGGACGACCTCGACCGGGGAGCGGCGTTGCTCGAAGAAGGCGCCAGGATAACGCGGGAGTTGGGAGATAGGTTGGCTGGCGTCTACTACGCCTGGGCGTTGGGGAAAGTTGCCGCCCTGCGAGGGGAACCTGTCCGCGCCGCGAGGCTCTGGGGAGCCGCGGAAGCCCTCCGGGAATACATGGGTATGTCCCTCTCTCGCTTCGACCTCGCTCACTCTGGCTATGAACAGGATCTGGCGAACGCCCGTTCCTCGCTCGACGAAAGGACCTGGGCTGTGGCGTGGTCCGAAGGGCGGGCCATGTCTCCCGAGCAAGCCATCGAGTACGCCCTGAGCGCGGAAGATACCTCCCTGCGAGCTGTCCCCGAACCCCACGTGGCGCCACTACCCGACCCCCTCACCCGCCGAGAGCAAGAGGTAGCGTTCCTAGTCGGGCAGGGGCTGAGCAACCGCAGGATCGCCTTAGAGCTTACCCTCTCCGAGCATACGGTTCACCACCACGTCACGAACATACTCAAGAAGCTTAACCTCACCTCCCGCGAGCAGGTCGCCTCCCGCCTTCGCAACCGGTAAGAATCCCCACGGGGTAGACGCCCCCGGCGGATCTTCGTACTTTACCGCGTAGAGCGCCCCGACCGAACCAGCATTCCCTCTCCTATCCACTATCCCCTTCGGGAAAGATAGCCACTCTATGGCCAACTCTGGTAACGGCCGTCCGCTACGGTGCATGACGTGAGAGACGCTGATAAAGAGTCGCAGTGACTCTACAGGCTTGAGCTACAGACACAGCATGAAAAGATGAGCGAGGATAGGAGTAAGAGATGCATCGTCCAGCGTTGGTGAGGTTGGTCCTTGGCACGGGGATGTTGATGGTGGTGATACTCGCGCTAACGGCCTGTGGTAGCGGATCGGCACAGGAGGCAGCGAAGGGTCGCCCCCTACCTCAGGACCAGGGAGCCCTGCGTCCCGGCGAATACCACTCGGTTAAGTTCAAGCCCCCGCTCTCCTTCAAGGTCGGTAAGGGCTGGAAAGACTCAGGAGCGGAGTTGCCCGACTTTATAGAAATGGGGCAGCTGGGAGGGTTTATAAGCTTCGCCAACGTCAAGGAAGTCTACAAACCAGGTACGACAGACGTGGTTGATGCTCCCAAAGACCTGGTCGGGTGGTTACAGCACCACCCCTACCTAAAAACCTCCAAACCACAGCCGGTCACGCTAGGAGGAGTCAAGGGCGAGCAGCTCGACGTGCTCGTCGAGGACTTGCCGCAGGACTACTACGGTCTGTGTGGCGAGGGGCTTTCGGATTGCGTGGACATTGCCCCTCTAAGCAATGACGAGGCAGCCGCATACTTCAAGGAAGTCAACGAGCGTAGGGTCTTTGTTCTGGAGGACGTGAAAGGCGATACGGTGATGATTTGGTTTGCCGCGCCGCCCGACGTGTTCGATAAGTTCGCGCCAAGGGCCCAGAAGGTGGTGGAAAGCGTGAAGTGGGGAGGTTCGTAGGAGGAGCGCTCAGGGCCTACTAAGCGGGGTGTCTAGAAGGAGGCTACTCGGAATTTGCCACGTCCTAGCAACGTCCAAGCAACAGCAAGGATATGCCACCCGGCGTACGCGACATCCCTTGTATCGGTTCATACTTGTGCGTATTCGCTAACCCGGGTGGGCCTTGAGGAGTATCCCCCTCCGGGAAATTAGGACAGAAGAAGTGCGACATCCCCAACAGAGAAGGGAAGAAAGGGATTGTGGTCGGTATGAGCTTTCCGGCGCCAGGCTGAGAGATGTCTCCGAAGACAAGGCTAGGACAAGAGATAGAGGAAAGGATGAGAGGGATGAACATTACTTTGCAGCGCACCCTCGTTGTGGGCGTGCTGGCTGGGGCCATCGCGCTGGCCCTGGTGCTGGTGGCTTGGGTCGGCTCCGCTAGCGCGGATAGCTCGGTAGTTGGGCCGGGCGAGTCCATCCAGAAGGCCATAAACGCCGCCGATCCGGGCGACACGATCGTGGTCCGCGGACTTCACCGCGAGGACGTGGCGATCCGCAAGGATGGGATCAAGTTGCGCGGAGATGACGCCGTGATCGAACCTCCCGCCAGGGCGGACTCGCCCTGCTCCAGGACTTTCGGACCTGAGGCCATTTGCATTTTGGGCGGCTTGAACCTCGAGACCGGCGAGATCACCGGCCCACGCGTGAGCGATGTGAGTGTTTCTGGCTTCACGATCCGGGGCTTCCAGGAAGGAGGGAAGGGGGAGTTCAAGACGTTCTCGATCGACGTCCTCGCCGCCCGCGACGCCACCGTTGCGGGAAACCGCGCCATAGGCAATGTCGCCGGCGGGATCGGCGTTACCGCGGGCAGCATCAACACTACTGTCGTGAACAATGATGTCATAGGCAACCCTAAAAGCAGCGCTTCAGGCGTCGCTGTTGAGTTCAGTTCCTACACCACGGTCGTGAAGAACGTCGTCAGAAACATCCCCGAAGGCGAGAACGCGATCGATGTTAACGAGGCCACCAACACCACCATCGCGGGGAACGACCTCATAGGCAACTGGCTCGGTGCATTCATCGTTGACTCGCCCGGGACCAAGATCCTCTTCAACGATATGAGCCGTACCGGTATCGTGGGGACTTACGTGGCAGGCCCGAAATCCGCGAAGGTCGTCGGCAACAACATCTCGGGCGGCCCGTGGGGCATCGTCGTCGAAGACGCTCACGGCGGCTCCCTCGTCGGAAACAACGTCCATGACAACTGCGCGGGCATGTTCTTCGAAGATTTCGCTTCGCAACCCGTAGGTGGCTTCGAGGTCAAAGGCAACACCGTCAAGAACAACACGCGCTCGTGTCGAGCCGCGCAATTCGGCATCAATTTCTCGGGGATCGGGATCGCGCTTCTGGGCGCGACGGACATGGAGGTTACGGGCAACACGCTCTCGGGCAACGTCCCCTCAGGCCCGACCCGTATCTCTGGCGGGGTCGTAGTCTCGACGGACCCGTACTACCGCGGAACGACGTTCGGCGGAACGACGAAACCCAGGAACAACTCTGTCACCGGCAACCACTTTGGCCGCAACAGGCCGGATATCTTCTACGATGGCTCGGGCTCCGGCAACCGCTTCGCCGGCAACTTCTGCGACACGAGCGTGCCGAGCCGTCTGTGCAACTAGGGAGATTCCTATTTTCACCAGGAAGGCCCCGCTCCGGCGGGGCTTTCGCTTGCGTAGCGCAGCGTTTCGGGTGACCTTGTTCGCCTTTCATCAGAGTGTAGGCAAACAGGGGTGCCAACCTCACTCCGAATTTGCCAGCAGTAACCAGCGTGGGGGCCTCGGGGAAGATGGCTACGAGAGGTTCCTGCAGGGAGAGCTACCTCAGACCGTGTCACTGCTCATCGCCCTGCGCCTTCAGATGGCCGATCCAGGCATGCTGTGGCTCAACCGCCCAGTGCCCTGGGGATCGGCGAGTTCGACGCGGAGAACTCGAAAGCGAGCTACGACGTGTATGCCGTGCGCTAGGAGCTCTTAACGGCTTCGTTGAGGTCTTGCAAGCCCTGTTTGGCGTCGGAGAAGAGCATCATGGTCTTGTCAGTGTCGTAGAAGAGAGGGTTATCGACGCCCGCGAAGCCTGGGCTCAGGGAGCGCTTGATAAAGATTACGTGCTCCGCGTTCTCGACGGTGAGGACGGGCATTCCGCTTATGGGACTCTCTACTTCGGGGTCGTGCGCGGAAGGATTTACCACGTCGTTGGCGCCGACGATAATAGCGGCGTTGGCGTCATCGAATTCGGGGTTTATGTCTTCGAGGTCGTAGAGTTTCTCGTAGGGGATACCCACCTCGGTAAGAAGTACGTTCATGTGTCCTGGCATCCTTCCGGCGACAGGGTGGATACCGAAGAGGACCTCCTTGCCCTCGGACTCCAGCGTCTCCACGAGGTCTCGCATCGCCTGCTGGGCCTGGGCGACGGCGAGGCCGTAGCCTGGGACGATGACGACCTTCTCCGCCTCATCAGCGAGGTATTCGCCGACCTCCTCGGCACTCACGTCGTTGACTTCCCGGTCTTCTTGCTGCTCGCTTCCGCCACTCCCGGAAGCGGCGATGCCGGCGAAGATGATCTTGCCCAGAGGACGCCCCAGAGCGCCCGACATGAGCCTCGTCAGGACGGTCCCTGAGGCGCCGACCAGCGTACCGCTGATAATGAGGGCGTAGTTGGAGAGCACGAAGCCCGAGGCCGCCGCCGCAAGCCCCGTGAACGCGTTGAGCAATGAGATCACAATGGGCATGTCAGCCCCGCCGATGGGGATCACGAACAAGACGCCAAGCAGCAGGGAAGCGCCAAGGATCAAATACAGCGAGACGAGCGGCGAGAGCACGAGCCCGCCAGCGAGGATGTTCGCCGAAAGTAGCAAAATGCCAAGAAAAATAGCGGCGTTCACCACCTGCTGCAGCGGGAATGTCACCGAGCCGGTCAAGGCCAGCTCCTGGAGCTTGGTGAACGCGATGATGCTCCCCGCGAAGCTCACCGTCCCGATAACGACGCTCAGGAGCACCGCGATGGCGGAGACGAGCGTCTCCTGTCCCTGGCCCAGAGCCTCCACCCTGTAGAACTCAGAGACGGCGACGAGCGCCGCAGCGCCACCGCCGACGCCGTTGAACGCGGCGACCATCTGCGGCATCGCCGTCATCTGTACCCGCTGGGCAGCGACGGCCCCAATCACCGACCCGACAAGCACCCCGGCACTTATCTCGCCCACGCTCAATACGTTGTCTATGTCAGCGACGAAGATGGTGGCGATGAGGGCTATGACCATGCCGATCGCGGCGAGCGTGTTCCCAGAGCGCGCTGTTTCAGGCGTCCTCAGGCGCCTGATGCCGTAGATGAACAGCGCGGCAGCCGCGAGGTAGGCAATGAACGGTCCGACCTGCAAGGGTTATTCCTCTCTCTTCTTGACCCGCTTCTTCGGCGGGCCGAACATGCCGAGCATCCGGTTCGTAACCCAGAAGCCGCCGACCACGTTCATCGCCCCGAAGATTACGGCTATCATGCCGACCGTCGTCGTAAAGCTGTCAGAGGCGGAGGCGAGCGCGATAATAGCGCCGACCAGTACGATGCCGTGTATGGCGTTGGTCGCGCTCATGAGCGGCGTGTGGAGCAGATTCGGCACGCGTGAGATCAGCTCGAACCCGAGGAACGCCGAGATGATAAATATCGCTATCTGGGCCAAAAGTTGTGAGGTCATCCGGCCTCCTGGAGCGCTTCCCTGGTCGGCTCGTGGCGGATCTCGCCTCCGTGCGCGATGCACGTCTCACCGATGATCTCATCCTCGAAATCAAGGTTGAGTTGCAGGTCCTTCTGGTCTTTGTCCTCAGCCTGGTCATCGGTGATGTGCCCGATGAGGTTGTACATGTTGCGCGAGTAGAGCTGGCTGGCGTGTATTGGCATCGTGCTCGGCAGGTTTACGGGACCCACGATCCTGACCCCTTCGTGCTCGACGGTCTCCCCGGCCTCGGTAAGCTCGCAGTTACCCCCGCTCTCGGCCGCGAGGTCAACGATCACGCTTCCCGGTTTCATGCTCTCGACCATGTCCTTGTCCACGAGCTGCGGGGCTTTCATGCCGGGAACGAGGGCCGTCGTGATAACGATGTCCATCTCCTCCATGCGCTCCCTGATGAGCTTCTGGTCCTCATCGAGCTTCTCCTGGGACCATCCTTCGTCTTCCACTTCGGAGCCGTCCTCTTCCTCCTCTTCGCCCTCGACGATGTAGCGGTCTCTCGGCGGTTCGGCGTACGAGTAGAAGCCCAAAGAGGTCATCATCTTGCGCCACCCTGTGGGTTCGTACTCTTCGTACCCGTCCTCCTCTCGCTCGTCTTCCTTCTCGTCCTCGGAGTCTATGAAGGTGGCGCCGAGCGACTGCGCTTGCTCCTTGGTCTCTGGCCTGATGTCGTAGGCGAACACCTCGGCTCCGAGGCGGTTCATGATCGCCATGGCCTGCAAGCCAGCGACCGCCACCCCGAATACCATGACGTTCGCCGCCTTCGTCGTGCCTGCCGCGGTCGAGAGCATGGGGACGTACTTGCCGATGGTGTCGGCCGCGATGAGCGCGCACTTGTAGCCTGCGATGGAGCCCATCGAGGAGAGAGCGTCCATAGCCTGCGCCGCGCTGGTGCGCGGGACCGCCTCGTTGGAGAAGACCGTCACGCCAGCTTCCGCGAGCTTCTCGACGAGCCCGGGCTCCTGCGGCCCGTTCAGGAAGCAGATCAGGACCTGGCCTTCGCGCAGGAGCCCGATCTCATCCTCCGTCGGGCTCTGCACTTTGACAACTATGTCGGCCTCGCCGTACACCTCCTCAGGGCCGCCGCCGATGCTCGCTCCCGCCTCCTCGTACGCGGCGTCGAGGTTGTAGTCGCGGCCTGCGCCCGACTCGGCGATGACCTCGAAACCATCCTTGACGAGCCTGCCAACGGTCTCGGGCACAAGCCCGACGCGGCGCTCTCCCTCGGCTACTTCTCGCGGAACTCCTACTTTCACGCGCCAGATTATAGCGTCGGATCGGGCTCTGCGCTCCCGGGGAAAAACCGTTACCAACAACATCCCGTTTTGTAATCGAAACGTCACATAAGGGGCTTAAAGTTTCATTATCGACCATAGTGTCTGATCGAGAAAGGGGGTCGAGGACATGAAGAAGCTGAATGCCAAGTACAAGAAGAGGAGGCTGGCCGCGCTCGTGGTGGCCGTATTCGCGTTCGCCGGGCTCGGCCTCCTCGGGTATTCGCTTTTCCCTGGAGGCTCCCCGGCTTCGGCCGAGAGCCCCGAGCGTGTACACGGCAGGATCTCCGAGGATCTCGAAAAGAAGTTCCAGAGGAGCATCCCCGAGAGGATCGTCGAGACGATAAGGGGTCCCCGGGCGAAGACGCCAGAGAGCAAGAGGCTCGAACTCAGTGTCCCTGCCCTGGACCGGGTGGACGGCGTGCCCGTCTACGACGCCCCCGAGAGCGGGTACGATCAGGCCCTCCACGACGGCGTCGTGCACGTGAGGGGCACGGGCTTTCCGTGGCAGGATGTGGCCAACGTCTACATCGCGGGCCACAGGGTCGGTTATCCTGGGACGAAGAGCAACCTCGTGTTCTGGGACCTCAACGAGCTGGAGAAGGGGGATGAGATCTTCCTCACAGACGCTGACGGGAAGCGTTACACCTACGAGGTCTTCGCGAAGCGTGTGATCTCCCCCGACACCACAAGCATCCTGCGGCCCACAAAGGGGAAGAACATCATAAGCCTCCAGACGTGTACGCTCCCCGATTACTCGCGCCGCCTCATCGTGCAGGGCGAACTGAACGGCGAGAAGTAAAGCACCCAAAAGGGGCCCTGTGGTCGGCTATCGTCGACGAGATCCTATTTGTAACTCGAATGTTACTTTTGTAGGGTATGTCTACACAGCGCAGAAAGGCCTGAGAAGCTGCACAGAGAAGGTAGATTGGCATGAGGACCTACAGGACGAGGATAAGCGGGCTCAGGGTGCTTGGCTACCTGGTAGCAGCCTTGCTCGTCGTGTCGGGGTTGGTTCTGGTGGGGTACTCCTTCCTCATACGCGATCCGTTCGCCGGCGCGGCCGTGTTCTCGCAGAAACCTCCTGGCAACTCGACGATGACCCTGACCGTCCCCGAGATGAGGCGCGTCGACCGCGTGCCCGTCTATAACGGCGCCTGGAATGATAAGGGCGCGCTCCACGACGGGACGCTGCACCTCGAGGATACGGGCTTCCCCTGGCAGACGGGGGCCAACGTGTACATCGCGGGCCATCGCATGGGATTCCCCGGCACCAGGAGTTATCTCGTGTTCTGGGATCTGGACACGCTGGAGGCCGGCGACAAGGTCGTCCTGACCGATGCGAACGGCACCAGGTATACCTACAGCGTGTTCAAGAGCATCATTATCGGTCCCGACGACTCCTACATCACCCGACCCATCCCCGGCAAGAGCATAATCAGCCTGCAGACGTGCACCTTGCCCGACTACTCGCAGCGTCTGATCGTCCAGGCCGAGTTGACAGACGTGCGTTAGCGCTGTTGCGGAACTAGTTCCGCAACAGCGCTAATCAGCTTTCAGCCTTCTACGGGGTCTCAGTTCGGCGGCGAGGTGTTCGACTGGTTCGCCGTTCTTGAGGTGCTCCTGTACTACGTCGGGCATGTCTTGCTCTACGACGCCTAGGTACCAGGTGCCCTCGGGGTAGACGACGAGGTTCGGACCGTGCTTACAGAGGCCGAGGCAATCTACGGAGTCGATGCGTACGTCCCTGTTCATGCCCTCCGCGCGCAACTCATCCTTGAGTGCTTTGCGGACGGCTTTGGATCCGCGCTTCTTGCAGTCGCCACCCTTGCAGACGAGCACGTGGGCGTCGTAGTCGCGGACCTTCGCGGCCGGCTTTGCGAGCGTCGCCAGCGCGGCGCCTTTCTCCGCCCGCTTCTTCGCCTTCTTGCCTCTCTTCGAGATAACTTCCTCCGGTTCTGAGGCCGGGTCGTGCCGTACGGGTGCGATCGATGACCCTTTCGGGAGGTAAGAATATATCACGCTGGGCGGCGGGACGGTATCATGGGCAGTATGAGATTTCACTACGTATTACGGACGCTGACGGTCTGATCGTGGCGCGGGCAGGAATCATGGAGGGGACGCCGCTCGCGGAGGGAGAAGAGATATGACGGACGTAGCACGCAAGCCGAGCCTTTCCGATCCATCGCTGTACATAAACAGGGAGCTTTCGTACCTCGGCTTTATCGAGCGGGTGCTTACGCAAGCCCGAGACGAGCGGCACCCGCTGCTGGAGAGGGTGCGCTTTGTCGCAATTTGCGAGACTATCCTGGACGAGTTCTTCATGATCCGGGTCGCGGGGTTGCAGCAGCAGGTAGCCTCGGACCTCCCTAACCCTGTTCCGGACGGGATGACCCCCGAGGAGCAGCTCTCCCGGATACACGACCACACTGAGGAGTTCTTCGAGGGACGGCGCAGGATACTGAACAAGGAGCTCATACCCGCCCTGGAAGAAGAGGGCATACGCGTGGTGCCCCACGATGAGGTCCGCCCCGCCGAGCGGCGGGTGCTCAGGGAGGGGTTCGTAAGAGACATACTGCCCATACTCACGCCCCTCGCCATAGACCCGGCCCACCCTTTCCCGCACATATCCAACCTCTCGCTGAATTTGCTCGTTGTGATCGAGGATTCGGGAAGACGGGTGATGGCCCGCATAAAGGTGCCGACCACCATAGACCGCTTTATGCGGCTCCCTGACGAGGACCGCGGTCCTGGTGAAAGACCCGAGATGCGTTTTGTGAGGGTCGAGGAGGTCATCTCGGCGAACCTGGACGAACTCTTCCCCGGCAAGACGGTCGTCGCGAGCTACGTCTTCCAGGTCACCCGTAACGCGGACTTCGTAATCGAGGAGGACGAGGCGGCCGACCTTCTGCAGGCGATAGAGGACGAGCTGGAGAGCCGCTGGTTCGGCCAGAGCGTAAGGCTCGTGGTCTCAGACGAGATGCCCGACGACCTGAGGGACTGGCTCGCCGGTAACCTCAAGCTCGACGAGAACTCGGTCTTCGCAGCGCCCCATCCATTAGGGCTCGCGGACCTGGAGGAACTCACGCACATCGATCGCTCCGATCTACTCTACCCTCCGATCACGCCCAGGGTGCCTTCGGAGATCCGGAGCGCCCGGTCTATCACCCAGGCCATCCGCAACGGCGACATCCTGCTCTACCATCCCTACGACTCTTTCGCACCCGTAGTGGACTTCGTCAGGGCGGCGGCCAACGACCCGGAGGTGCTCGCCATAAAACAGACCCTCTACCGCGTCGGCTCGAACTCCCCGATAGTCGAGACGCTCTCTGAGGCGCGCGACGAGCAGACGCAGGTCGCCGTTCTGGTCGAGCTGAAAGCGCGCTTCGACGAGGAGCCGAACATCACCTGGGCGCGCCAGCTCGAGGCGAGGGGCGTCCACGTCGCATACGGCATCGTCGGCCTCAAGACGCACGCCAAGATCAGCCTCGTCGTCAGGCGCGAGGGTTCGGGACTAAGGCGCTACGTCCACCTCGGCACAGGTAACTACAATCCGGGGACGGCCCGTGTCTACACGGACTTCTCGTACTTCACCGACGACCTGAAGCTCGCCGAGGACGGCTCGGACCTCTTCAACTACCTGACCGGCTACTCCGAGCAGGAGGAGTACCAGGAGCTACTCGTCGCACCTCTTACCATGCGCGAGGGCATAGTTGGCCTGATCGAGGACCAGATCGAGAAGGCCAAGGGCGGCGAGCCCGCCAGCATCACGTGCAAGACCAATTCGCTCACGGACCCGCAGATCATCGAGCTCCTCTATGAAGCCTCCCAGACCGGGGTGAAGATAGACCTGATCGTACGCAGCATCTGCTGCCTGCGCCCCGGCGTAGAAGCCGTGAGCGAGAACATCCGCGTGGTCTCGCTGGTAGGACGCTTCCTCGAGCACGCCCGTATCTTCGCCTTTTCCGACGGGGACGACGAGAAGATGTACCTCGGAAGCGCCGACCTGATGCAGCGCAACCTCGACCGGCGCGTCGAGACGGCCTTCCCGCTGCGCGAGAAGCGCCACCGCGAGAAGGTCCGCCGCCTGCTCGACCTCCAGCTCGCCGACAACGCGAACGGTTGGGAACTCCGCCCCGACGGCACCTTCGAACGCCTGCACCCGAAAGACGGGGAGGAACAGGTAGACAGCCAGGCGATTCTGCTCGAAGAAGGCTTTTAGAATAGCATTTCAGCAAGTCAGCACTTCAGCATTTCAGCTTGTTGTGCTCGCTCGCAGTCGGTAGTGCGATGTGCAGAGGTCGATGTCTCTGCAAAGCGCTCCAGACACCGGAGGTTCCGCAATATGCACTCTTGTTGCTAGTGATCCGCGTCCGTGCTAAATTGCGCCTCTGTTCCCAGGTAAACACGGCCGGAACGGGCTAACGAAACGAGGCACGGATGACAGCGGGACGGGGCGGCAAATCTTCCCGCACGAAAGGGCTTTCTGCCACGGATCACCAGGAGATAGAGTGGCAGTTCGACGCCGGCGAGCTCGAGTCGGTCGAGGGCTGGCTCGGCCGGCAATACTCCGGTTCTTCTGGCCTCATCGTCGCTCCCGAATCCACACTGGAGATCACAGACACCTACTACGACACCGACGACTGGCGTTTCTACCGGGCGGGCTACGCCCTGCGTGTGCGCAACACTGATGGCGAAGTCGAGGCGACGATGAAGTCCCTGACGCCGGCTGAGGGCAGCCTCAGGAGGCGGCGTGAGATCTCCGAGCCCCTAAAGGACGATAAACCCGCTACGCTGAAGGAGGCCGGAGGGCCCGTCGGCAGGAGATCCAGGGCCCTCGTCGGTGGACGTGCGTTGCGCCCACTGTTCAGGATCGAGACCCGCCGCCAGGGGTTCGCGCTCCTGCTCGATGGTTCTACAGACGACAGCGATGGGGACGTGCACGTCGGTGAGGTCTCGCTCGACGCCTCGAAGATACCCCTGGGCGATGAGCCTGCCCGCTTGACCCGTGTCGAGGTAGAGGCCGGGATCGGCATGGCCCCGACCCCTGACCTGCATAGTTTCGTTGACGAGATGCAATCAGCCCTCGAACTGTCCCCAGCCTCTGCCTCCAAGTACGAGACCGGTCTGTACGCTAGCGGACTCGACCCGGAAGGGGACTCCGACTTCGGTCCCACGCGCATAGACCCTTCCATGAGCCTGGGCGAGGTCGCGTTCGCCGTGCTACGCAGGCAGTTTGCCGAGATGAGGGACCACGAGCCTGGCACGCGGCTCGGCGAAGACCCCGAGGAGCTGCACGACATGCGCGTGCCGACGCGCCGGATGCGGGCCGCGATGAAGGTCTTCGAAGGGGCTTTGCCTGAGCAGGCCCGCTGGCTCAGGGAGGAGTTGCGCTGGGTGGCCAACGCCCTCGGCGACGTAAGGGATCTGGACGTCCAGATCGAACGCTTCCAGGCCTGGAAAGAAGACGTGGGCGAGGAGGATTCCGGGTTCCTGGACAAGATCTTGACCATCACCCACAAGCGGCGGGCCGAGGCCCGCAAGAACATGCTAGAGGCCCTCGACTCAGGCAGGTACGAGCGTCTGGAGTCTTCGTTCGCGGAGATGCTGCGCCGCGAACCCGCGGCCGAGCTGGAGCCCGCCCAGAAGAACTGCCACGAAAGGGCGAACGAGCCGGTCACGGCAACGGCGCCGGCCCTGGTCACGGACCGCTTCCGCAAGTGGAGAAAGGCGGCGAAGCGTCTCGATGGGGCATCGCCGCCCGAGGCCTTCCACGACGTGCGCAAGAAGGGGAAGCGGCTGCGCTACACCCTGGAATTCGTCTCCGAAGTCTACGGTAAACCGGTGCAGAAGTTCATCGAGCCTCTAAAGGCACTGCAGGACGATCTCGGCGACCATCAGGATGCCGTAGTCGCCGCCGAATACCTGAGGGAGCTCGGCACCAGGACCGGTGAAACGCGGGTCCCCCGCGGGGTCGCCTTCACGATGGGCGTCTACTCGGAACGCTGCGCCCTCGAGGCGAAAGATCTGCGCTCCGCCGTGCTCGACTCGAAACCCTTCAGCACCCTGACGAAGCGTAAAGAATGGAAGAATTTCGAGAAGTATATGAAGAGCCGGAGCGGGGCCGACATACCAATCAAGGGTGTTCGGTAGGCCCGCTTGTACCTCTACCTCATTCGCCACGCGGTCGCCTACAAACGCGACCCTGAACGCTGGCCCGATGACAGCAGGCGTCCGCTCACGCCTGAGGGCGAGGAGGAGTTTATGGGTGCGGCCCGCGGGCTGGCCCATGTCGTCCCCGAGGTTGAGGTTCTCCTTAGCAGCCCCTACGAACGGGCGTGGCGGACCGCGGAGATCCTGGCCGAACAGACAGGCTGGCCGGCACCGGAGGAGTTCCCTGCACTGGAGCCCGACGTCCCGCCCGAAAAAATCGTCATCGCGCTGGAGACCTACGCGGGGAAGCACTCCATAGCCCTGGCCGGGCACAGACCAGGCCTGCACGAGCTGGCCGTGTACCTGCTCACCGGCGATGCCGGGGGCGCGGATATGAAGATAAAGAAGGGCGGCGTCGTTTGCATCGAGTTCGACGACGCCCCGAAGGCCGGAGCAGGCAAACTGCGCTGGCTGTTTACTCCCAGAGTCCTTCGGACTCTAGCACTTCAGCATTTCAGCTAGTCAGCACGCCGCGGGCCTGCGGCCTCCGCTTGTCAGCACTTCAGCTTCTCGTTTTCTCCTATAGCCGATAGCTTACAGCCGAATGCGCAGGTCAAGATCTCTGCACATCGCTTTAG
>Ga0136614_10000812_pt1 | contig 17048 bp, 15 predicted proteins | sample AntDrymUQ2792106_2_FD_106643 | JGI IMG/M metagenome (GOLD analysis project Ga0136614, IMG submission 106643) | Polar desert sand microbial communities from Dry Valleys, Antarctica - metaG UQ279 (21.06) | ecosystem: Environmental > Terrestrial > Soil > Desert | place: Antarctica: Dry Valley... | reverse complement strand
TTCTCGCTGGCCGACGCGGTCGCCCGCTACGCGCGGCTGCGCGGCTTTGAGGTGATGAACCCCATCGGCTGGGACTCATTCGGGCTGCCCGCCGAGAACGCGGCCATCCAGCGCGGCGTCGACCCCAGGGCCTGGACCTACGCCAACATCGAGACCCACGCCGCGACGATGCGCCGGTTGGGCTTCGCCTGGGACTGGTCACGGCGCCTGCACACCTCCGATCCCGAGTACTACAAGTGGACCCAGTGGCTGTTCCTGCAGCTGTTCGAGGCCGGGTGGGCCTACCGCAAGGACGCGCTGGTCAACTGGTGCCCCAACGACCAGACGGTCCTGGCCAACGAGCAGGTCAGCGACGGACGTTGCGACCGCTGCGACTCCGAGGTCACCAAGAAGTCGCTGACCCAGTGGTTCCTGGCGATCACCGAGTTCGCGCAACGCCTGCTGGATGACATGGCCGAGTTGGAGGCGACCTGGCCGGATCGCGTGCTGACGTTGCAGCGCAACTGGATCGGACGCAGCGAGGGCGCCGAGGTCACCTTCACCGTTGACGAGGCGGGTGACGAGGTCGTGGTCTACACCACCCGGCCTGACACCCTGTTCGGGGCGACCTTCTTCATCGTCGCCCCCGAGCATCCGCGTGCCCGGGTCTGGGCCGAGCGCAGCGGTCGGGCTGACGAGTTCGACGAGTTCCTCCGGCGTGTCCAGCGCAAGACCGACGTCGAGCGGCAGGCCGCCGAGCAGGAAAAGGAGGGCCTGTTCCTCGGCGTTCACGCGGTCAACCCGGTCAACGATGAGCGGCTGCCGGTCTACGCCGCCGACTACGTGCTGATGGACTACGGCACCGGCGCCATCATGTGCGTCCCGGCCCACGACCAGCGCGATCTCGACTTCGCCCGCCAGTTCGACCTGCCGGTGCGCATCGTCGTGCAGCCCGAGCCGGGCTCGGACGGCTCGCCAGAGCTCAACCCGGCAACCATGACCGAGGCTGCCAGCGGCAACGGTGTCCTCGTCAACTCGCCGGGCTACGACGGCCTGCCGTGGCAGGAGGCCAAGCGCCGCCTCACGGCCGACCTGGAAGCCAAAGGACTTGGCCGCGCCACGGTCAACTACCGCCTGCGGGACTGGCTGGTCTCGCGCCAGCGGGCGTGGGGTCCGCCGATCCCCATCATCTACTGTGACGGCTGCGGTGTGGTGGGTGTGCCGGTGTCCGACCTGCCCGTCCTCCTGCCCGACGACATGGACTTTGCCGAGGGCAGCGGCTCGGCGCTGGCACGCCATCCCAACTTCGTCAAGGTCGAGTGTCCGCGCTGCGGTGCAGAGGCACGGCGGGAGACCGACACCACCGACACCTTCGTCGACTCGTCGTGGTACTTCCTGCGCTACTGCTCGCCGCACCGCGACGACGTGGCGTTCGACCCCGAGGCGGTACGGCGCTGGATGCCGGTGGATCAGTACACCGGCGGTATCGAGCACGCGATCCTGCACCTGCTGTACGCGCGCTTCGTGACCAAGGCGCTGCACGATCTGGGCCACATCGACCTGGTCGAGCCGTTCACACGCCTCAAGTCCCAAGGCATGGTGGTGTCCAGCGGCGCCAAGATGAGCAAGTCGCGCGGCAACATCATCGAGCCAGGCGACGTGCTCGAGCGCTTCGGTGCGGACACCCTGCGCGGCACGATGCTGTTCGCCGGCCCCATCGAAGAGGACATCGACTGGGCCGACGTCTCGGCGGCCGGTATGCACAAGTGGCTGACCCGGCTGCTGCGCCTGGTCGCCGACCACACCGCCGACCCGGCCGAGGCAGGCGACACCGCCGCGCTGCGCATCGAGACCCACCGCAAGATCGCTGCGGTCACCGCCGACTTCGACGCGTACAAGTACAACACCGCCCTGGCCAAGTTGATGGAGCTGTCCAACGCGGTCCGGGCCACGCTGCAGGCCGGCGGGCGCGGGCCGGCGGCCGGCGAGGCGCTGTCGGCCCTGGCCACGATGCTGTCGCCGATCTGCCCGCACGTCGCTGAAGAGCTGTGGCACCGCCTCGGCCATGAAGGCTTTGTCGCCGCCGCCAGCTGGCCGACCTACGACGAGGCGCTGCTGGTGGAGGCCACCAAGCGCATCGTCGTGCAGGTCGACGGGCGGGTTCGCGACATCGTCATGGTGCCGGCGGGCACGGCCAAGGACAGGGTCGAAGCCCAGGGTCGGAGCTTGCCCAACGTCGCGCGCCACCTCGACGGGCGAGACGTCGTCAAGGTGGTCTGGGTGCCCGACCGGTTGCTGAACTTCGTCACCCGCTCCCCGGCCTGACCCTCACCTCGGGGTGGTGGGGATCGCCTACCGAATGGGTAGCGGATCCCCACCACCTTGGTCGTGACGGCCTGGTCCACAGGCGGGGTGAAGAAGCTCGGGTGCTGCGGGCGTCCCGCCGTAGCGTCGGTGCGTGTCCGGCCTCCAGTCCCTGAGAGCGTGGCTGCAGCGCTTTGGTTGCACGCCGGCCGAGCTGCTGGCGCTCGCGGTGCTGGCTGCGGGCTCGCTGGCGGGACTCGGCCTGGTCTGGCTGGCGGCACGGCCGGGGACGGTGCCGGCTGCCGAGCCGGTTCCGACTGCCACGGCATCGCAGGATCCCCTGGCCGTCGCCGAGGCCGAGGTGGTAGTCCATGTCGCGGGGCGCGTGGCGGCGCCCGGTGTCTACTCGCTGCCGGGCGGTTCGCGGGTCGCTGACGCGCTGGAGGCGGCTGGCGGCCCGTTGCCGAAGGCTGCGCTTGAGGCGCTGAACCTCGCGCGGCCCCTGACCGACGGCGAGCAGCTGCTGGTCGGCGACGTCCGCTCCGGCGCTCCGACGGCTTCCGGCGCCCCGCCCAGCGCACCGTCGGCGACGCCAGGTGCGACGCCGGCACCGGGTGCGACGCCGGCACCAGCCGCGTCGCCCGCCGCGTCGCCGGTCAGCCTCAACCAGGCGACCGCGGCGGAGCTCGATGCGCTGCCGGAGATCGGTCCGGTGCTCGCCGAGCGGATCATCAGCCACCGCGAGCAGATCGGTGGCTTCACCGCGGTGGAGCAGCTGCGCGACGTCAGCGGCATCGGCGAGAAGACGTTCCAGGCCATGGCGGGTCTGGTCACGCCGTGACCGTGACCGTGGCCGCGGCGCTGGCCGGTCCGGTCACACCGTGAGCGTCGCCGCGGCGTGGGCTGCCGTGGCCGCGTTGTGGCTCGGTTGCCTGTGGCCGGGGCCGTGGTGGCTGGCCGTGCTCGGGACGGCGCTGCTGGGTTGTGGTGCCGCCGCCAGACCCTGGCCCGCCGGTCTGCGGACCGCGCTGGCGCTTACAGGACTGGCCGTGTTGGGCTCCGGTTCGGTCGGCGGCCGCGCGGCGGTGGTGGACGCCGGCGAGCTGGCGCAGCTGGCGCGCACGGGCGGCAGCGCGCGGCTGGAGGCGGTGGTGGTGACCGAGCCGCGCGCCAGCCTGGCGGGTGCCTGGTCACTGATCCGTGTGGACACCATCGACGGTCGGCGCACACGGGAACGCGCGCTGCTGCGCGCCGGCGACCTCGAGTCGACGCCGCGGCTGGGTGAAGCTGTCGAGCTGGACGCCACGGCGCGGCCGCTTGAGCGGGACGGGTTCGATGGCTACCTGCGCCGTCTGCACGCCGGGACCGCCGTCGATCAGATCGCAGCTCCCTGTGTTGTCGCCGAGGCCGGGTGGTTGCTGCGGTCGTCGACCAACGTCCGTGCCCGTGTCCGCGGGGCCGCGGGACGCTGGCTCCCGCCCGACCATGCCGCCCTGCTATCGGGCCTGGTGACCGGTGATACCCGCGGCCTGTCGACGCCGGCCGAGGAGACGCTGACCGCCGCCGGACTGTCGCACCTGGTCGCCGTCTCCGGGTCCAACGTGGCGCTGGTGCTGGCGGGCGTGATCGGGGTGGCGGCGCTGTGCGGGATCGGCGCACGCGGCCGTCGCCGCTGCGCCGTGGCCGCGCTGCTGTGGTTCACGGTGCTCGTCCGCTGGGAGCCGTCGGTCCTGCGGGCCGGCGTCATGGCGGCTGTCGTCCTGCTGTCGCAGGCGACCGGGCGAGGCCACGACGCCCGCCACACCCTGGCTGTCGCCGCCCTGCTCTTGTTGCTGGTCGATCCGCTGCTGGCCGGCCAGCTCGGGTTCGCGCTGTCCGTGCTTGCCACCACCGGCGTGCTGGTACTGGGACCGGAGCTGGCGCGCCGCGTACCAGGGCCACGTCCGCTGGCCTTGCTGCTCGGCGCCAGCGCCGGCGCTCAGGTGGGGGTGGCCCCGGTGCTGCTCGGCGTCGAGGGTGCCGTACCGCTGGCGTCGTTGCCGGCGAACCTGATCGCGGTCCCGGCGGCGGCCGTTGCCTCGGCGATCGGCGTGGTGGCGGCCTTGACGGCCCAGCTGTGGGAGGGTGCCGGAGCGGCGTTGGCCGTGCTGGCGTGGCCGGCCCTGTCTGTCGTGTTGTGGGCCGGACAACGCTTCGCCGACGGTCCGCAGCTCACCGTCGCCCAGCTGCTGAGCCCGGTGGTACTCGCCGGCTGTGCCACCGTGATCCTTCGTCGTCGCCCGCGGCTGGCCGGCCTGTGCGTCTTCGTCGCCGTGGTTGCCGTGGCTTGGCCGACCCTGCGCCCGCCCGCCGCGGTCACCGCTCTGACGCTGACCGCTCTTGACGTCGGCCAGGGTGACGCCGTGCTCGTCGAGGTGCCCGCCGTCGACGCGGAACCAGCGCGGATGCTGGTCGACGGCGGTCCCGACCTCGACGCGGCGCTGCGGCTGCTGCGCGGCCGCGGGGTGCGCGCCCTGGACGTGGTCGCCGTGTCCCATCCCCATGCCGATCACACGGGTGGTTTGCCTGAGGTTGTGGCCGGCCTGCGGGTCGGCGCGCTGGTCGTCGGTCCTGGGCCGCCACTGCCGGACGCCGACGCCTCGGCGACGGCCACGCTCGCGGCCGCGCGGGGGAGCCGGGTGCCGATCGTGCAGGTGGCCGCTGACCAGACCTTCCGGCTGGGTGCGGCCGAGGTGCAGGTGCTCAGCCCGCCAGCGGACGGGTCACTTGGCGCCGAGGCCAACGACAACTCCCTGGTGCTGCGGGTGGTGTCGGACGGCGCCGCGCTGCTGCTGACCGGCGACGCCGAGGCCGCCGCGCAACAGCGGCTGTTGGCGCGACCCGACCTGCTGGCGGCTGACGTCCTCAAGGTGCCCCACCACGGGGGCGCCACCAACGTCGAGGGCTTCCTGGACGCCGTGGGTGCCCGCGACGCGGTGATCTCGGTCGGCGCCGACAACGACTACGGCCACCCGACGCCCGAGACCGTGGCCGCCCTGCGGGGCCTGCGGCTGCACCGCACTGATCTGGACGGCACCGTCACCATCGAGGTGGCGCCCGATCCCCTCGGAGGCTGAGGGCGCGGCGACCGCACCGGCGAGGGCGGCATGGCGCGTGAACGCGGGTCCACGCGGCGGGTCCCCCGCAGGGGTGAAGCGCTCCCGCGGCGGAGGGTGCATCGTTGCGGCATGGAGGCCCCGCTGCGCGTGGCGATCAACGGCTTCGGTCGCATCGGCCGGCAGGTGGTGCGGCAGATGGCCGACCGCGCCGACGTTGAGGTCGTCGCCGTCAACAACACACGCGGCTCGCCGTCAACGGTTGCCCAGCTGTTCAAGTACGACTCCATCTACGGCCGCTACCCCGGGGATGTCGCGCACGACGAGCACCACCTCGTCGTCGACGGCCATCCCATCCGCGTGCTGCGCCAACCCGAACCGCTGCTTTGCCCCTGGCATGCGCTGGGCATCGATGTGGTGGTCGAGGCCACCGGGACGTTCACGCAGCGCGATGCGTGCGCCGACCACCTCAAGGCCGGGGCCCACAAGGTGCTGGTGACCGCCCCCGCCCGGGATGCTGACCTCACGGTCGTGGTTGGCGTCAACGACGACCGCTACGACGTTGAGGCCATGCACATCGTCTCGGCGGCGTCGTGCACGACGAACTGCCTGGCGCCCATGGTCAAGGTGCTGCACGAGCGTTTCGGCGTCGTCGGTGGGATGGTGACCACGATCCACGCATTCACCCGCGACCAGGAGATCCACGACACCATCCACGAGGATCCGCGGCGGGGGCGGGCGGCCAGCCTGAACATGACCCCGACCCGGACCGGTGCGGCCAAGGCGATCGACGCGGTGCTGCCCGAGCTCGCCGGCCGGCTGGTTGGCATCGCCGTGCGGGTCCCCGTTCCCGACGTGTCGCTGACCGACCTGTCGGTTGTCCTCGACCGACCCACCACCGTCGAGGACATCAACGACGCGTTCGTCTCCGCAGCCGCCGACGCTCACTGGCACGGGGTGCTGGCGGCCAGTGACGAGCCGCTGGTCAGCGCCGACTACGTCGGCGATCACCACTCGTGCACCGTCGACCTCGCCTCGACGCGGGGCGCGCCGCAGCACCAGTTCAAGGTACTCGGCTGGTACGACAACGAGGCGGGTTACGCCGCGCGGGTCGTCGATCTCGTCAGCATCGTCGCCGGCAGGCGACCAGCGAAGCCGGCCGCCGCCGCCGCCGCCGACGCCGATCAAGCAACTGGTTCACGGTCTGCGGCAGTCTTGGCATAGACGTTGCGGCTGTCTTCGGGCATCGTCGGACCTGCCCCACCACTGCACGACATACAGGAGAACAGCCGATGGCAGCTCCGCAGGGATCCGACCGGCAGAAGGCCCGCCTGTCCTCGGGAGTCATCCCGTACGCCGAGATGGGCTTCTACGACGCCGACTACCAGCCCAAGGACACCGATATCCTGGCCGCGTTTCGGGTCACGCCCCAGCCGGGCGTCGCGGCGGAGGAGGCCTGCGCCGCGGTAGCCGGCGAGTCGTCCTCGGGAACGTGGACGGTCGTGTGGACCGACCGACTGACTGACTATCCCACCTATCAGGCCAAGAGCTACCGCGTCGAGCCGGTGCCAGGCAGCGACCCCCCGCAGTACATCGGCTACATCGCGTACGACCTCGAACTGTTCGAGGAAGGCTCGATCGCGAACCTGTCCTCGTCGATCATCGGCAACGTCTTCGGCTTCAAGGCGTTGCAGGCGCTGCGGCTTGAGGACATGCGCATCCCGCCGGCGTACGTCAAGACCTTCCAGGGCCCGGCGCACGGCATCGTGATGGAGCGGGAGTACCTCAACAAGTACGGCCGGCCGCTGCTGGGAGCGACCGTCAAACCGAAGCTCGGGCTGTCGGCGCGCAACTACGGCCGCGTGGTCTACGAGGCGCTGCGCGGCGGGCTGGACTTCACCAAGGACGATGAGAACACCAACTCACAGCAGTTCATGCGCTGGCGCGACCGCTACCTGCACTGCATGGAGGGGGTCAACCGCGCGATGGCGGAGACCGGCGAGATCAAAGGTCACTACCTCAACGTGACCGCCGGCACGATGGAGGAGATGTACGAGCGCGCCGAGTTTGCCAAGGAGCTCGGCAGCATCATCATCATGATCGACCTCACCATCGGCTACACCGCGATGCAGTCGATGGCCAGGTGGGCGCGAGGCAACGGCGTGATCCTGCACCTGCATCGCGCAGGCCACTCGACCTACACACGGCAGAAGAACCACGGCGTCAACTTCCGCGTCATCGCCAAGTGGGCGCGGCTGATGGGGGTCGACCACATCCACGCCGGCACGGTCGTCGGCAAGCTGGAGGGCGACCCGGGCATGGTCAAGGGCTACTACTCAGCGTGCCGGGACAACGTCAACGCCACCGACCCAGCGCTGGGCTTCTACTTCGACCAGGATTGGGCCTGGATGCCGGGCCTCTTCCCGGTGGCGTCCGGCGGGATCCACGCCGGCCAGATGCACCAACTGCTCGACTACCTCGGCGACGACTGCATCCTGCAGTTCGGTGGTGGCACGATCGGACACCCCATGGGGATCGCTGCCGGCGCGACCGCAAACCGCGTCGCCCTGGAAACCATCATCCAGGCTCGCAACGAAGGGCGGGACTACGTCAAGGAGGGTCCCGCGATCCTTAAGAAGGCGGCGCAAAAGTGCGTCCCGCTGCAGGCGGCGCTCGACACCTGGGGCGACATCACCTTCGAGTACCAGTCCACCGACACACCGGACGTTGTGGCTACCCCCACGCGGGTCGGCTGAGGCAGGAGGCGACACGCCATGCGCATCACCCAGGGCACCTTCTCGTACCTCGACGATCTCACTGACACCCAGATCACCGCGCAGGCCCAGTACGGCATCGACCGCGGCTGGGCGCCGCAGGTGGAGTTTGCCGACGACCCCCACCCCCGCAACGTTTACTGGGAGATGTGGGGCCTGCCGATGTTCGACCTGCAGGACGCCGCCGCGGTGGTCGGTGAGGTGAACCGCTGCCGCGAGGCGTACCCCAACCACTACATCCGGTTGACGCTGTACGACGCCAGCCGCGGGCGCCAGACCACAGCGCTGCAGTTCATCGTCAACCGCCCGGCACACGAGCCGGGCTTCCGGCTGGACCGGCAGGAGACCCACGACCGGGTCATCCGCTACACCCTGCACTCCTACGCCGCCGACGCCCCCCACGGGTCGCGCTACAACGGCCAGGGGCCGTCGGTACCGTGACTGACGGGGTGCGGCCATCGCTGGGGCCCGGCCTTGACGAGCCCGTCGAGGACCGCTTCGGTCGAGGGCTGGTCGACGAGTCCTTCGCCGGCGTGGACGACCCGCTCGCCGACCTGCCCGACGACCTGCTGGTGGACGTGGCGGGCACCGTCAGGGACAGCAACATCCGCGAGGTCCTGGACCGCCTGGATCACGAGCTGGTCGCCCTCCACGAGGTCAAGCGGCGCGTCCGTGAGGTCGCCGCCCTGCTGCTGGTCGACCGCATGCGGCGCAAGATCGGCCTGGACTCCGAACCGCCGACCCTGCACATGAGCTTCACCGGCAACCCAGGCACCGGCAAGACCACCGTCGCCCAGCGCATGGGCGAGGTGCTGCACAAGCTCGGCTACCTGCGCAAGGGCCACGTCGTGTCGGTGACCCGCGACGACCTCGTCGGGCAGTACGTTGGCCACACCGCACCCAAGACCCGCGAGGTGCTCAAGCGCGCGATGGGCGGCGTGCTGTTCATCGATGAGGCCTACCACATCTACCGGGTCGACAACGAGCGCGACTATGGCCAGGAAACGGTCGAAATGCTGCTGCAGATGATGGAGAACGACCGGGCCGACCTGGTCGTGATCATGGCGGGCTACAAGGACAAGATCGACCGCTTCTTCTCCGACGTGCCCGGCCTGTCCTCCCGCATCGGCCACCACATCGACTTCCCCGACTACAGCGCGGAAGAGCTGATGGACGTCGCCCGCCTGATGGTCGGCCGGCAGCAGTATCGCTTCGCCCCAGAGGCGGAGGAGGCGTTCCGAGACTACCTGGTGCGGCGGATGCAGCAGCCGCGCTTCGCCAACGGGCGCAGCGTCCGCAACGCCCTGGACCGCTTGCGCATGCGCCACGCCAACCGGCTGTGGGACGCACTGGACGGCGACGACGCCAAAGTGTCCAAGGGTGACCTGGTCACCATCACGGCCGACGACATCAAGGCCAGCCGGGTCTTCGACTTTGCGCACGACCCCGAGACGAGCTGAACGTAGGCAGTGAAGGGTCCGGTTCGCTACTCCTGGCCCGCGAGCCAGGACGCGCCAGGGGTGGCAGGGTCGTAGCGCTGGATCTCCGAGACAGTGTCGAAGACGCGGTCGACGCTGAGGATGGTGGTGATGCCAGCGCGCAGGGCGGTGGCGGCATGGACCGCGTCACGCACGCCCAGGGTTGGGTAGCGTCCGAGCAGCGCCGTGCAGCCATCCAGCACCTCGAGGTCGAACGCGTGTAAGCGGCACTGGCTGCGCACCTCACCAATCTCCGTCAACGCCGCCGGCCGGTTGACGCCGCGTCGCAGGAGCAGGTGGGCATATTCCTGGACGAGTTCGACGCTGGCCTCCAAGTCGATCAGCCGGTTCGCGCCGGCCCGGAGCACCGCTCGGCACGGCAACCGCGAAGGATGGTCGCGCCCCCTGGCGTACACGAAGACATTGGTGTCCACCAGATAGCGCGTCACCACTGGGCTCGACTCATGAGGCTGTCTTCGATCTCACGCTTCGACTCTTCCCATGAGCCGAGTTCGAGCGGCTCGCGCGCGAGGAACCGATCCGCCGCTTCATCAGGGGCGGGACCCGCTCGATACGTTCGGTCGAGTGCGTCGCGCACCAGCACGGCGACGGTAGTGCCACGCTGCCTGGCGAGGTCTTCCAGACGGCTGAACCGCTCCTCGTCGAGTAACACCTGCAAACGCCGCGTCAATATGGCCATGCTCTGAGCATAGCATGCTCATAGAGCGGGATCGCCTTCCCGCCGCGTGGCCACGACCGCCTATCTCGACGGCTTCGTCGCGGCGGAACCTCCCCCTGCCGTTCACCGCGCCGGGTGAGGCGGCGATGACCGCCGCGGCCTAGCGTGCGGCCATGGACCAGCTCACCCAGACCGCTCGCGCCCTGGTCGCCCCCGGCAAGGGCATCCTCGCCGCCGACGAGAGCGTCGGCACGATGTCGAAGCGTCTGGAAGCCGCGGGGGTACCGGCCAGTCCCCAGACGCGCCGCGCCTACCGTGACCTGCTGGTCACCACGCCAGGGCTGGACGAGTCCATCAGCGGCGTGATCCTGTGCGACGAGACGCTACGGCAGTCCGTCGCCGGAGGGACACCCTTCCCGCGCGCCTGCGCCGCCAGAGGAATCGTGCCTGGCATCAAGGTCGACACCGGCGCCAAGCCGCTGGCGGGCAACCCGGAGGAGTCGGTGACCGAGGGTCTCGACGGGCTGCGCGAACGCCTCGAGGAGTACGCGGAGATGGGCGCTGGGTTCGCGAAGTGGCGAGGCGTCATCACGATCGGCGACGGGCAGCCGACGCGATCCTGCCTCGTCGCGAACGCTCACGCGCTCGCGCGCTACGCCGCGCTGTGCCAGGAGGCGGGGATCGTGCCGATCGTCGAGCCCGAGGTGCTGATGGACGGTGACCACGGCATCGAGCGTTGCGCCGCGGTCTCCGCCGACGCGCTGCACACCGTCTTCGCCCAGCTGATCGAGCAGGGCGTCGCGCTGGAGAGCATGGTGCTCAAGCCGAACATGATCGTGGCCGGCAAGGGCTGCTGCGAGCAGCCGTCGGCCGCGCAGGTCGCGGCCGCCACGGTTGGCGTCCTGCGCCGCACGGTGCCCGCTGCCGTGCCGGGCGTCGCGTTCCTGTCCGGTGGCCAGCCACCGGCGGTGGCGACCGTCCACCTGCAGGCGATGCACGCGCTCGGTCCGCAGCCATGGGTGCTGACCTTCTCGTTCGGCCGCGCGCTGGTCGACCCGGCGCTGGCGGCCTGGCGTGGCGAGCCCGGCAATGTCGAGCTGGCCCAGGACACTCTCGCGCACCGCGCCCGCTGCAACGCTGCTGCGGCGGCGGGCCGCTACTCCGACGAGCTGGAGCCGGCAGCGGCCTGACCGAACGGCACGCGCACGACGATGGTCGTGCCCACGGCCGGCCTTGACTGCACGCGCAGAGTGCCGCCGATGAGATCCGCCCGTTCCCGCATCCCCGACAGGCCGTAGCTCACGCCCGCTGCGACCGACCGGTCGTCGAGCGAGAAGCCGCGGCCGTCGTCGCGGACGCGCAGCTCCACCGCGTCGTTGCCCGCCTGCCTCAGGGTCACCGAGACGCGCTCGGCCTCGGCGTGCTTGGCGACGTTCTGCAGCGCCTCCTGCGCGATGCGGTACAGCGCGGTTTCGACGTGTTCGGCCAGGGCGCCGGGCTCGACATCGATGTCCACGTCGACGTCGGCGCTGGGCACCGATCGCCCCAAGCTGGCGATGCTGGCTCCCAACCCGAGGTCGTCAAGCACCGGGGGACGCAGGCCCGCGATCGCATTCCGTGTCTCGTCGAGCGCCTGGTCGGCCAGCAGGCGAGCCGCCGCGATCTGCTTGGCCGCGAAGTCCGCGTCCGTGGCGACGGCATCGGCGGCGGCGGACAGGTAGAACGCCAGCCCAACGATGCGTTGGCTGATGCCGTCGTGAATCTCACCCGCCAGGCGTCGGCGCTCCCCCTCCTGCAGGGCGACGATGCGCTCCGCGAAGCGCTCGCGTGCCTGCTCGCGCTCGGCGACGTTGCGGTGCAGCCGGGCGCTGACGATGGCGCCCGCGACCAGGCTGCCGATGGACGACAGCAGGCGTACATCGGCCTCGGCGAAGACGCGACGCTCGATGGTGTGGACGTTGAGCACGCCCACCAGCGCGCCCGGCTGGCTCGTCATCGGCACCGACGCCATCGACGTGTACCGCTCGCCCTGGAGGTCGGGGATGTAGCGGTAGCGCGGGTCGGCGCGCTTGTCGTCGACCAGCACTGCGGGCTGGCCGTTGGCCGCCACCCAGCCGGTCACGCCCTCGCCGACCATCAGCGTCACCTGCCCGGCGACGGCGTCGTAGGGCGGCGTTGCGCCCGTCAGCGTGAGCACCCCGCGATCGGCGTCGAGTACATGCACGAAGCAGACGTCGGTGTCGGTCGCCTCGGTGATCAGCTCGGCGACGCCCTGGGCCAGCGGCTCGAGCTCCAGTCCGGCGGCGATCGTGTCGATGATACGCAGCAGCAGCCGGCGCTCACGCGCGGCGTCCGCCAGACCCAGCCCGATGGCGCCGCTCAGTGGAACACGCCCTCGCGTAGGGCGACCGCGATCGCCTGAGCGCGGTTGCTGACCTCGAGCTTGCGGTAGACGCCGCTCGCGTGGGTCTTGACCGTCTCCTCGCTGACAACGAGCTCAGCCGCGATCGCCTTGTTCGAGCGCCCAGCGACCATCAGCGCCAGGACCTCGCTTTCCCGCTGCGTGAGGCCAAGGTGCGCCCCCGGCCAGAACTCGCCGGCGTGCAACCGGGCGGCCGAAGCCGCGACGCGGCCGGCCAGCGTGGGGTCAATTACGGTCACGCCGTCGAGCACACGCTCGAGATGGCCGACCAGCTCGGCGCCGTCGACGCGCTTGAGCAGGAAGCCCGCAGCGCCCACCCGCAGCGCCTGGAACAGGTATTGCTCGTCGTCGTACACGGTCAGGAACACCACACGGCACTCGGGGTCGTTGCGCAGCAGCTCGGCACACAGGTCCAGGCCGCTGTAACCCTTGAGGCGCACGTCGAGCAGCACGACGTCCGGATGGTGCTCCCGCACCGCGCGCAGCGTGGAGTCGCGGTCGCTGGCCTCGCCGACGACGACCGCGCCGCTGTGCCGCGACAGCATCGCCTTGAGCCCGTCGCGGACCATCTCGTGGTCGTCGACGATCACCAAGCGGATGGGCTGGTCCACGCTGGGCATGTTCGCGGACACGGCTGCCGGAGACAACGGTGGGCAAAACATCCCCCCTACGGGCGCCCCATTGGGGGGAGGCGATCCCGGGCGGCCAGTGCTTATGGTCTCCGATATGGTCGCCGCGCCCGCCCGCATCGTCCCGTCCGTCCTGCCAGCCGACTTCGCGCGGATGGGCGAGGAGTGCCAGGCCCTGGAGAAGGCCGGCGTCGACCGCATCCAGTGGGACGTCATGGACGGCCACTTCGTGCCCAACCTGACGTTCGGCCCAGACGTGGTGGCGGCCTCCCGCGCCGTGGTTGACCTGCCCTTCGAGGCGCACCTCATGGTCACCAATCCCGACGCGTCGCTTGACCGCTGGGTCGTGGCAGGCTGCAGCCTGCTGATCGTCCACGCCGAGGCCTGCCCGCACCTGCATCGCACCCTCGCCGCAATCCGCGAGGCCGGCGCCTCCAGCGGCGTGGCGCTAAACCCGGCCACGCCGCTGGACGCGGTGGCACACGTGCTCGACCTCGTCGACCTGCTGCTGGTCATGACGGTCAACCCCGGCTTCGGTGGGCAGCGCTACCTGGCAACGATGGAGCCCAAGATCGCGGCGGCCCGCCGGCTCATCGACCAGCGCGGCCTCGACATCGAACTCGAGGTCGACGGCGGCATCGGTCCGGAGACGATCGCCGGCGCGGCAGCGGCCGGGGCCACGACGTTCTGCGCCGGCAGCGCCCTGTTCGGCTTCGACGGTGGCCTCGAGGCGGGCGTGACCGAGCTGCGCGGCCGGGCGATACAGGCCGCGCGGTGATCGCGGAGCTGCTGCCGTCGCTGCTCGCCGCCACACAGGAGGCCGCGCTGGCATGCCGGCCGTGGGTCGGGCGCGGCGACGGCAAGGCCGCCGACGCCGCTGCCGTCGCGGCACTGCGAGACATGCTGGCGCACTGCCAGGGCCGCGGCACGGTCGTGGTCGGTGAGGGCGAGAAGGACGCCGCGCCGATGCTGTACGTGGGCGAGCGGGTGGGCGCTGGAGGACTGCCCGCCTTCGACCTTGCCGTCGACCCGCTGGAGAACACCACCGCGTGCGCTCGCGCGGGCGAGGGAGCCGTCGCCGTGCTCGCGGCGGCCCCTGCCCGGACCCTGTGGGCCAGCCCGGCGTGGTACGTCGACAAGCTGGTGGTGCCCACCGAGTCGGCCGGCGCCGTCGACATCCGCTGGCCGGTCGAGCGCAACCTCGCCGCGGTCGCCGAGGCGCGCGGCAAGCGCGTCGACGAGCTCGTCGCGGTCGTGCTCGACAAGCCGCGTCACGCCGAACTCGTCATGCGACTGCGCGCTAATGACGTCGCGGTCGCGCTGATTCCCGACGGCGACGTCCTCGGCGCGCTGCGCGTGGTGCTGCCCGACGGCGACGCGGACATCCTGCTGGGCGTCGGCGGCGCGCCCGAGGGCGTGATCAGTGCGTGCACGGTGCGCGTGCTGGGCGGCGGGATGCAGGTTCGCCTAGCGCCGCAGTCGCACGACGAGGCGGCCCGGTTGGTGGCCGCCGGACAGGTTCCAGACGCGGTGTTGGGCTTGGACGAGCTGGTGGCCAGCGACGACTGCGCGGTCGCGATCACCGGCATCACCGGCTGTGGGCTGTTGCGCGCGCCGCGTCGAAACGGCGCAGCTTGGACGACCGAATCGATCGGCTTGGCCAGCGGCCGACCGGTCCTGCACGTCGATGCGGACCACCTGCCGCGGCTGCCTGAGAGGAGCCCCGCGTGCCTGACAAGCTGATGAGGATGCGCCGCGCGTCCAGCGACCGGCGGCCGGTCATGCTCGCGATCGCGGGCGACAGCGCCGCCGGCAAGACGACGCTCAGCCGTGGGCTGGCGCGGGCGCTGGGCGAGGGTCGTGCCACGTCGATCTGCGTCGACGACTACCACCGCTACGACCGCGAGGAACGCAAGGGCCTGCCGTTCACGCCGTTGCACCCCGACGGCAACTACATCGCGATCATGGAACAGCACCTGCAGCTGCTCGCGACCGGTCAGCCGATCCTCAAGCCGGTCTACGAACACCGCGACGGCAGCCTGGCCAGGCCGGAGCTGGTCGAGCCGGGCGAGTTCGTCATCGTCGAGGGCCTGTTGCCGCTGCACAGCAAGCTGTCCCGGGCATGTTTCGACGTGAAGGTGTACCTGGACCCGCCGGAGGAGATCCGGCGTGAATGGAAGATCAGCCGCGACACCGGCAAGCGCGGCTACACCGCCGAGCAGGTTCTCGCCGAGCTCGATCGCCGCGAGCCCGAGTCAGAAGCGTTCATCCGACCGCAGCGCGGGCACGCCGATATCGTCGTGCGCTTCGCGCCGGTGCCAGGCCGCGACGACCCGCCGGGCACGCCGCTGTCCGCCGAGCTGCTGCTGCGACCGACCATCCCGCACCCCGACATCGCCGCCCAGATCGGCGACGACGATCTGCGGGCCGTGCACGTCAAGCTCGGGCGGGACTCCGATGGCCGCCCGGTCGACGCGCTGCACGTCCACGGGCATGCGCCGGCGGAGGAGAGCCGGCTGGTCGAGAAGGCGATCTGGAACGGACTGCAAGGCAACGAGCCGTTGCCCGAGCGCCTCGGTGAGCTCGAGCCAGGGGTTCGCTCGGAGCCGGTCGCGCTGACCCAGCTGCTGCTGCTGGCGCACCTGCTCGCCATGTGAGCAAGCGGTACGGTGACCACCGATGCCGCCACCGCCGTCGTTCCGCCTGCTCGTAGGCCCCGAGGAGCTGCTGCTGCACCGGGCCGCCGAGCGGCTGCTGGACGAGCTGCGCGGCGACGGCGAGCTGGACATCGCCGACCTGCGGGCTGCGGACCTGCGTGAGGGGCAGCTGCCGGACCTACGCACCGGTTCGCTGTTCGGCACGCCGCGCGCGGTCCTGCTGCGCGACGCTGGAGAGCTGCCCGCCGAGGCGGCCGGCGTGCTGCTCGCCGAGATGGAGGGTGCGCTCCCGGACGCCACCGTCATCCTGCTGGCGACGGGCACCGGGCGCATCCAGCGGCTGGCCAAGCGGATCAAGGACCTCGGCGGTCGCACCGACGTGCTGCCGCCCAAGGAGTGGGACGAGCGAGGCTGGGCGCGCCTGGTGATCGACGAGTTCCGCCGGCACAAGCGCACGGCGGATCAAGGCGCTGTGGCGGCCATCTTGGGCCACGCCGGCACGGACGTCTCCGGCATTGTGGAGAAGGTGGCGCAGGTGGCCGCCACGGCGGCGGCGGGGCAGATCTCGGGCGCGCAGGTGAACGCCGTGGTGGTGGGCCGTGGCAGCCGAGGGTCCTTCGCCGTCGCCGACGCCATGTGCGACCGCAATCCCACTCAGGCGTTGGAGCTGCTGCGAGGAGTGCTCGAGTCTGGCGACGATCCCGTGATGGTGTTGGGCGCACTGGCCTACCGCCTGCGGTCGATCGTGGCGGTGGCCGGCGGGCTGGACGGCAAGGCCGTGGGCCTGAACATCAGCCCGGGGCAGGCCCGGCGTCTGCGGGCCGTGCGCCGCAACTTCGGGCCAGGGGAGCTGACCGGCGCCTATGCCGCGCTGGCAGCCGCTGACGCCGAGATCAAGGGCGGTGAGCTGCCGGCGTCACTGGTCATCGAGCGGGCGGTCGTGGCCGTCGCGACCCGCGCCTAGCGTCAGCAGGGGTCGGCGGGGGAGGCCCCCAACCGCTTGCTGCGCAAGGTGACGGGCGCGGAGGCGC
>Ga0136614_10000811_pt1 | contig 17048 bp, 10 predicted proteins | sample AntDrymUQ2792106_2_FD_106643 | JGI IMG/M metagenome (GOLD analysis project Ga0136614, IMG submission 106643) | Polar desert sand microbial communities from Dry Valleys, Antarctica - metaG UQ279 (21.06) | ecosystem: Environmental > Terrestrial > Soil > Desert | place: Antarctica: Dry Valley... | reverse complement strand
GCGCGGGAGCGAGGAAGCACGCAAGGAGTGCCCAGAAGACCGCGGCGCTGATGTATCGGCTGTGCATAAGTTCTGGGTCGTGGCTCCCGAGAGGAGGGTTCCGACGTGTGGCGCTTTACCCACGTTCGGAGGCAGGTAACCCCCGGATTCGCTGTTCGTGGACCTTTCTGTTACGCCGACGCTTCGAATGAGCCGGTCGCGTTCACGATGGCGCGACCGCCCAACCCATGGCAGCTGAACGAGCCGGAGAACGAGCGGTCATCGGCTCGTTCCACGGCGACCGAGCACTCCCCGTTGGCCGAGACAATCTCCACCTCCTCGTGGTGGATCCTAAGCGTGAGTTCGAGCACGAGGGCTGCCGACGTGTGTTGGTCGCCCAGCCGCAGGGGGCCGGCGATGACGAGCCGGCCGGGAACGCCCCAGGCGACCGTCACCGTGGCAGGGAGCGGTCGATAGATCGCAGGCGCCGAGACGCCGTCGAGGACCCGTTCGGCTTCTACGTCGCCCGAGAGGGAAACCTGGGCAGAGCCGGACGAGAGCGTGACGGTCCCGTGCGCTGGTCCCGTGGGGAAACCGCTCGGCTCCGGCGGCCGGGGTGACTCGCTCGCCGTGCAGGCGGCAAGGAGGACCAGGAGCACCACCGCTCCACTTCGTCTCACGCCGGGCGGATGTCCATCATCTGGTCTGAATCTATCGGCCCGACTCCCCGCTTGTGGGGAGCGAGAGGTAGGAGCGACATCTCGAGCGGCCGCCTCTGCCCTTTCGAACGATGGACCTTTAGCCATGCCGTAGGCCGTTTGGAGGGTTGCTCAGAGGGTAATCCCCGGATACTCGTGCTGCTAAGCACGAGTATCGTCGCTCTACGGGAAGGGAGGGATGGAACGGATCCCGGCTCGGACCCCCCGCCGGGTTCTCACGAGCGGCCTGCCGAGAAGACCCGATCCGAGTGAAAGGAGAACCACCGTGTCCATCCGTAGGAAGTTCGCAGCGGCGGGGGCGGCGATGGCGTTGGGCGTCGGCCTGATCGCGGGCCTCGCGCCGGGCGCCACGAACGCATCGAGCCACCGCGAGGCCCCGTTGACGTCGGCTGAGCCACAGATCGACCAGACCGACCTCTACGCGTTCGTCAGCAAGGACCGACCGAACAAGGTCACGTTCATCAGCTCCTGGATCCCGTTCGAGGAGCCGGCGGGTGGTCCGAACTTCTACCACTTCTCCGAGATGACGAACTACGACCTGAACATCGACAACGACGGCGACGCTCGCGCCGACATCATCTACCGCTGGCGCTTCGACACCGTCTACCGGAAGGCGACGACGCAGTTCCTCTATAACGACGGCGTGGTCACGACGCTCAACGATCCCAACCTGTTGCACCGCCAGTACTACGACCTGTGGAGGATCAAAGGTGACAACAGCCGGAAGCTCCTCGACGACGAGCAGGTCGTGCCGAGTAACGTCGGCAAGGCGTCGATGCCCAACTACAACGCGACCCTGTTCGACGCGGGCGTGACGGGCTTCGGGAACGACGATGCCGGCAAGAGCTGGGTCGGTCAGTCCGACGACGCCTTCTTCCTCGACCTAAGGGTGTTCGACCTGCTCTACGGGGGCGATTTCTCCGAGGTCGGAGACGACACGCTCGCCGGCTTTAATGTGCACACGATGGCATTGCAGGTCCCGAAGAAGCACCTTCGGGGCGACGGTGACGGCATCATCGGCATCTGGAACACGGCCTCGCGGGGAAGCGTCCGGATCCAGAACGAGGACACCGGCGCGATCCGGTTCCGGGGCGACCGGGTTCAGGTCTCGCGCCTGGGCCACCCGTTGGTGAACGAGGTCGTGGTGCCGGTCGGGCTGAAGGACTTCTTCAACGCCTCCAACCCGCGCAACGACGCTCAGTTCCTGCCCGCGGTGCAGGATCCGATCCTGGCCCGCACGATCTCGGCGGTGTACCCGAGCGTGTTCCCGAACGTTCCGGACTCGGATCCGTCGACGCCGGGCATCCAGCGATCGGACCTGATCATGGTGTTCCTGACCGGGGTCCAGGGGCTGAACATGCCGGATGGCGTGCGTCCGTCCGAGATGCTCCGGCTCAACATGAACATCGCCCCGTGCACGTCCGGATGCTCGCCCTTCGGGGTCATCGGTGGTGACAACGCCGGCTTCCCGAACGGCCGACGCCTCGCGGACGACGTCCTCGACATCTCGCTCCGCGTCGTGATGGGCGTGCTGCTCCCGAAGCACGACCCGGACGCCGATACCCTCGGCGACGGGGTGAACAAGAACGACAAGCCGTTCCTCGAGCACTTCCCGTACGTGGCATATCCGACCCCCGGGTCGGATCCAGATCCTCACTGAGGCTTTAGACCTCTCGGTGAGGCGAGGAGCGGAGGGCGCCGATCTCGGCACCCTCCGCTCCTCCCGGACATGAAGGACCTGACGTGAAGCGCCTCTCACGTCTCGGGATCGTTGGCCTTATGGCCGTCGGCCTCGTCCTGGCCGGCGGTCTCGGGCTGTTCCTCCGAATAGACCCCGAGCCCGCCGTCCCTAGTGGCCGCGGTGCCGACCCAGGCGCGTTCCTTGGTCCGGGCGCCAGCGGTTCCCTGGCGAGCTCGGTCGCCGCCCTCCAGCAGCGGGTCCGCGAGGTGCCGGATGACTGGCAGGCGTCCGCTTCCCTCGGCCTGGCCTACGTGCAACAGGGACGGATCACGGGCGACCCGGGCTACTACCCCAAGGCCGCAGGGGCGCTGAGGCTGTCCCTCCGCGCCCAACCGGAGAACGCCGACGCCCTCCTGGGGCTCGCGGCGCTCGCCTCGGCGCGGCACGACTTCGATCGGGCGCTCGATTACGGCCAGCGCGCGCGAGACAAGGACCCCCACGACGCCAACGTCCACGGCGTGGTCGGCGATGCGCTAATCGAGCTTGGCCGCTACGACGAGGGGTTCGAGGCGTTCCAGACCATGGTCGACACCCGGCCCGACACCGCGTCGCTGTCGCGTGCCTCCTACGCGTTCGAGCTCCAGGGTGACCGCAAGGCGGCGATCACCGCGATGCGGGCCGCACGGGGCTATGCGGGCAATCCGTCGGACGCGGCATGGACGAGCTATCAGCTGGGCGAGCTGTATCTCGCCGAGGGCCGCGTCCGCAAGGCCGCCGACGCGTTCCGAGACGGCATCCGGATCGATCCCACGTCGATCGGATCCCTCGCCGGGCTCGCGAGCATCGACCTGGCCCGCGGCGACCTGGAGGGTGCGATCGCGAGGATGCAGGAGGTGGTGGCGCGCTTCCCGGCACCGGAGTACGTGATCGCTCTCGGCGACCTGCACACCCGGGCCGGAGACGCGGAGGCCGCCGAGCGGCAGTACGACCTGGCCAAGGTCGAGGCCGACCTCTTCCGTGACGCCGGCGTGAACGTCGACCTCGAGCTCGCCTTGTTCTTCGCCGACCACGGCGACCCCCGCCAGGCGCTCGCCGCGGCGGAGGCGGAGTGGGCGAAGCGCGAGAGCATCCACGTCGCCGATGCGATCGCCTGGGCGCTGCACGTGAACGGTCGGGACGAGGAAGCGGCGAGATACGCGCGTCGCGCGCTCTCGCTCGGCACGGAAGAGGGACTGTTCCTCTACCACGCCGGGATGATCGAGCTCGGCCTCGGCGACCGTGAGGCGGCCCGCCAGTACCTCCGTGAGGCGCTCGAGCTCGACCCGTGGTTCTCCATCTTGGGCGTGCCGGAAGCCCGGCGCGCCCTGGCGCGGTTGGAGGGCGGCCGGTGAGGCGCCCGGCCGCCCTCCTCGCGCTGATCTCGGGGCTCCTGCTCTGGTCCCCGACAGCGGCGTCCGCCCACCCCCTCGGCAACTTCACGGTGAACCGCTACGCTGGGATCGTCGTGTCGCGCGAAAGCGTGCTGATCGACTACGTGCTCGATCTCGCCGAGATCCCCACGTTCCAGGAACGGTCCGCGATCGACCTCGATGGCGATGGCGTCGAGGAGGCCGAGCTCCAAGCATGGTCGCGGGAGAAAGCTGAGGCGATCGCCGAGGGAATCGAACTCGTGGTCGATCGCCGACGGCTCGAGCTCGACATCGGCGGAGCGGCCGCCTCGATGCCACCGGGCCAGGCGGGGCTTCCCACCCTGCGGCTGGAGGTCACCTTCTCCGCTCCGATCGCCGGGGTCCGCTCGGGCGAGCTCCGCTTCGAGGACCGCAACGAGCCCGATCGTCTCGGGTGGCGTGAGATCACCGCGACGGGTACCGACGGCATCGTGCTCACGTCATCGAGCGTGCCAGGATCGAGCGTGACCGATCGACTTTCGTCCTACCCGGAGGACCTGCTCTCGAGCCCCCTCTCGGTGACGATGATGGAGACAGCGTTCGAGCCAGGGCCGGGTCACGGGGACGGTGGAGCGGCCACGCCGACGGCTTCGCCGCCCCTTTCCGCCGGAGGATCGCTCGGCGTTCTCGTCGGTCGGGAAGGTGCCCTTCTGATGGCGCTCGGACTCCTGGTGGCGATGGCCCTCGGCGCGTGGCACGCGCTGCTCCCGGGGCACGGCAAGACGCTCGTGGCGGCCACTATCGTCGGGACGGAGGCCAAGGTACGCCAGGCGATCGAGGCGGGCCTGGCGGTGGCGCTCATGCATACCGCGTCGGTGGTCGCCCTCGGTGTGTCGGTGCTCGTCCTCGAGCGGACGTTCCGTCCGGAGACCCTCTATCCGTGGCTCGGTGTGGCATCGGGTGCCGTCGCGGCCGCGATCGGCACGCATCTGATCCGATGCCGATGGCGTTTCTGGGAGGGATCCGGGCATCATGGCCACGTGCCCGGGTCGGCCAAATCGGTCGATGGCCATCGACATCTCGCAGCGCCGGCCGACGGTTTCCTCTCCCGCAGAGGCATCACGGCGCTCGCCTTCGCCGGAGGAATCCTTCCGGCGCCGAGCGCTCTCATCGTGCTGATCGCAGCGATCGAAAGTCACCGGGCGACCTACGGTCTCGCCCTGGTCCTCGCGTTCAGCCTCGGTCTCGCCGTCTCCCTCATCCTCGTCGGCTTGGGCGCGATCAGGGTCCGCTCCGGGATGCAGCATCGATTCTCCGCGGGCATCGTTCGGCTCGCACCGGTGGTCGCGGCGGCCGCGATCGTGCTCGTCGGTGTCTTCGTGATGGCGCGTAGCTTGGCGTCGATCTAAACGTCGGTGCCGTGTCAGACGCACCGGATGCGATCGCTGCCGACTGGGTCGGGCCTACGGACCGGATGGGATGGCTTTTGCGTTCTCCTCGAGACGCGATGCCATGATCGGCAGGCGATCTGGTTGGCCACCGACCCTCTTCGTCTTAGTGATCCGGTCGGAGGGCGTCGCCGCAGGCTCGGAGCCACCTTTCACCGCCCGATCGAAGCGCTTAGGTTGGCAGTCCCCCTCCTTGGTGGGTGCTCCGCCAGTTTAGGACGCGCCACCAGACTCGCCGCGCGTGTGCAAGGGTCCCATCGGACAGAGTGGTGCAAGTCCAGACGGGCACACTCTAATCGGGCTGGGTGACACTTCCCGAATGCCCTCTGACCTGGGCGTTTACCTGTGGGCGCTGAGGGACTCGAACCCCCGTCCTTCGCCTTGTAAGGGCGACGCTCTAACCAACTGAGCTAAGCGCCCGCTCTCGCGGTATGGCCGCACGCCCTGCACACGACCTGCCCCAGCGTGAGGGACAGGCGGGTCGAGCCGCAAGCCTCGCACCGATCCAGGCTCTCGGCCCAGTCGGGGCGGTCGTGCTGGCAGTCCGGACAGATCAGTACCTGCACCCCGCCCGCCACCGCCCGCGCCCACGGGACCTCGCGCTTGTCGGGATCGAAGGTGGGACGGTGGCAGAGGCAGCAGCCCGGCCGGTCCGGCGGCCTCACGAGCAGCAAGGATACGGCTATCCTCCGCCGGATGCCGGAGCCCGCCGATCTCGTCATCACCGGAGCCGACGTCTACACGATGGATGCGGCACGCCGGTGGGCCGGCGCCGTGGCCATCGTGGGCGACCGGATCGCCGCGGTCGGCACGGAGCCGCAGATGAAGGAACGCTTCTCCGATGCGAGGGAAGTCCTTCACCTGCCCGGCCGGATGGTCCTCCCTGGGTTCCAGGACTCCCATCTCCACGCGCCGTTCGCGGGTCGGTACCGGCTGCACGTCTCGCTCCACGACCTGCCGGGCATCGATGCGTACCGCGACGCGGTCGTGTCGTACGCCCGCGCCAACCCGGCCGAGCCGTGGATCTTCGGTGGAGGGTGGCTCATGGCCCATTTCCCGGGCGGGACACCGACCAAGGATCTCCTCGACGACATCGTGCCCGACCGGCCCGTGTTCCTGCTGAATCGCGACGTGCACGGCGCGTGGGTGAACTCGAAGGCGCTCGAGGTCGCCCACATCACGCGCCAGACGCCGGATCCCTGGGACGGGCGGATCGAGCGTGATGGCACCACGGGTGAGCCGACCGGGACCCTGCACGAGGGAGCCGCCTACTCGTTCGCGGACGAGCACCTGCCGGAGCCATCTCGAGAAGAGTGGGAGCGGGCGATCCTCCTCGCGCAGGAGCACCTCCACGCTCTGGGCATCACCGGCTGGCAAGATGCCTGGGTGACGCCCTCGACCGAGGAGGCCTACCGCTCCCTCGCCGAGCGAGGCGATCTCACCGCACGAGTCGCCGGCGCCCTCTGGTGGGACCGACACCGAGGGCTCGAGCAGGTTGAGGAGCTCATGGCTCGCCGAGACCGTGGCTCCGTCGAGAACTTCCACGCGAGGACCGTGAAGATCATGTGCGACGGCGTGCTCGAGAACCACACCGGCGCGATGCTCCGCCCCTACTGCGACGCGGCCGGTCACGAGACCGACGAGACCGGCATCAGTTACCTCGACCACGACCAGCTCGTCGAGGCGGTCACCGCCCTCGACCGAGAAGGTTTCCAGGTCCACATGCACGCGATCGGCGACCGTGCCGTGCGGAACGGACTGGACGCCTGCGAGGCTGCCCGCGAGGCGAACGGCGCACGCGACGCCCGGCACCACATCGCCCACCTCCAGGTGATCCACCCCGACGATGTCCCCCGGTTCCGCGACCTGGGGGTGATCGCGAACTGCCAGCCGTACTGGGCCCAGCACGATCCGCAGATGGACGAGCTCACGGTTCCCTTCCTCGGACCCGAGCGGGCACGGCTCCAGTACCCCTTCGCCTCGCTCCACGCCGCCGGGGCAACTTTGGCGTTCGGATCGGACTGGTCGGTCTCGACCGCGAACCCCCTCGAGGAGATGGAGGTCGCGACCCGCCGCGCCGACCCCTCTGCCCGCGAGGCCGACCCCTTCCTCCCCGATCAGCGGCTTCCCCTGCACATCGCCCTGGCCGCCTTCACGAAGGGGTCGGCTCACGTCAACCGCGACGACGACGCGGGCTCTCTCGAGGTGGGTTGCCGTGCAGATGTCGTTGTCCTCGACCGGAACCTCTTCGACGCATCGGACGCCACCGTGGCCGACGCGCGGGTCGAGCACACGATCGCGGCCGGCAAGGTCGTGTACTCCGCCGGTTAACCGATAGGTCGCTGTTGGTTGCGGGAATCGAGGCATCCAGTCAAACTCCCGGGAGTCGGAGCGACCGAGGGGAGTGCGACGCTGGCGAACGACGGCCCGGACGGCCCGAACGACAACGAGCAGGGCTCGGTGGAGCTGATCGACGTCACGAAGCGCTTCGCGGACGTCGTGGCCGTCGACGACGTCTCCCTCAAGGTCCATCCGGCCGAGTTCCTCTCACTCCTCGGCCCTTCGGGCTGCGGCAAGACCACGACCCTGAGGATGCTGGCGGGCTTCGAGGAGCCCACCGCCGGCGAGATCCTCATCTCGGGTCGCGACGTGAGGGGCACACCCCCGCACAAGCGAGACGTGAACACGGTGTTCCAGCACTTCGCCCTGTTCCCGCACATGAGCGTCGCGGAGAACGTGGCATACGGACTCCGCCAGAAGAAGGTGGACAGGTCCGAGATCGGCCAGAAGGTGGGAGAGGCGCTCGAGATGGTCAAGATGTCGCCGCTCGCCAACCGCAAGCCCAAGCAGCTCTCGGGCGGGCAGCAGCAGCGGGTCGCGGTGGCCCGGGCACTGGTCAACCGGCCGAGCCTGCTCCTCCTGGACGAGCCCCTCGGTTCGCTCGACCGCAAGCTGCGGGAGGAGATGCAGATCGAGCTGAAGCTCCTCCAGTCCCAGGTCGGCATCACGTTCATCTTCGTGACCCACGACCAGGGAGAGGCCCTCTCGATGTCCGACCGCATCGCCGTGATGCTGGATGGGCACGTGGAGCAGCTCGCGGACCCCGACACGATCTACGACTTCCCGGCGTCGGCGTTCGTCGCCGGCTTCATCGGGCAGCAGAACTTCTTCGACGGCACAGCCAGGCAGAGCGGCTCCGTCGTAGAAGGAGATGGATGGACGATCCGCACGTCGAACACATCCCCGGATGCGGTCGATGGTCGGCCCGCCCTGGCCGCGATCCGGCCGGAGGCGGTGCAGCTTCTGGAGGAGCAGCCGCAGGACTCGGCGAACTCGATCCGCGGCACGCTGGCCGGCATCTCGCACCTCGGGGATGTGATCCAGTTCGTGGTCCTCACGGCGGGGGGGAAGGAGATACTGTGCCGTCTGCCCCGGCCGCGAGCACCCAAGCTGGAGGTCGGAGGCGAGGTCTGGTGTACGTGGGACCAGGGCCTGGTCCACGTGTTCGACGCCGGACAGGCGGCGGTGGTCCTGGCCGATCCGGCCGCGACCGGAACAGAGGGATGACGAAAGGGGTACACGGATGGCTGACGATTTCCGCGATCTGAAGATCCTCGCGCCTCGCGCGACCGCGCAGCGCATCACCAGGCGGCACTTCATGGCGGGTTCGGCGGTGGCGGTGTTCTCGAGCAGCGTGTTGCTCGCCGCATGCGGGGAGGACCCGGAGCCCAGCAACGGCGGCAACAGCCCGGCGGCCGGCGGCGAGATCGAGGACCAGCTGAACTTCTACCACTGGGCCGAATACGACGACCCCGCGGTGTTCGAAGACTTCACGGCGGAGTTCGGAGCGGCCACCAAGATCGACATCTACGCCTCGAACGAAGAGGCGATCGCGAAGCTCGAGGCCTCGGCGGGCACGAGCGGCTACGACATGGTGATCCCGACCGGGGTCTTCATCCCGCAGATGGTCGAGCTCGACCTGCTGGAGCCGCTGAACCTGGACCTGATCCCCAACTTCGAGAACGTCGACGAGATCTACCGCGACCAGGAATGGGACCCGGGGAACAAGTACTCGGTCTGCAAGGACTGGGGCTCGACCGGCTGGATCTACGACAAGACGAAGGTGTCGAGCGAGATCAACACCTGGAACGACTTCATCGCGGTCGCGCAGGGCGAGGCGAGCGGGAAGACGTCCGTGCTGGACACGCCGGGCAACCTGACCGGCATCTACTTCTGGGCGAACGACATCCCGTGGACGACGACGGACGAAGGCGACCTGTCGGCGTGCGAGGACTTCATCGTCAACGAGCTCGCCCCGCATGTGAAGGCCTATGACTCCTACCCGGGGATCGCGCTCACCGAGGGCAAGTACGCGCTCTCGCACGCGTGGAACGGCGACGCGCGCCAGGGACTCCTCTCGGCCGAGGACCCCGATCGGTACGTCTGGGGCCTCGGGGCGCCGGTCACCGAACTGTGGATGGACAACTGGTGCATCGTGAAGGGTGCCGAGCACCCCAACGCCGCCCACGCGTGGATCAACTACATCTGCGATCCCGAGGTCTCGCTGAAGGACCTCGCCTACCACGGCTACAACACCGGCATCGTGGGTGTGCAGGAAGAGGCCGAGGCCGCCGGGCTCGAGTTCCTCGACCTGGTGTTCTTCTCCGACGAGGAGGTCGCCACGATGGACCCGGGTGCCGTGAACGAGGCGCAGGGCCGTCTGGTCGACATCTGGAACAAGGCGAAGGCTGCCTCGGGAGCCTGATCCCCGGGTGGCCGCTGGGACCGCTGAGAGTGATGTCGGCGCGGGCGCCGAGCGCCCGCGCCGACGCGCGCCTCGGTTCGTCCTGGCGAGCCCGGCGTGGCTGCTCTTCATCTTCTTCTTCGCGGTACCGGTCCTGTTCATCTTCTGGTACTCGTTCGGCTACAAGCCGGACATCTATCGCACCATCGCGACCGATCAGCTGTCCTTCGATCGGTACGTCGAGTCCTTCTCCGACACGTTCCGGACCGTCTTCAGCGGGACCCTCCAGATCTCGATCGTCGGCACGATCCTGTGCCTGCTGATCGCGTTCCCGTTCGCGTACTGGCTGGCGGTGAAGGTGCCGCCGCGGTGGCGAGGGATCCTGCTGGGCCTGACGATCATCCCGTTCTGGACCAACTTCCTCGTGCGCACCCTCGGGTGGCTGATCCTGCTACAGCCGAACGGAGCGCTCTCCGGCATCATGCAGGACCTGGGTCTGATCGGCTCTCCGCTCGACGTCCTCGACACGAGGGAGGCCGTGCAGTTGGGAGTGATCTACAACTACCTGCCCCTGATGATCTTCCCGCTGTTCGTCGCGCTCGACCGACTGGACCCCGCGCTCCGTGAGGCGTCGAAGGATCTCGGGGCCAACCGGTGGGACACGTTCCGGCAGGTGACGCTCCCCCTCGCGCTGCCGGGCGTGATCGCCGGTCTGCTGCTCGTGTTCATCCCGCTCACGGGCGACTACATCACGGCGGCCGTGCTCGGTGGCGCGAAGGGGAACATGGTCGGCGCCCTGGTGGCCAGCCAGTTCAATACGGCGCAGAACTGGGCCCTCGGCTCCGCGATGGCGGTCATCCTGATCTTGATGATCCTGGGCTCGGTCGCGATCTTCGCAGTGATCGGACTGATCGGTCGCGCGATCGTCCGCCGTCGCCGACGTGTCGAGATCGAACCGGTGACCGCATGAGCGCCGTGACCGAGCGCCGGCACGTGCGACGTGATCCGGTGAACGCCCTGCTCGGCGTCTGGGGCATCGTGGTCTTCGTCTTCCTGTTCCTGCCGATCCTGATGATCGTGATCTACTCGTTCAACGACGGGAGAGCGCTCGTCGTCTGGAAGGAGTTGGGGATCCGGCCCTACGTCGACGCGCTCGACAACCCGACGATCCGAAACGCGATCTTCACGTCGATCCGCGCGGCGCTGGGCGCCGCCTTGATCGCGACCGTGTGCGGCTCGCTCGCCGGCATCGCGCTCGCCAGGCGATCCGGGAGATGGACGATCGGCTTCCTGGCGCTGCTGTTCTTGGTCCTGGTCACGCCGGAGATCGTCGACGCGATCTCACTGCTGATCTGGTACGTGCGGATCGGTGGGCCGTTCGGCCCCGACAACGACATCCTCAACTACGGGCTCTTCCGCCTCTGGGTCGCCCACTCCATCTTCGCCACGGCGGTGGTTACCCTGATCGTCCGCGCCCGGCTGGCGGGCCTCGACGAGGCGCTCGAGGAGGCGTCGGCGGATCTCTACGCGCCTCCGGCTCAGACGTTCCGGAAGATCACCTTGCCGCTGATGATGCCGGCGGTGCTGGCAGGGGCGCTCCTGGCGTTCAGCCTGAGCCTGGACAACACGATCATCTCGTCGTTCGTCTCGACGGCGAATGCCTCGCCGTGGCCCGTGTACGTGTTCAGCTCGCTCCGGAGCATCCTGCGGCCGGAGATCGCGGCGATGTCGACGCTCGTACTCCTGCTCACGCTGTTCGCGCTGGCGCTCGTCGCGATCGTCCTGCGGAGGGGCGGCCAGTCGGGTGAGGAAGCCGCCGCGATGATCGTCGGAGTGGAGGCGGCGCCCAAGTAGCGGCTACGCGATCCCGGCTCGCTCGGCTTCGTCGGGCGGAACACTCGTCCCCCGGCGATGGCGCCCGTGGGTCCGTGGTCCGTGGCGTGACCGCCAGGCGGCCACCAGCATCGCGCCCAGCCCGACCGCCGGCGCGAGCGTCCACACGGCGACGTTCAGGATCGGTACCAGGCCGATCGCCGCGAGGATCGCCCATCCGGCGAAGAAGGCGATCGCGCGACCGCGGGGAGGCCGGACCAGCCCTCGCCCAGCGCACCACGCCGCCCAGGTGAGCCCGACGATCCACCACAGGCCGAGCGAGAGGAGCAGAGCGAGTCCGAGCGGCAGCCCGAGCACCGAGATCGCGAGCGCCACCGCGACGACCGGCACGGAGATCGCAACCAGGATCCCCCAGCCCAGAGACGCGAGCGGCGCGTCGGTCAGGGTTTCCGCCACCGCGTCCGCGCCTCGAGGTGCGAGGAGCAGCAGCGCGAGGCCGGTGAGCAGGACCGAGACCGAGACCGCGATCGGTCCGAGGAGCTTCCCGAGCGCGACCAGGGGCCCCTCGAAGGAGAACCGAACCTCGCTCCGCGTGTCCCCTCCGACCTCGGCGCCCGGCCGGGTCACGATCTTCTCGCTCGAGAAGACGTCGCCGCCGACACGAGCGCTCTCGGCGAGCCGCACCACCCCGTCGGCGGCGATCACCGACCCGTTCACCTGTCCCGTGACCGTGACCGGTCCCTCCAGGACGACCACGTCGCCGGTCGCCACGCCGTTCACGGTCGCGCGGCCCGAGAAGACGACGACCTCGCCGACGCGCTGTCCGCGCGGCACGACGACCGACCCGGCGAGGACGACCTGGTCCTCCGGCTCGATCCTTGGCGGCTCTATCACAGGTTCGTCCTGGGCGAAGGCCGCCGCCGGAGAGACCACGAGGGCGAGCGCCGAGACGGCGAGGGCGCGGCGCAGACGCATGCGGCGGCATCCTACCGGTGCCCTCACGCCTGTCGGTGTCACCGGGTAGCGTGTGTCGGTGGCCCTCGAGGTCTTCTCGCCCGCCGTCCGCGACTGGTTCGCGACCTCCTTCGACGCTCCCACGCGCGCCCAGCGTGACGGGTGGAAAGCTATCGCCGCCGGCGACCACTCGTTGATCCTCGCTCCCACGGGTTCGGGCAAGACGCTCGCCGCTTTCCTGTGGGCGATCGATCGGCTCTCGGCGGACCCGCCCCCGGCCGACCCGAAGGGACGGACCCGGGTCCTGTACGTGTCGCCGCTTCGGGCTCTCGCCGTCGACATCGAGAAGAACCTTCGCGCGCCGCTCGCGGGCATCCAGCACGCGGCCGACCGGCTCGGCACGCCGCTCGCACACGCGCCGGAGGTCGCCATCCGTACGGGCGACACGCCCTCGCGCGACCGGCAGCGGATGATCCGGCGCCCGCCCGACATCTTGATCACCACGCCCGAGTCGCTCTACCTGATGCTCACGTCCTCCGCGAGGGACACGCTCCGGAGCGTTCGAACGGTGATCGTCGACGAGATCCACGCGATGGCCGCCTCCAAGCGCGGCGCCCACCTGTCCCTCTCGCTCGAGCGTCTCGAGGAGCTCTGCGACGACCCGCCGCAGCGGATCGGCCTTTCTGCCACGCAGCGGCCCCTCGAGGAGATCGCTCGGTTCCTCGGCGGCACGCTCGAGGGCACCCCTCGCCCGGTCACGATCGTGGACGCCGGCCATCGCAAACCGATGGAGCTGCAGGTGGTCGTCCCGGTGGAGGACATGGGCGGGGGCATCGCGCTCGACGCGCGAGCACCCCATCGCGATGACGACGACTCCCCCGGTGGCAGGGAGCCCGCGCACTCCATCTGGCCGTCCATCCATCCGCGACTCCTGGAGCTGATCCGCGAGCACCGCTCCACGATCGTGTTCACCAACGCTCGGCGCCTGGCGGAACGTCTGGCGGCCAGCCTGAACGAGCTCGCGGAAGAAGACCTCGTGCGCGCGCACCACGGGTCGCTCGCGCGCGAGCAGCGGCTGGAGGTCGAGGACGCCCTGAAGGAAGGACGCCTGAAGGCGATCGTCGCGACGTCCTCCCTCGAGCTCGGCATCGACATGGGCGCGGTGGACCTCGTCATCCAGGTGGAGTCCCCCGGCTCCGTGGCGAGCGGCCTGCAACGCATCGGACGGGCCGGCCATCAGGTCGGCGAACCCTCGAAGGGCCGCATCTTCCCCAAGTACCGCGGCGACCTGCTCGAGGCGGCGGTGGTGGCGGAGCGGATGCTCGCCGGCGAGATCGAGCACACGCGTTACCCGCGGAACCCCCTCGACGTGCTTGCCCAGCAGTTGGTCGCGATGTGCGCGGTCGAGGAACGGGGCGTGGACGAGCTCTACGACACGGTCCGGCGTGCGGCCGGGTTCGCCGAGCTCTCGAAGGACGTGTTCGTCGCGGTCCTCGACATGTTGGCCGGGCGATACCCGAGCGACGGGTTCGCGGAGCTACGGCCGCGCCTCGTCTGGGATCGCGCGGCGGGGACCGTTCGTGCGCGCGACGGCGCGGGTCGGATCGCGATCACCTCCGGTGGCACCATCCCGGATCGGGGGCTGTACGCGGTCTTCCTCGCCGACGGCGTTCGCGTCGGGGAGCTCGACGAGGAGATGGTGTACGAGAGCCGGCGCGGAGACGTGATCGTGCTCGGCGCATCGTCCTGGCGCATCGAGGACATCACGCGCGACCGGGTCATCGTCACCCCGGCGCCGGGCGAGCAGGGGCGCATGCCGTTCTGGCACGGAGACAAGCCGGGACGTCCGATCGAGCTCGGCCGCGCCGTCGGCGCGTTCACGCGGACGCTGCGCGGGACACGTCGGGACGCGGCGCTCGAGCGCCTGCGTCGCGACGTGGGTCTGGACGACCTGGCGTCGCGGAACCTCGTGTCCTACCTCGACGAGCAGATGGAGGCGACCGGCGCGGTTCCCGACGACCGGACCGTCGTCATCGAGCGCTTCCGCGACGAGATCGGCGACTGGCGGATGTGCGTCCTCTCGCCGTTCGGCTCTCCGGTGCACGCGCCGTGGGCGATGGCGCTCGAGGGGCGGATGCTCGAGCGGTTCGGGCCCGGCGCCCAGGTGCTCTGGAGCGACGACGGCATCGTGGTCCGTCTGCCCGAAGCGGTCGATCGGATCCCTGCCGAGGATCTGTTGTTCGATCCCGACGAGATCGAACAGGCGGTGGTCGCTGCCGTGCCGCAGACCGCGATGTTCGCCAGCGTGTTCCGCGAGGCGGCGGCGCGCGCGCTGCTGCTCCCGCGCCGCCGCCCCGGCCAGCGCACGCCGCTCTGGCAGCAGCGGCAGCGCTCGGCCGACCTGCTCGCGGAGGCATCGAAGTTCCCCGACTTCCCGATCCTGCTCGAGGCGACGCGCGAGTGCCTCCGCGACGTGTTCGACATCCCCGCGCTGCGCGAGGTCATGGCCGATCTCCGGTCGCGGCGCACGCGCCTGGTCGCGGTGGACACCGAGCATGCCTCGCCGTTCGCACAGTCGCTGCTGTTCCGGTGGGTCGGCGTCTACATGTACGAGGGCGACGCGCCGCTCGCGGAGCGGCGCGCCGCCGCGCTGACCCTCGACCGGGACCTGTTACGGGAGCTGCTCGGGTCCGAGGAGCTGCGCGAGCTCCTGGACCCCCGTGCGCTGGACGAGGTCGAGCTCGAGCTGCAGCGCCTCGGCGACGGCCGCGGCGCACGGTCGGCGGACCACCTGCACGACCTCATCCGCACGCTCGGCGAGCTCACCGACGAGGAGATCGCCGTGCGCGTCGAGGACGCCGATGCCCGCGGCCTCATCGAGCAGCTGCTCGCGGACGGTCGGGCGATCCGCGTCCGCGTCGCGGGCGAGGAGCGCGTGGCGGCGATCGAAGATGCCGCCCGTCTCCGCGACGCAGTGGGCGTGTCGCTCCCGATCGGGCTCCCCGGCACGTTCACCGGCCAGAGCGACCGGCCACTCGAGGGTCTCGTCCGGCGATACGCCAGGACGCACGGACCGTTCCTCGCCGAGGAGGTGGCAGCTCGGCTCGGCGCCTCGGTCGAACGCGTCCGCGACGCGCTCGTGTCGCTGGAGGCGTCGGAGGAGGCCATCCGCGGCGAGTTCCGCCCCGGCGGCTCGGGGCGCGAATGGTGCGAGCCCGACGTGCTTCGCCGGCTCCGCAGGCGATCGCTCGCGCTGCTCCGTCGCGAGGTGGAGCCCGTCGACGCGGTAGCACTCGCGCGCTTCCTCCCCGTGTGGCAGGGCGCGGACCGACCGGGAGGCCATGTGGACGCGCTCGCGGACGCCGTCGCACGGCTCCAGGGCACCTCTGTACCTGCCTCGATCCTGGAGACCGACGTCCTTCCGGCCAGGGTCCGGGGGTACCGGCCCGCGGACCTCGACGCCCTCGTGGCGGGCGGCCACGTGGCTTGGGTCGGCGCGGGGCCGCTCGCCACCGACGACGGGCGCGTCACGCTCGTCTTCCGCTCCGACGCCGCGTCGCTGCTCCCCGAAGCGTCCGCCGACCCGCCGGAAGGCGAGGTGCACGACGCGCTCCGCCTCCACCTGGCTGAGCGAGGCGCCTCGTTCTGGCCCGAGCTCGTCACGGCCGCCGGCACGGCGGACGAGCGCCTGCTCCTTGCCGCGCTCTGGGATCTCGCCTGGGCTGCCGAGGTCACCAACGACACCCTCGCGCCGCTGCGAGCCTTCGTTCGTGGGGCCTCCGCGAAGATCCGCACGACGCGGCCCGGTCACAAGCCGAGGCCGGGCGCGCTCCGGCGGACGGGACCACCGGCCGGCGCCGGCCGGTGGTCGCTCGTCGCGGGACTCCGGCAGCCGGCGTCGGCCCCCACCGAGCGCGCGCACGCCCTCGCACGCCAGCTGCTCGACCGCCACGGGGTGGTCACGAGGGAGGCGGTCCTCGCCGAAGGCGTCCCGGGTGGCTTCGTGGGCATCTACCCGGTGTTCCGAGCGATGGAGGATGCCGGACACGTGCGACGCGGGTACTTCGTCGCCGGCCTCGGTGGCGCTCAGTTCGCTCATCCCGGCGCCGTGGAGCGGCTGCGAGGGCTCCGTGACACCGCCGAGAGCGACGTCGACGAGTCTGCCGGGCCCCTCATCCTCGCGGCGGCGGACCCGGCGCAACCCTACGGCGCCGCGCTCCCCTGGCCGGCGAGCGAGGGCCGGCCGGCGCGCCAGGCGGGCGCGTACGTCGTGCTCGTGGACGGCGCGCCGGCCGCGTACCT
>Ga0136614_10000810_pt1 | contig 17050 bp, 19 predicted proteins | sample AntDrymUQ2792106_2_FD_106643 | JGI IMG/M metagenome (GOLD analysis project Ga0136614, IMG submission 106643) | Polar desert sand microbial communities from Dry Valleys, Antarctica - metaG UQ279 (21.06) | ecosystem: Environmental > Terrestrial > Soil > Desert | place: Antarctica: Dry Valley... | reverse complement strand
TCGGAGAACTTCTGGGAAGACATAGTGCCTGCGATACAGGGCCACATCTTCCTTTCGTTCGTCTCGGTCGCGATAGCGCTCGCGATCTCGCTGCCAACTGGCGTGCTCGTCTACCGCTACCGCAAGGCCTACCCGCCCGTCACCTTCGTTACGGGGCTGCTCTACTCCATACCAAGTCTGGCTCTCTTCGGTATCCTCATCTCCATCCCCGGCATAACCATCGGGCCGACGCCCGTCATCATTGCGCTCGTCGCCTACTCGCTCCTCATCCTGATCCGCAACACCGTCGCTGGGCTCGACGCCGTCCCGGCGGAGACCATAGACGCTGCGCGCGGGATGGGCCTGACGAGCGGCCAGATCCTCTTCCGGGTCGAGCTCCCGCTGGCGCTGCCCGTGATCGTTGCCGGCATCCGCATAGCGACCGTCACGATAATCGGGATCGCGACGATCGGCGCCTACATCGCTGGCGGCGGCCTGGGGAAGATGATCTTCGACGGCATCAACCGCAGCTTCCCGACCATGATCATCACCGGAGCCGTCCTCGCGACCGCCCTCGCCATCGTCGCCGACCTCTCGCTCCTCGCCCTGGAGCGCTACCTGAGGCCCTGGGCGCGCAGGAGGAGGACGTAGGATGTCCGGGATAATCGATGTCCTCAAACGCCCTGACTTCTTCGAGTTACTCATGCAGCACATCCTCCTCTCCGTCGCCGCCCTGCTCATCGGCATCGCCATCGCGCTGCCCGTGGCACTCGCTATAAGGAACACCTCCCTTGGCGCGGCCCTGGCCGTCAACATTGGCAACATCGGGCGCGCCGTCCCATCGCTCGCCATCCTGGCGCTCTGCCAACCCTTCCTCGGTTTCGGCTTCGACACGGCGCTCGTCGCACTCACGGCCCTGGCGATACCCCCCATCCTCATCAACGCGTCGACGGGCTTGCGGGAGGTGCGCCGGGACATCATAGACGCGGCTCGCGGGATGGGACTCTCGGGGAGCCAGGTGCTCACCCGCATACAGCTCCCGATAGCTGCTCCGGTGATCTTCGCCGGCATCCGAACCTCCGCGGTGCAGGTGGTGGCGAGCGCAACCTTGGCAACGTTCATCGGGGGCGGCGGTCTTGGGGAACTGATCGTGGAGGGCACCCAGCTCAACGACACGACTATATTGCTCGCCGGCTCGTTCTCGGTTGCGGCCCTGGCCATCATCACGGAGGTCGGCTTCGGCGCGCTGGAGAGGGCCATGACCCCTAAGGGATTGAAGATCGCGCAGAAGCGTGGCCATTAGACACAAAGGCAAAGGAGGAAGAGTGAAGAACAGGACGAAGCAGATCCGCGCCATCCCGGCGCTGCTTGCGACACTCGCGCTGCTCGCCCTCGCCGGCTGCGGAAACGTCGGCAGCAGCAGCGGCTCGGGACCGAGCGCCGGGGAGGACAGCGGTGGAGGCGGCCCGACGATTACCGTCGGCTCCAAGAACTTCACCGAGCAGTACGTCCTGGGCGAGCTATACGCCCAGGCGCTCGAGGCGAACGGCTTCAACGTTGAGACGAAGCTGGACCTTGGCTCCGCGGCGATAGCCGACAAGGCCCTCCAGAACGGTCAGATCGACATATACCCCGAGTACACGGGGACGGCCCTCGTGGAGGTCTTCAAGCAGGCGGAACTACCGGATACTCCCGATGCGACCTACCAGGAGGCAAAGAAAGCCTACGCTGATCGCGACCCGGCGAACACGATGCTCGAGCCAGCGCAGTTCAACAACACCTACGGCATCTTCGTGCGCAGGGAGGTCGCCGAGGAGTACAACCTGCAGACCCTCGCGGACCTCGCCGAAGCCTCGGGTGACATCACCTTTGTCAGTTTCTCCGAGTTCCTGAAGCGCTCGGACGGCGTCCCGAACATGCAGAAGAACTACGAGGGCCTAGAGTTCGGGGACGTCAAGGTCGTGAACAGCATCGGAGGCCCGATCTACCAGGGCGTACTGCAAGGCGAGGGCGACGCCGGTGTGGGCTTTACAACAGACAGCCAGCTCGCCTCCGACGAGCTTGTGGTGATGGAGGATCAGAAGAACATTTGGCCCTTCTATTATCCCGCACCCGTCGTCAGGAGCGACGTCCTTGAGGAGAATCCGAAGATGGAAGAGGCTCTCAACTCGGTTTCCGAGTCCCTGGACGCCGAGACCATGCGGCAACTAAACGCCCAGGTGGACCTCGAGCAGGAGGACCCCGAGGATGTCGCCAAGGAGTACCTCGAAGAGCAAGGCATCGTAAAGTAGGTAGACAGCGGAGAAACCTCACCGCGATCCGGAGCCACCGCAATCTTAGCGGTGGCTCCTCTTTCCGCTGTAAGCGGAGGCTCTTCCCGATATAACCTTCCCGCTACCAGAGCTTGTCATCGGCAGGGATCATGCCGAACGCTCGCCGCTTCCGATGCGCGGGAACGGGGTGGTGGAGAAGATCACCTCTACCGGGACCTCGAAGTACTCTGCGATCTTCAACGCGAGGTGCAGGTTGGGGCTATACTCGCCCCTCTCGAGGTAGCCCACGGTCTGGTAGTGGACCCCGGCGGTCTCCAGATGACGCCAGGAATCGTCTATCTCCACGCTAGCAAGTGAGTCAGGCAGAAACGCCGAGCGCATCCCGAGCCCCATCCAGTAGATAGGAAATACCTGGCCGATCCACTGCAACCACAAAGGGAAGGCGGTTATGGGATAGAAGATCCCCGAAATGGCGATGAGCCCCATCATGGGAACAAAGACAAAGCCCAGGCTGCTCGGGTTGGAGAACAGAGAGCCGAGGATAGCACCTATGGGCATCGTCGCCACCAGGCCGAGCAAAAGCACCCAGATCAATGTAGTAGTCGTACTACATTTTGTAGAGCATGCAAGATGTCGAACATTCCATCTGGGATGTAGACCGCTCGCGTCTGCGAAGAGTCCTGACGGGTTCCTGGCGTTGCTGGTCTATAGCGGTTTGCAGAGAGGCTGCGCCTCCTTCTGCAAACTGCGGCTACAGGCTTCAGGTTTCAGGGAAAACAGTTCGACCTCTTTGCACCCTGCGCTAGATCACGGGTGTACAGGGAGAAGAGCTCCGGTCCGTCTACTGGTTCTGCTGCTCTTTGGTATCTACCTTCTCAAGCAGCTCGTCCACCTTCTCCTGGAGATCGTTTACATCCTTGTGCACGCCGTCCACCTTCTTCTTCAGGTCCTCCTGGCCGGTCTCGACCTTCTTCTTCACCTTTTGTTCGACCTGCTTACCCTGTGCGGCTGGGAGCTTCAGGACATGAACCAGTTGGAGATGGTCCTGGATCTCTCTCCCATAGAGCACGCAAGTTCGGAAGGCAGCATGAAGGATTGAGGTCACGCTACTGATACACGATCTCACTGCTGCCCTCCCCCCGGAAGGTACCGGCCCGCTCCGGGGCAGGGAGTTCGGAGCCCTGCGCATCCACTCCCCCGCCTCGGTAGCAATCGCGGGGGAACACATCGCCGCAGTCGGACCGTCCGTGGAGCGCCACCTCGGCTGGATGCAGGAGCACGGGACGATGACCGCAGAGGCGAAGTCAGGCTACGGTCTCGACCTGCGTCGCTGTTAAACTGTGCCCATGCCAACGACGGTGCGCATAAGGCCAGAGGTAATTACGGCCCACAGGCTCAGGATCGAGATGTTCGGCCTCGAGGACGAGGACATAGAGAACACCATCCGCATGAAAGGTTGGGCCTGGGTACTCGCCCGCCACGGGTGGGTATACGCTGGTGAACCCGATTTTATCTACCGCCAGATCAGGGAAGTCGTCATCGCCCTGCCAGACATCACCTTCGAGCCAGACGCAATCGAGGAGTCCGTGAAGACCGTGCTGGAGAAAGCCCGTACCGAGGAGGAAAGCGAAGAGGGACGTCTGCTCCTGCACCAGGCCTTCGAGAAGACCGGCCAGCTCACCGAAGCCGAACAATTCCTATGACCGCCTGATCCCCCGCCTTCGAACGAAAATCCTGAAACCTGTTGCCTGAAGCCTACACAATGTTTACTTCAGGAAAGGAAGCCGGTCGTAGAGGACGAAGCGCTCGAAGTCGGGGTAGAACTCGCTCGTCGTAACGGGGGTGCGGGAGAACGAGGCGAGGGGCTCTTTGCCCTCCTCACCCTTGCCCGGTTGGTGCAAGGTAATGTTGACGCTGTCTTCGTCGATCTCGATGACGTTGTAAGACGGCGGCATCGTGCCGCGCACGCGCATGGTCGATACCGTGCCTGAGTGCACGATCCTCACCCCCGAGATACTCCAGACGTAAGGGACATGCCTGTGGCCCGAGAGGACCATGTCGACCTTCAACTCGCGCAGGATGGCCATAACGTCGCCGGCGTCGCGCAGGTTGTTGACGTCGCGTCCCGTGCCCGGAACGGCGAGGATGTGGTGGTGAATCATGAGTATCCTCGGACCACGGTCCCAGCCGCGGAACTCCGAGTCGAGCCAGCCGTAGTGCTCGCGCCCGACCTCTCCCTCGTCGAGATCCGGCTTGGTCGAGTCAAGCGCGACGACCTTGGCCTCTCCCTCGGGTACGGGGATCTGGGCGGACCTCTCCCTTATGCCGAAGAACTCCTCGAAGTGCCTGTAGCCGACGTTCTTGGCGTCGTGGTTGCCCATCGCGTAGATGACGTTCGGACACTCCAGACGGTCGAAGTAAACTTTTGCCTCCTCGAATTCCCAGCGATATCCCTCCATCGTCAGGTCCCCCACGATAGCCACGAGATCCGGCTCCAGAGCGTTGCTCTCCTCGATGGTGGCCTCGAGAAGGTCCGGCCGAAACAGCCCAGAACCTACGTGAACATCGGACATCTGAACAATCCTCATCGGTCACTCCCTTCTGAAGCCTGGCCTTCCAACCTGCCTCCCATAGTCTCGAGGAAAGCCTTTGCCTGCCCGAGCTGCTCCCCGACGGAACCGGGAGCCGTGGAGCCGGCGGAGATCTTGTTCTGCACGCTCCCTTGCGGCGTAAGCAGCTCTTCCGGTACCTCCGAGAGCGCGGGATGCGCCGCAGCGAGCTCGTCTTGCGGCACGTCCTCCAGCGACACTCCCAGTTCCTCGCACCTCCGCACGAGTCTCCCTACGGCGTGGTGCGCCTCTCTGAAAGGAACTCCTTTCGCCGCGAGGAAGTCGGCAAGCTCCGTCGCCAGGGCGAAACCCCCGGCCACCTCGGCCATCCGTCCGCCGTGGAAGCGCGCCGTCCTTAGCACTTCGGGCAGGACGGCGAGCATCGCGAGCACCGAGTCGACCGCGTCGAAGAGAGGTTCTTTGTCCTCCTGCAGGTCCTTCGAGTAGCCTAAGGGGAGGCCTTTTAGGGTGATCAAGAGCCCGTTCAGGTCCCCGATGAGGCGGCCACTCTTGCCGCGCATCAACTCGTAGGCGTCGGGGTTCTTCTTCTGGGGCATGATGGACGAGCCGGAAGTGTACGCGTCGTCCAAGGTGGCGAACCCGAACTCGGCGCTGGTCCACAGCACCCATTCCTCCCCTAGCCTGCTCAGGTGAACCCCGAGCACGGCACAGGCGTAGAGGAGATCAAGGACGAAGTCCCGCTCCGAGACCGCATCCAACGAGTTTGTAAACGGCTCCATCTCCAGCTCCTCAGCGGTGAGCCTGGGGTCTACGGGATGCGGCGTCCCCGCGAGCGCGGCGGCCCCGAGCGGCGAGACACCGGCGGCCTCCCTGGCGGCCCCCAACCTCCGCAGGTCCCGCCTGAAGGCCCCGAAGTGGGCGAGCAGGTGGTGGGAGAGCAGGATCGGCTGCGCGCGCTGAAGATGGGTGTAGCCTGGTAGAACGAGGTCCCCGTCCGTCTCGGCCACCGTGACAAGCGCCCGCATGGTGGCGAGCACGCCAGCGCCTATCCGTTCGGCCGCGTCCCTGACGAAGAGGCGCAAATCGAGGGCGGCCTGATCGTTGCGGCTGCGGCCCGTGTGCAGCTTGAGCGCCACATCGCCCACAATCTCCCTCAGCCTGCGCTCGACGGCCGTGTGCACGTCTTCGTCCGAGAGACCCCACGAGAACTCCTCTTCCTCTACCTCTCGTAGCACCGCTTCGAGGCCCTGCACCAGCATCGCCGATTCTCTATCAGAGACGATCCCTTGCACCCCCAGCATCCTCGCGTGGGCGATGGAACCGCGTATGTCGTGAGGAGCGAGACGGACGTCGAAGGGGATCGAGGCGTTGAGACGCTCGAAGGCCTCGGCCGGTAAGGCCCCGAACCTTCCTCCCCAGAGTGGTCCATCGTATCGCTCGCTCACGGTGCGCAGTTTAGTCGACCTGACGCGAGAGCGTGGACACGCTCTTCACAGAGACGGTGCCCTCGGGCGCTGAGGCTATACGGCGGCCCGTCCCCCCGAACGGCCCGCCCGCTGATATTGCCTGACGGCAGCCTTTATGGTGGAGAGCCCCAACGTGGCATGCCTCGTGCGGCTGCCTATAATCTCCCTACCCAGGGAATCGACGAATCCCTCGTAGTCCATCTCGAGGACCTCTTGCATACTGAGACCCTCACTCAAGATACGCTCGACCACGATGGACGTGGCTCCCATGCTTATGGTGTCCCCCTGCCCGGTCCACGAGAGCCACTCTACATTGCCGTCAGCATCTCCCTTGAGGTAGATGACCACAGAACCCCCGCACTCGGGGCTGCCGCCGGGTATCGCGACGTCGGCGTCTTCGGGGACGCCCCAATCGTTCTTGTGGCGGGGCCTCCTAGCGTGCTCGACCAGGAGAGCGGCGCCGCTCTTCCTGTTGCGATCCGTCCTTTCTTTCTCCGCTTCCAAACCTCTATCTCTCTATGGGAGCCCGCACGAGGTTGCCCCACTCGGTCCAGGAGCCATCGTAGTTGCGCACGCCCTCGTAACCGAGGAGGTACTTCAAGACGAACCACGTGTGGGAAGATCTCTCTCCTATCCTGCAATAGGCTATTACGTCCTCCCCCTGGCTGAGGCCGACCTCCCCCTCGTAGATCTCCTTCAGCTCATCAGCACTCTTGAAGGTCCCATCCTCCCTCACGGCCCTAGCCCATGGCACGTTCGCGGCCCCCGGGATGTGCCCTCCCCTGAGCGCGCCCTCCTGTGGGTAGTCGGGCATGTGAAGCAGCTCTCCCCTGTACTCACCAGGGCTCCTCACGTCGACCATCTGGCCCCTGGCCTCAAGGTGCCTATCCACATCCTCCTTGAACGCCCTTATCCTGGAGTCGTCCCTCTCTGGAACGGGGTAGTCAGCCCTGGCAAAGGAAGGCACTTCCTGGGTCATCTCGCGACCCTCAGCCTCCCACTTTATCCTTCCACCGTCCATGACCTTGACGTTGTCGTGGCCGAAGAGGCCGAACACCCAGAGGGCGTATGTCGCCCACCAGTTGTTCCTGTCACCGTAGAAGATGACCGTCGTGTCAGGCGAGATGCCCAACTCTGCCATGAGGTTGGCGAAGTGTTCGGGGTCGAGGTAATCACGCATCAGCGGATCGTTCAGGTCCTCGACCCAGTCTACCTTCACGGAGTTCGGGACGTGTCCTATGTCGTAGAGGAGCACGTCCTCATCCGATTCCACGATGCGTACGTTCTCCGTGTCGCCCAGGTGCTCTGCGACCCACTGGGTACTGACGAGGGCGTCGGGATTCGCATAACCCTTCTCCTGTATCTCCTGCTCGGTCATTATCTCTCCTCACTCGGTTTACGAGCGCACATTCTAACGTATCTCCGATAAAGTTTGTCGTGTTTTTGGGCGGGAACGGGCCGGGCATGTGGAGGCGTCTTCCGCGAAAGCACGCGGGAAGAAGTGAGCCTCCGCGTAACCACGTAAAACCCCTCAGTCTCTGTAAACCACGAGCTCGTCGAGGGGTCGGCGGGGGCGGCGCTTCGGCGGGTCGCCCTCGGCGTAACCGAGCGTGAGCAGGGCGTGCGGCACCAGCTTCGGGTCGAGTCCCAGGGCCCCCACGACCTTCTCCGGGCAGAAGAGCGGGGCGCACATCCAGCCAGCGTCGAGGCCGAGGTCGTAGGCCGCGAGCAGCGCGTTCTGGGCCGCTGCCCCTAAAGACTGTACGGCCATCGAGGTCTCCCCGCGCTGGCGCCCAGCATCGGGGTAGACGTCGAGGTCTTCGAGGTAGAGACAGATCAGTACGAGTACCGGCGCGTCCAGCAGGCGCCTGCGGGAGCCTTCGAGGCGCTTCTCGACGATCTCCACCCTCTGGCCGTCCATCTCCAGGTTGGACCGCCACTCTTCGCCCATCGCATCGGCCAGACGCTCTTTGGTCTCCTCTCTCGTGAGTACGGCAAAGCGCCAGGGCTGCCGGCCGTGGGGGGAAGGCGCCCACCTGGCGGCCTCGAGCACCCGCTCCACGAGGTCCTCAGGCACGTCCTTCTCGAGATACCGCCTGACAGAGCGGCGGCCACGGATCGTGTCGAGGACCTGCGGCCCTGAGACGCCGGGCTCGTCGAGGGCGCCCCACGAGGCCGCTCTCTCGACGCGTATGGCGATGACGGGGTTCGCCTCTATGCGCATCGTCTCGTACTGGTGGTACTTGCCCCGCAGGAGCCTTACGGCCGCAACGTGCTCCTCGGTGTCGGGGTCGAGGAGCTCAGCCCTACCTCGCACCATAACGAAAGCCAGAAGGTTCCAGTCCTCGGTGTATCGGTCCGCGACCAGTACAACGTCAGGGTTCTCGAGGATGTTCCTGACGCGCTTTAGGCGGGTTGCTGGCACGTCTTTCGGCTTCTCGTCGAGGGCTATGTAGACCGAAGCCCGCGCGCAGGCGAAGCACACTGGTACTGCGTGCGGTTTTCCAGCACTGTCGGCGGTCGCGAGGCGCGCCACCCTCTGCCGCACGAGGAAGGCGGTCTGGTCCTGATCCAGTACCGCAGGTGTTACTTTCAACCCGTTACCGCCGCACGAACGCGAGGCGCGACCTCGGAGGCGAACAGGCGCATGTTGGCGAGCGCCTGTTCGTGGGTGACGCCGGGGAGGCGGCCCCAGAAGCAGAGGTGGTCGTAGGGCGCCTCCTCATGCAGCCCGATCAAGCCTTCCGCGACCTCTTCGGGTGTGCCGACGAGGTACCTCTCCCAGGGCAGGTCCTCCTCGCGGATCGGCCCGGGACGAGGCTCGTCCCTATCCGTTCCCCACTCGGCGTAACGCGTCCGCTGGTAAGTGATGGCCGGACCGACGATCTCCCTGGCCAACCCGGCATCCTCGTGTACGAAAGCAACGCCGGAGGCCACGTAAGGGAACTCTTCTCCGGCGCGCCCGTGCCGCTCCAGCGCCGCAAGGACCTTCCTGTGCGTCTCGCCGAAAGCTCCACCGCCCGCGGATGCCAGGAACCCGTCCCCGAGGCGGGCGGCGCGGTCTATTGCCGGGTCCGCGAAGGCGCCGATATATACGGGGAGCCTGTCCTCAGGGCGCGGCCCGAAAGGCAGGTCTTCGAAGTTCCAGCGCCTGCCTTTGTAACCTGTTCTTCCCTCCCCGAGGGCGTGACGGATCACCCCGATCCCCTCCTCGAAGAGCGAGGGCCTGTACTTCCGCTCGAAGCCTAGCGTCTCGAACTCGTGCTGAACGTAGCCCTGGCCGACCCCGAGCACGAACCGCCCGCCGGTGATGAGGTCGACCACCGCAGCATCCTCCGCCACCCTAAGGGGATGGTGCATCGGCAACAGCAGCACGTTCGTCCCGATGGTCATAGTCCTCGTCCTGGCCGCTATCGCGGCGGCGACCACGAGCGGCGAGGGCAGGTACCCGTCGTCTACGAAATGGTGCTCCGAGAGCCAGACCCCCGTAAAGCCGAGCCTCTCTCCCTCTTCGATCTCCTCGAGACACTCGGCGTAGAACCGTGCGTAGTCCCCGAGCGGCAACCTCTGCCTGAAGTCGTACCACAACCCGAACGTAGGAGCGGTGCCGTTCTCTACCAAAAGCGTCTCCTCCGCTTGTGCTTACGCACCTAGTCTACAAGAGACGCGCCGGGACAGAAGGTCAGTAGTAGAGTTTCTGTCCGACCGCGATCACGTCTGGATTTGCTATGCCGTTGGCCGAAGCGAGATAATGCACGGAGGTGCCGAGCTGGGCCGCTATCCCCGACATAGTATCTCCGGGTCGCACCACGTAGTGGGACCCGACACCCTGATCAGACCGGTCGGGAGTATAGCTGTGATCTCTGTAGCCTCTTGTATGACCGGCCGAATTATCGGCGCCGTAGCCGGACGAATGCGTGGCGCGGTAACCACCCCTGCCCGTCACGGTGTAGCTCACCCAATCCACGCCGGCCGCAGTGAGGCCAATAGCCTGGGCCGCGCCCTTGGAGAGATCTAGTTCCCTTCCGCCGGTATACGGACCCCGGTCGTTGACAGTGACCTGAACGGAGCGGCCTTCGTACGTGACCGTCAACCGCGTCCCGAACGGCAGCGTCTTGTGCGCCGCCGTCAAACCGTAGGGGTCGAAGACCTCGCCACTGGCCGTAAGAGATCCCTCCCAGCCAGTCCCATAATAGGAAGCCAACCCCGTATCTGCCTCAGCACGACCGTTGCCCAGGGCCACGAAAGCTCCGACAAAGAGCAATATCCATAACAAACGAGACAACTTGAGCAAAACGCAATCCCCCTCCGTCTGCGTTAGCTTTATATTTACCTGTAGTTCAACATCAAAGTTCCGCGCGAAGAGTATTCGCGCTATGCCAAGGGAAATCAAGACGATTCTTGCCGTTATCAGGCTGCGATAATTCCTCACCTACGTCCCTGACAGGCGACCTGAGAGCTTTTCCGGAAGTGGGCCGCGAAGATCCTTTACGTATGCCGAATAAGCCTCCTTCTGTCGCATTGCGAGGATGAGTGGACTCTGTGTTAACATGCTGGCCGAAGAGAGAAAGTTGCAAAATATTCGCGTGATAGTACTGGAGGGGCTATCTACACGGTCGATGAGGTCAGTAGTCTGCTTGGCATCCCCAGCCCGACCCTGTACCGCTACTTGAGGGAGTATTCCATCCCACACCTGCGGAAGTCTGGCAGGATTTCGATCCCGGAGGACTCCTTCGACCGCATCAGGGAAGCCAGAGATCTCCACAAGGAAGGGCTCGCCACAGACTCCGTCAGAAGACAACTGCGCGAGGATACGGGAGAGCTCGACCGCAGGTTGGACAGGCTTCACCAGACACTTGAGGGCCTGCGGGGAGACATCAGGGAGCGTCCTGCCATGGATGAGGTGGCCCTCTCCCCCACCCTGCGAACGATCCTGGCGCGCCAGAGCCTCATCATGTCCGCGATGTTCAATCTCACGGGGATGGTGGAGGACTTGGTGCTCGCCAGCGGAAAGCCCAGGAAGTCCCTCTCCGGCGACTTCGGGATCACAGAGGCGCTACCCGAACGACAGACGCGGGAGCGACTCGGGATCCCGGGCGGGATCACTCCCTCCACGCACGCGGTTACCGCAGCCGTCCAGGGTAGGGTCGACCGGCCGCCCGCAGTACGGCCCACCGATTTCGGCGCCCTGGGTCGACGGCGGCGGCGCGGCGTCCTGGCGATCCTTGCAGCGCTGCTGTTCGTAGCATGTCTTTCGTGGGCAGCACTGGCCTTGATCGGCGCCGGCAACGCCGAGTCTTCCGTACCCAGGGTAACGGCTACGGCGAACGAGCCTCCTTCTGGCCTGAAGGCGATGACAGCCCCTGGCGATGTAGAAGGCGCCGCGGGCGGTTTGGAACGAGAGCGAGGAGTCGAAGTGCCCGACGTCTCGGGCCGCAGCCTCGAAGAGGCCGTCAGGATCATCTCCGATGCCGGCTTCGAGGTAGCGGCCATAAAGGAGGAGGTGAGCCACGTAGGCCCGCAGACGGCCATTCGGACAGAGCCCCAAGCCGGCGCCAGGGCGAAACAGGGGGCGCCTGTGATCCTCACGATGAGCGTTGGAACGACCGGAGCCCAGAACGCGAGTGCGACTGCGAGCGCGAGCGTCAACGCTTCCGCCGGGCCCGCGTACTGAGGGCGGTTCGTCCTAGGGCGGTTCGCGAACCGCTCCTACGAGCAATCCGCGGCCCTTTGCATCAGGGCCCGATGTCATTGCGGAGGGCAGCGATGCCTTTTCCTACTCCCCAGCCTCACAAACTACGGGGTGGCCGCGTATCTCGGGGTCTGGCATAGTTCGTTTGCCGTCGTTTTGCAGGAAAGGCACTGATGCCGAGTAGGATCGAAGATTACGCGATGATAGGAGACCTGCACACCGCGGCCATCGTCGGTGCCGACGGGTCCGTAGACTGGCTGTGCTTCCCCCGCTTCGACTCGCCGGCCTGCTTCGCCGCGCTGTTGGGCGCAGACGAAAACGGCCGCTGGCGCATCGCCCCCACGTCGGGGGGGCGATGCACGAGGCGACGTTATAGGGGGCACACGCTAATCCTGGAGACCGAGTGGGAGACTGCAGAGGGTGTCGTTAGGGTGATCGACTGTATGCCGCCCCGCGGCGCGGCGCCGGACCTGGTTAGGGTGGTCGAGGGCGTAAGTGGCAGGGTACCGATCACGAGCGAGCTCAGGCTACGCTTCGACTACGGGCACATCGTCCCTTGGGTGACCGTAGAGGGACGCGAGGTGCGCGCCGTAGCGGGACCGGACGCGCTGTGGCTGCGCGCCTCGGCCCCCCACGAAGAGGGGGAAGGTGAGATCCTCTCCCGATTCTCGGTCTCCGAGGGAGAGCGCGTCCCTTTCGTGCTCACCTGGTCACACAGAGCGGGGGACCTTCACCCAGGCTTACGGTTCCGACGCGCTCGACGCCTGCGCGCTGCTCATACCGCGCGTAGGGTTTCTGCCATACGACGACGCGAGGGTGGTCAGTACCGTCGAGACGATCCGCGACGAGCTAACCGAAGACGGCCTCCTCTTGCGCTACCGTACGGATGAGTCCGACGACGGCCTTTCAGGGCACGAAGGCTCGTTCTTGATCTGCAGTTTCTGGTTGGTCAGCGCGCTGTGGGGCATCGGCCGAAAGAACGAGGCCGAGGAACTCTTTGAACGGCTGCTCGCACTACGCAACGATGTGGGACTGCTCAGCGAAGAGTACGACACGCGGGCACAGAGATTGGTTGGCAACTTCCCGCAAGCGTTTACACACCTGGCGCTGGTCAACTGCGCGCTCCGTCTATCCGGTAGGGAGGTTAGCAGTGCAGCTAGAGAATAAGGTCGCCGCAGTAACAGGCTCTTCGCTTGGGATCGGCAGGGCTATCGCGGTCGCTTTCGCCCGTGAGGGGGCCTCGGTGGTCGTGAACTACAGGAGCCACCCAGAAGAGGGGCAGGCGGCGGTCGACGAGATAGAGAAGGGCGGAGGCAAGGCCATCTCCGTCCAGGCCGACGTCTCCGAGCCCGAGGGTGTGCAGAACTTGATCCGGCAGACCGTCGAGGAGTTCGGCCGCCTCGACGTCATGGTCAACAACGCTGGTATAGAACAGAAGATCCCCTTCCTCGAGACGCCCCTGGAGGCGTGGGAGAAGGTGATCTCGGTCAACCTCACAGGGGTGTGGCTCGGGTGCCAGGAGGCCGCCCGCCAGATGGTCTCCCAGGGCGAAGGGGGACGCATTATAAACGTCTCCTCGGTGCACGAGGACCTGCCCATGCCCACCAACTCCCCCTACTGCGCAGCCAAAGGCGGCGTCAGGATGCTGATGCGGACCATCGCCGTCGAGCTGGCCCCGCACTCCATCACCGTAAACAACATCGCCCCAGGCGCCATCGAGACCCCTATAAACAGGAACCTCGACGACCATCCCGACCAGAGACAGGAGTTGCTCGCCGAGATCCCCCTTGGCAGGATCGGGCGTCCCGAGGACGTCGCTTCCATGGCCGTCTACCTGGCCTCAGACACCTCATCCTACTCCACAGGAAGCACCTTCTTCGTCGACGGCGGCATGATACGCCAGGCAGGGAGCCTATGAGGTGGCATTTCACTCATGATGGGGCGGTTCGCGAACCGTCCTAACATGGCATCGACCCCCTGCGGATCGCCTAACTCACGAGGAGCAGGCGGGTACCGACGAAGATCAGCATGATGGCCAGGATCAGCTTGAGCGGCTTGCCTGGGATCCAGGGCGCGAGCCGGCTCCCGACGAGGACGCCAGGGATGCTGCCCAATAGCAGTGTCCCTGCCAGTGCGAAGTCCACGTTGCCCTGCGTCATGTGGGCTATGCCGACGACGAACGAGAGGACCATGGCATGTGTGATGTCCGTTCCGACTATAATGGCCGGTGCTATGGGGTAGAGAAGGAGCAGGATGACGGCCATGACGCTCCCCGAGCCGATGGAGGTGAGACCTACCAGGTAGCCGCCGATTGCCCCGAATAGAACGGTGTAAGCCCTGCGTCTGCGGCTCATCCGTCCCTTGCCGTCCCATGCGCCTGGCCTGGGACCAGCGTCCCTCTTGGGCATGAAGTAGTCGCGGTAGATCAGGGACGCCCCAACCAGAACGAGGGTGGCCGCTATGATCGTGATCATGATCGACTCGACCATCTCGGGGTCGTAGGCACCCTTTATCCACTCCAGGGTACCTACACCTAGCAGCCCCGCAGGGATGCTTCCCATCCCCAGGAAAACGGCGATCTCGACGTTTACCGAGCGCTGCCTGAAGTGCTGGAAAGACCCGGTCAGCTTGGTGAGGGTGGCGAAGGTCAGGTCGGTCCCGACGGCGGTGGGGGCAGGGACCCCCATTACAGCCACCAGAAATGGCGTCATGAGCGAACCACCCCCGACCCCTGTGAGGCCTACAAGGAAACCGACGAGCAGCCCGAAGAGGGCGGGGGTGGAATCTATCACGCCAGGTCAAGCCCGGTTGAGCGCACCGATAGGTGTGAGATAGCCAAGCTCCTCGAGGTAGCCGATGACCCTCGCCGCGCTCTCGTTGGGCTCCTCTTCATCGGTCTTGATGTGCAGCTCGGGGGCTGCTGGCGCCTCGTAAGGGTCGGAGACACCGGTGAACTGCGGGATCTCGCCCGAGAATGCTTTCTCGTAGAGGCCCTTGACGTCCCGCTCTGCGCAAACTTCCAACGGGGCATCGACGAAGATCTCGACGAAATCATTCCCAACGTTGCGTCGCACCTGGTCGCGCACCTCCTTGAAGGGCGAGATGGCGCTGACGATCACACCTACCCCGTTGCGCGTCAAGAGGTCGGCGACGAACCCTATCCTCAAGACGTTGGTGTCCCTGTCCTCTTTGGAGAAACCGAGGCCCTTGGAGAGGTTGGTCCTTACTATGTCCCCGTCCAGAACCTCGATCTTGCGAAAGCGGTTCCTGAGCTCGTGCTCGACGATCTCGGCTATGGTCGTCTTGCCAGCCCCAGATAGACCCGTGAACCACAGCGTGAAGCCGCGACCATACCTCGTCCCATTCTCCATTGTTAACCCTCCTTGGCCCTTAGTTACGTACTGTTGCTATATTAACGTATTCTTAACAATGTTGCTATGTCCGTTGCCCCTCCATGAGCACTTCGATGACTTCGGGGCGGGAGAATTCGGGGGGCGGATACTCGCCGTTGGAGAGCATCTCGCGCACCCTTGTACCGCTGATAAACACGTGGTGCTCTGTATCGTGGGGGCAGGTCTTGGTGGTCCCCATCCCCTGGCACTCGAGGCAGAAGAAGGCGTGTTCGAAGAACAGTGGGGTCAGCCCGATCTCCCCTTCCTCGAACTCGTCGAAGATGTGCTGGGCTTCGTAGTCGCCGTAGAAGGGCCTACCGCTGGAGTCTTTGCCTGGTCCTGCGTGGTCGCGGCCTACGATGAAGTGTGTGCAGCCGTAGTTCTTGCGGCAGATCGCGTGGAAGATAGCCTCGCGGGGTCCCCCGTAGCGCATCGCCGCGGGGAAGACGGCAAGCATCGTCCGATCCTTCGGGTAGTAGCGCTCCAGGATCGTCTCGTAGGAGCGCATCCTGACGTCGGCGGGGATGTCCGCGGAGCGAGTCTCGCCGACGAGCGGGTTCAGGAGCAACCCGTCGACAATCTCGAGGGCGCTCTTCTGAATGTACTCGTGCGAGCGGTGCACGGGGTTACGGGTCTGGAAACCGACGACGCGCTTCCAGCCCTTCTCCGCGAAGACCTCGCGCAGACGGCGGGGCTCGTAGTGGTAGGTCGGGAAAGGCTTCGGGTTCGGGTCGTCTACGAGCAGCGTTACCTCGCCGCCTAGGAGTACATCCTTCTGGCGGTAGACGGCGGCAACGCCTGGGTGCTCCGGGCTCGTAGTGCCGAAGACCTCGCCGGCCTCGTGTTCCTTGTCGTAGGAGTAGCGGTCATCGACGATCATGGTCGCGAGCACGCGCCCGGCCTCGTCTGCGAGCGAGATCTCCTCGCCCACCCTTATACCGTTCGCCTCTTCCTCACTAACGGGGAGTGTGATCGGCAGGCTCCAGACCAGACCATTCTTCAGGTGCATGGTCTCGACGACGCTCTCGTAGTCATCGCTGACCATAAAGCCAGTCAGGGGAGAGAAGACGCCGGTCGAGATCATCTCCAGATCAGAGAGAGCCCTCGGTCCTAGGGCAACCCTGGCGAAGCCCTCTGCCCTACTGAGTAGCTCATCGCGCTGCTCCTCAGGCGCCCTACGGTCGACGAGCTCGCCGCCGTGGGGGGCGATAGTAGTGTATTCGGTGCTGACGTTCATCGGTCTACCTCCGCGAGAATAGTGTCCTGCCTGGCCGGGAGCCTACGCAACAAGCGACCGGCGAGGCCGGCCGCGCAGTGGTTCCAGGGACGCTCGCCGACGACCCAGAGCCTGAATTCACCAGCGTAAGTGCGCGAGATCTCCAGGAAACGTGTGTAGCCCATGCCGGCTGCTTCGAGGTTAGTCCCCCACTGTTCCCAGAGGAGATCCGAGACAAAAGCGGCGTCGGCGATAACGCGGCTCCCCTCCTCGGGCGCTTCCTCGAGTAGGGCGCGGGTCTCGGCCTTTACCTCTTTGGGCTCATCTGGCACAGGGAGCCTCTCTATGGCGCCTTCCAACTAGTACCTCACTGCTTCGTGCTCGACCGGGGCGCGGTCCGTCCCGGCGTAGTCGTTCAGGTGCTCCTCGTAGTCTATGAACAGTGGGGCGTCGGGGTCGAAG
>Ga0136614_10000809_pt1 | contig 17052 bp, 17 predicted proteins | sample AntDrymUQ2792106_2_FD_106643 | JGI IMG/M metagenome (GOLD analysis project Ga0136614, IMG submission 106643) | Polar desert sand microbial communities from Dry Valleys, Antarctica - metaG UQ279 (21.06) | ecosystem: Environmental > Terrestrial > Soil > Desert | place: Antarctica: Dry Valley... | reverse complement strand
GCCGCATCCTTCGGGGTGTGACGCTCGAGCCTAGAGAGAAGCAGCTTCTGCGACGAACACAGGTCTGGTGGTACCCAACCCACGAATATCAGCTTGATCAACCGTCGCAACAATCAAGGAAGTACCGCTTCTCGCCCTGTCATGAATTCGATGATCTTTATCAACTCGCGGGCATCACAGCGCGAGCACGGGAAAGCCCTACCCACCTTGACAACTGTCAGCCATATCAACGGTGTGCGTCGGTTGAGAAGCAGATCCGGCAACTGATGTTTGGGCGTTCGCCGGGACGGGGAAGGTAAAGACAAATAACAATGTCAGGAGAAACAGGGGAATCGTTCTCACGCGCATCGGGCTTCCTCTCTGATTTGGAATGAGACAGACTTCGGCACGATTAAGGCTATATCGCTTGTGCCCCGACACCGTGTTGACAGTGGCCGTGACTGTGCCGCCGCACGACCTGCCGAAGACGCCGCAGTAGTTCGTGTCTATGTCTGGGTTGAAATCGTCGAACGCCTTCGTCACGCTCTCCGCAGGCGACGGCGTGAACCCGCGCTCCACCCGCGTCACCGATGTCACCACAGGAGGCAACGCGAACCGCGTGTCGAAGTTCTTGTTGTAAGTCGTGTTTGCCGTCGCGCCGACGTTCGCTCTGAAGAACGCCAACACACTCGCCAATGTGGTCTGCTGCTGGCGCGGTGAGCCGCTCGTGCCTGTGAGAGCAAAGAGCGCAGAGTTGCCGCTGCCGATGCCTCTGGCTGGCGAGCCAATTTATTGAGGAGCAGTGTGATGTTCTGTCGATGCAAAAGTGCATGGCAGAAAAATTCCGCGTTATGGTGCTTACACTTAACTTATTCGTCGTCGCAGACGCTGATATTAGGAAGTGGCGAAAGGTGTGAAGCTTTCGCTCGTGAGTAGATGTAGCGCAGGCACTCTACGGGAGGTCTGAGAAGTCTGACAAGAAGTTTCGTCTTATTGCAGTAATCTCTCAGTTAAAGACTCATGTTCTGGCCGCCCGCCTGCTGCCGGTCGCGGATCACGTCGACCATGCGGGCGAAAACATCTTCGATGGAAAGCTCTGTGGTGTCGATCACGACGGCGTCTTCAGCGATGGCGAGCGGCGAGTCGGCACGGGTCGAATCGCGGCGGTCGCGGGCGTTGATGTCAGCGAGCGTGTCCTCGAAGGTATGCTCCTGTGCTTTGACGCGCTCTTCGTCGTAGCGGCGTTTGGCGCGTGCTTCAGGTACGGCAGTGAGAAAGAACTTGGCGGCGGCGGCGGGGAATACGACCGTGCCGATGTCGCGACCGTCGAGCACGACGCCGCCTGAACGTGCGCCCATCTCGCGCTGGCGTCGCACCAACTCGCGCCGCACCTCAGGAATCGCGGAGACGACCGACGCCGTGTGGCCGATGCGCTCCGAGCGAATCTCGTCGGACACATCGCGACCGTCGAGCATCACCCGCAACGAATCGGGGTCACCCCGCAAGTTAATCACGGCGCGACCCGTCACCTCGGCGACCGCCGCCCGATCACTGGTGCTCACGCCCGACTCGGTCACCGCGAGCGCGACCGCGCGGTACATGGCGCCGGTGTCAATGTAGAGCAGATTGAATTCGCGCGCGATCATGCGACCGAGCGTTGACTTGCCCGCACCCGACGGGCCGTCAATGGCAATTATCATTGATGTCATAAGCAGTGAGCAGTGAGCAGTGGTCACCGAACTGACATGAAGCCTGATTCATCCTCGATGTTTTTCTACTGACCACTGACCGCCGACCACTGGTCACTGTCTACTGTCCATTGTTCCGCGCAACGCATTGAGCGCGGTGTCCGTGTCGGCGCGCGTCACGTCGTAGTGCGTGACCATTCTGATTGACGAGCCGAAGCCGGAGGCGAGCACGCCGTAATCGCGCCGGAGCGTGTCGCAAATTTCGTCCGCCGCGCGACCGGTTTTTGAAACGTCGAAGATGACGATATTGGTCACAACTTTTTCAGGATCAACGCGGACGCCGGGAATATCCGCGAGTCCGTCGGCTAAGCGGCGCGCGTTGTGATGGTCCTCGTGGAGGCGCGGCGGCGTCTCTTCCAAAGCGACGAGCGCGGCAGCGGCGAGCACGCCGGCCTGACGCATCCCGCCGCCGAGCAGCTTGCGCCAGCGGCGCGCCTCTTCGATGAAATCACGCGCGCCCAACAGCATCGAGCCGACCGGCGCGCCCAATCCCTTCGAGAAGCAGAACATCACCGAGTCGACGGGACGCGCGAGCGCCGCGACCGTTTCATTGAGCGCGTCGGCGGCATTAAAGATGCGCGCGCCGTCGAGATGCACCGGAATCTGAAGCGCGTGCGCCCTCTCGCAAATCTCTTCGGTGCGCGCACGCGGCAAGAGCGTTCCGCCCGCGAGGTTGTGCGAGTTTTCGAGCGCGATCAATCCGGTTGAGGAGTCGTAATACGGGCCGCCGACTCTCAGCGCCGCTTTGATTTCGTCCCATGTCAGGATGCCGCTGCCGTCGCCGCTTGTGACGGGCCGCGCGAGTGTCCCGGAGACGGCGGCCATCGCCGCCATCTCGTAATTGAAGATGTGCCCGCGCTCTTCGATGACGACCTCCGCGCCGGGGCGTGTGTGCAGCTTGACGGCGATCTGATTGCCCATCGTGCCGGTCGGCACAAACAGCGCGGCCTCTTTTTCGAAGACCTCGGCGACGCGCTCCTGCAAACGGTTGATCGTCGGGTCTTCGCCGTACACGTCGTCGCCCACGTCGGCTTCGGCCATCGCGCGCCTCATCGCCGGCGTCGGCTTCGTCACGGTGTCACTGCGGAAATCAATAAGTTTCATGAGATACAAAAGACGACGGCACGCTTAATGGCTCATGCTATTCACACTGGACATCAACCTCGATGCCCTCTCCACGGAGGTTTCGAATAAGCCCACAAAAAAGTTCGACCATCTGACGCGCTTCAGGAGACATTGACGAAAGACCTCTGACTATTACGACATAAGGGACTTCCACTTCGTTAATGCTGCCCGTGCCGATGCTATCATTTAGAGCGTTGAGGTTGCGTCCATGCCATTCGGGAGCGCCAACAGCTTTAAGGAAGTCTTCGTAGAAATCGTCTCGAGTCCTCCAATATGCACCATCCAAAACTATTTCCATCATGGGTCAGACGAAAGCGGCGAAGACTTCGTTCGAGAGTAGCGCGCCGCTCTGAGTAAGTCTCAACACGTCGCCGCGCAGTTCGATCAAACCGGCGTCGGTGAATCGTTCAAGGTCGTCGCCGTGTTCTTGGCGCACGTCGGCGCCGAAGCGGGCGCGGTGTTCGGCAAGGTTGACGCCGCGTTCGAGCAGCCGCAGGCCGAGGAAAATCGCTTCGGCACTCATCGCGCGGGCGTCCAATTCCACGCGCTCCACAATCGGACTCTCGCCGGCCTCGATCATCTCGACGTAGCGCTTGGTGTCGCGCTCGTTCGACCAACGCGCGCCCGTGCCGTCGAACGAATGCGACGAACAGCCGAAACCATAGTAGGGCGCGCCCGTCCAGTATTTCGTGTTGTGGCGCGCTTCGTAGCCGGGCCGGCAGAAGTTTGAAATCTCATACTGTCGATAGCCAGCGTGGCGCGTCCGCTCGACCATCAGGCTGTACATCTCGGCGGCGAGGTCGGCGTCCGGCTCGCGCCACATCCCGCGCTTGATCTGGTCGGCGAGCGGCGTGCCCGTATGCACCTCCAAAAGATAGAGCGAAAGATGCACGGGTCGGAGCGCGAGCGCTTCGTCGAGATTATGTGACCACGCGGCGAGTGTCTGTTCCGGCAGTCCCGCGATCAAATCGAAGCTGACGTTACTGAATCCGGCGTCGTGTAAATCAACGAACGTGCACCGCGCGTCCTCGGCGGTATGTGTGCGCCCGAGTCGAGCCAGCTCGCGGTCGTCAAAGGTTTGCGCGCCGAAGCTCGCGCGGTTGACGCCGAGTCGGCGGAACTCGCGCAACCCTTCCGGCGTCACCGTCCCCGGATTCATCTCCATCGTGACCTCGGCGCCGCGGGTGATACGGAAACGGCGTCGGATCGCTTCGAGGATGCGGCCCAGTTGCGCCGGTGACAGCAGGCTCGGCGTGCCGCCACCGAAAAAGATCGTATCAACTTCAAGCGTCTCCGTCGGCCCGACGAACGCCCCGACCTCTCTGACTAAGGCGAAGACGTACTGCTCGGCGAGCGCGCCCTCGTATGTCCCGGTGGCGAAGTCGCAGTACGAGCAGCGCGCGCGGCAGAAAGGGATGTGAATGTAGATTCCGGCTCTGTCCATCAGTGTTAATTCGGAAGCAGAAGTATAACACGCGGCAGAGAAGCGGGGATGCGCCTCCACCGGACCGCCTCGTCGCCACAGCGCCCCGCCCGACGGTGTACGACTTTTGATTCGATGTACGGCTTTAGGCATGATACGTACTCAGGCAAAAGGTTTTCGGAGTGCGGGTTGAATGAAATAGATGTCAGATGCCGGATGTCAGATGTTGGCAACACTACCTACCTGGTCTTGACTAACATCCAGCATCTAAAATCTAACATCTATTCCTCAATAGCTTTCACTTTTGCCAGTTCCCTTTTTACTTTTGCCTTACTACTTAAGCGCGCGGCACAGCACTTGAACACAAGAGGTATTTCCGAAAGACGAAGAACGAAATCGCAACACTCACTCCGGCTTGGGATCGCACCGGCCACGGAGTCAGCCCCAAATACTTTTACTGATGGAGGAAACGGAAATGAACAACGACCGAAGCAGTCTCGGTGACGACGATTTTGTTGGCAGCAGCGAACCTAGCCCGCTCGGCGGCGGCGGCACGACCAATATCGGCGGCGGCACAAGCGGCGCGTCGCTGGGGAACGCCGACACCAGCCGCTCCAGCACCGCCCCGATTAACGACATCACCGACACCGACAGCGTGGGCGAGACAACGATGCCGAGCGGCATCAGCGACCGAGACGATACGGGCAGCACACGTCGCTCGTAGTCACCTATCGGCGACTTCAGTAATTTGACTGGACAGGTTCTGTGATGAAGGAAAAGAAACGCGTTGACGAAAGCGACGGCGAAAAGAAGCGACGACCGCAACCCGAACGGAAACCGGCGGAGAGAGCGGGTGAGCGCGGCACTCCGTCCAACACCAATGTTCCGAAGCAGCCCAAGCAGAAGGGGACGCCGAATCACTGACCGCGACGGCTGACTGTTAAAAGCAAAAGAGCGCAAGCCTGCACTGCCTCACTTCAGGGGCGTTGCAAGCTTGCGCTCGTTCACTGTCTCCGCACGCGACTTTGAATTGTTACGATTGCCTGCTTAATGATCTATTTCGCCGCCGGAGTGATGCGCCGCAACGAGCCTTCGCCGCTGACGCCGCGACTCGAAGAGTTGGCGACGCGCTCCGCCTCCGCGAAGGCGCGCAACAGATTCTCGCCCAAAATTTTGCGCACGTCACGTTCGTTGTAGCCACGCCGTAAAAGCTCGTAGGTAATGTTCGGGAGTTGCGCGATGTCCTGCATGCCTTCAGGGAGAATCGGTACGCCGTCAAAGTCGGAACCGAGGCCGACGTGATCGATGCCGGCGACCTTGACGATGTGGTCGATATGGTCGATCAATTTGGACAGCGGCGTGACCGGCAGCCCCGCACGATAAAGCTTGTTCTCTTCTTCATCTAAACGCTTCGGGTCATCTTTGATTTGTTCGCGCAGCTTGGCCAGTTCCGCTTCGTACCGCGCGGCGCGCGCCTTCGTCGCGTCAATCACCTGCTGGTCGATAAAGCCCGGGAAGAAGTTAACCATGACGACGCCGCCGTTCTTGGCGACCCGGCGCAGAACATCGTCGGGGATGTTGCGCCGGTGGTCGGCGAGCGCCCGCGCCGAAGAGTGCGACGCGATCACGGGCGCGCTCGTTATGTCGAGCACGTCGTTCATCGTTTCGTCGGAGACGTGCGAGATGTCGATGAACATGCCGATGCGGTTCATCTCGCGCACCACCTCTTTGCCGAACTCCGATAGCCCCGCGTGGCGTGCTTCGTCGCAACAGGCGTCGGCCCAGTCGTTGGTGTTGTTATGCGTCAGCGTCATGTAGCGGATGCCAAGGCGGTAGAAATCGCGCAACGCGGAGAGCGAGTTTTCAATCGCGTGGCCGCCCTCGATGCCCATCAGCGCCGCGATCTTTCCTTCCCGCTCGGCGCGGCGGATGTCGGCGACGGAAGTAGCCATCATGATGTCGTTCGGGTGGCGCTCCGCTGCGCGGTAGACCTGATCGATCATGTCCAACGCGCGCCGCGCCGACCCACCCTCTTTCACGTACTTGCGGTCGACGTAGACCGCGAAGAACTGCGCCGTCACCCCGCCCTGTTTCATCCGCGCGATGTCGGTGTGATACTTACCCGTGGAAGAGACGCCGAGGTCGTAATCCTCGTCGGTCATGAACGAAGTGATGTCGTTATGACCGTCGACCACAATCGCCCGACGCTGCAACTCCTGCGCGCGCTTCCACAGGCGCTCGTCGCGCTGCTGTGCGACGGCGGTGACAACGAATGATACGGTAAAGATTAACAACAACGAGAAGTTCAGCTTGTTCATGAAAAAGATTTACCACAAAGTCACAAAGACACCAAGATTAGTGGTCTTTTCCCTTTGTGCCTGTGTGCCTTGGTGGTGAGGTTTTGATTCGCAGTCTCGGCGCAATATGCTCGTCGTACGGGCGATCCGTTGGCGCGTCAGGACGTTCTGTGGTACACAGAGGTGCCGTCGAGCGAATCCATTTCCGACCAAATTTTCACACATCATTGTTCCAGCAGGAGGGTGATTGACGCACATGTCTTCCGTCACGTCCAACATCGAATCAACGCTTCACGAAGACCGTGTCTTCGCGCCGCCGGAAACCTTCTCGCGGGGCGCGCACATCCGCTCGGCGGAGGAGTACGAGCGGCTACGCGCCGAGGCCTCCGAGTCGCCCGACAACTTCTGGGCGCGGATGGCCGAAGAGCTTCACTGGTTCAAAAAGTGGGACACGGTGTTGAAGTGGGACGCGCCGCACGCCGAGTGGTTCGGCGGCGGGAAGATCAACGTCTCTGACAACTGTCTTGATCGACATCTTGAAACGTGGCGGCGCAACAAGGCGGCGCTTATCTGGGAGGGCGAGCCGGGTGAGCAGCGCACGTTCACTTACCTGCAACTGCACACCGAAGTCTGCCGCTTCGCGAACGTGCTGAAACGCTTTGGGGTTCAGACGGGCGACCGCGTGGCGCTCTACATGCCGCTGATTCCCGAACTCGCGATGGCGATGCTGGCGTGCGCGCGGATCGGCGCGACCCACTCGATCATCTTCGGCGGCTTCTCGGCGGACTCACTCAGAGATCGGATCAACGACGCGGGTTGCAAGCTGGTCGTCACCGCCGACGGCGGGTGGCGGCGCGGCGCGGAGGTGAAGTTGAAGCCCACCGTCGACGAGGCGGTTAAAGAGACGCCGTCAGTGCGAACCTGCATCGTGGTGCGGCGCACGGGAACGCGCGTCCACATCGAGGCGGGGCGCGATCACTGGTGGCACGAAGTCATCGAGACGGTCGACGCGCACTGCCCGGCAGAAGAACTCGACAGCGAGCACCCGCTCTACATCCTCTATACGTCGGGCACGACCGGCAAGCCGAAGGGCATTCTGCACACCACTGCCGGCTATCTGCTGCAAGCTCACTTGACGACCAAGTGGGTCTTTGATTTGAAGGACGAAGATACATATTGGTGTACCGCCGACATCGGCTGGGTGACGGGTCACAGTTACGTCGTCTACGGGCCGCTGTCGAACGGCGCGACCGTGGTGATGTACGAAGGCGCGCCGAATTACCCGGAGCCGGATCGCTTCTGGCGCATCATCGAGCGTCACCGCGTGAGCGTCTTCTACACCGCGCCGACAGCGATTCGCGCCTTCATCAAATGGGGCGAGCAGTGGCCGCTGAAGCATGATCTCACTTCGCTGCGGCTGCTCGGCACGGTCGGCGAGCCGATCAACCCGGAGGCGTGGATGTGGTATCGCGAGATTATCGGCAAGGGTCGCTGCCCCATCGTCGATACGTGGTGGCAGACCGAGACGGGGGCGATGATGATTGCCCCGCTCCCTGGCGCGACGCCGACGAAGCCGGGTTCGGCGACCAAGCCACTGCCCGGCATCGAGGCCGACGTGATGACCAGGAGCGGCGCGCCGGTCGGTCCGAACGAGGGCGGTTATCTCGTCATCAAGCGCCCGTGGCCGTCGATGCTCAGAACCATCTGGGGCGACGACGAGCGTTACCGCGCGACATACTGGTCGGAGATCGACGGCGTTTATTTCGCGGGCGACGGCGCGCGGCGTGACGCCGATGGATATTTCTGGATCATGGGCCGCGTGGACGATGTGATTAACGTCAGCGGCCACCGCCTCGGCACCATGGAGGTCGAGAGCGCGCTGGTCTCGCACGCGGCGGTCGCGGAGGCGGCGGTCGTCGCGCGCCCTGATGAGATTAAAGGCTCGGCCATCATCGCCTTCGTCACGCTCGAAGGCGACCGCAAGGCGACCGATGAGTTAAAGGAAGAGTTGCGCCGCCACGTCGCGAAAGAGATCGGCGCGCTCGCCCGGCCTGAAGAGATACGCTTCTCAGACCAACTGCCGAAGACAAGGTCGGGTAAGATCATGCGTCGTCTGTTGCGGGAAATTGCGACGAGCGGCGGGGTGCAGGGCGACGTCACGACGCTCGAAGATTTCTCGGTGCTCGAAAAGCTGCGCGTGCATGAGGAAGAATAGAAGAAGTGACAGGTGACAGGTGACAGGTGACAAGATAATTGCGGATTGCGGAATGGGAGAAGCACACTAAAGAATCGCGAGTTGGTTTGCTCATCCGCAATCCGCAATCGCTTGGCTCTGTCCTGTCACCTGTTACGATTTACCTGTCACTGTTGAGTACCTTGAAAACCCACTTGCCACAAGCCTTCGCTTGCCCCGAAACGCTGGCGTCGCTCACACCGGCGCTTCCCCCTCGCCGCTTGCCCTCAACCGCAAGTGGGAGACGGATTTCACCTGATGAGGGAGAGAACGAAATGTCTGCCAACTTCACAATCGAGCATCGGTCAGGACCGCGTTACATGATCAACCTACCGGTGCGTGCCGAGTGGGACGACGACACGTCAGGCAAGCACATCGTCGTCGATGGCGAGACGGAGAACGTCGGGCCGCAGGGCGCGCTGGTCCACCTTAATCAACTGCCAAGCGTCGGCAGCCGCGTTCAACTGATGGTGCTCAGCGCGCAGGGTCAACAACTGCAAACCATCGCTGAGGTGCTGCGTCTTGAGCGCAATCCGGCGCAGCCACTCGCCGCGCTGCAACTGCTGAATGCGACCGAAGAGTGGATCGGGATGGTCTGGGAGCCGTCCGCGCCGCACCTGCAAACCAGCGACGAATCAGGCGACGAAAGCGACTTTTGACGGTTGCCAGGCGAGGGCGGCAGTTCAACCATGAACGGCCTGACGCTGCCGCTTCAGCCGGTTGTTAGGCTCTACACTTCGCACTTGGGTCGATGCTAGGGACGTTTGTTATACTCACTACATGCAACCTTCTGTGTACATAGAAACCAGCATCATCAGCTACTTGACTGCGAAACCAAGCCGTGACCTGATAGTTGCGAGCCATCAGCAACTATCAGTCGAGTGGTGGGAACAGGTCCGCCCTAACGTAAACTGTTTTGTCTCGGACTTCGTTATTCAAGAAGCTGAAAGAGGAGACGCGATGTATGCACAGAAGCGCCTTGAGGTAATCAAAGATTTCGCTGTGCTGGAGGTGAGCAACGAAGTTAAGGATTTGGCCCAGAATTACTTTGCTGTGATCCAGATGCCAGAGAAGTCAAAGGTCGATGCCTTTCATTTGGCCGTAGCCGCTTGGCATAGAATGGATTACTTGCTCAGTTGGAATTGTAAACATATTGCAAGCGGGCGGGTACGCAAGATCGTGCGTGATATTAACGACCGTCTTGGCGTGCATACACCGACAATATGTACGCCCGAAGAATTAACGGAGGTATGAGATGTGGGAAGACCCGATAGTTGAAGAAGTACGCAAGATACGCAAAGAAATTGAAGCCGAGTGTGGGAACGATTTTGAGAAGATATTTAAGCTGGCAGTCGAAAGGCAAAAACGGTATGGCGGAAAGCTAGTTCCGTCATCGGTGCGTATACCGCAAGAAGACAAACCATCTCCGCATGTCGAAAGAGCCTAACAGCACGCTCGCGCGGGCGTGCCACGTGTCTCCTGAAAATCAGGGTACGTGCGCGCCGCTCAACGTGAGCGTTGGGTGCCTATAATACTTTGAGCTATCGTTGTTCAACCTGCGGCGAAGTACACGAAGATCTACCAGATATTGGGATGGACTATCCCGATCAATATTGGGATGTGCCAGAAGAGGAACGTGATGGTCGGATCGAGCTTACTTCCGACACCTGTATCATAGATAACGAAGATTTCTTTATCCGCGGCGTCATCGAAATACCTATTTATGATTACCAAAAGAGTCTTGGCTTTGGCGTCTGGGTGTCGCAGAAGCGGGAGAATTACTACACGTATCTGGAGAAGTTTGATTCCAGCGAAATAGGTCCATTCTTCGGCTGGCTATGTACGAACATTGCGTATTATGAAGAGGAAACACTTCTTCAACAGACAATGGCGTATTTTAGGGGTGAGGAATTGCGTCCGAGTATCGAAGTGGAGTCAACAGAGCACCCTCTAGCCATCGACCAGCATAACGGAATAAGTTTAGAGAAAGCGTGGGAGATCGTTCACTTCTACATGGATTCCAGCAAGGGCGGCACCTAACAACAGATTCGAGCTGCCTCGCTGATCGCTCCGCTCTCATTGAGCAGCTTAACCTGAGCGTTCGGGATGATTGTTTTTGCCTCGTGGAATGTTGCATCATGATCCGGCGGACGACTCCGGTATCCGAGCCGGAGAGTAAGCTTGCGGATGTAACTTTTTAAGCGGTGGGGAGCGAGGGAAAGGCGGGAACGATGGCTGAGCAGCACACGATGAATCGACAGGAAATCAATGAGATTACAACGGCGGCGGCGGAGTCGGCGGCGGTCGCGTCGGCGGAAGCGTCCTGGCCGCAGACGCGCTCTATCTTGCGCATCATCTTTATCGTGCTCGCGGTCGCCGGGATGATCTGGATGCTGTACGCGCTCGAAGGCGTGATCCTGCTGGTCGTGCTGTCGGTCTTTTTTGCCTATCTGATCGCGCCGCTCGTCGAATTGGTGCGGAATAGTTTCAAGCCGAAGAGCAGCAAGCGCGAAGTCCCGCGCGTCTTGGCCATCGGTATCGTCTATTTGGTTATCTTCGGGTCGCTCGGCACCGCCATCTACCTGCTGCTGCCGAGCGTCGGCAAACAACTTTCGGACTTTACGCAGTCGGCCCCCCGCTACCTGACCGACGCGAGGGCGCGCGCCGGCAGCCTGAACCGACTGTACGACCGCATGCAGTTTCCGCCCGGTCTGCGCACCACCGCTAACAACGCGGTCAACGGAGCGCTCGAAGCGGTCGAGAATTACAGCACAGGTGAAGGGCTGCAAGGTCTGATTCATTTGGCAACATACATTCCGTGGCTGGTGCTGATCCCGATCCTCGGATTCTTCCTTCTGAAAGATGCGGACAACTTTCGCCAGTCGGCGCTGAAGATGCTGCCGCGTGGTCGACTCCGCTGGCGTGGCGACGAGTTCTTTCAGGACATCAACAGCACGCTCGCCGCCTACATCCGCGCGCAGTTAATCGCGTGCGCCCTGATCGGTGTCGTCTGCACCGCCGGCTTTATGCTGATCGGGGTGCGCTACTCGCTGGTGCTCGGTGTCATCGCCGGGCTGCTGGAATTCATCCCACTCGCCGGGCCACTCGCCGTCGCGGTGCTCGCGGCCATCGTCGCCAGTTTCTACTCCGCCGGGCAGGTCACCGCCGTGCTCATTTTCCTGTTGGTGCTGCGCATCATCCACGACTATGTAATCTACCCACGCATCATCGGACAAGGCATTCACCTCCACCCGCTGGCGGTGGTGCTGGCGATTCTCTGCGGCGAGGAGTTGGCGGGGCTGGCCGGCATCTTCCTCGCGATTCCGGCGGTCGCGATTATAACCGTGACCTACCGCCACTGGCTCGAACACCGCGGCAGCAGCGGCATCGTCGCCGATCTGCTCAAGCCGGCGGAACAGGCCGTCACCGCGCCGCCCGCGACTGAGAACCGAGCCCCAGCGCCGGTGCCCGTCCAGAACGCCCCGACGACCGCCCCCTCCACGCAGCCTGCACCGACCGACGCTTGATGAATATAGAAATAGGAGAATACTTAATGCTAAAAAGAATCCTGTTTAATCTTCCATCAACCTTGCTGCTGACACTCGTACTATTCCATATAGCATTTGCTCAAAACGAGAGAAAAGTAGCTTATGGCATTCTCATCGATAACACAGGTTCATTAAGAACGCAGTTCTCTGAAGTCTCAATGATTAGTAAGGAGATTGTGGAACTGGCCCATCAACGAGGCCCTATCTCTTTATGCAACTTCAAGACTCAAGGAGATGAACGAACGCCGCTAGCAATTGCCACTTCTGGTACTGAATGGAGTCAGGATAAGAATCTCTTTGAAAGATACATTGATAGTCTTTTTGTCGTGCCTGGGCGAACCACTCTCATGGATGCCATTAATTCGGTTGCGGAACAAGTTAGTACAAAAGCGAATCTTGATAAAGATACTTTCGGAGACAAGATCATATTCTTAATCACGGATGGCGAAGACACAGCGAGCACAATAAAGGAGAAACAACTCATAAAAACATTAAAGGAGAGTGGCATTAAGGTTTATGCTGTTGGGCTGATCAAAGAGTTGAATAACTACGAGGAGACATTGTTTCACAGGTCCAAGAGAGAAAGGGCAATAGGTTTTCTTGAAAAGATTACGAAGGAGACGGGAGGTCGCGCAGTATTCCTGAAATCGAAGAAGGATGTCAGTAGTTTGTTGAATGAACTATTCATCCCATAGTCAGGCCAGGTGCAAGCGGTATGACGCAGAATACAGGTCGTTCAAGGAAGCATATCTCTTAACCGAATAGGAGTCAGGAAATGGAAGACCTACGCTACCCAATCGGGCGGTTTATATTCGACGGTCAGAGCAGCGACGAGCAGCGGCAGCGTTTCATCAAAGAGATTGCCGACGCCCCGGCCAAGCTTCGGGCCGCGGTCGATGGTTTGACGCCGGAACAGATCGAGACGCCGTACCGCCCCGGTGGATGGACGGTCAGACAGGTGGTGCATCACGTCGCCGACAGTCACCTCAATAGCCAACTACGATTCAGGCTGGCGTTGACCGAAGATGAACCGACCATCAAAGCTTACGACGAAACTGCGTGGGCCGAACTTGCGGACGCGCGCACCGGGCCGCTGGATGTATCTCTGACGATGCTCGACGTGCTGCATCAGCGGTGGGTAATGTTACTCCGGTCGCTTCAGCCGGAGGACTTTGCGCGCACCTTCCGACACCCTGAGCAGGGCGTCATGACGCTCGACAGGACGCTCGCGCTCTACGCCTGGCACGGGCGGCATCACACCGCGCACGTCACTCAATTGCGCGGGCGGATGAGTTGGACTTGAAGCAGCTCAGGATTCAAAAGGGAGCGACTGTCTGCCCGGAGCCGAGGCAGCTGTCAGGATGTTTGCGCGGCGCGCTCCATCAACTCGATGAAGCGTTGGAAGTGGTGCGCGGCGTCGTGCGGCCCCGGCGCGGCCTCCGGGTGGTACTGCACCGAAAAGACCGGCAGGCGTTGATGGCGCAAGCCCTCGACGCACTGATCGTTGAGGTTGACGTGGGTTACTTCGACTTCCGCCGGCAGACTGTCGGCATCGACCGCGAAACCGTGGTTGTGCGAAGTGATCTCGACCTTGCTGGTCGCTTTGTCCATCACCGGCTGGTTGCCGCCGCGATGGCCGAAGCGCAGTTTGTAGGTCGTGCCGCCGAAGGCGCGCCCCAGCAATTGATGGCCGAAACAGATGCCGAATGTCGGCACACCCGATTCGACGACGCGGCGAATCTCTTCAACGACGCGGGTCATCGCTGCCGGGTCGCCCGGCCCGTTCGATAAGTAGACGCCGTCCGGCTGAAGCGCTAACACTTCCTCCGCCGGCATCGCGGCGGGCACGACCGTCACGCGGCAGCCAAGCTTAGCCAATTCGTGCAGCGAGTTCCGCTTCACCCCGAAGTCGTAGCAGACGATGTGAAACCGCTCTGCAACTTCGGACGGCACTTCATAAGCGCGCGGTGTCGTCACTACGCTCGCCAATTCCCTCCCATTCATCACGTCAGAGCGGCGCGCTTTTTCGAGCACGCTCGCCTCTTTGAGGTCGACGCTCGACAGACACGCTCGCATCGCTCCTTTATCGCGGATGTGACGCACCAGTGCGCGCGTGTCGATGTGGTCGATGGCGACGACGTTCCAGCGCTTCAGGTAAGCGTCGAGCGTTTCTTCGGAGCGCCAGTTCGACGCGGTGCGGCTCGCCTCGCGCACGACGAAGCCCTCGACCCACGGGCGCGACGATTCTTCGTCGGCGCGATTGACGCCGTAATTTCCGATCAGCGGATAGGTCATGCACACGATCTGTCCGGCGTAGGAAGGGTCGGTCAGCACCTCCTGATAGCCGGACATGGAAGTGTTAAAAACCATCTCGCCGCACGCCTCGCCCGCCGCGCCCCACGCGCGGCCACGGAAGCTCCGGCCATCTTCGAGCACGAGCAGGGCAGGTTTTCTATTAATCAGCGTCATTGATTTCGGTTAAGGATAGAAGGTTTGAAGACCCGGCGTGGCCCTCAAGCTTGCGAGCGCAGGAACTGCTGCGCTTCGTTGAGCCAGCGCTTATCGGCGCGGTACTTGTAGGCCGGTGCGGTCTTGACGGCTTCGATGCAGGCCTGCATCGACTGGGCGGCTTCTCTCACACGCCCCATCCCGGCGAGCGCGCGGCCCGCCAGGTACAACGCTTCGGGGTCGGTCTGGCGGTGCTCAAGGAAACGTTCGAGCGCGTCGTGCGCGTCGGCGGACTGTCCGGCGGCAAGATAGGTCGCGCCGATCTCGCGCCAGACCTCGTGCTGTGCATGCGCCGGATCGCGCGCGACGACCTGTTCAAAGTGCCGCACCGCATCGGAGAGTCGGTTCTCCATATGCGCGATGCGACCGAGTTGATAGTGCGCGTCCACTTCTTCGGCGTCGACCTCGATGGCCCGCTCGAAGCGGCGGCGCGCTTCGTCGAGTTCTTTGCGCTGGAGGTGGATGAGGCCGAGGTTGAAGTGCGCTGAAGCGTCCGCCGGGTTGAGCGTCGCAGCTTCGAGGTTCTGCTTGAACGAGGCGCGGGCGCGTTGCGCGCGGGCGGCTTCCGTCACGTAGCCGCGGAAGATCAGGAAGAGCATCAGCAGGATGAATGGCGACGAGAGCAATGGCCCGAAGACAACCAACAGCAGCCCCGCCAGCGGGAGGCTGACGAAACCGCTCGCGGACACGATGATGATTGCGCGCAGCCACGAGAAGCGGAACACCTGCCGCACCCCGACCACAGCCCACAACGTAAACAGAAAGAACGGCGAGACGGCGAGCATCCCCAAGCCCTTCAACAAGGCTGCCCACATCAGCGGTAGGTCTTCGGGAGTTGCCGCCCGCGCGGCCGTAATGCCCTGCGCCGCGCGCATCGACTCCATCGCGTCGGCCTCAAACCCGGTCGCCCTGACGATGACTGCCAGCGGGATGGCGACCAGGCACGCTGCCGCCCAGGCGTAGAACACGACGGACGCAACGCTCGCGTACTCTTGTTTCAGCGCGAGTCCAAAGCTCGCGCGCCGCTCGAACAGATTGGCGGCGAGAATCACCAGCGGCACGAAGACCAACGCGACCGGCATCAGCGCGCTCGCCGCGCTAATCGCCGCGCCGAACACAGAGAACACACTCCGCCCTGACAGCGAGGCCGAGACCTGCGGCCATTGCATGTACAGCACGTGCGCCGCCTGCGCCGTCAGCGCGAGCAGTGCCGCACGGCCGAGCGCCGCGCGATCACGCACCTCGCTCATCCCGCGCCCCGGGGCGTAGAACATCATCAACAGTGGTCGCAACAAGTCATCCATTCGTCTTTAACATCGTTCCCGGCGGATACACTTTGCACTGACCGCTTCGTGGCGCGAGCCGCGCGCGTCACGGCTCAATCTCCTCTTCATCCTCGTCAGACGGCGGCGCGGTGTTAGCGTCCCGGCGCGGCAGGTCCGGGTATTCCGTCTCGTGTCGGATCGGGCTGGCTTCGGTAAACGGCCAGTAGCGGAACAGCGCCTTGCCGTAGATGTATTTTTCAGGAACCAGCCCCCACTCGCGCGAGTCACTCGAATTGTCGCGGTTATCGCCCATCACAAAGAAGTAGTGCGGTTTGATGTAGATCGGCGCCCGCGTCCTCGGCGACACGTTGCGGCGCGGGTCGAGGTACGGCTCGACCAGTTCCCGCCCATCAATCAGGATGCGGTCGTCGCGCACCTCAACCGTCTCGCCGGGCATGCCGATGACGCGCTTGATATAACTCTTTGACGGATCGTTGGGGTACCAGAACACGACGATGTCGCCACGCTCAATCTCCGGCAGGCCGTAGTAGATCAGCTTGTTGACGAAAATTCTTTCGCCATCGTGCAGCCGCGGCAGCATCGAGGTGCCCTCGACCTTCACCGGCTGCACCACAAAGACGACGACCAACGCGGCGATTAACAGTGCGAAGATGAGGTCACGCACAAGCAGTCGCGTCTCCGCCCAGAAGTGCCGGCGCGACTCGACCTCGGGGCGGAGAATTTCGATGTCGCGGTCGTCGTCAACGTCGACGCCGCCGAACTGCGGCGCGCGGTCGCTCTTACGCTTGAACATATTTTAGCGGTCTCGCGGGCCGGCCTGACGCATATTAAATATCATCGTTTCGAGGTTAGCCGCGCCGCGCCCGCTTTGTCAACGCGACTGCCTGGCGGAGGACGGCGCGCCG
>Ga0136614_10000806_pt1 | contig 17068 bp, 15 predicted proteins | sample AntDrymUQ2792106_2_FD_106643 | JGI IMG/M metagenome (GOLD analysis project Ga0136614, IMG submission 106643) | Polar desert sand microbial communities from Dry Valleys, Antarctica - metaG UQ279 (21.06) | ecosystem: Environmental > Terrestrial > Soil > Desert | place: Antarctica: Dry Valley... | reverse complement strand
GTCGAAGAGGTGCTCCTTGTCCTCCTGCAGGTCCTTGTTGTACGTCAGCGGCAGCGCGTGCATGACGCCGTGCAGCGCGCCGAGGTGCGCGACGATCCGCGGCGCCTTGGCCCGCAGCAGCTCGGCCGCGTCCGGGTTCTTCTTCTGCGGCATGATCGACGAGCCGGAGGTCCACGCATCGGGCAGCGTGACGAAGCCGAACTCCTCGCTCGACCACAGGACGAGCTCGGCGCCGAGGCGGCTGAGGTGCGTCGCGCACGTCGCCGCAGCCGACAGGTAGTCGAGGATGAAGTCGCGGTTGGACACCGCGTCGATCGAGTTGGGCGCGACCTGGCCGAAGCCGAGCTCTGCGGCGACGGCGGAGCGGTCGGTGTCGAAGTTCACGCCCGCCAGCGCGCCGGCGCCGAGCGGCAGCGCCGCGGTCTGGGACTCCGCGAAGGCGAAGCGCTCGCGGTCACGCAGCAGCATCCAGACGTACGCGAGCAGGTGGTGGGAGAGGTAGACCGGCTGGGCACGCTGCAGGTGCGTGTAGCCGGGCAGCGGCCAGTCCAGGTGCGCCTCGGCAGCCTCGATCAGCGCGTGCGCCAGCGCGTCGACCGCGCGCGCGGCGTGCCCCGCGCAGTCGCGCGTGAAGAGCGCGACGTCGGTGGCGACCTGGTCGTTGCGCGAGCGCGCGGTGTGCAGCTTGCCCCCGACGGCGCCCGCGATCTCCGTCACGCGGCGCTCGATCGCCATGTGGATGTCCTCGTCGCCGTCCTGGAACGGGAAGGCGTCGGCGACGAGCTCGTCCTCGACGGCGGCCAGCGCGACCAGCAGGGCGTCGCGGTCATCGTCGCCGATGATCTGCTGCGCGGCGAGCATGCGTGCGTGCGCGCGCGACTGCGCGATGTCGTGGTGCCACAGGCGCCGGTCGAAGGACAGCGACGTGTTCAGGCGTGCGAAGACCGGGTCCTGGGGCTCGGAGAAGCGCGACATCGCGGGCGAGTCTAGTTCCGCGCGGGTGCCATACCCTGCGCGCGATGATCGCCGAGCGCTACCCGCAGGAGGACTACTCGCGGCCGGCGGACGCGATCGAGATCGTGCTCGTGCGCCACGGCGCCTCGGAGGCCGCCGTCGAGGGCCAGCCGTTCGAGCTGCTCGAGGGCCAGGCCGACCCTGCGCTCTCGCCGGCGGGCGAGCGCCAGGCGCAGGCGGTGGCGACCCATCTGGCGGGCGAGCCGCTCGCCGGGCTCTTCGTCACGCCGCTGCGCCGCACCGCCCAGACGGCCGCGCCGCTGGCGGCCGCCACGGGCCTGGAGCCGGTTTGCGTGGCGGAGCTGCGCGAGGTCCATCTCGGCGAGCTGGACGGCGGCGCCTTCCGGATCGCGCTGCGCCGCGGCGACCCGCGCGTCGCCGAGGTCTTCGCGCAGCAACGCTGGGACGTCATCCCGGGCGCTGAGACGATGCAGGCCTTCGCGCAGCGCACCCGCGCCGGGATCGACCGGATCCTCGACGGCCTGCCGCCGGGGGCCACGGTCGCCGCCATCGTGCACGGCGGCGTGATCGGCGAGCTCTGCCGCCAGGCCAGCGACAGCCGACCGTTCGCCTTCGTGCACGCCGACAACGGCTCGCTGACGCGGATCGTCGTGCTGTCCGACGGGCGCCGCTGGGTGCGCACGTTCAACGAGAGCGCGCACCTGCGCCCGTAGCGGCGACCGCCGGGCCCGCGCACCGTCGACGACGGTCGGAGCTTGCGATTATCGCCGGGCGCGCCTACCGGCCGAGCACCTCGCGCAGCGCCAGCGCCACGCGCCACACCTGGCCCTCGCGTAGCTCGGGGAAGAACGGCAGCGCCACCGACCGCGCGGCGACATCCTCGCAGACGGGGAACTCGCCCTCGCGGTGGCCGAAGGTCTCGCGGTAGTAGGTCATGAGGTGGATCGCCGGCAGGTAGGGCTTTGACTGCACGCCGTGCTCGCGCAGGGCGCGGATCGTCGCGTCGCGGTCGCTGCCGCGCGGCAGCTGCACGACGAAGACGAACCAGCCGCGGCGGTCGCCGCCGCTGTCCTCGCAGGGCAGCTCGAGCCCCTCGATGTCGTGCAGCGCCTCGCGGTACAGCGCGGCGGCGCGCGCGCGGCCGGCGAGCATGTCGTCGAGGCGATCGAGCTGCGCGAGGCCGAGCGCGCAGGCGAGGTCGCTCAGGCGGTAGTTGAAGCCGAGGCGATCGTGGTCCAGCCAGCCCATGTCGGGCGCGCGACCCTGGTTTCGCTCCGAGTCGATCCGCGCCTTCACGCCGGCGTCGGCGGTCGTGACCATGCCGCCCTCGCCGGTCGTCAGCTGCTTGTTGGCGTAGAAGCCGAAGACCGCCGGGTGGCCGCGACCGCCGACCGCCGCACCGTCGGCGTGGACCGCGCCCAGCGCCTCACAGGCGTCCTCGACGATCGGCAGCCCGATCCGCTCGAAGGCGGGGAGGTCGGCGGGGTAGCCGAAGATGTGGACCGGCAGCAGCGCCGTCGTGCGGTCGGTGACGGCGGCCGCGGCCGCCTGCGGGTCGAGGTTCAGCGTGCGCGGGTCGATGTCCGCGAAGACGGGCCGCGCGCGCTCGAAGACCGCGGCGTTGGCGCTGGCGACGAAGGACAACGGCGTCGTGACGACCTCGTCGCCGTCGCGCACGCCCGCCGCGCGCAGCGCGAGGTGCAGCCCCGCCGTGCCGCTGGACACTGCGCACGAGTGAGCGACGCCGAGCCGCGCCGCGAACGCCTGCTCGAACGCCGGCACGCGCGGGCCGAGCGAGAGCTGGCCCGAGCGCAGGACATCGATCAGCGCGGACTCCTCGGCCTCGCCCAGCACGGGCCGCGCGAGCGGGATCTCGTCGGTCGCCGGGGGGGCGGGACTCCCCTCCGTCATCGCTAGGGCGCCGCGGCGCCGCGCACGCGGCTGGGCTGCTCGGCGTACTCCAGCGAGTCCACGAGCGCGACCCACGACGCGGCGATGAGGTTCGTCGAGACGCCGATCGAGCCCCATGTCACGTCGCCGTCGGTCGCGTCGATCAGCACCCTGATCGTCGCACCGGAGCCCTTCGTCTCGTCGAGGATGCGGACCTTGAAGTTCGTCAGCCACGTGTCGGCGAGGTGCGGGTGGGCCTCGGTGAGGACGGCGCGCAGCGCGACGTCGAGCGCATGCACCGGCCCGTTGCCCTCGGCGTAGCTCACGAAGCGCTCGCCGTCGACCCAGATCTTGATCGTCGCCTCGGTCCTGACCTCGCCGTCAGCGTGCTGCTCGGCGGTCACGCGCCACGACTCGAGTACGAACAGCGGCTGGTACTCGCCGGACTCCTTGCGCAGCAGCAGCTCGAACGAGCCGTCCGCGGCCTCGAACTGGTAGCCCTCGTGCTCGAGCGCCTTCATGCGCTTCAGCACGCGCGCTGTCGTCGCCGCGTCCAGATCGAGGCCCGCCCGCTCGGCCTTGTCGGCGACCGTGCCGCGGCCCGACAGCTCGGAGATGAGCAGGTCGCGGCGGTTTCCGACGAGCGCGGGGTCGATGTGCTCGAACGTCGTCGCATCGGCGCGGATGCCGGCGGCGTGCAGGCCCGCCTTGTGGGCGAAGGCGTTCTTGCCGACATAGGGCTGGTGGGCCTCGGGCTGGCGGTTGAGCAGCTCGTCGGTGAAGTGCGCGATCTGGGTCAGCAGGCGCAGCTGCTCGTCGCAGACGACGCGGTGGCCCATCTTCAGCTGCAGGTTGGCGATGATCGTGATGAGGTTGGCGTTGCCGGTGCGCTCGCCGATGCCGTTCATCGTGCCCTGTACCTGCGTCGCGCCCGCCTCGACCGCGATCAGCGTGTTGGCGACGGCGCAGCCGCCGTCGTTGTGGCAGTGGATGCCGATCGCCACGTCGGGCAGCGATGCCGCCACGTCGGCGACCGCGCGCGCGATCTGGCTCGGCAGCGAGGGACCGTTCGTGTCGCACAGCGCGAGGCGCTCGGCGCCGGCGGCAGCGGCCGCGCGCAGGCAGTCGATCGCGTAGTCGCGATCCTCGCGCAGGCCGTCGAAGAGATGCTCGGCGTCGAAGATCACGCGCTTGCCCTGCGCGACGAGGAACGCGACCGATTCGGCGATCATCGCGAGGTTCTCCTCGCGCGAGACGCGCACGACCTTCTCGACGTGGTTGATCGACGTCTTGCCGACGATCGTGCAGATTGGCGCAAACGACTCGGCGAGCACCCGCAGGCCGCTGTCCTGGTGGGCGGCGACGGCGCGACGGCGGGTCATGCCGAAGGCGGCGATCGTCGCGTGCGCGAGCGGCTCGTGCTCCAGGCGCGCGAACAGCTCGGCCTCCTTGGGGTTGGAGGAGGGAAAGCCGGCCTCGATGACGTCGACGCCGAGGTCGTCGAGGCGGTGCACGAGGCGCACCTTCTCCTCGGCGGTGAGCGACATGCCGCCGCCGCCCATCCCGTCGCGCAGCGTCGCGTCGTAGAGCTCGATCCGCGTCATGTGGGAACGGTCAGCCGACCTTCGCCGCAGCGCGCGCCGGCACCGGGTCCAGCCACTCGCGGTAGCGCTCGTCGCGTCCGAACAGCGCGTTCTCGAAGGCGGTCTGCACCGCGCGCGTGAGCTCGCCGGGCGTGCCGGCGCCGATCGTGTGGTCGTCGATCTCGCGGACGGGCACGAGCTCGGCAGCGGTGCCGGTCATGAAGACCTCGTCGGCGAGGTACAGCTCGGCGCGCGCGACGTCGCGCTCGATGACCTCGATGCCGAGGTCGCGGGCGATCTGGATCGCCGACTTGCGCGTGATGCCGTCGAGGATCGAGGCGGCCGGCGGCGGCGTGACGATGCGTCCCTCCCAGACGATGAAGATGTTCTCGCCCGTGCCCTCGCAGACCTGGCCGCGGTCGTCGAGCAGGATCGCCTCCTCGTAGCCGGCCTTGAGCGACTCGATCTTCGCCAGCACGCTGTTGAGGTACTGGCCCGACGCCTTGGCGCTGGGGATCAGCGAGCCCGGGCTGAGCCGCCGCCAGCTGGACACCTTCGCGCGGATGCCCTTCGTCTTGCCCTCCTCGCCGAGGTAGGCGCCCCACTCCCAGACGGCGATCGAGACGTCGACCGGCGCCTCGAGCGGGTTGAGGCCCATCTGGCCGTAGCCGCGAAAGGCGATCGGGCGGATGTAGCAGGAGGGCAGCCCGTTGCGGCCGATCAGCTCATGCGTCGCCGCGCGCAGCGCCTCGACGTCGTAGGGCAGCGGCATGTAGTACAGCTCGGCGGAGCGGTGCAGCCGCTGCAGGTGCTCGCGGTGGCGAAAGACGGCCGGGCCGATCTCCGTGTCGTAGCAGCGGATCCCCTCGAAGACGCCCGTGCCGTAGTGCAGCCCGTGGGTGAGCACGTGAACCTTGGCGTCCTCCCAGGCGACGAACTCCCCGTTCATCCAGATGAGCTCCGCTTGCTTCACTGATGGCTCCTTAGATGGCTGATTCCGTGGCGCGCACCGCCAGATGGCCGTGCATCGTGACACGGACCCCCCCGCCCCGCCGCGGGCAGAAGGTGGACAGTGGCGAAGCCACGGCCGCCTTCGGCGCGTGGCGATCCTGCGCCACGAGGCGCGGGCAGATGGTGGTGTGGGTCATGGAATCAGCCATCTAGGTTGTCGAGGACGGCTCGCGTGGCCTCGGCCGTAGTCGCCTCACCGCCGAGGTCCCGCGTGCGCAGACCGGCTTCGAGGGCACGGTCCACGGCCGATTCTACGGCGGCGGCCTCGGTTTCCCAACCCAGACCGTGGCGCAGCATGAGCGCGACCGAGAGGAACATCGCCAGCGGGTTGGCGGTGCCGGTGCCGGCGATGTCGGGCGCGGAGCCGTGGACGGGCTCGAACAGGCCCGGCGTGCCGGGCTCGCCGAGGCTCGCGCTGGGCAGCATCCCGATCGAGCCGGTGATCATCGCCGCCTCGTCGCTGAGGATGTCGCCGAAGAGGTTCTCCGTGACGATGACGTCGAAGTCGGCGGGCCTGGCGACGAGCTGCATCGCGGCGTTGTCGACGAGCACGTCGGTCAGCTCGATGTCGTTGTACTTCGCCTTGTGGACGATGTGGACGACCTCGCGCCACTGGCGCGACGTCTCCATGACGTTGGCCTTGTCGACGCTCGCCACCTTCCTGCGACGCGTGCGCGCGGCGTCGAAGGCGACGCGCGCGATGCGGTCGACCTCGTCGACCGAGTACTCGCAGAGGTCGCTGGCACTGCGCGCGGTGCGCGTCTTCTCGCCAAAGTAGATGCCGCCCGTGAGCTCGCGCACGACGAGCAGGTCGGTGCCCTCGATGCGCTCGCGCTTGAGCGGGCTTGCGTCGTAGAGCGCCGGGACGGGCCGCACCGGGCGCAGGTTCGCGAACAGCCCGAGGCCCTTGCGCAATCCGAGCAGGCCCTGCTCGGGGCGCGGCTTGTCGGGGTCGGTCGTCTCCCACCGCGGCCCGCCCACGGCGGCGAGCAGGACCGCGTCGGCCTCCTTGCAGGCGGCGAGCGTGTCGTCGTCGAGCGCGGTGCCGTGCAGCTCGATCGCGGCGCCGCCGAAGGCGTGCTCCTCGAAGGAGAAGTCCTCGCTGATCGTCCGCAGCAGCTCGAGCGCCGGCCGCATGATCTCGGGGCCGATCCCGTCGCCGGGCAGGGTGACGATGGTTGGCATGGCGCGGGAGGGTAGTCGCCGGCGCTCGCAGCGATGTCGGCCTCAGCCGCGGCGGGCGACGATGTTCAGCCGCACGTAGTCCAGCGATGGGCGCGCGCCCAGGCGTGCCATCACGGCGTCGAGGAAGCGCTCGCGCTCGTCGTCGGCCAGGCGCTCGAGGTGGGGCCCGAGGCAGACGGTCTCCAGGTAGGCGCGCGGCTCGTCGGGCGCGACGGGCCACGCCTGCAGCCAGCAGCGCACGTCCTGAAAGCCCGCTGCGCGCAGCCGCGCCTCGGTCTGCTCAGGGCCGGCGAAGTTCCATGGCCGCGGCCAGCCGGCGAAGCGCTGCCCCAGCCCGCTGTCGGCGGCGGCCTGCAGCGCCGCGGCATGCACGCCGGCGACGTTGCCCTTTCCCCCGCACTGCGCGCTCATGCGCCCGCCCGGGCGCAGCGCGGCGGCCAGCGCCGCGAAGAGGGCCGCGTGGTCGGGGATCCAGTGGAAGGTCGCGTTGGAGAAGACCGCGTCGACCGGCTGCCCGGCGGCGAGCGCCAGGGTGGCGAGGTCGGCCTCGCGCACGTCCGCCGCCGCGCCGCTAAGCTCTTCGCGCGCGCGAGCGACCATGTCGGGCGAGGCGTCGACGGCGATCACCCGCCCGTGCGGCAGCCGCTCGAGCAGCAGCCGCGTGACGCGCCCCGAGCCGCAGCCCGCGTCGAGCACCGTCTCGTCGCCGCGCAGCTCGAGGCGGTCCAGCACGGCGGCCGCCATCGCCACCTGCGGGCCCGATACGCGGTGGTAGACATCGGCGTTCCAGTCTCTGACGGCTGCCATCGCGCGTCCTGCTCCTACATCGTGGTGGTGACCGGTCCGGGGCGCTCGTGCTCGCGCTCGTAGGCGGCAATCGCCTCCTCCTGCTGCAGCGTCATCGCGATGTCGTCGAGTCCGTTGAGCAGGCGGTGCTTGGTCTCGGGATCGATCTGAAAGGCCGCGACGGTATCGCCGAAGCGGACCTCCTGATGCTCGAGGTCGATCTCGGCGTGGCCGGCGCTCATCAGCGCGCGAACCTCGTCCTCGGCCAGCGCGATCGGCAGCAGCCCGATCTTCGTGCAGTTGGAGGCGAAGATGTCCGCGAACGACGGCGCGATCACGGCCTTGAAGCCGTAGTCCTGCAGGCCCCACGGCGCGTGCTCGCGGCTGGAGCCGCAGCCGAAGTTGCGCCCCACGACGAGGATCGGGTTCCTCGGCAGGTCCCAGCCCGGCTCCTTGGCCCAGTCGTAGAACAGAAACTCGCCGAAGCCCGTGCGCTCGACCCGCTTGAGGAATTGCTTGGGCATGATCTGGTCGGTGTCGACGTCGGTGCGGTCGAGCACGCTGACGGGCCCGCTGAACCTGATGATCGCTTCCATTACTGGTCACCTCCGCAGGGCATCCGGCCCCGCGTTCTGAACTCGCCTGACGACCTCACGTCGTCAGACCCAATCCCTGATGTCGACGAAGCGGCCGGCGATGGCGGCGGCCGCCGCCATCTGCGGCGAGACGAGGTGCGTGCGCCCGCCGCGGCCCTGACGGCCCTCGAAGTTGCGGTTGGACGTCGAGGCGCAACGCTCGCCGGGCTCCAGCGTGTCGGGGTTCATCCCCAGGCACATCGAGCAGCCCGCACCGCGCCAGTCAAAGCCCGCCGCGCGGAAGATCTCGTCCAGGCCCTCGCGCTCTGCCTGCGCCTTGACCTTCGCCGAGCCCGGGACGACCATCGCGTTGACGCTGTCGGCCACCCTGCGCCCCTTCACCACCTCCGCGGCGACGCGCAGGTCGCCGATGCGGCTGTTCGTGCACGAGCCGATGAACACGCGATCCAGCGCGATCTCCTGGATCGGCGTGCCCGGCTGCAGGCCCATGTAGACCAGCGCGCGCTCGTGCCCGTCGGTGGAAGGCTCGGGAACGGCCTCCGCGACCCCCGCGACCATGTCCGGCGCCGTGCCCCAAGTCACCTGCGGGCTGATTGCGCTCGCGTCGACGGAGATCTCGCGGTCGAAGGTCGCGCCCTCGTCGCTGCGCAGATCACGCCGTGACTCGGGGATCGCGATCCCGGCGTGCTCGGCGACCCACGCGAAGGTCGTCTCGTCGGGCGCGATCATGCCCGCGCGGCCGCCGCCCTCGATCGTCATGTTGCACACGGTCATCCGGCCCTCCATCGACAGCGCCTCGATCGCCGGGCCGGCGAACTCGACGACGTGGCCGGCGGCGCCGTCGACGCCCATCTGCCCGATCGTCGCGAGGATCAGGTCCTTGGCGGTGACGCCGAAGCCGAGCTCACCGGTGTAGTTGATGCGCATCGAGCGCGGTTTGGGCGCGACGAGGCACTGCGTCGCGAGCACGTGCTCGACCTCGCTCGTGCCGATCCCGAACGCGAGCGCCCCGAACGCGCCGTGGGTCGCCGTGTGGCTGTCGCCGCAGACGATCGTCATGCCCGGCTGCGTGACGCCGAGCTCGGGCCCGATGACGTGGACGATGCCCTGGCGGTCAGAGCCCAGCGAGTACACGGGGATGCCGAACTCCGCGCAGTTGCGCTCGAGCGTCTGGACCTGCACGCGGCTGAGCTGATCGGCGATCAGCGCGACCGTGGGCGTGCCGTCGGTGGGGACGTTGTGGTCCGCGGTGGCGAGCGTGCGGTCGGGCCGGCGGGCCGTGCGGCCGGCCAGGCGCAGGCCGTCGAAGGCCTGCGGGCTCGTGACCTCGTGGACGAGGTGCAGGTCGATCCACAGCAGGCCCGGCGCCACCTCGTGGGCGGCCCAGAGCTTCTGAAACAGGGTGGTCGGTGCGGGTGCGCTCATGCTCGTCAGCTCCTGCGTAGGCCGGCGCAGACGACGGCGAGCAGGATCGCCTCGTCGGCAGCGGGGTTCTCGAAATGGTGCGGCAGGTCGGCGTCGAAGGTCACGCAGTCGCCGGCCGCCAGCTCGTGGCGCTCGCCGTCGATCTGCAGCACGACGCGGCCCGCCTGCACGAGCGCGCTCTCGCGGCTGCCGGGCTCGTGCATCGGCGGATCGCCGGGCCCGCCGGTCGCCGCGCCCGCCGCCAGGACGTGGCGGGAGAGCTCGGCGCGCTGACCGGGCAGCGGCGGGGTGAGGATCTCGGCGCTGTGGCCGCTGGTCGGCTCGCTCGTGCCGGGCCGGCGCTCGCCGGCGCGGACGATCGCGACCTGGCCGCCCTCGTCGAGCCGAAGCAGCTGTGACAGGCGCAGGTCCAGCCCCGCCGCGATGCGCTCGGCGATCGCGAGCGTCGGGCTGGTCTCGCCCCGCTCGACCTGGCTGAGCATCGGCGCGCTGACGCCGCTGCGCTGGGCGAGGTCGCGCAGGGAGAGGGCCATCGCGTCGCGCAGCGCGCGGATGCGCGGTCCAATCGGGTTTGGTTGCTCGATCGTGGTTGCCATACGTTTGTACGTTATCGCATACGAACGCGGGGCGGCGTCGCCGGCGTCATGCTCCGCCGCTGATGCAGATCGTCCTCGCAACGACTGCTCGTCAGCGCGGCGGAAGCTGGCGCCACATCGAGGATCTCGGTGTCGAGCTGCGCCTCCGCGGTCACGAGGTCACGGTCGCCTTGCTGCCGGCGGCGCGCGAGCTCCACGTCGCGGCGACGTCCGCGCAACTCGCCTGGCGCCCGCTGCCGCGCATGCTGCGCCGCCGCGCCGACGTGTGGCACCTGCACCTGCACGACACATTCGAGCCGTCGTCGCTGCGGGTGCTTGCGGTCAGGCGGCCCTTCGGCGCGGCGCTCGTGACCGAGCACCTGCCGCGCACGCCGGGCTCCGATCGCGAGCTTGCGCCGGGTGCGCGACACGGGTTGACCGGAGAGGTCGCGCGAAGCGCGTTCAAGCGCGGGCAGGTCGCGCTGGCGGCGAGGACCGTCGTTCCCAGCCATGGCGCGGCGCGCTTCATGCACCGCCGCTACCGCCTCAGCGCCCACGACGTCGCCGTCGTTCACCACGGCGTGTCGGGCTTCCCGGCGGCCGTGCCCCCGCTCGCGGGCGACGGCCTCGATGTCGTCAGCATCGGTGCGCTGATCGAGCAGAAGGGGCTCGACGTCCTGGTCGCGGCGGCCAGACGCTCCCGCCATCCGTGGCGCGTCACGATCGTCGGCGGCGGGCCGCTGCGAGCGCAGCTCGAGCGGACGGCTGCCGCCGCGGTCGGACCGCGTCGCGCGCGCTTCGCCGGCTGGACCGAGGACCCGTCGCGGTACCTGCGCGACAGCCACGTCCTCTGCATGCCCTCGCGCTATGAGTCCTTCGGCTACGCGGCCGCCGAGGCGGCGGCCTGGGGCCGGCCGGCGGTCGCGTCGCTGGTCGACGGGCTCGACGAGGTCGTCGTCTCCGGCCGCACGGGCATCCTCGTGCCGCCCGGCGATCCAGACGCGCTGGCGGCCGCGCTCGACGGTCTGTGGGAGGATCGCGACAGGCTCGTCGCGCTCGGTCGCGCGGCCCGCGAGCACGTGCGCGAGCACTTCACGATCGAGCGCAGCGTGGACGCCCTGATGGCGGTCTACGAGGATGTCGCCGGGCGCCGGTCGTGATCGGGCGCGCCGAGCCGCGGGTATCGCCCGCCTCGCCCGCCGATGCCCACGCGGGTGCGGTGCGCGGCTCTCTCTGCGGTTGCGCGGGAGCTGGTCGCTGACCGCTAAAACGTGCAAGTGGTGCAAGAACGCGCCCAGGCGAGATGGCCCGGCAGCTGCGCCTTCTCTTCCCTCGCATCGGCTGGATTCGCCCGCCGATGCTCCACGTTTTCGCCCGCCGATGCTCCACGTTTCTGCCCCGGGGGCACCCGCAGGACCTCCGTCCGCCCAAATCCGTACACTCGGCATCGTGAACTCGGGGGCACGCGACGCCATGCGCCGCGCATCCAGTCGAGCCGCACGGGGACAGCACAGGGGACGGGGGCGCTGCTTGAGCGGTGCTCTGTTCGTGTGCTGCGCCGTGACCGGCATGTCCGCGCCTACCGGCGCGGCGAGCACCGGCTCGCGTGCTGCGAACGCGACGCCGGCGCCGATCGGCGTGTACCCCGGAGGCGTCACGGAACGCTCGGTCAAGGCCTTCGAGCAACGGCTCGGTCGCCGCGTCGACTTCGCGCACGACTACATCCACAAGAACAGCTGGAGCGCGATCACCAACGTTGGCTGGCTTGCGCGCGACTGGTCGGCGGCGGGCTTCGCGGGCCGGACGGTGCTGACCGTGCCGATGCTGCCCAACCGCGGCGGCTCGATGGCGCGAGGTGCGCGCGGCGAGTACAACAAGCGCTTTCGCCTGCTCGCCCGGCGGCTTGTCGCCGGCGGCCAGAAGCGCGCGATCCTGCGGATCGGGCCCGAGTTCAACGGGACGTGGTTTCGCTGGACGATCGCGGGCCGGGGCGGCAGCGCGAGCTACAAGGGATATTGGCGACAGATCGTCACGACGATGCGTCGCGTGCCCGGCGCGCGCTTCAGGTTTGACTGGTCGCCCAACAGCGGCAGCTCGTTTGTCGGCGGCAGCAAGCGACGCCTGCGCGCAGCGACCGCGTATCCCGGCGACAGCTACGTGGACTACATCGGCCTGGACGTCTTCGATCAGAGCTGGGCCAAGCACAGCGCGAGCCCGTACCTGCGCTGGCGCGAGTTCATGCGCCAGCCCGACGGGCTCGCCTGGCACGCTCGCTTCGCCGCCGTGCACGGCAAGCCGATGACGTTCCCCGAGTGGGGCCTCGTCGACCGCCCCGACGGTCGCGGCGGCGGCGACAATCCGTACTTCATCGAGCGGATGCACAGCTGGATCCAGACACACCCGGTGGCCTACCACCTGTACTTCGAGAGCCGCGACCCCAACGGGGAGTACGGCGTCTTCAGCGGGATCTTCCCGAAGGCCGCGCAGAGCTTCGTTCGCTACTTCGGTGCCCAAGACAGCGTCCCGGCGCTGTGAGCACGTGCCGCCACCCCACGGCCTGCTGTCATCCTGAGCGACGAACGCGAGAGAAGTCGTGCACGCAGTCTGTCGTCGGGTAGATGTGTCACAATCGCTCGCGGCCTGTTTTGGAGGGGAGGACACGCTGTTGAGCGTGCCCCCAAAGTGGGACTCATTCGACACGGGAAACAGAGCAATAAATGACCAGATTTCGTAACATCTGCTTCATCGCGCTGACCACGCTGCTCGTGACCGCTGCTGCTCCGGCGCTCGCGGCGGACAGTCCGGTCAACGACGCGTACGGCAACACGGCGGCGAACCTCCCGTTCAGCGGGCTGGACCTCGCTCTCATCGCGGCCGGCGGGATCGTGCTCGTCGCGCTCGGTTTCGGCCTGCGCCGCGCCACCCGCACGCAGTAGACAGCTCAGCCGCGCGGCACGCGCTCCCAGACTCCGGCCTCGTTCTCGGACAGCACCTTCCAGGCGCTGCTGAGGCCGGCGAGGTTCATGCGGCAGAAGTAGTACGGCGGGTAGAGCCAGCGGTTGGGCCGGCCGCCGCGCTCGAGCGCCGCGCCTGCCAGCGCGGCGCCGTAGAAGGCGCCTTGCGCGAGCATCAGCCAGCGCGCCCAGCGGACCGCCGGCACCAACCGCAGCGTGCTCGCCGCGATCGTGACGAGCGCCCACGGCACCAGCAGCCGCGCCGCCTTGTGCGACGCGAGCTGCCACGCAAGAGCGGGACGGTTGCGCGCCAGTCGCGGCAGCACCTTCCAGGTCGCCTGCCAGGCGCCCGCCATGAGCCGGGCACGCCGGACGGCCTCGTCCGCGGTCGTCGTCGATGCACGTTCGAGCGAGACCGCGTCGTGGACGTAGACGACGCGCCAGCCGTCGGCCGCGGCGAGCATGACCTGGACGAGATCCTCGGCCAGCATCCCTGCCGCCGGGCGCTGGTATGCCTCGCGGCGAAACGCCAGCATCTCGCCGACGCCGGCGGAGACCGAGCCGACGGTCGACTCCCACGCCTTGATCTTGGACTCGTAGCGCCAGTACAGGCCTTCGGCGCGATCCAGCGCACGCCCGCTGCCGTCGTCGATCGCCTTGCGCCCGGTGACGACGCCGACGGTCGGATCGGCCAACGGGGCGACGAGTTCGCGCAGTGCGTTCGCCGAGTACCGGTTGTTGGCGTCGGAGAAGACGACGACGTCGCCGCCGGTGGCGTCGAAGGCGCGGTTCATTGCGGCCAGCTTGCCCTGGCGCGGCGCCTCGTGGAGGACCGTCACGCCCTCGACGCGCGCGGCTCGCGCGGCCGTCTGGTCATCCGACCCGTCACAGACGGCGACGACCTCGAGCCGCTCGGAGGGGTAGTCGAGGCGCAGCGTGTCGCGCAGCTTCTGCTCGATGAGGTCCTGCTCGTTGTGGGCCACGACGATCACGGTCACGCGCGGGATGACCGCGGGATCGGCACGGACCGGCCGCGGACGCAGACGCGCGAGCAGCGCGATGATCGCCGGGTAGCCGGCGAACGTGTAGACGACGAGCAGCATGGAGCTCGCACAGATCGCCTCCGCGGGCCGCGGTCGCCTCACGCGATGTCCTCGTCCTCGTGCAGGAAGAAGAGGTTCAGCGTGTCGCGGCCGTCGTCGGCCTCGAAGCGGCCCTCGCCCGGCAGGTAGACGAACGGCCGGTAGCCGAGGCCGCTGAGATACGCGGTCACGCCGGCGACGGCGGTGCGCTCGACGAGGATCACCGGCTTGTGCGCGGCAAGCGTCGCGGCCAGGCCTCTGAGCGCCTGCAGCTCGAAGCCCTGGACGTCGAGCTTGACGAAGGCCGGCGTCACGCCGAGCTCGTCGAGCCGCATGCTCTGCACCTCGACGGTCTTCAGCTGCACGGCGTCGCGCCCATTGGTGACGTGCTGCTGTCGCATCCAGTGCAGGTCCCGCGTCATCGCCGGGTCCAGCGACGCTTCGCCCGTGATCGGCAGCCCGCGGTACAGGGGGACGTGCAGCGTCAGGCGCGTCGCGACGTCCGATGCGGCGCAGATCCGATACTCGAAGCGCCGCACGAAGCGCTTGACGAAGCGCAGGTCCGGCTCGAGCAGCGGGTTTGCCTCGATCGAGAGGATCTGCGCCGTGCGGTTGACCGCGCGGAAGGACATCGCGGACTGGCCGATGTTCGCGCCCACGTCGAGGAAGATGCCGCGCCGACCGGCGAACCGCGCGAACGCCGCGAAGTCCGCCTCGTGCGGCCTGCGCAGCACGAGGCGCAGCAGGTTCAGGGCGCGCGCCGCCCAGCGATACGCCGCGGGCGCCCGCGCCAGCAGGAGCTTTGCTCGCGACACGGGCGCAGTATGACGAGGCGAGCCGGCAGGCACGGTGGCATGCTGCGCGGATGCGACGCGTCTCGCAGGGATCGGTCGAGTGCGCGATCGTCGGCGTCGCGGCGATCGGCGTCTTCGTCTGGTGGACGACGCAGGCCGGCGGCTACTTCGCGCGCGACTGGATGGCCGGAACGCTGCTGCTGCTCGCGGTCGGCGCATCGGCCGTGATCGGATTGCGCCGCGAGATTGCGGTGCCCGGCCGCGCCACCCTCGTGGCCCTCGCCGCCCTCGGCGCGTACGTCGCGTGGTCGTTTCTCTCGATCCTGTGGGCCGCGACGCCGGCCGATGCGCTCGACGGCAGCCAGCGCGCGCTGGCCTACCTCGTGTGCTTCGCCATCTTCGCGCTGCTCCCATGGACGCCGCGCGTGCTGCTCGCCTGCGTACTCGCCTTCGTCGGGACGATGACCGTCCTCGCCGCAGCGACGTTGGCCGGGCTCGGCGACGAGGCACCGCTCGCCGAGCGCTTCATCGACGGCAGCCTGCTCGGGCCGGCCGGCTACCACAACGCGTCGGCGGCGCTGTTCGCGATGGCCGCGCTTCCCGCGCTCATGCTTGCGACGCGGCGCGAGCTCGTCGCGTGGCTGCGGCCGCTGCTGCTTGCGGCGGCGACGCTGCTGCTCGGCGTCGCCGGGCTCGGCCAGAGCCGCGGCCTGCTGCTCGCCGCGCCGGTCGTCGCCCTCGCGGCGCTCCTGCTCGTCCCCGACCGCCTGACGTTCGCGCTCTTCGCGGCGCCCGTGCTCGGCGCCCTGGCGGTCGCGGCGCCCGACGTGCTGGCCGTCGGCCGCTCGGGAGCCGGCCTGGCACCGGACGCCGCGGAGCCCGCGATGCGCCCGCTGCTGGACGTCGTGGTGACGACGCTCGCGCTCGTCACGGCCGGCGCGCTCGTCGCGGGCTTCGCGCTCCTTGCGCTGGAGCGGCGCTGGGCGGCGCGGGCGCCGCTGGATCGCGCGGCGCGGCGGAAGCTCTCGGTCGCCCTCGTCGCCGTCCTCGTCCTCGTCGCGAGTGCCGCGGGGCTGGTCGCCACGGACGGCGATCCACTCTCGCGTCTCGAGACGGCGTGGTCGCAGTTCGCCGACGTCGAGTACGCCGACAGCACGAGCACGGGCCTGGGCAGCGGGCGCTACGACTTCTGGCGAGTGGCCGCCCACGCTTGGCGCGAGCATCTCGTGCTCGGCGTCGGCCAGGACAACTTCATCGAGGTGTACGCCGCCCGGGGCCGCACGCAGGAGGAGCCCCGCTGGATCCACAGCCTGCCGCTGCGGCTGCTCGCCCACACAGGCGTCGTCGGCGCCGCGCTGTTCGTCGTGTTCCTCGTTGCGGCCGGCCGCGGGATCGCCGCGGCGTGGCGCCGATCGCAAGAACCCGTGACGCGCGCCGTGATCGGCGCCGCGTGCCTGCCGGCCGTGGTCTGGCTCGCACACGGCTCGGTCGACTGGCTGTGGGAGGTGCCGGCGCTCAGCCTCGCCGCGCTCGGGCTCGCCGCGGCCGCGCTGGCGCTGCGCGCGCCGGACGGCCGGCCGCAGAACGCGCCTGCGCGCTCGCCGCGGGCGCAGCGTCTGATCGCGGGGGGCGCGGTCGCCACGGCGGTCGCCGTGGGCGCCGTCCTCGTCCCTGCGTTCGTGTCCGATCGTGAGGTCGCGCTCGCGCGGCAGATCGCGCCGGAGGATCGCGCCGGCGCGTACGCGCGGCTGGATCGCGCCGCCGCACTGAACCCGCTGTCGCCGGAGCCCGGGCTGGCCGAAGGTCACATCGCCCAGCAGCACGGCGATCTGCGGCGTGCGCGGCGCGGGTTCGCCGAGGCGGCAGAGCGATCGCCGCGCGCGTGGTATCCGTGCTTCGCCCTCGGCGTCCTCGCAACCGCCACAGGCGATCGCGGCGAGGCGCGGCGACAGCTGCGGGCGGCGCTCGCGCGCAACCCGCGCGACCGGCTGATCGCCGACGCGCTGCGTCGCCTGGACGGCCGCGAGCCGCTTGGGTTCGGCGAGGCCCAGCGGCGCCTGGACGCGCGGCGCAGGATCCAGCGCACGCAGCGCGGCTGACCCCGCAGCATGGCGCGAGACGTGCCCACGCGACATCTAGACTGCACGGACGTGACTTCAGGGACGAAGGGTTTGCGAGCCGTGCTGCTCACCGTGCTCGCCGCCGCGGCGGC
>Ga0136614_10000805_pt1 | contig 17083 bp, 18 predicted proteins | sample AntDrymUQ2792106_2_FD_106643 | JGI IMG/M metagenome (GOLD analysis project Ga0136614, IMG submission 106643) | Polar desert sand microbial communities from Dry Valleys, Antarctica - metaG UQ279 (21.06) | ecosystem: Environmental > Terrestrial > Soil > Desert | place: Antarctica: Dry Valley... | reverse complement strand
CTCCGGCGCAACAGCGCAATCTTGAACAAGCGCTCAATCTCTGGGTGCTCGACCGCACGGCGCTGATTCTTTACATCTTCTCGCAGCGCGCGCAGAGCCGCGAAGGCAAGCTGCAAGTCGAACTGGCTCAGCTCGAGCATCTATCGACTCGCCTTGTGCGCGGCTGGTCGCATCTGGAACGCCAACGCGGCGGCCTCGGGAAAACCGGCGGCCCGGGTGAAAAGCAGATCGAGCTTGATCGCCGCATGATCGGTGTCAAGGTGCGGCGGTTGCGCGAGCGGCTGAAGCAATCGGCAAAGCAGCGGCGCACGCGTCGCCGCGCGCGATCGCGCAACGATGTGGTCTCCATCTCATTGGTCGGCTACACCAACGCCGGCAAATCGACGTTGTTCAACGCGCTGACGCAGGGGCGCGCGTATGCAGCCGATCAGCTCTTCGCCACGCTCGATACGACGGCGCGCAAGTGCCACCTGGGTGAAAACGGGCACGCGAGAATCGAGGCGGTGATTTCCGACACGGTCGGGTTCATTCGCGGGCTGCCGCACCAATTGATCGAGGCGTTCAAGTCGACGCTCGATGAAACCGCCGAAGCCGACCTGCTGCTGCACGTCGTCGACGCCGCATCGCCGGCTCGCGCCGAGCAGATGGCCGAGGTCGAGCGCGTGCTGGCCGACATCGGCGCCGACAAAGTGCCCACCATCATCGTCTACAACAAAATCGATGTGATCGGGCGCGCACCGGCGGTCGAGCGTGATGCGCGTGATAACATCGCCGCCGTTTCGGTCAGCGCGCAATCGGGCTCAGGATTGGAATTATTGCGTGATGCGATTGTCGAATTCGTCGAGCGCTCGATGAGTCTTGATAATGCGGGCGCGATAACAATATGGAGCGAAGACGCTCCTTCCAGGCCAAGCGCAGCGTAGCCAGGGGTTACGCTTCCACAATGACACTCAAGTATTTTTGCATCCGGCTGACGCGCGATGTCGCTTAACGATCCCCAGTGGGGCCGAGGCACCCCCCCCAGTGGCGGCGACGACGGCAAGGACGAGCCGCGTCGCGAGCAGGAACAAAAGCCGCAGCGTCCGCAGCGACCCAGTGGCGACGGGCCGCCCGATCTCGACGAGCTCTGGCGCGACTTCAATCGCCGCCTTTCGGGTCTGTTCGGCAAACGCGGCGTACGGCGCGGCAATGGCGGAAATGGCGGCCGGTTCGGCGGCTTCACGCCTGACGGCAAGGGCGCAGGGATTGGGCTCGCGGCGGTGCTCGCCGTCATTGCATTGATCTGGCTGGGCAGCGGCTTTTATATCGTGCCCGAGGGCCAGGTCGGCGTCGTAACTACGTTCGGCAAGGCGTCCGATATGACGACCGCGCCGGGGTTTCGCTGGCGCTTGCCGTGGCCGATACAGAACAACGAGCTGGTCGACATTGCGTCGCTGCGCCGGGTCGAGGTCGGCACGCGCGGCCGTCCGGAGCGATTGAAAGAAGCACTGATGCTGTCGGACGACGAGAACATCGTCGACGTCCAATTCGAAGTTCAGTATCGGATCAAGGACACTGGAGCGCGCGACTATCTTTTCAACAGCCGAAATCCGACCGCCGCAGTGACGCAATCTGCCGAGTCCGCTATGCGCGAAGTGATCGGCCGCAGGACGATGGACTCGATACTTTCCGAGTCACGTCTTGAAATAGCAATCGAGGTGCGCAAGCTGATGCAGGAGATGCTCGATCGCTATGGCACCGGAATTTTGGTCTCGTCGGTCGCGATCAAGAATGCCCAGCCGCCCGAGCAGGTGCAGGCCGCTTTCGACGACGCGGTCAAAGCCGGCCAGGATCGCGACCGTCAGATCGAGGAAGGAAAAGCGTACGCGAATGACGTTGTGCCGCGTGCGAGAGGTCTCGCCTCGCGTCTGCAGCAGGAGGCCGAGGGACACCAGACACGCGTCGTTGAAACCGCGAAAGGTGATGCGTCGCGATTCCAGCAGGTGTTGATCGAGTATCAGAAAGCGCCGGAAGTGACTCGTGACCGGCTGTATATCGACGCGATGCAGCAGGTGTTTTCTAATACAAGCAAAGTCATGGTCGATGTTCGCAACAGCAGCCCGTTGTTGTATCTCCCGTTCGACAAGCTGATGCAGCAAACACTGCAGGACCCTGCAGTCGCGCGCCAAGCGCCCACCGTCGCACCCGAATCAGCGCCGGTCCCCGAGGCGCGGGGCCGAGAAAATCTGCGCACCCGCGATCGCGACGCGCGCTAGGTAAATAGCGATGAATAGAATCGTTGCCGTTGTGATTGCGTTGGTGCTGGTAGCGGTGGCCGTGCGGGCCAGTACCTTTATCGTCGATCAGCGCCAGTTTGCCATCGTGTTCCAGCTGGGTGAGATCGTCCGCGTCGTCACCCAACCCGGGCTTTACTTCAAGTTGCCTCTGCTGCAGAACGTCGAATATCAGGACAGCCGCATTCTGACGATCGACACACCGGTGACTGATCGCGTCCAGACGTCTGAAAAGAAGAATTTGTTGATCGACTCGTTCGTGCGCTGGAGGATCAGCGAGCCGCGCGCGTTTCGGATCAGCTTTCCCGGCGGCGAGCGGTCTGCGGAAGAGCGCATTTCTACTTTGGTCATCGACGCGCTGAATCAGGCGGTCAATACGCGTACCGTCAACGAAATCACTTCGCGGCAAAGGGCCAAGGCGATGGAAGACATTCGCGTCGCAGTACAGGCCAGTGTGAAGGGGCTTGGGGTCGAGATCGTCGACGTTCGGTTGAAGCGGGTCGATTTCGTGCCCGAGATCAGCGACTCCGTTTACGGACGCATGCAGGCCGAGCGCAAGCGCGCGGCCAATGAGCAGCGCTCAATCGGCGCCGCTGAAAGCGAGAAGATTCGCGCGGATGCGGATCGGCAGCGGGAAGTGCTGTTGGCCGAGGCGTACAACGCGGCGCAGAAGGTAAAGGGCGAGGGCGATGCGCGCGCATCAGCCATCTACGCGCAGGCGTTCGGGCAGAACCCGGATTTTGCAGAGTTCTATCGCACGCTCGAGGCGTATCGAACCACGTTCAAGAACCGTAACGATCTGATGGTCATCGATCCTTCGTCTGAATTTTTTAAATACCTGAGGGGCTCCAAGCCGGGCGCCTCGGGCGCGGCAGCGAAGGGAGCGCCTCGCTAGTCAGGGCCTGCTCACCCTAAAACATGAGGTGCGTTGCGTCGCAATGCGGATGGATGCGCGAAGAGCGGCGCTGCCGAATGGTGTTTCCATTCGCAAGCCGCTCGACAAAGCAGACACCGCATTTCGATCCAACCCGGAGGGAAAGGCCGATTGCGGGCGCATTGCGTCGTTGTCGCTTCGCTGATTGGTATGCACCAACGGCGCTCGCGACGCCTAGCACTGCGCCCGCACTCGGCCTTTCGCACTCATGTTTTAGGATGAGCAGGCCCTAATGTCAGCGTTAGGCCTGGCAGTTGCGCTGATGCTGGTGTTCGAAGGTTTGATGCCTCTGGTTGCGCCCCATGCGTGGCGCCAAATGTTCGCGCGTTTGAGCGAATTGAGCGACGGCCAGATTCGCTTCTTCGGGCTGATCGCAGTAGCCGGCGGCGCGCTATTGTTCTGGCTGCAGAGCTAGTCGCCTAAATCCAAATTAACCCATTGCAGTGAGATGCCCACCTGGGTCGTCTCGCGCCGTCATGCCGCGCTGGCTACTTCCTGAAAACATTTCCGACGTGCTGCCGCGCGAAGCGCGTCGCGTCGAGCAACTGCGGCGCGCACTGCTGGACCTCTATCGCGCCTACGGCTACGAGCTCGTCATTCCGCCGCTGATCGAGCACGCCGAATCATTGCTTACCGGCACCGGCAGCGATCTCGATCTGCGCACCTTCAAGCTGACCGACCAATCGAGCGGCCGCCTGCTCGGATTGCGCGCCGACATCACGCCGCAGGTGGCGCGCATCGACGCACATATCTTGAATCGGCAGGGTGTAGTTCGGCTGTGTTACGCGGGCAGTGTTTTGCATGCGCGTCCGGTGCATCCGCTCGCGGGACGCGAGTCGTTGCAGGTGGGCGCCGAACTGTACGGAATCAGCGGCGTCGCCGCCGACGCCGAAGTGCTGGAGCTGGCGGTAGCGTCTTTGCACCTGGCGGGGCTACAAAACGTCCGGCTCGATTTGGGGCATACCGGCGTCGTGCGCGGCATTCTTCAACTGGGTTCAATGCCGGCGGGGTTGGAAGACGATCTGCTGGCTTCGTTGAACGCGAAAGACGTGCCGGCTTTGCAGCAGCAATCGGGCGCGCTGGCGAGCGAAGTGCGTGCGGCGTTGCTTGCTCTGGCGCGCCTGAACGGCGGTCGCGAAGTACTGCGCAATGCGCGTCGCACGCTTCCTGCTTCGGCCGCGATCACTGCGGCGCTCGATGAGCTCGATACGATTGTCGAGCGCTGCGGCGCCGATGACGTCTCGATCGACCTGTCCGATCTGCATGGATATCGTTACAAGACCGGTGTCACCTTTGCAGTCCACACCGCGGGCTCTCCAAATGAAGTGCTGCGTGGCGGACGCTACGACGATATCGGCAAAGCATTTGGCCGCGCACGGCCTGCAGTGGGCTTCTCGATCTACTTGCGCGAGCTGGCCGAGCTCGCGGGCGATGATCCTCCGCACGCGATTGTCGCGCCCGCCGATGCAGACCCGCGGTTGCGCACGTTGATCGCACAGTTGCGCGCGGCCGGCGCCATCGTGGTTCAGCGCCTTGAAAGCGAAACGGAACGCACGGAAGAAACCGAATTCATTTTCGATCGCGCAATCGAGCGACGCGGTGATACGTGGTACGTCGTGTCGCGAGAGGGAAACTAGGCGCCATGGTTCAAAACGTAGTGGTCGTCGGCACGCAGTGGGGCGATGAAGGCAAAGGCAAGATCGTCGACTGGCTGTCGGAGAGCGTTGACGGCGTAGTGCGCTTCCAGGGCGGGCACAACGCCGGGCACTCGCTGGTGATCAACGGTAAGAAGACGATTTTGCGATCGATTCCGTCCGGCATCCTGCGGCCCGGGCTTGCGTGCTACATCGGCAATGGCGTCGTGCTGTCACCGACCGCGCTGCTGAGCGAGATCGACGAGCTGCAGGCGGCCGGGGTCGACGTCACATCGCGCCTCTCGATCAGCGGTAATTGCCCATTGATCCTCGAGTACCACGTCGCGCTCGATCTGGCGCGCGAGATCAAGCGGGGCGCCGCAAAGATCGGCACCACAGGCCGCGGCATCGGGCCGGCGTACGAAGACAAGGTTGCACGCCGCGCGGTGCGCGCGCAGGACTTGTTCGACGCCGCGCGCTTCGGCGATGGCGTGCGCGAGGCGCTCGACCTGCACAACTTCGTGCTCGAGCACTACCTGGGCGCCAGGCCGGTCGATGCGAGCAAAGTGATTGACGAGACCCTGGCACTGGCCGATCGCCTGCGCCCACTGATCATCGACGTGTCGTACAAACTGAACAGCGTGATGGCGAGCGGCGCGCGGCTGTTGTTTGAAGGCGCGCAGGGCGCGCTGCTCGATGTGGATCACGGCACGTATCCGTATGTGACGTCGAGCAACACGGTGGCGGGCGCGGCAGCAGCGGGCGCGGGCGTCGCGCCGCAGCGGCTCGATTACGTGCTGGGAATCACGAAGGCGTATTCGACGCGCGTCGGCTCGGGTCCGTTTCCCACCGAGCTGACCGACGCGACCGGCGACCATCTGCGCAACAACGGACAGGAGTTCGGCTCGGTCACCGGGCGCCCACGGCGCTGTGGGTGGTTCGACGCCGCCGGGCTCAAGCGCGCGGTGCAATTAAACGGCACCACGGGGCTATGCATCACCAAGCTCGACGTGCTCGATGGCTTGCCGCGAGTGATGCTCAATATCGGTTACACGATGGACGGCAAGGACGTAGACATCCTGCCGTATGGCGCCGATGCCGTGAGCCGGTGCAAGCCGGTGTACGAAGAGTTCGCCGGCTGGAAGGAGTCGACGCTCGGTGTGCAGCGCTGGAACGATTTGCCCGCGGGCGCGCAGCGGTTCCTCGAGCGGCTTTCGGACGTGCTCGGCGTGCCGATCGATCTGGTTTCCACCGGGCCTGATCGCGAACAGACGATCGTGCTGCGCCACCCGTTTGAAGATCGATGAGCAATCCCGCCCGGTCCGATTCCGATCTGTACGTCGACTGGGACGAGTATCACCGCCTGATCGAACGGTTGTGCCTACTGGTGCACGAATCGAACTGGCGCTTTGATTCGCTGCTGTGCCTCGCGCGCGGTGGGCTCAGAGTCGGCGATGTGATCTCGCGCCTCTACGATGTTCCGCTGGCGATCCTGGCAGCGAGTTCTTATCGCGCGGCGTCGGGCACGCGCCAGGGGCAGCTGGACATCGGCGAGTACATCACGATGACGAGCGACATGCTGCGCGGGAATGTGTTGCTGGTCGATGATCTGGTCGACTCCGGCGTGACGCTGGCGCGGGTCGTCGACCACCTGAAGTCGCGCTATCCGGCGATTGAAGAAGTCAGAACCGCCGTCATTTGGTACAAAGCATGTTCAACGTTCAAGCCGGACTATTTCGTCGAGCACCTGCCGGCAAATCCATGGATTCATCAACCGTTCGAGGTGTACGACGCGATGGGCGTCGAGAAGCTCGCCGAACGACTCCAAAATAAATGAGGCGCCGGCCCCCCGGCCGGCGCTGCTGAACATGAAACCCCTTGGTGCCCAGGAAGGGACTCGAACCCCCACAGTGTTGCCACCGCTAGGACCTGAACCTAGTGCGTCTACCAATTTCGCCACCTGGGCAAGCCGCGAATTCTAGCGGTGGTAGATGTGTAGTCAAATGAACTAAGAGAAAGAACAGTGAATACAAAAACAAATCGCACCAATAGCGATTCCATTTTAGAAACCCTGACCGCCGCGCGCGCGCCGCTGACCCCGGCTGACCTCGCCGAGCGGATGCAGCTTGCCGCCGGCGATCAGGGCGCATTTAACGCGCAGATCGAAGAACTCGAGCGCGCCGGCCGCATCGTGCGCAACCGCGCCGGCCTGTTGCTCGTGTCGGCGCGCGCTAATTTGCTGTCGGGCCAGGTGCAGGGCCATCGTGACGGCTTCGGCTTCCTGATTCGGGACGACGGCGGCGCAGACCTGGTGCTCTCTGAGCACGAGATGAGCAAAGTGCTGCACGGTGACCGCGTGCTCGCGCGCATTACCGGCGCCGATCGGCGCGGCCGGCCCGAGGGCGAGATCGTCGAAGTCATCGAGAGCCGCACCAATAAACTCGTCGGCCGACTGCTGAACGAGCGTGGCGTCACGATCGTCGTTCCCGAGGACCAGCGCATTGCGCATGACATCCTGATTCCGCCCGGCGCGTCGTTATCCGCCGAGCCGGGGCAGGTGGTCGTTGTCGAGATCATTCAGCAGCCGCAGCGCTACGTGCAACCCGTCGGCCGCGTGATCGAAGTACTCGGAGCGATCGACGATCCGGGCATGGAGATCGAAATCGCGGTACGCAAGTTCGCGGTGCCGCACGAGTTTCCGGAAGCTGCGGTCGAGCTTGCCGCAACCCTGCCCGACACGGTGTCGCAGAAGGATTTGCGCGGCCGGGTCGATTTGCGCGATGTGCCGCTGGTGACGATCGACGGCGAAGACGCGCGCGACTTTGACGACGCGGTCTATTGCGAGCCGATTATGCAGGGTGGCCGGCAGGGTGGACGAAATAAGGGCTGGCGGATGATCGTTGCGGTGGCCGATGTCAGTCACTACGTAAAGCCCGGCGATGCACTCGATGTCGAAGCGCAAAATCGTTCGACCTCGGTGTACTTCCCGCGGAGAGTTATCCCGATGCTGCCGGAGAAGTTATCCAACGGGCTATGTTCACTGAAGCCCGAGGTCGATCGGCTGGTGATGGTGTGCGACTGCGTCGTGACGAGCAAGGGTGCGCTCGATGCGTATCAGTTTTATCCGGCGGTGATGCATTCGCACGCAAGGTTGACCTACGACGACGTTTGGGAGGCGCTGTCGGCGCCGGATAGCATTGAGGCGCAGCGCCTGGCCGGCGTGCTACCGCACCTGCAGAATCTGTACTCGCTGTATGAGCTGCTCAAGCGTGCGCGCGAGGCACGCGGCGCGATCGATCTCGATACGACCGAGACGTACATCGTGTGCGATCCGAATGGCCGCATCGAGAAAATCGTGCCGCGCACGCGCAACGACGCGCACAAGCTAATCGAAGAATGCATGCTGGCGGCCAACGTGTGCACGGCCGACTTCATTGGGCGCGCCAAACAGCCGGCGCTGTATCGCGTGCACGAGGGGCCGACGCCGGAGCGCCTTGCCAATGTGCGCACCCTGCTTAAAACACTGGGTCTCACGCTGGACGGCGGCGACAAGCCCGAGCCTGGCGATTACGCGCGCCTGCTCAAGCAGATCAAGCCGCGCCCGGACGCGCAACTGCTGCAGACCGTGATGCTGCGTTCAATGCAGCAAGCGGTTTACAGCCCGCACAACGCGGGTCACTTCGGCCTGGCCTACACGGGGTACACGCACTTCACGTCGCCCATCAGACGCTATCCGGATTTGCTGGTGCATCGTGTGATCAAGGCGGTGCTCGCCAAGCAGCCTTACGTGCCACAAGTGTCCAGCAATGCCGATGCCGCCGCGGCCCCGGCCGCAGCGCGCGCTGCTTTGCGGGCACTGCACAGTCAGAATCCGGCCAGCGCCAACGACGGCACAGCAGTGTGGGAAAAGCTCGGCTTGCTGTGCTCGGCCAACGAGCGTCGCGCCGACGATGCCTCGCGCGACGTGGAAGCGTGGCTCAAGAGTTACTACATGCGAGAGCGCGTAGGCGAGACGTACACCGGCACGGTAAGTTCGGTCGTGCCGTTCGGCGCTTTCATCGTGCTCGACGATCTGTACATCGAGGGCCTGGTGCACGTGTCCGAGCTCGGGACCGAATACTTTTTGTACAACGAAGCGCTGCACGAGCTGCGCGGCGAGCGCACCGGCCTGCGTTATCGGCTCGGTGATCGCCTGACGGTGCAGGTGGCGCGCGTCGATCTTGAAGCGCGGCGGATCGACTTCCGGCTCGTCAAGGCCGATACGCGCAAGTCGCTGCTGGCTGCGAATGCGCCGGAGACGAAAGAGAAGGATCGCAAGCGCGGTGAGAGCGTTGAGGAACGGCGCGCGCGGCAGGCGAAAGTCGAGCGTCGCCAAACTCGGCGCGGCCAGTTGCACAAGATCGGCAAGAAGGGTGTTCGCGGGCGCGATAGCAAGGTCCGCGCGGCGAAGCGCGGGCGTTAAGTAGTGACGATGGCAACACGCGTACTGGCCGGGTTTCATGCAGTCGGTGCCCGACTGCGCCACGCGCCCGAGTCGATCGAAATGATCTACGTCGACGAGCGGCGGCGCGACGGCCGTATGGTCGATCTGCAGCAGCGCGCCAAGTCGCTCGGCGTGGGCGTGACGTCCACCGATGGTGAGCAGCTGCGTGGTCTCGCGGGCGAGGCGCCGCATCAAGGCGTCGTGGCAGTGGCTGGCGAGCTCGAACACGCCGTGTCGTTCGATGATGTCTTGAACCGAATTGATGCGACAACGTTGTTGCTGCTGCTCGACGGCGTCACCGATCCGCGCAACCTCGGCGCGTGCCTGCGCGTGGCTGACGCGGCCAGCGTGAGTGCCGTCATCGTTCCACGCGATCGTTCGGCGGCGTTGAATCCAGCTGCCCTGAAAGCGGCAGCGGGCGCAGCCGAAACGGTGTCGCTGATTGCGGTGATCAACCTGGCGCGTGCGATGGACGATCTGCGTGATGTCGGCGTGCGCCTGGTCGGCGCCGCGGGCGAAGCGACGCAATCGCTGTACGAGCTCGACCTGACCGGGCCGCTGGCATGGGCGCTCGGCGCGGAGGACACGGGACTTCGTCGGCTGACGCGCGAGCGTTGCGATGTGCTTGCGCGCATCCCGCTGGCAGGGCACGTCGAAAGCCTGAACGTGTCGGTGGCCACCGGAATTTGCCTGTTCGAATCGAAGCGGCAGCGCGGTGCATCGTGAAAGCCTGACCGAAGCGCGCGAACACCTCGCGCAGGCGCGCCATGTTGCCGTACTGACCGGCGCCGGAATCTCGGCCGAGAGTGGCATACCCACGTTTCGCGATGCAACCACCGGCTTGTGGGCGAAATTCGATCCGATGCAGCTTGCATCCGAGGAAGGTTTTCGCGCCGATCCGCCGCTGGTCTGGCGCTGGTACGCCTGGCGCCGCGGACTGGTCGCCAACGCGCGACCGAATTCAGGGCATCTCTCGTTGTTCTCAGGGCAATCGCGCTTCGAGTCTTTCGAGTTGATCACGCAGAACGTCGACGGTTTGCACACGCGCGCCGGCAGTCAGCCGATCGAACTGCATGGGAACATCATGCGCACCGTGTGTCTGACGCGCTGCGGCTTCGTTGAAAATGATCCGCAACGTTTGCCACCTGGTGAGCCGCCGCGCTGCCCGCGCTGCGGGGATTGGCTCCGGCCGGATGTGGTCTGGTTCGGCGAAATGCTCGATCCCGCGACATTGCGGCAAGCTGAGGAGGCCGCGGCACGTTGCGATTTTATGCTGGTCATCGAAACGTCTGGGTTGGTGTACCCGGCGGCCGCACTGCCCGCGGCCGCTCTTCGCAGTGGTGCGAAGGTCATCATCGTCAATCCGCAAGCGAGCGAACTGGATGAGATTGCAACGGTTGTCGTGCGCGGTACGGCGGCCGTGGAGTTGCCCGCGCTGCTTTCCACGCATTGATGTTCCGGGGCGGGCAGGCTGCCCCGGTGGCGGCCGTTTCAGGCTAGAATCGCGCGCTTTTTCCAGCGCTTGAGAGCTCATTGGCTTGGAAGAGCGCCTCCTTGCCACACCGCGCATGTTCTCGTAACAGCGCGGGTGGCTTATTCCACAAGGAAAAGTAATGCGTCACTACGAAGTGTGTTTCATCGTGCATCCCGATCAGAGCGAGCAAGTGCCCGGGATGATCGATCGCTACAAGGCGATGATCGCCAACAACAAGGGCGCGATTCATCGCGTCGAAGATTGGGGCCGCCGCCAGTTGGCGTATCCGATCGACAAGCTCGCCAAAGCGCACTACGTGCTGCTGAATATCGAGTGCGACAGCAAAACTCTCGACGAGCTCGAAAATGCGTTCCGCTTCAACGACGCGGTGCTGCGCCATCTGACCGTCAAGATGAAGCGGGCCGAGACCGCCGCGTCGCCGATGATGAAGATCGTCGAGCGCGACGAGGCGAAGAAGGCGGCGACCGAGCAATCGTCGGCACAGGCGCAACCGTCGCCGCAGGCCAACGCGGCGCCTGCTCCTGTTGCTGAGGCGACGGCGTAACGCGCGCGACGTTGAGCCGCGCATCGGTGACTCGATTGCAGTACGTGCGTGAATCAGGTTCGCATTCGTGCGACAGCCGTGGCGAAGGCGGCATTGCGCTACACGCCGGCCGGGATGGCGGTGCTCGAAACGAGTTTCAGGCACGAGGGCACGGTGACCGAGGCTGCGGCAGAGCGCACGCTGTCTTTCGAGTTCTCCGCCATCGCATTGGGCGCCGTTGCACAGGCGCTGGAGCGCGAAGCGCTAGGTACGGCGATGATGCTCGAGGGATTTATCGCGCCGCGTACGCGCCGATCTGCGCGACTGGTAGTGCACGTCACTGAATACGAAGTGAGTGGTTAACGAAATAAGGGATTTGATATGGCATTTGGAGCACGAGGCAAATTCAAGGGTAAGGGCAAGGGCCCGCGGCGCGAGAACAAGCAAAACGCGCTGTTCAAGCGTAAGCGGTTCTGCCGCTTCACCGTTGAGAACGTCGAGCAGATCGATTACAAGGATGTCGACACGCTGCGCGACTTTATCGGCGAGAACGGCAAGATCACGCCGGCGCGCCTGACCGGAACCAAGGCGCACTATCAGCGCCAGCTCGATACCGCGATCAAGCGCGCACGCTTCCTCGCGCTGCTGCCGTACACCGACACGCACTGAACGAGCCCAAGGACGAGATCACATGCAAGTCATTTTGTTGGAGAAGGTGATTAACCTCGGGCAGTTGGGCGACGTCGTCAAAGTCAGGGAAGGCTTCGCGCGCAACTTTTTGATTCCGCAAGGCAAGGCGCGCCGTGCAACCGATACGGCGATCAAGGAATTCGAGACGCGTCGCACCGAGCTTGAAAAAGCGCAGTCGGATCGGCTGTCGGCGGCGCAAGCAGTCAACGCAAAGCTCACCGGATTGAAGGTCCGGATCCCGGCCAAGGCAGGAGTCGACGGGCGACTGTTCGGCTCGGTGACCAACTTCGACATCGCCGAAGCGCTCGGCAAGCAAGGCTTCGAAGTCAACAAGGGTCAAATCCGCATGCCGCAGGGTCCACTGAAAGCGGTGGGCGAACATCAGGTGTCGGTCGCACTGCATACCGACGTGGTGTCCGATGTCACCGTTACCGTGGTTGGCGAGCAAGGTTAGTCCACTGAATCAGAGAAATTGCTCGTGTGCTCGTCTGTGCCTCGACCCGCCATGCGTCGTTGCAAATGCTCGCGATATGACCCGATATCGCTGCGCTTTGCGCCTAGCCTACCGGGCCGCTGCAAAGCCGCTCCCACGTAATTCCTCTGATTCAGCGGACTAGCGTCGACGAGCGAAAATAAAATGGCGGCTGACTCGGCCGCCATTTTTTTTGAGCGGGGCGCGTGCCGCGCGCGCACTTGATATAGTTTGCGAGTCCGCCTTCGCAGTTCCTCACCCCCACTCGTGAACCAACCGATCGACCCCCAGCTTGCGGCCGTGCGCCTTCCTCCGCACTCGATCGAGGCGGAACAATCGGTGCTCGGCGGCTTGTTGCTCGACAACACCGCGTGGGATCGCATCGGTGATCTGATCGGCACCGATGATTTTTACCGGCAGGATCATCAGTACATCTTCGCCGCGATCAGCCGCTTGATCGACGGCAGCAAGCCGGCCGATGCAGTGACGGTGTTCGAGGCGCTGCGCAACACCGGGCGTTCCGAGCAGGCAGGCGGGCTCGTGTATCTGAACTCGCTGGCGCAGAACACGCCGTCGGCGGCGAACATCCGACGGTACGCTGAGATCGTACGCGAGCGCTCGGTGTTGCGGCGCCTGGTTACCGCGGGCGATGAGATTGCGACCAGCGCGCTGAACCCTGCCGGAAAAGATACCAAGCAGATTCTCGACGAGGCGGAAACCAAAGTTTTTCAGATTGCCGAGGAGGGCGCGCGCGGTCGTCAGGGGTTCATCGAGATTCAGCCGCTGCTGACGCGCGTGGTTGAGCGCATTCAGGAGTTGTTCGAGCGCGCGAATCCATCAGATGTCACCGGCGTGCCCACGGGCTTCGCCGATCTCGATTCGAAAACGTCGGGGTTTCAGGCGGGCGATCTAATCATCATTGCCGGCAGGCCGAGCATGGGAAAGACGGCGCTCGCCTTGAACATCGCCGAACACGTAGCAATCGATCAGGGTATGCCGGTTGCGGTGTTCTCGATGGAGATGGGTGCCTCGCAGTTGGCGCTGCGCATGCTGAGCTCGGTCGGCAAACTGGACCAGCAGCGATTGCGAACGGGAAGATTGCAGGACGACGATTGGCCGCGCCTGACCGGTGCGATTCAAAAAATGCACGAGGCGCCGCTGTATATCGATGAGACAGCAGCGATGACTTCGATCGACCTGCGTGCGCGCGCAAGGCGCTTGGCGCGCACCTGCGGCCGGCTCGGATTGATCATCGTCGACTATCTGCAGCTGATGAGCGCGAGTTCGGCCGGCGAAAACCGTGCGACTGAAATCTCCGAGATTTCACGCGGGCTGAAAGCGTTGGCGAAGGAGCTCCAAGTACCGGTCGTTGCACTGTCGCAGTTGAACCGCACGGTTGAGACGCGCGTCGACAAGCGACCGGTGATGTCGGACCTGCGCGAGTCAGGTGCGATCGAGCAGGATGCCGACGTGATCCTGTTCATTTATCGCGACGAGGTCTACAACCCGGACACCACCGACAAGAACATTGCCGAAATCATCATCGGCAAGCAGCGCAATGGGCCGATCGGCCGTTTGAATCTGCGCTTCGATGGTCAGCACACCAAGTTCGAGAACCTGGCGCGCAGTACTTCCTATTGAGTTCGCGCATGACTTCCAACTTTGTTCCAGAGCGCCGGACGCCGCGTCCACTGCGCAACGTGCTGCGGCGGCTGGTCCCGCGCGATCGCCGCTTCTTCGCCTTGTTCGATCGTCACGCCGAACTGTGCGTCGAAGGCGTGACGACGCTGGTGCAGCTGCTGTCAGACGTGCGCGACCCGGGCGGCCGCGTGCGCGAAATCGAGGCGATTGAGAAACGCGCCGATACCGTGGTCGATGACACACTGGCGCTGGTCAGGCGATCACTGCTGCCGCCGTTTCCGCGGCGCGCAATTCATGCGCTGATCAACCGCCTGGACGATATTCTCGACCTGACCGAAGACGTCGCGCAGTCGTTGCACCTGTATCACGTCACGACGCTGACCCCCGATGCGCACCGCCTGGCGGCGCTGGCGGTGCAGGGCGCCGACAAATTGCGCCTGGCGGTTGGTCAACTGAAGTCGGTCGATGACCCGCGCGCCGCCCTGGCGTTGTGCCAGGAGGTCGACGCGCTCGAGGCGCAGGCCGACCACGTGATGCGCGCTGCGATGTCCAAGTTATTCCGCGAGGAAGCCGATACGCGGCAACTGGTCAAGCTGCGCGCGATCTATGAATTGCTCGAGCAACTGACCGACGCCTGCAAGCACGCGGCGGCCGAAGTGCAGGCGCTCGCGCTGAGGTAGCCATGACCACAGCGCTCTGGATCGTTGCAGTGTTGCTGATCCTGGTCGGCGTCGCCGGCACAATCTTGCCCGCGCTGCCCGGCGTGCCGCTGATCTTCGGCGGCGTGCTGCTCGCCGCGTGGATCGACGATTTTCAGCGCATCAGCGTTGTGACAGTCGTCGTGCTCGCCGCGCTGGCGGTCATTGGAATCGTCATCGACTACGTTGCGGCGGCGATCTCGGCGAAGCGCGCCGGCGCGAGCAAGCAAGGCATTATCGGTGCGGCCATCGGCACCGTGGCCGGCGTCTTCACCGGCCTCTGGGGCCTGCTGTTCATGCCGCTCGTGGGCGCAGCCGTCGGCGAATTCCTCGCGCACAAGGACGCGTTTCGCGCAGGCAAAGTGGGTGCGGCCACGTGGTTTGGACTGCTGGTGGGCACTGCGATCAAGCTTGCGATTGCATTCACGATGGTTGGCGTGTTCATCGCGGCGCTGGTGATCTGATACCGCGCGTAGGCCGCTAATGGCTCGGAGCACTTCAACGAATCGAGCGGCGACGCAACGCCGGACGCGCCGCGGTTCAGCACATGCGTGTAAATCATGGTCGTATCGACACGGCTATGGCCGAGCAATTCCTGGATCGTGCGAATGTCTTGTCCTCGCTCCAGCAAATGCGTCGCGAAGGAATGCCGCAGCGTATGCGCACCGACCGGTTTAATGATGCCCGCCTTCGCCGCACCATTCTTGATAGCCCGCTGGATTGACTGTTCATACAAATGGTGCCGGCGATGCACGCCGCTACGCGGATCCTTCGATTCGTGCGGTGCCGGAAACACCCAGAACCATATCCAACTTTCACCCGCGCGCGGATATTTGCACGCGAGTGCGCCGGGCAGTTCGACACCCGCGCGTTCTGCCGCGCGATCAAGGCCCCATAACGCACGCGAGTACGCGAGTTGTTTACGCAACGCCGGCGCCACTGCGGACGGCAGCATCGTCACCCGGTCTTTCTTTCCCTTACCCTCGCGGACGAAAATCAATCCTCGATCAAAGTCGACATCTTTCACTGGCAGACGAAGGCATTCCATCTTGCGCATTCCGGTGCCGTACAGCAGTTGCGCAATGCAGCCCTCCACGCCCGATATCGCTGCAAGCAGCCGCTGAACTTCGTCGCAGCTCAGCACGACCGGTAAGCGGGCAGGAGTCTGAGGGCGGCCTATTTCCTGCATCCATGGCAGTTCAATATTGAGAACATGCTTGTAAAGAAAAAGCAGCGCAGCAAGCGCCTGCTTGTGCGTTGAGGCCGAAGCCGCACGCGCATTCGCCAGGTGCGAGAGAAATGCTTCGACATCCGCAACGCCGAGCTCACGCGGGTGGCGCAACCCGTGAAACCGAACGAAATACCGGACCCAGTAAGCATACGACCGTTCCGTGCTCAGGCTGTAATGACGGTAACGAATCCGCTCGCGCAATTGATCGAGCAGGCGTGTCGAGCGCAAAGGTGGCGGGATGCTGGATTTCATGGCTGGTAAATACTGTACATCCTTACAGTACCCGCTTGTCAAGGGGCGCTGGACAAAGCCCTCCGGGCGGGTGGAAGATTCGGTTAACGAGACCGGGGTCGTCCGGTTATCAGTTAACCGCTTGATAAAACAAGTTAGAGCGTTCATGCGCATACGCCGCGCCGTCGCTGGAGAGGTTGAAGAACTGTCGTCTCTGGCGCTGCGCGCGAAAGCGCATTGGGGTTACGCAGTTGCGCAGTTGGAAGAATGGCGCTCGAGCCTTGAAATTTCTCGCGAGATCGTGCTGGCTCGCCCCACATTTGTCGGCGAAATCAATCGGCGCATTATCGGTTTCTATTCGCTTGTGCCATCCGCCGCAGTATGGGAACTCGATAACCTGTGGGTTGCGCCTGAGTACATGAAGCGGGGCTTTGGGCGAGCGCTCTTCATACACGCTGCGCAAACCGCAGCAGCGGGCGGCGCGAATTCCATCCTCATTGACGCCGACCCGAATGCGGAACCCTTTTACGTGGCGTGTGGCGCAACGCGAGTTGGTGAAGTCTCAGCTCCAATCACAGGCCAGCCCAATCGCGTACGCCCTCAACTCACGTTTGCCGCCACGCGCTCTAACACTGCGTTCAAGAGCCGACGCTCTGCGAGCGCGGCTTAACTCTGACCGTATGGACTGCCCTTCGTCAAGGGGATATTTAGCTTGAGTCGTTCATCGTTGCTTTTCGTTTGCTGCATAGTCGTTGACGATCGATAGCGGGCTGGACTG
>Ga0136614_10000803_pt1 | contig 17099 bp, 15 predicted proteins | sample AntDrymUQ2792106_2_FD_106643 | JGI IMG/M metagenome (GOLD analysis project Ga0136614, IMG submission 106643) | Polar desert sand microbial communities from Dry Valleys, Antarctica - metaG UQ279 (21.06) | ecosystem: Environmental > Terrestrial > Soil > Desert | place: Antarctica: Dry Valley... | reverse complement strand
GCACGACGGCCTCCATGGGCAGAACGCTAGCCGCCCGGTCGCGAGCCTCGCGCGTGATGCTGGACCCCCAGGGGCCTTCGGCCCCTCGCCCCCCTGCTTTCAGCTTAGAGTCGAAGTTCGCGCCTGTGGTGCGCGGGCTGTGCCGGGGGTGTGACGCGGGCGTGTCGGCTTCGACGCCGTACGTCGAGCTCCACTGCCACTCGGCGTATTCGTTCCTCGACGGCGCCTCCCGGCCGGAGGAGCTCGTGCTCGCCGCGGGGGAGCTCGGCTATCCCGCGCTCGCGCTGACCGACCACGACGGCGTCTACGGGTCGCTCGAGTTCGCGCACGCGGCCAAGGCCTTCGGCATCCGCTCGATCACGGGTGCCGAGGTGACGCTCTCGGACGGCTGCCACGTGACGCTCCTCGTCGAGTCGCCTACCGGGTACGCCAACCTTTGCCGCCTCCTGACCGCAGCGCATGCACGGAAGCGGCTCGAGCCACGCCTCGACCAGGAAGTACTCGAGGCTGCGAACGCTGGACTCGTCTGCCTCTCAGGGTGCGCGCGTTACGGCCTCGCCGTTCACAAACCGAACGGAGCCGCCCGCCTTGCGCGCGCCTTTGGCCCCGACCGCTTCTACGTGGAGCTCCAGCGCCCGCTCATGCGCGGTGACTCTCGGCGAAACAACGCCCTGCGCCACTTCGCCGAGACGCTCGGCCTCCAGACGGTCGTCACGGGCGATGCCCACGCGCACACGCCGGCGCGCACTGGCCTACAGGACGTCCTGGTCGCGATCCGAAGCCGCACGTCGCTCGAGGGCTGTGAGCCTGAGCGGCGCGGCAACGACGAGTGCGCGCTTCTCCCGCCCGAAGAGATCGCCGCGCGCTGGCCGGAGGACCGCGATGCCGTCGCCCGAACGGCCGAGATCGCCGAGCGGCTCACCTTCGACCTCACCGAGGAGCTCGGCTACCGCTACCCCGACTTCTCGGACGGGTCCGACCCCGCGGACGTCCAGCTCGCACGCGTGACGCGCGCGGCATTCGACGAGCGCTACCGCCACGCGCCGCGCGGCCTCCGTGACGGCGCCGACCAGCGGCTGCGCGAGGAGCTCGCCCTGATCGGGCAGCTCGGCCTCTCGGGCTTCTTCCTCTTGCACTGGGAGGTGCTCGAGCTGGCGCGCGAGGTCGCCCTCGAGGTGCGCGGCTCGGGCTCGCCGCGCCATCTGCTGCCGCCCGGCCGCGGGCGCGGAAGCTCGGTGGGATCGATCGTCTGCTACCTGACCGGGCTCTCCCATGTCGACCCGGTCGCGGCCGACCTTGCGCTCGGCCGCTTCCTGAACCGCGAGCTCGTCTCCGTCCCGGACATCGACCTCGACTTTCCGCGAGACATCCGCGAGAAGCTGATCGTCGCCGTCTGCGACCGCTACGGCCGCGAGCACTCGGCCCTCGTCGCAAGCTTCGCGACCTACCGGGCCCGCGGCGCGATCCGGGACGTCGGGAAGGCACTCGGCCTCCCGGCCGCCGAGCTCGAGCGCCTCGCGAGGATCTCCGACGGGTGGAACGCGAAAAAGGTGGCCGAGGAGATGGAGCTCCTCCCGGAGGCCGAGCGGCGGCGCCAGTCACCGCGCTGGAAGGCGTTCGCCGAGCTCTGCGGAGAGATCGCCGGCCTGCCGCGCCACCTCTCCCAGCACCCGGGCGGGATGGTCATCTCTACGCGGCCGCTCTGCGATCTCGTCCCGATCGAGCTCGCCGCGATGGAGGGCCGCCAGCTCTGCCAGTGGGACAAGGACTCATGCTCGGATGCGGGCTTCCTGAAAATCGACCTGCTCGGCTTGGGGATGCTCTCGGCGGTCGAGGAGTGCGTCGACCAGATCGTGCGCCAGCGCGGTGAGACGATCGACCTCTCGCGCATTCCGCTCGACGACCCGGGGGTCTACAAGGAGATCCAGGAAGCGGACACCGTCGGGCTCTTCCAGATCGAGAGCCGCGCGCAGATGCAGAGCCTCCTGCGCACGCGGCCCGAAAATCTCGACGACCTGACGGTTCAGGTCGCGCTCGTCCGGCCCGGCCCGATCCAGGGGAAGGCCGTGCACCCGTACGTCGAGCGGCGCCAGCGCAGGCGTGAGGATCCGGACTTCGTCCCGCCCTACGACCATCCGCTCCTCGCGGAGTGCCTGCGGGACACGCTCGGCACGATCATCTTCCAGGAGCAGGTGCTGGACGTCGCGGTCGCCCTCGCCGGGTTCAGTGTGGGGGAGGCCGAAGGTCTGCGCCGCGCGATGAGCCGCAAGCGAAGCGAAGCTGCAATCGGGGCCTACCGCGAGCGGTTCCTGGACGGTGCGGCGGGGAAGGGCGTTCCGCGCGAGACGGCCGAGCTCGTCTTCGGGAAGGTCAATGGCTTCGCGTCCTTCGGTTTCCCCAAGTCGCACGCAGCGGCGTTCGCGCTCCTCGCCTATCAGTCGGCTTGGCTACGCCATCGCTATCCCGCCGAGTTCCTCTGCGCTCTCCTGAACGCCCAGCCGATGGGGTTCTACCCGCCCGCGAGCCTGGTTCGGGACGCGCAGCGGCGCGGCGTCGAGGTGCGCCCGCCCGACATCCAGGTCTCGGACGCGAAGTGTCAGATCGAGGGCGAGGCGGTGCGGGTCGGGCTCGCCTACATCCGCAATCTCGGGGAGGAGCCAGCGACGGCGCTCGTCGAGGAGCGCGCCGCCCGCGGGCCGTTCACGGGGGTGCGGGATCTGGCCCAGCGAGCGCCGCTCGAGCGGCCGGGCCTCGAGGCGCTCGTCCTTTCGGGCGCCTGCGACTCGTTCGGTTGGCCTCGCCGGCAGCTCCTGTGGAGGCTCGGGCTCGCGCCGCGCTCGGTCGCGGCCGGAGCGGGCGGGACTGAGCGGCAACTCGCCCTGCCGCTCGAGCCGACGACCCAGGTTCCCGATCTCCCCGGCGAGACGACCTGGGAGCGAATGCTCGCCGACTACCGAACGACGAGCCTGTCGGTCGGGATTCACCCGCTCGACCTCCTGCGGCCGCACCTGCCGCCCGAGGTCGTCCGCTCGAGCGATCTCCCGCAACTCGAGCACGGGGCGCGCGTTGCGGTCGCCGGCCTCGTGGTGGCGCGCCAGCGGCCGGCGACGGCGAACGGCGTCGTCTTCATGCTGATCGAGGACGAGCACGGCCAGGTCAACCTGATCGTCCCGCCGCCCGTGTACGACCGATTTCGGGGCGTCGTTCGCGGCGAGCCGCTGCTTCTTGCCCGGGGCCGGTTCGAGCGCTACGGGCAAAACCGGAACGTGCTCGTGGACGATCTAGCGACGCTCGCGCCGCTGGCCCGCAGCGCTGCCAACGACGTCGAGGTGAACGCCGCTCTGCCGGGCGCGCACCACTTCGGGCAGCGTTGATCCGGTTCGGCTCCGCGCGCAAGATGGCGCATTCCGCGCGCCACCTGCGCGCTCTTCACGATTAGGCTGAACCGCGAGCAGGGGGCGGGTCGGGGCCCGTAGTCAGACGCGCGCACGGGAAGAGAATGCTCGATCGCGTAGAGTCCTCGCCCGTGGGGCTCCTGGACTTCTTCCGCCGTCGTGGAACGACCGACCCTCTCGATCCCGAGGCGAACGCGGGTGGCGGCGAGATGCCGCCGGAAGAGCGCGCGCACGGCGCCGGAGTTCCCGCGGGATCGGCCTCGGAAGGGCCTCCGGTCGGAATGAGCGATCCCGGCTCGATCACGGGCGAGGACGCGACGCAGGTCGCGGAGCGCGAGGAGGCCGGCGAGGCCGCCTCCGAGCCCGACCGCTAGGCCGAGAGCGCGAGCTCGTCGTGCGAGGCGCGCGCGGGCTCGAAGACCGGCTCGGACTCCCCAACCCGCTCGAGCGCCGGGAGGAAGGCGAGCGAGAGCACGATCGGCACCCCGACCGCTGCCCACATCGCCTCGTAGCCGTGCGTCGACTGAAGAGCGGCGCGCCAGGTCGATCGCGGCGCCGACAACGATCGGCCCGAGGATCACACCAGGGCGCGCGAGAGGTTGAAGAGCCCGGACATGCCGGGGGGCCTCGCGGGGGAGGGGAAACGCGCTCTACGCGAAAGCCAGGCGGCGCTGCGGGGTGAGCGCCCGGCGGAGCCCCTTAATCGTCCAGCCCCCTACGGCGAGGGCGACGATCGCGAGGATCACGACGGAGAGAAAGAGCGTCCGCTTCATGTGCCCCATCCTGACGGGGCGAGCCGCGAGCGGGTAACAGGCTGGCCGGCGTCTTCAGGTGCGGCCAGCCACACCCTCGTGTGGGCTCTAGGAGCGAAGGAAGGCGAGCACCGCGAGCACCCTGCGGTGATTGTCGGACGCGGCCGGGAGGCGCAGCTTTCCGAAGATGCTCGTCACGTGCTTCTCGACCGCGCGCTCGGTGATCACCAGCCGCTCTGCAATCCCCGAGTTCGAGCGTCCCTCGGCCATCAGCTCGAGGACCTCGCGCTCGCGGGGCGTCAATTGGGAAACGGGGTCGCTCCGGCGACCGACGAGCTGCGAGACGACTGTCGGGTCGAGCGCCGACCCACCTTCGGCCACACGTCGAACGGCGGCCGCGAACTCTTTGACATCCGAGACGCGGTCCTTGAGGAGGTACCCCACGCCCTCGGCGCTCTCGGCGAGGAGATCCATCGCGTAGTCGGGTTCCACGTACTGAGACAAGACCAGCACGCTCGTGCCCGGGTGCTTCTCACGGATCTGTTTCGCAGCGCGGAGGCCCTCGTCCGTGTGCGTGGGCGGCATTCGGATATCGACCACGGCCACGTCCGGGGAGTAGCTCCGCACCTTGAGCATCAGCTCGTCGGGGTTTCCGGCCTGGCCGACGACGTCGAAGCCCGATTCCTCGAGGATGCGGGCGACACCCTCGCGGAGGAGAACTGAGTCGTCGGCGAGCACAACCCGCATGCAACGAGTCTAATCAGCGGGCAGACGGATAATCCGGACGTGGGCCACCGGATCGTCCCGATGACCGACGTCCCGGGGATCGAGGACCTCTGGTCGAGCGTGACGCAGGGCGTCTGGCCGGAGTACAACGTCCACGGCGACGTCTCGGGCGCTCTCTGGGACGCCTTCGTCGAGCGCTTTCCCGAGTTCCAGTTCGCCCTGCTGGACGAGCAGAGCGGCGATCTGGCCGGGCGTGGCTACACGATCCCGTGCGCCTGGGACGGGACTGTCGACGGCCTCCCCGGCGGCTTCGACGGTCTGATGGAAGACGCTTTCGCGCTCCAGGACCGCGGCGACCCCCCCGACACCCTCTCAGCCATGGCGATCGCGATCCGGCCCGCACATCAGGGACAGGGCCTGGCGGCGCGGATGATCGAACACATGCAGGCGATCGCGCGCGATCGCGCACTCGGGGCGCTGATCGCACCGCTCCGCCCCACCTGGAAGGAGCGCTATCCCCTTGCGCCGATCGAGCGCTACGCCTTCTGGACGCGCGAGGACGGCGCCCCTTTCGACCCGTGGATCCGCCTGCATGCCCGCCTTGGAGGCGAGATTCTCCGTCCGGAGCCCCGCTCGCTCCGGATCACGGGCACGATTGCCGAATGGGAGTCGTGGACGGGGCTTCCGTTCCCCGACAGCGGCCCGTACGTCTTCCCCCAGGGCTTAGCGCCGCTCGAAATCGATCGGGACGAGGACATCGGCCGCTACTGGGAGCCGAACGTCTGGGTGCGGCACGAAGTCCGCTAGTCCACGGGAATCTCGGCGCGAACCGTCGTTCCGCCACCGGGCCGGCTCGCAACGGCGAGCCGGCCGTCGAGTGCCTCGACGCGATCGGCGAGGCCGCGCAGGCCTGATCCCGCCGTAGGGTCGGCGCCCCCAACGCCGTCGTCGGCGACCTCGACCACTGCCCGCCCGTTGTCCCGTGTGACCCGCACGGTGGCGGCCGAAGCCTGCGAATACTTCGCCACGTTGGTGAGCGCCTCGGCCACGACGTAGTACGCGGCGGCTTCGACGTTCTCGGGCAGCCGCTCCTCGGGGGCCTCGGCAAGCGTTACCGGCACCGGTGAGCGCAGCACGAGCGACTGGAGCGCGGGCTCGAGGCCGCGGTCGGTCAAGATCGCCGGATGGATCCCCCGAGCGAGCTCGCGGAGCTCCTCGAGCGCGCGCGAGAGCTCGTCGCCGGCCTGACGCAAGAGCTGCTCGGCTCCCTCCGGGTCGGTCTGGACTTTCCCCTCGGCGAGCCGGAGGAAAAGCGAGATCGAGACGAGGCGCTGCTGGGCGCCGTCGTGCAGGTTCCGCTCGAGGCGCCGCCGCTCCGCGCTTGCGGCCTCGACGATGCGTGCGCGCGAGCTGCGGATCTCCTCCTCCTGACGCTTGCGCTCGGTCACGTCCATTCCCGTGATCAGGAAGCGCGGCTCACTCGCCTCGTCGACGAGCGGCGTCACCCGCCACGCGACGGTGATCGGGCGGCCGTCGGCGGTCACCCAGCGCGTCTCGTTCTCGCCCGGCCGCTCGTGGAAGTTCCGTCGCACGTCGTCGCGCTCCTCGGGTGCCACGAAGACCTCCCAGAAGAGTTCCCCGTGGACGTGGTCGTCGTCGCCGATGCCGATCGTTTCCTCGAGCGAGCGGTTGAAGCGGACGATGCGCCCATCCTTGTCGACGAGGCAGAAGAGGCTCGGGGCAGCCTGCACCACGTCACGGACGAAGTCGCGCTCACGTCCCAGCTCATCGAGTCGGCGGCGGAGCTCGTCTTGCAGACGGCGCAGCTGCACCTCGCTGCGCTTGCGGTCGCTGATGTCACGGACGATCAGGAGCACCTCGTCGGGGCTCGAGGCCACGATTCGCGCCTCGAAGTGGCGGTTTAGCGGCCCGATGCGGAGCTGGTACTCCACCGACTGAACGGACCCGGTGCTGAGCCGCTCGACGCAGCGCATGATCGCCGCGGCCGCGTCAGGGGGGAGGACGTCGTGGATGCTCCGGCCGATCAGCTCCTCGGGTGGTGCTGCAAGATCCCCCTCGTTCCCTTGGTAATCGAGGTAGATCCCGCCCTTGGACATTCGGAGCATCAGGTCGGGAAGGGCCTCGAGAAGCGCCCGGTGTCGCCCCTCCGATTCGGCCAGGGCGGCGACGCGCTGCTCGTTCTCCAGCGCGAGAGCAGCCGCCGCGGCGATCGCGTCCAGAAGCTCGGGATCGTCGCCCAGCGATTCGTCGTGGATGATCGCGGCGACCGGCTTCCCCCGCCGCTCGACCACCTTCGCACGCCGCCCGTCCGACTCATCTGGCTGGGGGAGCGGCTTTCCCTCCGCGTCCACGTACCAGCTCGACTCGGGGATCCAGTACACAACCTCGACCGATGGGTCGCCAAGTGCCCGCGCGATCGCATCCCGGATGTCGCGCGACTCGCGCACCTCGCCGAGCTCGAGCACCAGCGTCCCCACGTTGGCCCGGGCAAGGCGCGTGCGAAGAAGCCCGACGGCGAAGGAGAGCGGGACGGATAGGAGCGCCCCCAGCGCGGCCCACTGGACGAGCTCGTTCGCCGCGACGTCGAGCGCCTGCAGGACGAGCGCCGTTGCCAGCAGGATGATCGTCGCCCCGAACGCCAGGTACGCAGGGCCGAGCGTCCGGCGTCGAGGTGCGTTCGCCGCCCGCCAGCGACGCACGAGGACGACGATGGCGGCCGCGATCAGCACGAGCGCGCCCACCTGAAGCGCCGTCTCGATCGCCTCAGACAAGGCTGAGCGATGCTCGATGAGAAACACGTTGTCGGGCGCCTTCGGGTGAGTCTGCCTCAGGTCGTTGAAGAGCACCCATGCCGGCCGCAGGACGCCGGCGACGAAGAAAGCGCCGGCCACGATCGCCTTGCTGGCCGCGTCCTCGAGGCGCCCGGTCGGGTAAGCGACAACCAGGAGCGCGAAGAAGGCCCACGGGAGATCGTTCAACGCGGTTCCGAGCGAGAAGACGACCGGAATGTTCGATTGGGTGAAGGAGCCCAGAAACCAGGCGAATCCGGCCACGATCATCACGAGGCCCATGCGGTTACCGGGGCGGCGGTAGCGCGTGACGAGGCCACCGGCCACGAAGAGCAGGCCCCCGATCGCCATCAGGATCGCGTTCCCGGTCAGGGAGTCCCGATGATCGGTGACGAGGACGAGGGCGAGAGCGTTGGCAGCCGCAACGAGGGCGACCGTCCAGATGACGACGACCGTCCGCAGGCTCACGCGATCAGAGTAGCGAGGGCACCCCCCGAGAGCTCAGCCTTGGGAACGAACCCCCTCGCACCGCTCTGCGCGATCAGAGGGCCGAAGTCGGAGGCGTCCCGGCTCGAAGTGAGCACGACGTCCGGGATTGCTCCGTTTCCGGCGAGAAGCCGCGACGTCACCTCGAAGCCGTCGAGATCGGGGAGCTGGACGTCGAGGAGGACGATGTCGGGCGCGAGCTCCACAGCGAGCCGTAACCCCTCGTTGCCGTTCTCGGCCTCGCCGACGACCTCGTACCCTTCGGCCTCGAGCAGCGCCCTTGCCGTCCTGCGAAAGCTCGGGTGGTCGTCGACGATCAGGACGGTGGTGGCCATCTGGTGAAAGCGTCGCAGGGGACGGGCGAAACCGCTGTACGGCTAGCCACACCATTCGAGCCCTTTCTCACACATCGAGGTGTCTCTTCAGCCACAGGCCGTTGTCGACCGCGAAGCCCTCCCAGTCGTTGTTGAAGTAGGCGTAGACGTCGCCCATCTCGCGCCATTCTTCGATCCGCGCCGCCCAGTCCTCGAGCTCGCTCTCGGAGTAGTTCCCGCACCGGCCGCGAGCGCCGAAGTGGAAGCGCAGGAACGTCCAGTCCGCGGTCAGCTCGTGGGGCTGGGACGGGCGGCGCGGATCGTGGCCGATCACGAGGGCTGCGCCGTGTGCTCGCAGGAGCTCGTACACCTCGGGAGCGAACCAGCTTGGCTCCCGGAACTCGAAGCAGTGGCGCCCGGGCGGCAGGAGCTCGAGCGTCGCGGCGAGCCGCTCGTTGTTCCGCTTGAAGTTCGGTGGGAGCTGCCAGAGGACGGGGCCCAGCTTGGCCGATCGAATGAGCGGCTCGATCCGGTCGTAGAAGAGCGCGATGCCGCGCTCGACCTCCGTCAGGCGCTTGATGTGCGTCAGGTAGCGGCTCATCTTCACGGCGAAGACGAAGCCCGGCGGCGACCCTTCCGCCCAGCCGGCGGCCGCCGAGCGCGTCGGCAAGCGGTAAAAGGTGTTGTTCACCTCGACCGTGTCGAAGAGCGTCGCGTAGTGCTCGAGCCAGCGGCGCGGAGGGAGTCCGGCCGGGTAGACGCGCGCGCGCCAGTCTTTGTAGTTCCAGCCCGAGCAGCCGATGCGGATCTCCCCCGCGGGCATCACTCGAGCTCGAGGGCAAAGCGGGGAAGCCGCCGCCGGACGCGCTCGTTGAAGGCATCCCGGTAGGTCTCTGCGGTCTCCTCGTCCAGGGTTCCGGCGTAGGTGTCCCGAAGCTCCGCGAGCGCGTCCTGGCCGGTATCGACGAGATCGAGGTAGTCGCCGTAGCGCTCCTCCGCCTCGTCGCGCGACGCCGTGTTGTAGGAACGAAGGGCGGCCTCGACGTCCCGCAGGAGACCTGCTTGCTCGCCTACGAAGAGGTCGAGCTGGCGCTCCACGAGGTCGGCAAAACGTCCGCGCGCAAACGGCATGGGCTTGCGCCCTACACTAGTTCGCCCTTGCCGCTCGTTGTGCGCACCTGGAACCTCTATCACGGCCGGACGAAGCCGAACTCGGGCCGCACCTACCTCGAGCGCATGGTCCGGCTCGCGAGCGAGGGGGCCGACCTCGTGGCGCTCCAGGAGGTGCCATCCTGGGCGCTCGGTCGCCTCGAGGCCTGGAGCGGCGCAACCGTGTTCGGCGCCGTGGCGAGGCCAGCGCGGCTCGGCGCCCTTGGCCGGAAGCTGACGGCGCTCGCGCCGGACATCCTTCGCTCGGCTCTGAACGGGCAGGCGAACGCCCTCCTCGTTCGGGCGCCGCTTCGGGCCGAGGGCGGGCAGCGGATCGTCGAGCTCCGAGCAACGGGCCAGCTCGAGCGACGCGTCTGCCAACTCGTACGCGTTGGTGCCGGGGAGCGCGCGTTCGTCGTTGCGAACCTGCACGCGACCGCCCACGCCCCTGAGCGGGCCCGGGAGGAGGTCGACCGAGTGGCGGAGCTCGTGCGCGGAGAAGAGGCGGCGATCGTTTGCGGAGATTTCAACGTCCGTGCGCTCGGCCTTCCAGGCTTCTCGCCCCCGATCCGCGGCATCGACCAGATCCTCGTCCGTGGTCTGGGCTTCGAGCAGGAGCCGGCCACGTGGAAGCCCGAGCGCAGGGCGGTCGGGCCGAACCTCCTTTCGGATCACGCGCCGGTCGAGGCGGTGGTCGCATGAACCTCGAGGCAGTCCGGGCCGGGCTGCCTGTCCTCCAGCGCTACGCCTATCTGAACGCGGGCACGTTCGGGCCGCTCCCCGCGCGGACAGTCGAAGCGATGGCCGCGCACCAGCAGGAGCGGCTCGAGGAAGGCCGGGCGGGCCGTTCGTTCTTCGAGTCGCTGATGGCGAGCCGCGAGGAGCTGCGGTCGGAGCTTGCGGTGGTGATCGGGGCAGAGCGCGGGTCGGTCGCCGTGATGACCTCGACGACCGAAGGCTGCAACGCCGTCGTCGCCGGCCTGCGGCTCGGCGCCGGTGATCAAGTGGTCACGACCGACGTCGAGCATCCAGGTCTGCGCGGCGCCCTGCAGGCCTGGGACCTCGATGTTCGAGTAGCCCGCGTCAGCCGAGCGCGCGCGGCTGATGCCCTGGAGATCATTCGCCGGGAGGTGAAGCCCGAGACGCGGCTGATTGCCCTCTCACACGTGACGTGGACGACCGGCCAGGTGGTGCCGATTAGGGAGGTCGGAGAGCTCGGACCTCCACTCCTGGTCGACGGAGCGCAATCCGTGGGGGCGATACCCGTCGACGTCACCGCGCTCGGCTGTGACTTCTACACCGTGTCGGGCCAGAAGTGGCTCCTCGGACCCGATGCGACCGGCGGCCTCTACGTACGCCCTGACTGGGTCGAGCGGCTGCGGCTCACCTATCCGAGCTACGTGTCCTGGCAGGACGCAGCGGAGCTCGTGCCCTGGCCAAACGCGAAGCGGTTCGAGTCCGTCTTCACTCCAACCGCCTCCGTCGTCGGGCTCCTGGAGTCGCTCGCGTTCGCCCGCGAGGTGGGGGAGGAGCGGTTCGCCGAGGCGCGCGCCATGGCCGAGCGGTGCCGCGAGCTCGTGGGCGAGAAGTGCGCGGTCGTGACCGAGCCGGGGCAGGCGACCCTCGTCAGCTTCCGCCTCCCCGATCGTCCGCTCGCCGAGCTCGAAGCCCGGATGGAGGAGCAGAGGGTCGTGATCCGCGACCTTCCGGGGACTGGTTGGGCGCGCGCCTCGTGCGGCTTCTGGACGAGCGAGGATGACCTGGAGAGGCTCGTCGCCGCGTTATGAGGGCGGCAGCTCGTCCTCGCTGCGCGTCGAGAAGGGAAGGCGCCAGTCGGCCGTCCCTTCGCCGTTCACGCTGAGGCGCCACTCGTAGCGGCCGCCCGGCGGGATGGGCGGGCCGGGGAGGTTGATCGCGATCGGGACGTCGAGCGGCGTGCCCGGCTTGAGCCCCGGAGGACGGCCCGCCTCGAACTCGCCTTCGATCATGAGCGCTTCCTCGCCGTCGTCGGTCGGAACGAAGACGACGTGCCCGTCCGAATCCACGAGGTCGAGTCGGAAGCGGTGGCGCATGTTCGCCCGGTCCCAGGGAACCTCGAACAGCACCGCGATCGCGAACGGCGCCGGCATCGGGCCAGTGACCGACCAGCCTCCGCCCACGATCGTCAGCTTGCCGTCGGCGACCTGCGCGTAGTCGGCAAGCATCATCGTGACCTTCATGCGCCCTCCCCGGGTGCCTGGAGACCGAGCTGGGCCGCGATCGGGCGCATCGACTCGATCACGTTCGAAATATGCTCCTCGAGCTCGAGTTGGAGGAGCTCGGCCCCCGTGTAGACCTCGTCGCGGTGCACCCCGGCCGCGAAGGACGGCTGCTTGAGCTTCTTCTTGACCGAGCGGGGCTCGAGGGTCGCGATCCCGTCGGGGCGAACGAGGCCGCAGGCGTGCACGAAGCCTGAGAGCTCGTCGCAGGCGAACAGCGTCTTCTTGAGCGGGGTGTCTCGCGGCATCGCGAGGTGCTCGGCATGGGAGAGGACGGCCTCGACGACTTCCTCCGGGTAGCCCTCCTCGCGCAGGATCGGCGCGCCGTCCTGCGGGTGCTTGTCGAGCGTCGGATGGATCTCGTAGTCGAAGTCGTGGAGGAGCGCTGTGGCCCGCCAGAGCTCCTCGTCCTCGCCAAGACGGCCCGCGTAGCCGCCCACGGAAGCCTCGACAGCGAGCGCGTGACGGCGAAGCGCCTCGCTCTGCGTGTACTTGGTCAGGGTCTCCCAGGCGCGGTCGCGTGACACGTCCATCGGGCGGGGTAGGATAGCCCGCTTCGCCCGGCCCAGGCCGTCTGACCTCATGGATACCGTGCTGACCGAACCGTTGATTGCCGACGCCGTGACGGAGTCGTTCGTCATCGAGGGCGGGCGGCCGCTCGCTGGGGTCGTGCGCGCGGCTGGGAACAAGAACGCGGCTCTCCCGATCGTGGCCGCGTGCCTCTTGACGGACGAGCCCGTCCTGCTCACGAACGTACCGGCGATCCGCGACGTCGAGACGATGCTCGAGCTCGTCGCCGACCTCGGAGTCCACGTAGAGCACCGCGAGTCTGGCCAGGTGCTCATCCACGCGCGCGAGACGCCCAGGCACGAGCTCGACGAGGAGCTCTGCCGGCGGATCCGCGCTTCGATCCTGTTCGCCGGGCCGTTGCTCGCGCGAACGGGCGAGGCGGTCGTTCCGCCTCCAGGCGGGGACGTGATCGGCCGGCGGCGGATCGATGTGCACATCGATGCGTTGGAGCGCCTGGGCGCGGAGGTGCACGTGAACCGGAGCTTCCGCATGCGCACCGACGGCCTCCGCGGCGTCCCGCTCTTCCTCGACGAGGCCTCGGTCACCGGGACGGAGAACGCCGTCATGGCAGCCGTGCTCGCTCGAGGCGAGACCATCATCGGCAACGCTGCCTGCGAGCCCCACGTCCAGGATCTCTGCCGCTTCCTCGCCTCGCTCGGCGCTGAGATCGACGGGATCGGCTCCAACGTCCTGCGCGTGCGCGGCGTCGATCGCCTCCGCGGCGGCGAGTGGCGGATCTGCCCCGATCACATCGAGGTGGCGAGCTTCGTCGGTCTTGGCGCGGCCACGCGGGGCGACATCGTGATCGAGGATGTCCATCCGGAAGACCTCGTGGCCATCTGGGCCGGCTTCGAGCGCCTCGGCGTGCGCATCGAGGTGGGCGAGGCGTCCGTGCGCGTCCCGGGTGGGCAGGAGCTCGAGATCGTCGACGACGTGGGCTCGCAGATCCCGAAGATCGAGGACGGCCCATGGCCTGCTTTTCCAGCCGACCTGACCTCGATCGCACTCGCGGTCGCAACCCAGGCGCGGGGGACGGTGCTCATCTTCGAGAAGATGTTCGAGAACCGCCTGTTCTTCGTGGACAAGCTGGTGACGATGGGCGCGCGGATCATCCTCTGCGACCCTCATCGGGCGGTCGTGAACGGGCCGGCCCAGCTTTATGGCGAGCGGATGGAAAGCCCGGACATCCGTGCGGGTATGGCGATGCTGATCGCCAGCCTGTGCGCCGAGGGCACGTCGACGATCGGCAACGTCGGGCAGATCGACCGCGGCTACGAGCGGATCGACGAGCGATTGCGCGCGCTCGGCGCGTCGATCGACAGAGTGGAGGGCTGATGGCCGAGAAGCGGATCATCCGGACCGACCGGGCACCTGCGCCGTTTCAAGGCGCGCCGTACAACCAGGCGGTGGTCTACGGCGACCTCGTGTACGTCGCGGGCCAGGTCGGCATCGACCCGGCGACGAGCCAGGTGGTCGAGGGCGGGATCGAGGAGCAGACCGAGCGTGTGATGCAGAACATCACTGCGATCCTCGAGGAGGCGGGGTCGAGCACGGCAAACCTGCTCCGCTGCGGGATCTTCCTCTCGGACTTCGAGGACTTCTCGAAGGTGAACGAGATCTACGGGCGCCACGTGGGCCCGGAGCCGCCCGCGCGGGCGACGGTGCAGGTCTCCTACCTCCCGTCGGGCGTCCTCGTCGAGATCGACGCAATCGCGCACCTTTAGTAGACGGTCACAAGCGCGCCGTACGAGCCTCTAGGTACCCGCCCGCGCGTCTGACTACGGGTCCCGGCCCGCCCCCTGCTCGGGTTCAGCCTACCGCCGAAAAGCGCGTGGGTGGCGCTTTGAATCGTGCCAAGGGTGTGCCCGTGCGCGCCGCCGCGAGAGCCGGCGAGTCGGGCTGGGGAACGGATCCGAAGCCGCGAAGCGCACCGGTCTCAGGTCTAACCTTGAGTCCGTGGACGTCATCACGACCCACACGAACACCGACTTCGACGCCTTCGCGTCCATGCTTGCTGCTCGCCGGCTCTTTCCCGGGGCCGTGGTCGCCCTCTCCGGCTCGCTGAACCGGAACGTGCGCGACTTCTACCGCCTGCACGCGGACGAGCTCGACGTGACCGATACGGGCCGGATCGACCCCGACTCGGTCACGCGGCTGATCGTGGTCGAGACCGTCCACGCGGAGCGCCTCGGCGAGTTCTCCGACGTCGCCCGGCGGCCGGGCGTCGACGTCGTCGCCTTCGACCACCATCAACCCGAGCGGCCCGACTGGATCAAGCCCGAGAACCTCGTGCTCTCCGAGGACGCCGCGCTCGCCACGACGCTCGTCGGAATCCTCGCGGAGCGCGAGATCGACCCGACGCCGCTCGAGGCAACGGTCTTCGCGCTCGGGATTCACGAGGACACCGGCTCCCTTACTTACCCGGGGGTCACGCAGCGCGACGCCGACGCACTCGCGTGGTGCCTGCGCCACGGGGCGCGCCAGGAGATGGTCGCTGCCTACCTCCACACGCCCTTGGGCGATGCTGAGCGCGCGCTCCTCGAGGCCCTGCTCGGGGCACTCGAGCCGCACGACGCGGGGGGCTTCGAGGTGCTCGTGGCCGCGCTCCCCTGGCCCGAGTACGTGGACGGGATCTCGAACCTCGTGCACAAGGCCCTCGATCTCACGGACGCGCGCGGGCTCGTTGCGCTGGTCGAGATGGGAGATCGCGTCTTCTGCGCCGTCCGAACGCGCTTGGAGGAGCTCGATGCCGCCGCGGTCGCCGAGGCTCTCGGCGGGGGCGGCCACGCCCAGGCCGCCGCTGCCGTCTTTCGCGGTCCCCTCGCCGAAGCCCGCGAGCTGGCGCTCGCCTCACTCGACCGTGCCGTCCGTCGGCCGCTCACCGCCGGGGACGTCATGTCGCGTCCGGCCCGCTTCGTCTCGCCCGACGACACCGTCGCGCACGCGATGGTCGAGTGTCAGCGCCACCGGCAGAGCGGGATCCAGGTGGGTGAAGAAGGCAGGCTGGTCGGAATCGTGACCCGCGAGGATCTCGACAAGGCTGTCGGGCATGGGCTCTCGCACGCGCCCGTGAAGAGCGTCATGCACGGCCCCGCCGTCACATGCGGGGAAGAGACGCCGCTGGCCGAGCTCCAGCGCCTGGTCGTCGCCTCGGGCGCGGGTCGAATCCCTGTCGTGCGCGGCGAAAAGATACTCGGCGTGGTGACGAGGAGCGACATCCTGCGCGCGCTCGAGGAGCCCGTCGGACCGGAGGAGGCCCAGCCCGCGCCGGATTTGGCCGACCGCCTCCTTGCTCTGCCCGGCCTCGCCCGCGTCTTCGAAGCGATCCAGGCGGTCGGCGAGCAGTTCGAGGGCGTCCACCTCGTCGGAGGCGCGGTCCGTGACGTCCTCATGGGCGAGCCGACCTTCGACCTGGATGTGGCGGTCGAGGGTGACGGCATCGCCTTCGGCCGCTCGCTTGCCCAGGCGCTCGGCGGCCGGGCCGTCCCGCACGAGAAGTTCGGCACCGCAATCGTCCTGGCGGACGACGGCACCCGGGTGGACGTCGCGACGACGCGCACCGAGTTCTACGACTACCCTGCTGCGCTCCCACGGGTCGAGCAGGCGACGCTACGCCAGGATCTCTTCCGGCGCGACTTCACGGTCAACGCGATGGCCGTCTCCCTCAGGGGCGAGGACTTCGGGCGCCTGATCGATTTCTTTGGTGGCCTCGCCCACCTCGAGTCGAAGGTCGTCCGTGTCTTGCACAACCTCTCCTTCATCGACGATCCGACGCGGATCTTCCGTGCCATCCGCTACGAGAACCGCTACGGCTTTCGGATGGACGCGCACACGGCGTCGCTCGCTCGCGCGTGTGTCGACATGAACCTCGTCGGGGAGCTCTCGTCGGCCCGCCTGCGCGACGAGCTCCAGCTCCTTCTCGCCGAGGCCCGGGTCGATGCGGCCGTGCTGAGGATGCACGAGCTCGGCTTGGCGCAAGCGATCCATCCGCATCTGGCGGCCGACGAAGAGGCCGTCCGCCTGATTTGGCAGCTCGACGCCGCACGCGAGCGCCTGACCCCGGACGTGCCGGGCTGGCGTCTGCGCCTGGCCGCCCTCGCCAGGCATCTGCCGCCGGACGAGCTCTTCGACTGGTTCGAGCGCCTGAAGCTGCGCCGCCGGGACGCTGAGCGGATTGCGGACGCCGTCACCGTGGGGCCCCGCCTCGCCGGTCTGCTCGCGGACGCCGAGGAGCCGGCCGACGTCCGGCGCCTGGTCGAGCCGCACGACCCCGACGGCGCCCTCTTCGCCCTCGTCCTGGCCGACGAGCGGGCCCGCACACGGCTCGAGCACTACTTCGCAGAGCTCAGGGCGGTACGGCTCGAGATCACGGGCGGCGACCTCGTCGGCCTCGGCCTGACCGAGTCGCCACGTGTCGGCGAGATCCTCGACGAGCTCCTGCGGCGCAAGTTGAACGGCGAGCTCGACGGCCGTGAGTCGGAGCTTCACGCGGCACGAGAGCTCGTCGGTCGTTGAGCCAGCTCGAGCTCTTCCTCTACCTGGCGCCGATCATCGTGGCGAGCCTCGTCCTGCACGAGCTCGCGCACGCGGTGGTCGCCACGCGCCTGGGTGACCCGACGCCGCGGGAGGACGGACGTCT